>ERZ1034719.1097-NODE-1097-length-13364-cov-7.855361_pt1 | contig 13364 bp, 16 predicted proteins | sample MGYA00520703_ERZ1034719 | MGnify/ENA primary metagenome ERZ1034719 (study PRJEB33766, sample SAMN09781716) | gut metagenome | biome: gut microbiome | host: Homo sapiens | place: Madagascar | study: EMG produced TPA metagenomics assembly of the PRJNA485056 data...
ATATAATATCCATAAATATCTTTTCAGGAGAATTTATGAAATACTATTTCAAACGCCTGACTGCTGTTTTCTGTCTGTGCGCCCTGCTTGCCTGCCTGTGCACAGGCTGTCGCCAAAGTTCATCAGGCCTGACAACTGTCACGCTGAATGAGGTGGCACATTCTATTTTCTACGCACCACAGTATGTTGCGATCGAGCTCGGTTATTTTGAAGAGGAAGGCATTGATCTTAATCTGGTCACTGGCTTCGGTGCGGATAAGACCATGAGCGCTCTGATCGCCGATGAGGCTGATATCGGATTTATGGGTTCTGAATCTTCCATCTACCTTTACAATCAAGGAGCTGAAGATTATGCCGTAAACTTCGCCCAGCTTACCCAGCGGGCCGGAAACTTTCTGGTTGCCAGAGAGGATACTGACAACTTCCGGTGGTCTGATCTGGTAGGCAAAGAGATCATCGGTGGCCGGCCGGGCGGCATGCCGCAGATGGTACTGGAATACATCCTGAAGCTGAACAATATCAATCCCGAAACGGATGTCACTCTGGTACAGAATATTGATTTTGGTAATACATCCGGTGCATTCGCCGGCGGCACCGGAGATTATACGGTGGAATTTGAACCATCTGCTACCGCTCTTGAACAGGATGGCGCCGGCTATGTTGTTGCCTCCCTCGGTGTCGACAGCGGCTATGTGCCATACACAGCCTACTGTGCAAAGCAAAGCTATATGGAAGCTCATCCGGACATCATCCAGAGCTTTACCAATGCCCTGCAGAAAGGTATGGACTATGTAAATTCCCATTCAGCGGAAGAAATTGCAGAAGTCATTGCACCGCAGTTTGCAGAGACAGACCCGGCTACTCTGACCATAATTGTAGAACGCTATGCCGCACAGGATACCTGGAAGGATAATCTGATCTTCGAAGAAGACAGCTTCCTGCTCCTGGAAAACATCTTAAATGAAGCAGGCGAATTAGATTCCTATGCGCCTTATGAGGACCTGGTCGATACCGGTTATGCGGAGACTGCCATTCAGTAGCATTCAGTAAAACCCCCGGCTGTGAATATTCACAGTCGGGGGTATCCGTCTTCTATCTCTTATATTTTATCGAACGCTTCTTATCAAACCAAACCAATCATCCGGTCTTATAATCCGGCTTCATCTAACGGACGGTTCAGCTCCTCCGTACCCGGAAGTACGAATCTTCCATTCCTCATAATCTCCACTTCGGTTCCGTCTGCATGAACGGAACGAATGGAACCGATCTCCGCATATGGAATCGTGATATCGGTATGGCAGTGGAAATATGCCTTACTCTCATCCTCTTTCCGCAGAATCGAGCACTCATTATCTTTCGCAACGATCTCTTTTCCATCCGGATTAAACAGCCGGTTCTCTTCACTGTAACTATAGCAGGTATCTCCCACCGCAAAATGCGGTCCCATTTTCTCAACGATCAGAATCGGAAGCTTATACACGATCTGATATCGGTTCGCCATTACATAGGCAGTCGTATTCGTTCCGATCGCAAACTCACCGATTGGAAGTGTCTCCCGGTTCTGCAGCAGATTCTCCTTTACGAATCGGATATTTGCCTCCTCTTGATCAAAGTTTCCACAGGTATAGTCCGTAATCTTTCCATCCTTGAAATGAAGCTCCAGATCTACGAATTTCAAATCATTCAGATATACCTCGCTGACATTCAGGCAGCCCTCCGTCCCGGTCAGTCTCGGTGACGTAAATACCTCTCCTACCGGAATATTCACGTCCGCCAGACAGTTCTCAAAGTTCGTCTCCCGTTCCGGATGCTCCATGATATGCATCATCACCTTCATATCCGTCCGGTTCTTTCCGATACCCTGAACTCTCACAAACTCGGCCTGATTGAGTTCGTTGATCATGACCTCCTGAATCGTCCGGTACAGTTTCTTATCCAGAGTATTGATCTTCGTTGTCTCACGGAAAATCTCTTCAAACTCATTCCCAATCTCCGGTGATGGATAAGCAATGATCGTAAAACTATATGTTTCACGGTTAATGTAACGATTCACCAGTCGTCCGGCCTGTGCGGTATATTCCACTGTTAAATCCTGCTGTTTCTTTGTAAGCGCAATCGATTCCGGCTTCTCAACCGGTTCAAACGGTGCCTCGCCAAAAGTCTCCACAACTGCCGGTCCCGCATAGCCCTGCATGAATTCACGATATGTCTCGTAGGACTGCTCCAGTACCTCCAGCTTCCGCTCCATCAGTGCAGAGTCCAGATAGATTCCTTCATCATACCGATGGTCATAATCATATTGCCGGTTCACCGGTGTTGCCACCACACCATTTCGGCGATTCTGCCGCTGATTCAGCCGGCTGACTGCCGGAAGGAATATGATCGGCTCCAGTCCAAGCTCCCGGAACTGCCGGATAGCTGCCCGGATCATGCGTTCCTGCCCCACGGCATAATGCAGATTCACATATTTCTTCTTTGATAAATCAATGCCTGCAATCTCAAAGCCCTCCCGGTATCCATCCGTATATACGAATGCCAGCCGGTCGACTTCCTCCTGTGACAACTGATTCATATACTGCGCTGTCCGAATCTCATTTGTGGAAATAGCTTCCCCATATCCATACAGATAACGCAAATCAGACAGATCCGCCTGCTCTATCAGCTGAACATACCGGTCTAACCGGGCATCATACATCTCCTGTGTTCTGTCCGGCACCAGCACGTCACAATAATCATAATAGAAATAATAAATCGCCTTCTGCACCTCCCGGATATCAAAGGCATCCTGATCCTCATATAAATTATAAATCTCAATCAACAGCTCCATATGAATGGTCAGCTCTGAGCATCTGCTCTCTCTTGCATATCTGTGTAATGAGAGTAACTCTGTATACAGAAAGCTCAATACCTTTCCGTTATTCCCCAGCTGTTTTTCCGCATATTGCGGATTGGCATAGCTCTTCTCATAAGCCTCCGCCTGCAGTTCTCCATACAGTCTCTGATTCCCTGCCTCCAGCTCCTCCATAGAATACTGCCGATAATCAAAATCCAGATATCCCGTAGCTGCTTCAACCACATTGGCAGCCTGTATAAAATAATCCTGAAGCTCTGCCGATACGGTATGCTCTTCCCGGATCATCTTTATCCGTTCCAATGCCAGCTCATACCGCTCCCGGATCGCCTCATTGTCTTCTTTCCATAACTCCTGATAGTTCATTTATCTGTTTCCTTTCCTGTCTAATTCCAGTTTATGATTCCAAGAACGATCAATGCTACACTGATCAGAATCATACATCCGTTCATCAGGGTTCCAACACGTTTCGACACATCCTCAGTCTCCTGATCCTTCCAGCTCATAACCGCAAAGACAGTTCCTACTATTGAAAACAGAAATGCCGCAAAACCAAGGTATCCGGCTCCTCTGCCGGCAGCCCCCCGCATCCGGATCGTCCAGATCATTTCTGCAACCGTAACACATATTGATACCATACCCAATCCGCAGGAAATCATACCATCCACAGAATGAGATAAGCCCCGAAATTTATATGCCTTATGCTTTCTTTTTGCCATTCTCGTATTTCCTCCTGTCAATTGCCCGAAGCACCCGGTAACACAGATATCCGATTGCTCCCCCGAGAGTATTCAGGATCAGATCATCCACATCAAACACTCCCACCTTTGTCACCAGCTGTACCAGTTCAATGCACAGACTGAATAAAAATGTATACAGGATTGCAACAAATGCCCCCGTTTTCTTGTTGCGCGCCCAGCGTACCAATGCTCCAAACGGCACAAATGCAACCACATTCCCTATCAGATTTATACATACATCCCTGAAATGAATACTACCTCCACTGATTGCACTATGTATAAACCGCTTGATCTCCAGAAACGGAATCAGGTTGTACCGATAGTCCAGATACCCTTCTGTCCTGCCGTATATATCACTCAAAAGCAAAAAGTAAATAATTGCCAGAACATATATCACAAACAGTATCAGGCATAATATACGAAATTTCTTTCTGCTATCCATCTTTCCATCCTATTCACATCTACAATTCTTTTCCAATATTCATCTTTCATACTATCCATAAACAGACCAATATAAAGGGAAGCCTTTGGCCTCCCTTTTATTCTCCATTCGATGAAACACAGGCTGTTCCTGTTGTTCCGACTGCTTAGAATGTAAGCTCCGATTTTGCTTTTATGAGTCTTGCCCCATGAACAATCATAAGTACTCCCAGTGCAATACCACTGCAAATAGCAACAATTCCAAGCACCAGATTGGCAATTCCCGTATCGGCCATTTTCTTATATGCGTTCTCTGTCATGAAATCAATCCTCCCTTTTATGTCCTATTTTACTCCATACTGCTCATAATATGCATCAATTGCAGCCTTTAATGTATCATCAATAATTATTTTCCCATTATATGGCTTGTTATACAGACATTCTACAACATCTGCCATGGAAACGATCGCATGCGCATCAAATCCGTATTTCTCCTTGATCTCTTCCAGCGCACTGACCTTACCGCCAAGGCCTACCTCCATACGGTTTAAGGATACCATAAGACCCTTGATCGTTACATCCGCTGCACCTCTTACCTTCGGCACGGTCTCTTCCATGGACTTCCCGGAGGTGGTAACGTCCTCGATCATAATCACCTTATCACCGTCTTTTAATTTACTTCCGAGGAAGCTACCCTTATCTGCACCGTGATCCTTCTCCTCTTTCCGGTCGGAACAGTAACGAATCTCCTTGCCATATAACTTTGCATATGCGACTGCAGTCACAACGCTGATCGGGATTCCCTTATAAGCAGGTCCGAATAAAACATCAAAGTCATCGCCATATGTCTCATGGATCGCCTTAGCATAATATTCACCCAGCTTCATCAGCTGTGTACCGGTTACATATGCACCCGCATTCATAAAGAACGGAGACTTTCTTCCACTCTTCAACGTAAAGTCGCCAAACTTCAATACTTCACTCTCGACCATAAATTCTATAAATTCCTGCTTGTACTGCTCCATTTTATTAAAACCTCCTGTAGTGTCTGTACCTTACCTAAAAACAACTCTGCTTCACTTACCGTCCACACACGTCTTTCCTGCTTATCGCTCCGGAAATCACCGTGCTTAATTGCTTTGCAATATTTTGTAAGTAAATCAGAGTTGATTGCCTTTACCAAGCTCTTCACCCTCTATGGAATATCCATATCGGCTTTTTAATTGTAGCACATACATATTTATTATTCAATTAGTTTCATGGTCTTTTCATAAATTCGTAATTCTTTTATTTAGTCATAGCACTGCGGCAAAAAGGCCCTGATCTCATCGATATATTCCTGTGCCCGCATCACACAGGCAAGGTGACCGCCCTGCATCATTTTCACCTGCGGCTCCGTCATAGCCGCAATCAATCTCTGCTGATCCTCCGCCGCAAAAATATCCTGCTCCGGCAGAAGCAGAAGTACCTTGCCCTTAAGGAATGCAAATGCATCCTTCTCAAACGGTACGTATTTTCCGCTAAGCTCGCCCACCAGACCTACCGCATGAATATATTTATTCTTATATGCCGGATCGGCGGTAACCGCATCAAAGAATGTTCTTCCGTAGATTTCTTCCTGCTCGCCCTCATTCCGGAAATAACCAGTTGCCATTTCTACTATCTTCTTCTTCAGCTTCTCCCAGTTACTCATACGCAGCTTCAGCTTCATCAATGATGTCATCCATGCAATTTTCTTAATATTTCTTACATAATCGGAATCTATGGTAATCGTGGTGATCAGAACCATACCGCTGACATTTTCCGGATAACGATATGTATAAAGCTGTGCCAGAGCACCGCCATCACTTCCGCCAATTATCACAGGTTTTTTCAGACCAAGACGATCCAACAGTGCATACAATCCCTCTACCATTTTCTGATTGGTATCCCATACCACCGGATACTCTACCATCAATGCACAGTATGTATCCTGCAGGGCATCCACATACCGGATCCACATCTCCTGCATATCCAGGCCGTTCAGAAATACGATTGCCGGACTTTCCTTTTCCCCGGCCAGTACATATCGGACCGTTACGCCATCCATTTCCATTTTCCGATACGGATATTTACTGCTGAATCTGTTTAATTCCTCTCCAAATGTCATTATACGAAATCTCCTTTCCCGGAAATATAAATTTCCACCATTCTAAGCATCACTTCTATACTGTTATCCAATGATGACCCGATCATGGTATCCCTGCTTTCCCGTATCATATACATTCCTTTGATCAGGTTCACGATCGTTCCTACATCAATATTCTCCTGTGCATCCGATATACGGTTCAGGAACTGCTGCATTGCAAATACCGTTCTGTCCGGCTCAAACAGCTCCGCCTCTGACATGTGTGTCTTAACCCACATCATATCCTCCATAGTCAGACCATTCAAAAGATCATACTCACTGTTCATGTATTCTCTCAGAAACTCTGTAAATTCATGAGTTGTCATCTGCTCTCTGCCATTCAGATGCTTTTCAAACAGACGCAGCAGCTTTTCTCCTGTATAGCCGATCAATGCCAGTATAAAAGCTTCCTTGGATTCAAAAAAATGATAAAAGCTCCCTTTGGCAATTCCGGCGGATGCTGCCAGCTTTGAAACCGTCATTCTCTGCATTCCTTCGGACCGGCTCAGACGGATACCTGCCCGGAATAATTCTTCCCGGATACTCTCCTGTTGCTCTGTTGTAAATGCTACCGGCATACCTTCCTCCTTCTCTTTGACCAGTTTTTATTTTTTGGTCATTGCTTGTTTTATAAGTTAGCACACACTAACTCACTTTGTCAAGGGAAAGCTTTCCGGTTGACATTCTACAGTTTCTCTTATATAGTTATTTTACTATGATTCTTTGGAGGTATTTATGAAATCAAGAAAAGCAACATCCCTGTTATCGCTGCTCCTTTTATGCACAGCACTTCTGTTAAGCGGGTGCGGTAACAAGACTTCTTCAAATGCGAAATCTGTATCCGAAATGGCCGACCTGATCAAGTCATCCATGTCCTTTGACTATTATCCGGATATGGAAGCAGATTCTGAGGTACTGGAGACGATTTTCGGACTGACTCCGGATATGTATGATGATTATTTCTGCGAAATACCTGCGATTTCCGTACTGTCTGATACGCTGCTGATCGTAAAACCGGCAGATGGAAAAAAGGACGCCGTTTTATCTGCTTTACAGAGTTATCTGGATTATGAGCAGAATGAGGCCATGCAGTATCCGGTCAATGCCGTTCAGGCAAAGGCATCAACAGTCTATGAGGCAGGTGGTTACATTTATTATCTGGCACTCTTCGGCGACGTCAGCACTGCCGAATCGGATGATGCTCAGTTATTATCCCTCTGTCAGGACCGTATAAAAGAAATCGAGAAAATAATTGACGAGGCTGATTAGGCCTCGTCTTTTAATGGCAGTAAAATCTGCGTCTGAAATTGTCCATCCTGTATCTGAATCCGATACTCTCCGTGATATTTTTCCACTACGTGCCGGATATTCTTCGTTCCGATTCCATGATTCTTCCTATCCTTTTTACTGGTCAGCAGGTGACCGTCATCCTGCTTCAGCTCGCCTGCCATCCTGTTAGCAACTGTGAACATCAGCATTCCAGGCATCTCCGCCGCACGGATTCGGATATATCTGAAGTTGTCGCACGCCAGATTTGCTTCAATCGCATTATCGATCAAATTAGAAATCAGAATACTGCAATCGGCAATCTCCAGATTCTTCAATGCATACAGACTTCCCTGTATGTCCAGTTCAATCGCATTCTGCTGCATCCAGTCTGCCTTTGCATTCAGCAGAATATCTGCGATTTCATTTCCCGTCAGGATCTGTTTCCCGGATATTCCGCTTTGCTCTGACAGCTGTCGGAAATAATCCTGTGCCTGTACATAATCTTCCTGCTCCAACAACCCCTGAAGTGTCAGCATATGATTTTTCCAGTCATGCCGGAACCTCACCAGCTCGGACTGGTTCTTTTTATAATCTTTAAAATACTGATATTCCGTGTGAAAACTCTCCCGATAATTCTCTGATATTTCCCGGTAGTGCTTTGCCAATTTCCGATCTATGATTCCCACAAACACTCCGATATTCAAAACCAAAACAAAAATCCCCCACGCAAATGAATAGAATCCATGACCGAAATTATCATCAATATAGGTCAGAACCTGTCCGTATAACGGAGATAACAGCACCATCAACAGAAGAATCAGCTCTTCAGGTACCGTTAATCGCAGGCTGATTCCTTTTCCAGTCGTTTGCCGGATAGCCAGAAACAGACCTACCGGCAGAACTGCATACAACGCTATCTCCAGATAAGATTGTGCTTCTCCGCCAATTATAACAGCATAGGATTCCAGCCCAAACAGTTTCTCAAGCATCTGCGCAAACATTCCATACCAGCCATATATCAGGCATGCCAGAATCCCTTCCAGTCCGGAACGCCAGCGCTGCTTCTCCGCCATCCCGATACCTGCCGCTGCAATCAGCACCAACATTCCTGCAAACTGCCAGTTATCTGCTTCTCGAAATACCAGAACACAAACTGTATTCCATGCAATTGCAATTCCGGTCAATATCAGATAATGCCACCATTTCCGGCAATTCCGCACACCGAAAAACAGCTGCATGATCAATATGACCGTCAGAATTGATATTCCATTTGCTGCTATTGCAGCTCCGTCTGCTATCCAGCCATCCATTATATCAGTTCCTTCTCCATCTGTTTCATCAGCAGTTCCCGGTACTCTGCCTCCCGCCGCCGGCTGACCGGCAGCTGTTTTCCGTTACTCAATTCCAGCATTCCCTTCATCATTTTTCTGTGATGGTATACATTCACAATGTACTTCCGATGAATCCGGCAAAATCCATACTCCTTCAAGGCGTCCTCAAATTCCTGCAGACTGGTACGATCCATAATGGCATCCCTGTCAGTATAGATGATCGTGTATTTATCCTCCGCACTGATATACAGAATCTCCTTTAACCCGATCCGTTGTTTCGTATCCGAAACCTGAAGCAGCAGCTGTGGATGCCGGTTCCATTCCGCCCGTATTTCATCTGTCACCTTCTGAAGCATCCCTGCATCCACCGGCTTTAACAGGTAACGGAATGCTCGTGCCTCATATCCATGAATTGCATACTCCGGATGGGAGGTCGTAAAAATAAGAACACTGTCCGGAACCAGCTCCCGCAACCGTTTTCCCATTGTCACACCATCCAGATCCGGCATTTCTATGTCCGAAAACACGACCGGTCTCTGACTGACCGTCTGCTCTCTAAGGGATGTCTCCAATGCTTTCAAAAGCATCTGTCCGGATGTATAACACCGGATCTGTGCTTCCTGAAGTCCGGGAACCTTCCGAAGCTCCCGCTCCAGACTCTCAAGCAATGGCACTTCATCATCGCAGATCATGATCTGAAATTTATGTAATTCATCGTTTCTGACTATCATATTCTTACTATTCTACAATTCCACGCAGCTCATTAATATCTTCTACGCCATACTGTTTCATATAAGCTTCGATTCCTTCTACGACCTTTACAGATGCCATCGGATCATGGAAGGTCGCGGTTCCTACAGAGACTGCGGTTGCCCCTGCCATAATAAACTCGATTGCATCCTCACCGGTCATAATACCGCCCATACCGATAATCGGTATCTGCACCGCATGTGCTACCTGATATACCATTCGGACTGCTACCGGTTTAATCGCCGGACCGGATAAACCACCGGTCTTATTTGCGACCGCAAAGGTCCGTCTGTGTATATCAATCTTCATTCCGGTGATCGTATTGATCAGAGACAGAGCATCCGCACCGGCTGCCTCAGCCGCTTTTGCCATCTCTGTGATATCCGTTACATTCGGACTTAATTTCATAATGATCGGTTGCTTTGCCACAGCCTTTACAGCCTTTGTGATTCCATATAGGGCTTCCGGATTCTGGCCGAATGCGATACCGCCTTCCTTTACATTCGGGCAGGATACATTGATCTCCAGCATATCCACCGGCTCTTCTGCCAATCGTTCCACAACTTCTACATAATCTGCCTCGGATTTTCCACAGACATTTACAATCATTCTGGTATCATATTTCTTCAGGAACGGAATATCACGCTTTGCAAACAGATCAATTCCCGGATTCTGTAATCCAACGGCATTGATCATTCCGCCATAGGTCTCTGCAATTCTCGGTGTCGGGTTCCCCGGCCATGGGACATTCGCCACGCCCTTGGTCGTCACTGCGCCCAGACGATTCAGATCCACCAGTTCACTGTATTCCGCACCGGAGCCAAAGGTACCGGATGCTACCGTAACCGGATTCTTCCATGTAACTCCTGCAATGTTTACTGTTGTATTCATCAGAACTCCACCTCCCCGGCATAGAAAACAGGTCCGTCCTTACAGATTCTCTTATTCTTCACATTCGTATGATGATCTGTCTCCTTTGATTTGCATACACATGCCAGACAGGCACCGATGCCACATGCCATCTTCTCTTCCAGAGACAGCTGTGCCTCTATGCCTTGCTCCAGTGCATAGGTCTGGATCGCCCGGAGCATCGGAGTCGGTCCGCAGGCATAGATCCTGTCTCCGGTGATCCGATACTCCCGCATTGCATCCATAACATTGCCCTTTACGCCATGCTTTCCGTCCTCGCTGGCATAATAAACTTCTGCATATGGCCGGAATTCTTCGTCCAGAAATGTCTCATCCCGATATCCTAACACGACCTGCACCGGATTTCCTGCCTGATGAAGCTCCTTCGCCAGCTCTAACATCGGTGGAATTCCAATGCCTCCGCCCATCAGAATTGCCTTTCCGGCGGTCTGTGTAAATCCGTTTCCCAGCGGTCCCATTACTTCAATCGTATCCTCAGCATGTAAATGTGAGAATTCCTCTGTACCCTTTCCTACGGTCCGGTATACCAGACGCAGGGTTCCGGTCTCCTTATTGATCTCACACAGACTGATCGGACGTGGCAGTAATCTCGCTCCATCCTTACTATACAGATCCACAAACTGCCCGACCTTCGCCTGTGCTGCAATCTGATCTGCCTTTAACTGCATACTGTAGATTCCGGTTCCGATCGGTTCCTGATGAATCACCGTCGCCGTCACTCTGACTGTAGACATAGTATTCTCTCCTTTGTAATCTTCTATTTACCTATTGCACCGTTAATATCATTCTTCATGTCGATCACTGCCTGACGGGATGCGTCTGCGAAATTCTCACTGCCGAACTTCTGATATTTCTCCTGCTTATAAGCAGCGATGATACCACGGGAAGAATTTACGATCGCACCGAGACCGTCTGCATTAAAATAATGAACCAGATCCTCGGCCTTACCGCCCTGTGCGCCGTAGCCCGGCACCAGAATATAGGTTTTTGGCATCAGCTTTCTTAATACCTTACCCATCTCCGGATAAGTCGCTCCGACAACGCAGCCCACGTTGCTGTATGCACCGTCCATGCTCTCTTCGCCCCATTCAGCGACCTTCTTGCCGACTAATTCATATAACGGAGCTCCATCAATTAACCGATCCTGGAACTCACCGGAAGAAGGATTGGAAGTCTTTACCAGAACAAAAATACCCTTATCACACTCATTGCATACTTTCAGGAATGGCTTTACTCCATCCGAACCAAGGTATGGATTCACGGTTGCGAAATCCTCATCAAAGCCTGCGTAAGTCTTACTGCCTACCTGTACCGTTCCCAGATGTCCGACTGCATATGCCTCGGATGTAGAACCGATATCTCCGCGTTTAATATCTCCAATCACAACCAGTCCCTTACTCTTACAATATTCCACTGTCTTCCGGAATGCTTTTACACCTTCCACACCGAACTGCTCATACATGGCAATCTGCGGCTTCACTGCCGGAATCAGATCGCAGGTTGCATCTACAATTGCTTTATTAAACTGCCAGATTGCTTCCGCTGCACCTTCCAGGGTCTCTCCATACTGCTCATATGCCTGTGCCTTTACATGCTCCGGCACATAAGAAAGCATCGGATCCAGCCCTACTACGATCGGTGCATTTAACTGTTCAATCTTGTTCACTAATTTACTAATCAATTCTTTGTCCTCCGTTCCTATCTTCCACAGTTTCGCTGTCGCTTCTGTCTCTAGCTATTCTACCTTCTTTCTATCAAAGTTTCAACCAATATTCCAACAATCTTCTGCCATCTGCACAGTCTTCGTCCGGTTCCGGCATGCGTTCCGGATGCCATTGCACTCCGATCACCGGCAGCTCCTCATGTACAATCCCCTCTATGACCCGGTCCTCTGCGAACTGGATTGCCTGCAGATGTTCTCCCAGCCGGTCGATTCCCTGATGATGGGCAGAATTCACCGGAAATCGCAGACCATATAACGTTTCCAGGATACTCCCCTTCCTCGCAATCGTCATATGATACTGATCTCCGTTCCGATACTCATGGAAATGTGCCGTTTGCAGATGCTGCTTTATCGTGCCGCCATAGTAGGTGTTGATAATCTGCATCCCCTTGCAGATACCGAGTACCGGCTTCTTCCGGCGGATATAACTATCCAGAATCCTTAACTGCATATGATCCAGAATCTCATCCACCTCTCTGCTCCCCTGATCCTTCTGTCCGAACAGCTCCGGTGCAATATCTCCACCACCCGGCAGCAGCAATGCATCGCAGTCTTCCGCTTCCTCCCAACTACATGTATAAAGTCCGCGGCTGACTGCTCCGAGTGCTTCGACCGCCCGTCTGTAATTTCCGATTTTATCCGGCACTCCGGCAATTAGTATCTCTTTCAAACTTCCCCACCTGTCCTTTCCCTTTCCATACTCTGCGGATTATCCCTCTCCTATTTTGACTATTTTCTTCCTTATCCACTTCTCATTCCTGTCTGTATACGATATATTATTTCTATGAATATTTCTATGAACATTTCATGAAAACTATAACCGAAACGCAAGTATGCAGCTTCTTTTGCATATAGTGAATCAGAAAGCTGATTCGAAAGACAGCTACACTGTCAGAAAGGAATTACTATGAATCATTATCTGAAGCTGGCGGAAGAACTTCACCGACAGGTGCCGGTCACGGATGCCCACAACGACCTTGCCGGAGAACTGCTGATTCGTCACAGGCACGGTGAGACCGATGTCATCCGCCGCCTTTATCTGGATCACTGGAAGTCTGCAGGCTTTCAGCTTATTGTTTCTTCTGTTTATATTGAAAACAGTGTCTTTTTTCCGGAGAACTGGAGACATCTGGTGCCGGAATCCGCTGCCAGCTCTATCCATGGCAGCTGGAAGGCTCTTTGG
>ERZ1034719.1098-NODE-1098-length-13360-cov-4.520331_pt1 | contig 13360 bp, 2 predicted proteins | sample MGYA00520703_ERZ1034719 | MGnify/ENA primary metagenome ERZ1034719 (study PRJEB33766, sample SAMN09781716) | gut metagenome | biome: gut microbiome | host: Homo sapiens | place: Madagascar | study: EMG produced TPA metagenomics assembly of the PRJNA485056 data...
ACACAACAATTTGGCATGATTTTGTTAGAAATGCCGGAAATATATAATTCTTCAAGAAAACACTTGACTTTTTCGGGGGGGGGTAAAATGGAAGTAGAAAATCGCGAGGGAGGGGAAATGTAGAAAGTGATGCAGATGATATAGGGATAAAACTGCGCAAAGGCACTAACAGAAAACGAAGCTCATTCAGGGAAAATGTGCAAAAATGATAAGGAGATGTGTATACGATGGCAATGATTAAATGTCCGGAATGTGGACGCGATATTTCTGATGCTGCAAGTGCTTGCCCCGGTTGCGGTGCACCTGTTCGCAAGGCGGGCTGTATGGTTCGATTTGAAAGGCCAAGTGCCATAATCTTGGGGACAGCAGTGAGCGGCATGGTATACGTTGATGGACAGTCAGTTGGCTCTGCAGCAACTGGTGCAAATTTTGAAGTTTATCTTTCATATGGTCAGCATAGCGTCTCCATAGAAAGCAATGATAACACGAGAATAGCATCTCACCGTTCAAGTGTAGATACATTGGATGTCCCTAAGGGTGCAAAGAAAGTTGTTGTAACGATCAAAACGAAAGGCGATGTGTGGTCTGCATTTGGCGGTGCAACAAGATTGGGAATTGGAAACGTTGAGGTTATCCGCTAATACAAATACAGGAATAAATCCGCTGTCCGCCTCCCATTCTCGGAGGCGGATTTTTCATATCCATGTACGCAAAAAAAACGAGCCAGCTTCTCACGAAACTGGCTCATCTATGGCAAGAAATGCGAATTTTGATACGATGTTACCATGTGCTGCCTTCCAGATGATGGCAACACATGGTGGCACTTTCATGCTGTGGAGAATTAGGTCAGAGAAGAAAGAGTGACATTGATTAGCGATTGCTGCTACTTCATTTGTTTCAACAGAATGAAATGAGGATGGCCTGCCCACAGTTTAGCAACAGCATTCGCTACTTGCACAATTGTGGGCAGGACCATACATTATTACTTTTCTCTATACTTTACATATTTCACCTTCTTGCTGATGTTTGAAGCATTTCCCGGATCGGTCGAAGATTTGTTGATGTTGCGGTAATACTTGTAAGTCTTCACATAATCCGTGTAAGTGCTGGTGTAGTACGGCAACTCATAGAAACGATATGTTTTGAGGCCACTATAAGGATCGCTCTTGTCCGCGGCGGGGACGATGCTTGTATCGTCAATAAGCCTAGTGCAGTCGTAGGTCGTCCGGCCGTTTGTAGGATACTGACCTACGGTGCAGTAGTCGCCCGAAACCGGATTCATCTTTAAAGTGGTCTTAATCGCATAGAAGTACCCATACCAGAAACCATCCGAGTATGTTCCCTTTTTGTATGCGATGATGCGCTTTGCTTTGGGTCCATATTTGCCGTTGATTGCCCAGTGCCAGTATATATATCCCGTGAGCGTATTCTCCACTTCACGCTTGTTGGTGTCTGTTTCGGATGCAGTATACGGGCCCTTCAACATCGAAGTGTAATACTTGTTGTTGGTATCATACTCGCCACTGGGGAAAGATGCATATTCCGCCGAGCCGGACGATGTCTGCTTCCAATAGCTGCCATTTGCTATCCAACCACTCTTTGAAGATGCTGTGTCCTCAGTATCTTCTCGGTAGCTCCAACTGGTTTGAGTAATCTGAGCACCTGTGGGAACTTTATCCTCTGTTACCCATCCGCTTTCTGGCTTTAAAGTCCAGTGTGCGTAGATTGTGGTAGAAGCATTTGTAGAGTAAGTTTTGCTTGCATCCACCTTATTGCCGCCAGATGCTGCATCGTACCAGCCAGTGAAGTTGTAATAATCTCTGGTCGGCGTGGGAAGCGAGCCAATCGCAAGGCCTACAGAGCAAGTCCTCGCAGTCTCCGAACACGAACCTCCTCCCGGATTCAGGGTAAGGCGGAAGGTATATGGTGTCCAGTGCGCATAAACAGTAATCGACTCAGTTGACTTACGCGCATAAGTGCTGGTGATCTGGGTGCCGCCAGTCGCAGCGGTAAACCAGCCATCAAAACGGTGATATTTGCGAGTCGGAGTTGGAAGCGTCCCAACAGGAGTATCTGCATAATATGTTCCGCTGCTGGAAGGCAACGTGGCAGGGAAGGCGGAATTGTCATTTGCATTAAATTTCATGGTATATTGCAGTGCTTCCCAATGAGCATATGCAGTAATATTATTATTCGTCTTATTGACATACTCCGCAGTAATTGGCGTACCACCAGTTGCAGAAGTAAACCAGCCCTTAAATTTATACAATTCGCGAGTTGCAGAAGGTAGCGAACCAATTGCTGTATCAACTGTACCTATTATGCTGGCTTTAGAGCAGGAGCCTCCATTCGCATTAAATGTCATCGTATAGGTCATGGGCTTCCACTGCCCATATACGATTATCGGCTTATCCGTTTTATGTACATAGGCGCTTGTGATCGGAGTCCCACCGACACGCGCAGTAAACCATCCAATGAAGGTGTAGTATGGTTTTGTGGGTGTGGGGAGTGTACCGATTTTTGTATCAACCGTGCCCTGCTTCGTTGTCGGATTACAGGCAGCGCCATTAATGTTTACATCAAAGGACATGGTGTACGAATGCGGCGTCCAATGTGCATAAATCGTAATATTTGCGTCTGTTGAGTGCAGGTAGTGCTCATCCACAGGAGACCCAGCTGTTTTTGCGGTATACCAGCCATCCCAGTCATAATACTTCCTGGTTGGCACCGGCAGTGCGCCGATAGGTGTATCTACTGTTCCTACGATGCTTTCGGTATTGCAGTTCCCTCCATTTGAGTTGAGTGTCATGGTGTACTTATGGGGTGTCCAATCCGCGTAAACTGTGATAGCCTTATTTGTGCTATGCTGATAAGAGGCAGTGATATGGATACGCTTCTCACCGCCGGTGTACCAGCCGTTAAAATCATAATAGGGACGAGTGGGTACAGGTGGCTCACCGATTTTTGTGTCAACGTAGTAGGTCTTCTTGGACACAGCGCATGTTCCGCCATTCGCATTAAACGTCATCACATAAGGCAGCGGAGTCCAGTGCGCATACACGGTGATTTCAGAGTCGGTGTTCTTTATAGATTTTTCTGTGATCTGGTTGCCACCAGTACGTGCAGTGAACCAGCCGTCAAAACTGTAGTATTCGCGTTCAGCTTCCGGCAGCGTGCCAATAGGCGTGCCAACAGTTCCTGCCATCACTTTTGTCGCGCATTTGCCTCCATTCGGATCAAAGCGAATTGTATACGGATTTGCGGTCCAATGAGCATAGAGTTTGAGATTGGCGTTGTTCTGCTGAACATAATCAGCTGTTACTTTGCCACCTTCTCCACCGGAAGCGGTGAGATACCAGCCTGTAAAGGTATAATTAGGTCTCGTAGCCACAGGGAGCGTTCCGAGTTTTGTTCCTACCCTTGCGCTCATCGATGTGGTTTTACATACAGCATCCTTAGCGTTTGCGTCGAAGGTGACAGTATAAGCCTTGCCTGTCCAATGGGCATAGACGGTGGTGTTTTTAGTAAATTTGGACAACGCAGATACTGCCGTGCCCCCGTTCACAGCTGTATACCAGCCATCAAAAGTCCAGTACGTCTTGGTGGCTGTTGGCAGTGCTCCAATAGCATACCCACTGTACGCTGTTCTTTTCGTTTCGCTGCAAGTGCCACCGGCCGGATCGAAAGTAATTGTGATCGGCTGGCGAACCGTAATCGTTATGGTATCCTTTTTGCCATTTGATGTTACACAGATTATTTCAGCTGAACCAGGCGCTTTAGCGGTCAACAAGCCAGTTTTACTGTTGACAGTTGCGACTGCGGTGTTTCTGCTTTCCCACGTTACAGTATTGTCAGTTGCGTTATCTGGCAGCACCTCAGCGGAAAGTGCGGTTGTTTCACCGACGTCGAGAACTGTTCTGCCTGAAGCAATATGAACTTTGGTCGGATAGACAACAACAGTCACGCTCAAACCAGTATACACGTTCTTTCCGGTAGTCGCCGTCGCAACGATGGTTGCGGTCTTACCTGCGCCAGTTTCAAGCGCTGTTACAACGCCATTGGACGACACAGCAACGACATTCTTCGGGAATACGTTATAGGTGCATTTCTGGATTGCTTCTTTTGGCAGAATCGTTGGTATGAGGGTGAGAACTTCGCCCACCTCCAGAGTTACCTGACCATCATCTATTTCCTTCTCCAATGCTTTAAGCGAAATGCCTGTCGCGTCAGGAATATTGATCACAGTGATCTCAACCTGACCTTTTGTGCCATACCCGTCGGTGGCTTCGCATGTTACGGTAGCGGTTCCTTCGGCGATTGCCACTACATGACCAGTACCGGTAACGGTAAGAACGTTCTCGTTCGAGGAACGCCAGCTTACGGTACGATTTTTTGCGTTTTCAGGCAAAACTGATACGGCAAGATCCAACTCTTTGCCCACCATCATCGTACCGCTCGATCCGGTGATCAAAATTTCATTAACAGGCCTTTCAACAACAATTTTCAGTTCCTTTGTAATATCACCGCTGGAGACAGAGATAACAGATTCGCCTGTCCCTGTTGCAGTAATAAGCGCAGACACATTGCCATATTGTCGCACCGAGACGACAGATGTATTGCTGCTGGTAACAGTTATTGTCTTATCGCTTGCACCCTCGGGAAGCACTTTCCATGTCAGCATGAAATCGTTCCCGGAGTCAGCAAGCCACAGTCTGGTAGGAATTGAATCTCCGTCCATATTGCTAAGGACAATATCGCTTGGTTTGATTATTCCCAATTTCTCCAAATGTGGCAAGCCGTTTCCATATTCGCTGCTTGCAGAAAGACCTTTCGGCGCTTCACAGCACGAATTCAGTATCGAGGTTGCACTTCCACTACGTGTAGAATCCAGTTTAATGAGTGCTAACGCAGCAGTAATCTGAGGTGCAGCAAAGGATGTGGAAGCTATTCCAAGAATATCGCCTGCACCATCAACGGGATCGTAGGATGATGTTCTGAGATACATGCCTGGAGCAGTATAATCGATTGCGCCCGTTCTGGAGGACACGCGATAACCAGAATCGTTGCTATAGGTAAGGGCAGAAACTGCCAGAACACCACCACTACTGGCCGGAAACATGACATTACCGCTGCCATTGCCTGCCGCTGCTACGACGAGGATACCCTTGCCGCTTGCAATGCTGAGCTGGTGCTCAATTTCAGGGCTAATTCCTTCTTTGATGGAATCCCAGCCAAAGCTCATATTGATGATATTCGCGCCATGATTGTATGCGTGTTTTATACCCTCGATAATCACGCTTGTGCGATACATCGAGCTGCTGTCAAAAACCTTGATCGGAAGAAGCGTAATCTTACTTTTGTTTGAACCAACGCAGTCGTTGATGATAGAAACAACTTTGCTGCCATGCCTTGCGGAATCGGTGTAAGCGTTTCCAGCAACAAGACTGATAGCATCCTTGGAGAAACTACCACCCCAGGAGCTTTTGCTGACGCCGGTGTCAAGCACAGCAATCGTTACAGAACCGGAACTATGCTTCGCAACGAAAGGAGCATAAACGTCAAAACCCATGGGATCGCTTGTGCCCCACTTTTCAGCAATGGTTACGCTCTGCGCGGAAACATCATCACTTGTGCCGATATAGTCTGGCTCAACCTTGATTCCAGAGTTCCCGTTCAGATAGCTGAAGCAATCTTCAGTATTGTCCACTGTGTCAAACTGAATGTAATACAGATGGTCGTCGCTTCTGAAGATATCAATCGGGTTATACGCAGAAATATCTGGCAGGCGATCCATACTGCCAGGAGTTCGAACAATCAGACATTTGGACGCACAGGTGCCGCCCTGCTCAGGGCCGGGATCAAAACCGCTATGAGAAATCAACGCAGAGAATCTTGCAAGACGATTTGAATCGCCATCCAACGACTCGCACTTATAACCATGCGCTATGGCCCATAGCATTGCAGTGGATCCATTGTATGCGTAGAAGACAATTTCCCGACTGCAGTTTTTGAATGCGTCGTTAGCAATCCTAACATTTTTGCTGGCAATAGAAACTTCCGTCAGCCCAGTGCATCCTTCGAATGCTTCTGACCCAATAGACGTGACCTCGCTTGGAACCACCAGCGTTGTAATGCTGGTGTTCCCGGCAAAGGCCTGTTCCTCAATCTCCTGCAGAGCTGCCGGCAGAACAAACACATGCTCGGCAGCAGCTGCCGCTGCAAAGGGTGCAAACGGAACTGCCGAAAGGATCAGCGTTACTGTAAGCACCAGGGAAAGAATACGCTTCATGATTGCCCCCTCCTTATTGTTACTCGTACTGTACTGGGATGTTATGCTGGCGAGCGAAACTGTCAGCTGTGGAGTTCCTCTCGCAAACAATCGTTACATTCAGGCAACCGTAGAAAGCATTTGAGGCAATGCTGGTGACCGATCTTGGAATATAAACTATCGCCAAGTCGGTGCAATTGCTGAATGCTCCTGCGCCGATGGTTGTCAACCTTGTTCCGCGCAGATCCACTACTTCCGCGTTGACCCCCTCAAATGCGTAATCATCAATCATTGAAAGAGCCGCAGGAAGCTTCAAGACATTGCTATGCGTGATGGGCGTTGAGCTCACAACGATAGTAAACGGGATATCATAAGTCAAATTGCCAACCACAACGGACAGCGCAGTAGCGTATGTGCCTTCCTTGTAGAATGTCATTTGCAGAGATGCATCTGTTTCCACATACTCGTATCCGATAGCCTGCAGGATCGAGTCTGGTGTCCACTTTGATGTTCCCTGCAGAATCGATCTGGAACCCCGATCGTAAATGGTCGTAGGAATGGTGATCCTTTCTCCGGTAATCGCGTAGTATACACTGTGCCTCAGCGTCGGATCAGGCAAATCATCAGAAGAACTTGCAACTGTAAGCGAGCCATTCTTTGAGTATACAATGCCATCAACTGTACAAGTGACAGTATACGCTACGGTTCCGCTTGCATCAGCATTCACAAGGATAATCTGCGCAGTGTTGTAGTCACTTTGTGTAATGGCCAATGTTGCAGCGTTACCCGAAGTAACCATGATACGCCAACTGCCCTCATGACTCTTCATATAGGAAGCAGCCTCGCCTGCATAGTAGGAACCAACGCCGCGGCTGATTTCAGCTGTGCCAATGGCGATGTTTTCCTGACCGCAGGTATAGATCGTATCAGGGACATTGATCAGATGCATTTCAAGCGATGGTGCATCAAGAACACCTTCTTCATCCGTTACCGAAATGTATACCGGAATTGAATATCTGAAATTACCCGCCTGATATTGGAGAATTCCGGTATAGTATCCTGGCAATACGAATCTTGTACGCAGAATACCATCTTCAATCTCCCACTCACATACATCCGCAGCCAATCCAATCGGCTGGAAGCTCCAGAAGTCGTCCCCTGTCTCCGGGAGAGAGGATCCAGCAGGCTCACATGCGACTGCAATAGGCAGCGTGAGCCAATCGCCCATCATCCCATCCAGATGATCAATACTGAGACTTATAGTTTGCGGTACTGCGTTCCTGGGTTCCTTAACATGAATATGAATATCAATGTTCTCAGAATAGTTTCCGAATGCACATGTCACGCGCCAGATATCCTCGCCTGCATGGTAAGTGGCCACAGTAACGAGTTCTACCCCGTTGGACGTTTTCTTGAGGATGGCGTCCATGCTATCACCAGAGATATGACTCAATGCCCATTCAATCTGTCCATCAAATACATCCAGCATGAGCGTGTCACTTACGGTAACCGTTGAAACTGTACCTGCCGTTCCGCCGATGTACACGATTGCGTCTGTGGTATCAGCCTTTAGCAGATTGTAGGCAACGCTCGTTTGGTTACCAACCATGATTTCACAAGTCTGCTCGTAATGCAGATTGTCGAGGAAGAACTGTCTGGTGAGCAAATAACATCCGGGTTTTGTGAAACGTACCGTGACCGAGTCGCCATTCTCAGCGTAGACATTATAGTCAATGGCATCATAGAAATCCTGTCCGATACCCGCATACAGGCTCCACATATGATCGCTCTGAGGCATATGGCTTCCTGCGGGATAGCACATAGGAGTAAAGTCGATGGTTGCCGTTTCGCCGACTGCTATCTGAACGTGAGTTTGTGTGGCAGCTATTGATTCGGCAACATTGCCGAGGCTAACTACTTCAACGGTGAAGTCATAGGACTTTGAATAGTCTCCCGCTGTGCAAGTGAGCCTGTACTCATCTGACCCGCCGGAGATCAGCGCAGCAGAAGTTATGATGACGGCACTTCCGTCATCCGTTACTGTCGAAACGACTTCGCTGTGGTCTCCACTGACGCGCACAAGATCCCAGACCGGAAGGGTTCCAGCCTTGTTCAGCCGGCGGATTGTTCCCTCCGTGAGATTTGCTGTGAACACCTCATTGGTCTGATTACCTTGCAAATAAAGGCTGATATGGTTGTCTCCGGTTTCTACAGCGAGAGTATCCTCGACAAACACAGTGCAGATCATGCCGTTCAGGTATGTGTCGGCGGGAGAACAGACAATCTCCGCTCTGCCTTGCCCAACCGCCGTAACCAATCCATTGCTGGCGACTGTTGCAACTGATGGATCCATGCTGATCCATGTCACACGCTTGTTCTCTGTATCAGAAGGCGTAAACACGGCGCTCAGCCGGGCTGTTTCGCCTTCTGTAAGCCACAGAGTTTTGTCGCTGAGAGTTACGGATGCCGCAAGAACCGGCACATTCCCGTTTTCATCCATAATGCGGAAAGTGACAGGAACAACATAGCGTATATTAGAGTAAGAATAAACGTAGTTCGCCTCGAATACACCCGATTGACGGAAGGACAGTGTCGTCAAATTCTGACTGACACAATAGTCACGCGTATTGACAGCGTCTGTGAAGCGACCGTCGCCTTCCAGTGTGACACGCAAGCCTTCCGGCAACTTTGTTCCTGTAGGCAGGCATTCAATCTCCGGGACAATTCTGATTAGCTCATTCACGCTGGCATTGAATACTGTCTGAGCAAATCTGAGGCCCGCGGGCAGGTTGCTGTTCCGCTCCACCGCGTGGACAATGACTGGCATCGTAACAGTTTCATCCTCTGTGGCGCACACAAGCTCGTACTCTGTGTCACCCGGTCTGGACATGCTGTACAGCATGATCGCGCAGCCATAGATCAGGTTACCATTCGCGTCAACAGTATTATATTCTTTCACTTTCAGCGTCAGGTTATTGCCATTTACCCGGTTCAGGCTCCATGTGGGTGCCTGTGTTAGACGCTGACTGGACGCCGCTGTCAATTGCGCTGTGTCCAATTGTGTCCTTGTTATGCCATCCACATAAACTGTACGGTCGATACTTGCGCTCCGAAGAGTTAGCCCATCCTCCACGGTGACCATACAGCCACCTGCAAAATCGGACTCTGGAACCGTGACAGAGATGAAGGCTACACCAGCGCTGATGGCTGTAACTTTGCCAGAAGAAGAAACCGTGGCAACGGAAGTGTCAGAGGAAGACCATTCCGCATTGCTGTAGTGAGCTTCTGCCGGTTCCGCTGCGCAGGTCAAAGATGCCTGATCGCCAACCAACAGGCTGACATATTCCGGTGTAATGTTCAGGTCTGTGATGTTGACCGGTACCGTCCCGTCTTCATCGCTGATGACAATCTTGATGGGGCAAGTGTAAGTATAGTTATCGCCGCTGAAAATGATGTTTGCGGCAAAGGTGCCAGGCGCATCGAAAATCAGCTTTTCAGGCGCTGTGAAATCGTATTCTGGCGCCAGGGCGTTCTCAAACGCATGACCACCCCTGATCCTGATTTCGGTTCCTTCTGGCAGCGTCGCGGGTGTATAGCTGGTATCAATGGTAATAATTTCCGAAACCTTTCCGGTATACTCGGTCTGAGCAAGGGCGATGAAATTGGGCAATTCGGATTCAACGACATTGATTCGGATCTCACAGCTGTCGACATATTCACCAGCCTTGCATGTCAGGCGGTATGTATCTGTTCCAGCATTTCTGATTCGGAGAAGTTTCATCCGGTTGCCGGAAACAGTGATGCCTTCTTCAGCCTCCGCCCTGAACTCCTCAACAGCAACGTCGCAAGCGGTTCCGCTGACCTTCTCAATAGACCACAACACATTGAGTCCAGCATCCACGAGACGCCGTTCGGAGTCAATGGTTACATTTACAATGCCAAGATCGGTATGATCATCGCCGCCGGTGTAAACGGTAAATTCAAGCTCGCTGTCATCCAGCTGCAGGAAGCTTTCAACGGCAACCGCGCAGATAGCGGTGGCATCCTGCCCGTCATTGGCTGTGCAGGCAATGGATGTTTTGCCGGGGCGGATCGCAGTAATCACACCGTTCTGATCAACTGTCGCAACGCTTTCATCCTCAGAAGACCATGTAACAGAAGGATCATAAGCATCAAGTGGCGCGATGCTGTAGTGAAGTGCATGCGTCTCTTCCTGGACGAGTACGAGATAGGATTCATCCAACGTCAATTCATCCACTCGGACATGAACGATGCCCTGCTCATCCCGAATGTAGAACGTAACATTCACGTCGTAGGCAACATTGCGTACCGCATAATGAATCGTTGCAGTATAAATGCCCGACTCGGCAAAGCGGACTTCGCAGCCGTCATCGTTCATGTTTACAAGGCCGCTATTTGTGAAATACTCGTCTCCCGAAACATTCTCGATGCGAATGCCATCCGGAACAGGATTACTGTCTCCGCTTCTGAGAGTGGTTGGAATGGAGATCGTTTCATTGATCCCAGCAGTGAATGTGGAGTTGGCAAGAGTAACGCTTTCAGGTACGGCCGTGTTGTCCACATTCACAACAATATTTGCGGAGGCTGTATAGGGACCGGCGGAACATGTGACAGTATAGGTTCGTCTGCCCACTGCATCGAAGCAGGTTCCGCTTACGAGGGCATAAGTCGTATCGTATGTCTCGTCACGGTCGATGGCTTCGGTCGGGAGGACATCCAGACTGACATCATCATTCTGATCCGGCTTTGTGATCGCCCAAGTCAGTTCATATCCTGCTTCCGCCATTCTCCGTGCGGAAGCGTTGCTTACATGAACGTTGGCAATCACGACATTCTGATTGCCCTGCGCATAAAGGGTGCCCTGATCAATCGTGGTAACCAATGCCAATTCATGTTCAACGTTGATGGTATAAGTGGCAGACAACTCGCTTCCATCAGACGTCGTAGCACGGATAACAGCAGTACCGTAATTGACGCCGGTAACCAGGCCACTGCCGTTGACAGACGCAATGTTCGGGTTATCAGACTTCCAGACAACGTTTCTGTCATTCGAGATTTCAGGATAGCAGGTCGCTGTAAGCTGCACTGTTTCTCCCGGAAGCAGGGATGCCGTGCTTCCTTCGATATCGAGCCCTTCAACACGCTGCTTGACCGTTACGGTGCAAGTAGCGGTGATAGCTTCCGGCCTCCTGGCCGAAACGCATGTGATATGCGCAACACCTTTACCGACAGGCTGTACAAGGCCATTGTCACTCACAATCGCCACATATTCGTTGTCACTCTGCCAGATGACATCCGTATCATCTGTTTCCTTGGGAATGATCGTTGCAGTCAGCTGTACACCATCCTCATCGTCGTTGTACATTTCGATGGCGGTTTCGTCGAGATTGATGCCCATCATGGGCTGCTTCACTGTGACTGTGCAAGTAGCCTTGATGGATGTCTTGTAGGAACTGGTGCATGTAATCACGGCAGTACCGACACCGTTTATTGTAAGTGTGCCATCTGTGCCGACCGAAACGACAGCCGTATTGCTGCTCTTCCATGTTACATTCTTATTGGAAGCATATGCAGGCTGAACATTGGCAGTCAGCTGATATTCAGTTGTGTCATCGCTATAGCATACCAGTTCTGTCTCATTGAGAACAATGGACTGAACAGCCTGCTTGACTGTAACGGTGCAGTTTGCGGAAGCGTTCGGATTGATAAGCGACCGGCATGTGATAACCGCCTTGCCAGTCCCGACGATTGAAAGCTGGCCATTGTCCGAGACACTCACAATCTCAGGCTTACTGCTGGACCAAATGAGATCCTTATTTGCCGCATCGTCCGGTACAACTGTAGCGACGAGCTTTGTAGGGGAAGTCTGATCGTTGTAAACGGTAAGTGTCTTTTTGTTCAACGTAATCCCTGTGACACCTTGAGCAATGCTGAAATTGCATTCTGCTGTTACAATAGAATTCGAGGTGCTCGTGCAGGTAACCGCCGCGTTGCCAGCCCCAACGATCGTTACAACACCGTTTGCAGCAACATCAATAACGCGCTTATTGCTGCTTTCCCACTTGACATCTTGAATTGCCGCATAGGAGGGGTAGATATAGGCTGTTAACTGAACAGTGTCAGAATCAGTTGAATACCTTTCGACGTTGGTCAAATTGAGCCTGATTGATTCAACAGCCTGACGCACTCTGACAGCGCAAGTATCCGAAATCTCCGGATCGCTGATACTCTTGCAGGTAATGACAGCGCTTCCAGGGCCAACGAGCGTTACAAGTCCGGCATCATCAACCGTGGCTACTGCCGGATTACTGCTTGTCCAGATCAGATCTTTGTTTGTCGCAGAAGCAGGCCGAATAGACGCAGTCAGCTGAACTGCGCCAAGGTCGTCACTGGTGCGATTAATCTCGGATTCATTAAGTGTAATGCTGGTGACAGACTGCCTGACCTCAACACGGCAATTGGCTGATACATCCGGATTGCTCTTGCTGGTGCAGGTGATAATAGCGATTCCGACACCGTGAGTAGTGATAATACCACTGGGCGAAACGGTAGCAACACCGGAATTGTTGGTCTTCCAGCTCACCTCACGGTCTGACACGGGAGCTGCTTTTAGCCATGCGAGTACCTGAACACCATCTGTCTGATTGCTATAGCGGACAATACTCCGTTCGCTCAGGGTGATTCCTGTAACTGCTTCTTCCACATTTACAGTGCAGGTTGCAGTAACAGTAGGCGTGCTGACACTTTTGCATGTAATGATTGCTTGACCATTGTTTTTGAACACAACAGTGCCATCGCTGGTAACGGTCGCAACACTCGGATCACTGGACGCCCAGGTAACAGCCTTGTTGAAGGCATAGGCAGGATACACTGTTGCGCTCAGATATTCAGGATTGATCTCGTCGGTTGTTGTGCTGATTGTTGTTTTATTCAACTCAATACGGGTTACAGCTTGCAGAACGGTGAAGCTGCATGTCGCTGTCACATTCGGATTGCTTACGCTCCGGCAGGTGACGGCAGCGTGTGCTTCCTTTTGATTCTGCGTGCCAACAACCGTAACAAGCCCATTGC
>ERZ1034719.1099-NODE-1099-length-13357-cov-5.474214_pt1 | contig 13357 bp, 13 predicted proteins | sample MGYA00520703_ERZ1034719 | MGnify/ENA primary metagenome ERZ1034719 (study PRJEB33766, sample SAMN09781716) | gut metagenome | biome: gut microbiome | host: Homo sapiens | place: Madagascar | study: EMG produced TPA metagenomics assembly of the PRJNA485056 data...
CTCAGGAAAAAGCGCGATGTCCGCATCGAAAAGTTTCGCCTTTCGGCAAGCCTCCTCGCCAATCCGTCTGTTTTCTTCAATATTATTGCCCGGCATTATCTGCAAAAGGGCGATTTTCAAACTGTTCATTTTTTTATTATACACTGACTTTTTGTTTTGCGCAGCGGAAAATTATTCTCTCGATTTTCCTTGCTGTTTTTTTTATTCTCGGAAAATGAACTGGGCGAGCCGTGAAATTATCTCATAACCGAAAATCATATTTTTCCGGGCAATGCAAAAATTTTATAGTCAAAAAACGTGTTGAGCGTGCTATGAAATCTTCGCACAATTTTCCCCTTCGGCTATACTTCCAGTTCGTACAGGACAAAATCTGTCTGACCGGCGTTTTCTGTATGCCAGTTTCTTTCTGCGGCCGGGGAAAGCCGAGCGATTCGTAAAGGCGGCGGGCGTGTTGCATTTCAATGCGTCAAGGTGAACCGCTTTTTTCCCGGATTCGCGGCTCATCTCAATTATGGCTCTCATTGTCCGGGCGGCAATTCCTTTTTTCTGAAATTCCGGGGCGACGCACAGAATGTGAACCACGGAAACTTCATCGTCAGCAGGATTCATCTTCCACGGCACATCGTGATATTCCTTTTCCTGACGAGACACGACAGCGACCGCCGACGCAATTTTTCCGTCCAACTCAGAAAAAAACATATTTCCAGGGCTTATGTAGCCGAGTATCATCTCGTCCGACGGATGAAGCCCGTAAATCCAGTGCGCATAAAGCTCCATGTTTTTAGTTTCCGCAACCGCGTGCCTATAGAACCGCGTCAGCCGCTCAAAGTCATTTTTTCGCCCCGTTATTTTTATTTTTCCTGCTGTCTGAAAGGTCTGTTGAACGAGCCGATTTCGACAAGATTTCCTTCCGGGTCGGCGATGTAGCAGGTTCTCTGTCCCCACGGCTCGGTTTCAGGCTCAAGCACCGGAACCGCTCCTTTTTCCACAGCTTTCCTGAATTCCGCGTCAACCTCATCGAATGTGTCAACGTAAAGCGCGATTTCAAAATGTCCGTTCAGACCTTTCACGTATTCGTATCTGCGCCCGGTCATTTGTTCAAAGTCTCCGCGTCCGTAAAGCAGAAAAAGCGTGCCGTCCTTTACAAGATAGACGTTGTTCGCGTCCTCTCTCTCCCTGATTTCAAAGCCGAGCACATCGCGGTAAAAGCGGATCATTTTCGCCATGTCGTCCACTAGAATTCCAAATCCGTCAAGTCTCATTTTTCATTTCCTCCAATTTTTATTTTTCCGGGGCTTTCCCTCGCTCTGTTTCGACAAGCGTTGGAGGGGAAACTTCGTCAACGGTTTCAACAACCGCTCGGGTCGGGCGTTCCGCACTTCGCTCACGCTCTAAGTCCTCGCCGTGCAAATCGCACGGCTGCGGTCTTTGGCTTCGGTTGTTAAAACAACCTTCGCCAGTGCTCCATACCCTAAGCTTTAGCTTAGGACGTGCGCGTGAGCGCACACGTAAAATAAAAGAGTTTTCGAAGAAAACTCTAAGCATACCGTCAGGTATGCAAAGTCCTAAGCTATCGCACGAATCCGCCGTGAAAAACACACTCATACACCTTATTTTCTCCGTGAAAAATCGCCTCGCTTCCGCTGAACCATTCAAAGCCGCCACAAACCTTGCAGATGTATGTTCTGTCTCCGTCACGGAAGAATTCCGGCCCGCGGAAAGGCAGCTTAGGCTCAACCGCATGGAGCGCGCTTTTCAGAAAGTCGCCTGAAAATGAATCGTCAAGCACACGCCCGCAGTAGTTCATTGCCCAGAACGGAATTCCGTCCTTCCACAGAGCCTCCTCGCCGCTGAAATTCTTTCCGCCCAAGTACGTGTCGTAATACTCAAGCCTGCAAAAATCTGCGCCCAAGTCCTCCGAATAAAAAAGGTCGTGCGAATTCTTTCGGCACGGCTGAATCTCGCTTCCTTTTCCAGCGTAGGTGACGCGCTTTGCCCGGCAAAGAAATTCTCTTATTTCTGCGGAATCAGAAAAAGCCGTTCCGCCCATCATTTCAGTTTCCGCCGTTCCGCAACCGTCCTTCACCATAAAATCCACCGAAACACCGAACAGAGCTGAAATCCGCACAAGGTTTGCGATGTCGGGCACGGATTCCGCCGCCTCCCATTTTGACACTGCCTGCCGCGAAACGTCCAGCCGCTCCGAAAGTTCCTCCTGCGACAGAGAATTCCTCTTTCTCAAGTACGCGATTTTTTCCGCCAAAGACATATCAGCACCTCCCAGACATAGCTAAAAAATTCCTGACTGCACGACCCAGTTCAAAAATTGTAACCTAGAATTTTCCGAAAATCCACCAGCCGGACTTTGCAAAAACGGCAACCGGAAGTTTCTGTTTTTATTTTTGCAGCCTTTCGGACAACATTTATTTCCGCCGCAGTTCAATAATATATTCCGTTGTGCTTTCCTCGTGTTTTCTTGCGCCAGTCGGGAAAAATCCGTGCCGACTGTAAAAAGAAATGGCCCTTGCGTTTTTTTCCAGTGCCCATAGAAAGTCCGCCTGAAAATTCTGAAGTGCAAATTCAACTAGCGCGCTTCCTGTTCCGCAGTTCTGAAAAAGCGGCTCAACGTACAGCTTCACAATTTCAGTTTTTCGGATTTCGATGAATCCTTTTATAATGCTGTTGTCTTCCCCACAAACAATTGTGAACGTATCTTTCTTTCCGAAGTAATTGTCGATTACTGAAACAACTTGCATTGTTCCGAATGAATATCCTGCGTCCTTGAATATCGGAAAATAATTAATCCTGTTGTTGAAGACGAAAATTTCCACAATCCGGGACAAATCCCTTTTTTCAGCTTTTCGAATCGGCATTTATTCTCTCTATGTAATTTTTACATTGTTATCCGAAAATCGCTTTCTTCATATATTTTGTTTAAATAACTCCCTTTAAAGCGGAATGTATTCAAAATTTTCAAAGAAGAAAAAAAAGCGGATACGTCCTTGCGATCAAAATCAATCACAGGACAATGCTTAAAAGAAATTTTCTCTGGCGAATGGCGCAAGTCCTGACAAGTTTATGCGATGAAAGGCAAGGTGTACGCAGGACAGAAAAACGGATTCCTTATCTTTCCACCGTAAAAAACGTGTTCGCATACAGCGGCATTTTTGGCATTGCGGTGTTCCAGCATTTCTTGAATTCTTTTGCCGGGATTCTTCTATTGTAATGCGGTTCGTTGCAGTTTGAAAGCTCGGCGAGCGATTCTGCGACAAAGATATTCTGCCCGTCGTAGCCGACAACCGGGACGTAATGCAGCCAGTTTTTGTCCGGTCGGATTTTTATCATCGCGATTACAGGATTTTCGGTGGCGACCTCTTTTTTCAGCGAGTTCAGGTTTCCACGGCAGTATTTTACCTTGAATCCGTTTTTAGAAAGAAAATTGAAGATTCCTTTCGGGTAAACGTAGCCGCCGCGCATTTTGTTCGGCATTTTTTCGTAGGCTGAATTCCCGTCCGCGCTGATGTTCCAGCGCCTCATCACGAATGCGGATGAAAATCCCGAGCATTTGAATCCGTCCTGAAAATCAATCCGGTTCGCCTTTGTGATAAGAAATTCTTTTGCCCTTGTTTTTGCGCTGAAATAAAAATCAAGGCGTCCCACCAGCGCGACATCAACAATTGTTGTGGTCATAAAATATGAGATGACTGAAATTGCCGTGACAAGGAGAATCAGTTTAAAAAAAAGCATTTTGTCTCTGTCTTTACTGCCGGTAGTGTGTTCCGCATTGGACAATGTAAATTTTGTCATCTTCAACTTTGTAGACAAGCCGGTTTGCCAAATCAATTCGCCTGCTCCAGTAACCTGAAAGTTCATGCTTTAGTGCTTCTGGCTGACCTTTGCCTTTGTCGAATCCGTTCCGCTCAATGTCTTTCAATAATTCGTGCGTGCTTTTTATCAGGGCCTTCTGGTGTTTGTCGAAAAATTCGCAGTAATCGTTCCAAGCCTGATCTGACCAGATTTTTATCATTGAGGGATTTCCTTGAGTTCGTGGACTTGACCGCTTCCGTTTTCAATCTGATTTATGCTTTTCCGCAGGATTTTCATGTTTTCTTCGGAATAAATGTACGGATCGTCCGCCGCCTTCATCGCAAATGGCAGGCCGTTTTCGCGGATTGTCGCCTTTACGAATGCGTTGATTGCCGCCGAAATGTTGATTCCCATTGAAGTGCAGATTGTCTCAAAAAGATTTTTGTCAGCATTGTCTATTTTTGCCGAAATCGTAGTCATAAGTAATACCTCTTAGTAGAAAATACTACACAAGCTGGCAGTTGTCAACTGATTTTCCCTCACTTCCTCAGTTTCCCCGCAATCCTAAGTGCCGCCTCTATGTACATTATCCAGTGGCGCGAAAACGGCATCTGAACAAGTCTGCGGAAATCCTTGCCGCACCAGTAGTCAATCAGCCAGGCGGCGCTTTCGTCCGTGCTGACAACGTTCAGGGATTCAAGTTCCTTTCTGCGTTCGGCGGAAACTTTTTTCTTCAGGTCGGAATAGGAAAGGGCGCAAAGGATTTTTTCAGTTTGGGCTTTGACTTCGTGGATGTAGTTTTGAAGCTCGTCAAGATTCAGCTGTCGTGAAAATTCTGCAATCTGCTGTTTTACAAGTTCGTTTCCTGTTGTGATAATAGGGCTGTTTGTGCGTTCCTTGTAATTTCCCCGGAAGAAAACCTGACCGCAGCCTACAATCAGCGTGTTCGCAACGATGTCCTCAATTCTGAAAATGTGCCAGAGCGAATATGCGACCGTCTTTGAATGGTAGCCTTCCGCGTTTATAAAAGGCATTGCGCAGAACTCCTCGCGGCTCAAGTCGCGGAAAAATCCGTCCGCAGCCTGCATGAGTTCTTTCCGCAGCTCAAAAAGAGTTTCAATTCCATCCGCAAAAGTCGCTTCCTTTTTAAGCTGAATCTGCATTTTCCTGTTGAGTTCCGACCATGATTTGTTCATTTATGTCTTCTTAAAAAAAAGTAACTTAATCAGGAATTATATAACTAATAGCAACGTCCTATCAAGGAAAAGAAATTCTACATTTTTTACATAACCACTTGACACGCCCCCTTTTTTTTGTGTTTTACCTAATCCAAAAGTAATACTTCCTAAGACCTGAAGTGAGTATTCCTAAGGGTCTTAGGAAGTATTACTCAGCCTCTTAGGAAGTATCTCTACGGCTCTTAGGAAGTATTACTTAGCCTCTTAGGAAGTATCCCTTCAGTTTTTAACAGTTTTATTCCTAAAATATTGACTTTACAAGTGACTTGAACTTGTCGCCGCGGTCAAATTCGTTTGAGAACATTCCGAATGAGGTTGCGCCCGGAGAAAAGACAACCGGCAGCCAAGTATCAGAAAAAACATCACCATAGTTTCGGCTTGCGTTTTCAGACATAAGACAGGTTTTAAGAACGTCAAGAAGAATCTGCAGGGAATCAAACGGTCCTTCATATTTTACGCCGCGCTCATCAAGCATAGAAACAAGTTTGTCTGTTCCAGTGCCGGAAAGCAAGTAGATTTCGTAAGGCGGAAACTTTGTGTTGTTTTCCGGATCAAGACATCTTGCAAGCGGAAGAAAGTCCAGTCCTTTGTCTGTTCCGCCGGCAATAAGAACAACGCGCTGATCAAATGACTGGCTTGCCGCAGCGCACGCTTCTGGAACTGTTGAGCAGCTGTCATTATAAAAGACAACCTTGCGTCCGTCAGAAGGACTTTTCCAGTCGTAGAATTTTTCAAGGCGGTGAGGAATTCCTTTCCACTGCCCCATCACGGTGCAAATCTGAGCCGGAGCAACTCCCATAAGGTACATGGCAAGACTGGCATTCAAAACATTAGCTCTCATGTGCTCGCCCGGAACTTGCAGACTTTCCATTACAACTTCTTCAAGAACTGTTTTTTCCTTTAGACTTGGTTTTACAAATTCGGAAGGAACACGCGCAACACCTTTGTAGGAAGAACCGCTTTTTTCTAAATAAGCTCCGAAAATTCCCTTTGGCAAAAGAACCTTGCTGTATCTAAGAACTTTGGCTTTTGTCTCGCTTGCAAATAAATCGCCCCAGCAGCGACAGCCTCTTTTTGGAGAAGCAGTTTCTTTAAGGTAGTTATCTTCGTCAAAGTCAAGGATTGTAAAATCATTCTTATCTTGATCGGCAAAAATCAGCTTTTTGTCTTCCATGTAGCTGTCCATGTCGCCGTACCAGTTCTGGTGGTCTGGAACAATCTTTGTGATTATAGAAATCTTTGGCTTTAAAAGTTTTCTTCCGCGCAAATCCGCAAGCTGCCAGCTAGAAAGCTCAAGAACAACAGGAGTAGTTCCATCTGTTTTTTCAAGAAACGAAAGCGGACTTACGGTAATGTTTCCGCCTAAAAAGCATTTAAAGCCAGCCTGATTCAGTCCGTAGGAAAGCGCGCTAACTGTGCTGGATTTTCCCTTGCTTCCTGTAACTGCAATTATAGGAGCTTTTGTAAAGCGCAGAAAAATGCTGATGTCTGTTTCAATTGCTTTTGCAGCCGCAAGAAACTGATTGCCTTCAATTTTTACGCCGGGATTTTTTATAACGCAGTCCGCATTGGAAAAATCTTCAATCTTGTGTCCGTCCAAAACAAAGTGAAGCCTGGACTTGTCAAGAAATCTGTCTTTTGCAAGAGACTCAAGAGTTGGCGCAAGCTGTTCAGCAGTCTTCATGTCGGTAACGGTAACAAAAGCTCCGTGCCTTAAAAAAAAGCGGACGCAAGCCTCTCCACCGCCGTTAAGACCAAGTCCCATTATTGTAATTTTCTTGCCATTTATTTCATCAAGCGAATTAAAATAGCATCCATGCGGATAAATATGCGGCATTTTTTTCCTCCCGGTTTAACTTTTCTATCTTGAAGTGCAAAGGCTTTGTTTCGCCTTGAAATTTTCAATTCCCTCTTTTAGAAGATAATCAATAAGCTCAGAATATTCCAATCCGTCTGCATCGCACATTTTGGGGAACATACTGATTTTTGTAAATCCCGGAATTGTGTTTATCTCGTTCAGGTAAATTTCGCCAGTTTTGCGGTCCACAAAAAAATCCACGCGGCTCAAACCCGATGCGTTTATTGCTGAATACGCTTTTTTTGCAGTTTCCCTTATGAAGTCAAGCTTGTCATCTGAAAGAAGAGCGGGAATTTTTAGCTCAGCTCCGTCCGGGTCGTTGTATTTTGCATCGTAGTCATAAAAATCATGCTTTGGAACAATTTCTCCAGGTCCGTAAGCCTTTAAAAGCGTGCAGTCAGATTCCGAAGTCGCTGTTACAGAATTTCCAGTTACAGAGCATTCAACTTCGCGTGCGTCAATCGTTTTTTCAATAAGAACTTTGTTGTCCCAGCTGAATGCTTCCATGAGCGCAAAAGAAAGCTCTTTTTTATTCCGGGCAAGACTTGCTCCGTCGCTTGAACCTGCAGCGCATGGCTTTACAAAAAGCGGAAACTCAAGTTTTTCAATCGCTTCTTCAATAAGCTTGTCATAAAGAGAACTTGAATTTATCTGGCTTCTTGAAATGCACATATATGGAACAACTGGAATTCCTGCGTTCTTTAAAAGAATTTTTGTAGTTTCCTTGTCCATTGCCGCGCTTGAAGCCAAAACTCCGCAGCCAACGAATGGAACGCCAGCCATTTCAAATACCCCCTGAACAGTTCCGTCTTCTCCGTAAGTTCCATGCAGAACCGGGAACACAACATCGCATGGAATGTAGTTTCCGCAGGCAAAAAACACATTGTCTTTTCCACGCCCAAACGAAACTTTTACTTCACGGCTTTCATTTTCATGAACACAAAGAGCGGCTTCGGGATTGTTTCTTATTTCCTTAAAAACTGAATCGTCTTCAAGATACCATTTTCCGCCTTTGGAAATCGAAATGAGAGAAACGTTGTGCTTTGCGCTGATGTTTCTGATTACAGATGCGCATGACAAAAGTGAAATTTCATGCTCGCCTGATTTCCCACCGTATATTAAAACCACATTCATTTTGCAAACCCCATTTCTTTTAAAGCATTCTTTGCTTCTGAAATTTCATCGTACTTTATAGCATTGTCGGCGTAAATTATAGAATTTTCATGGCTTTTTCCAAGCAGAAGCACAATGTCGTTTTCCTTTGCCATGCTGAACGCTTTTCTGATTGCCTGCGGACGGTCTGGAACAAGGAACAAATCCACGTTGTCTTTTTTGCCTTCTTTTCTTGCACCCAAAGCAATCTGCTCAATAATCGTCATTCTGTCTTCCTTGCGCGGATCTTCATCTGTAAGAATCACAATGTCGCAGAAGCGGGCGGCAATTTCACCTTGAAGAGGACGTTTTGTTGTGTCGCGTTCACCGCCAGAGCCGAACACGCAAATCATCTTGCCCATAGCGCGGTTTTTTAAAGGCGGAAAAATCGTTTCAAAACTCGAAGGCGTATGGGCATAGTCCACAATCACTTCAAAAGGCTGACCTTCGTCAATTACAGTCATGCGGCCTTTTACACTCGTAAGTTTCTGCGCACACAAAGCAAGTTTTTCTATTGAAATGCCGGTCGTTCCGTGCACAGCCAAAATCGCAGCAGTTATATTGTATGCATTGAACGCTCCAGGAACAGAAGCCTTTACATGGACAACAGAATTTTCGTTGTTAAGGGAATCGTGTGTTTCAAAGCGATGAATGCTGAATGCAAGCCCGAATCTTGCCGAAGCTATATTTCTGCAAGAAAAGTACGGCATATCTTTTGGAATTTCTGGAAGCGGAGGAGATGAAAGTCCCAAAGCAGCCTGCTTGCCTGCTTTTCCTTCCGTAGTGAACCCTATGGTTTTGTGCTTGGTGCAGGAAGCAAAATAAGACGCCGCAGGATCTTCCAAATTCACAACTCCGAACGCAGGAATTTTTGTCGCAACTCCGGCAATTGTTTTTTCGTGATTATGCAAATCCAAAGCGCGGAACAAGTTCGCCTTGTCGCTTTTGTACTGCTCGTAAGTTCCGTGGAATTCCAAATGCTCAAGCGTAACATTCATAAAAACAGCGCAGTCAAAAAGAACATTGCCAAGCCTGTTAAGTTTTTTGCTCAATCCGTGGCTGGAAGATTCCACAACAGCGTGAGTACATCCGTTGCAAACCATCTCATAAAGCTCGCGCTGAACAACAGGAGCTTCCGGCGTTGTCTGGTGCTGCGGATTGTCTATAGCGTCTCCTCCAAGAGAATACTGCACTGTGGAAATAAAACCCGCCTTGATTCCGTTCAGGCGCAAGAGCTGCCATATAAACGAAACAGTGGAAGACTTGCCTTCCGTTCCTGTAACTCCGTAGACAACAAGCTTTGAAGAAGGATTATCATAAAAGCACGAGCTTACAGGCGACATTGCAAATCGTGATGAAGGAACTTTTACAAACACAACTTTTTTTGAAGAGGAAGCCAAAGCCTCCTTGATTTGCGAATGCTCTTCCTGCGTAATTTCATCCTGAAAAACAACTGCGCCAGCCCCGCAAGAAACAGCCTGCGCTATAAACTTGTTGCCTGTTGTATGAGTTCCGGGCAAGGCAAAAAACAAATAGTTTTCTTTTACATCCCGGCTGTCAAAAGCAAGACCTTCTACACAAGCATCTGTATTCTTTGGGGAAGAAATTCCGTCTTCCGCCACAATCTTATAATCAGTTTCTTCCGAGCCAAGCGACTTCAAAAGCGCGCACAAATTCTTTTCCATAATGCGCCATTCTACCACTTTAAAAAGAAATGCACAATGAAAAGTAATTGCCACACGGATTGGAAAAGCCTAACGGATTTTTACAGCGCAGGAGATTATCCAGTCAAGCTGGACAATGACAAAAGGTTATTCTGGCAATGACAGAAAAAACTATGTCATTCTAATGGCTCACACCACACCATTAGAATGATACAAATACTATCATTATGCTGATACGCCCCTATCATTATGCTTGCGAACTAATCTGCCTTTACTGCAAAAAAGTTGATTTTCCGCGCGTAGAGCCGCTCGTTTGTGTATGGGTCTAAGACGGCAAATCTTTCGAGCACCGCAGCCGAAGCAGGTATTTCTGGAATGGCAAATGGCCGCCAGAAGCGTTCGTAATAGCGGTATTCAAGCTGGGTTTGCGCCCCGCAGTTTTGTAATTGAAAGTCATTTGTAGAATGCCTAAGTTCAAGCTTGTCAGTATCTGACGGGCCGCTCTGATACCAGCCGATATTCGGCGCGTCAAGGCTGTTGTTTGCTATGACCAATGCCTGCTCAATTGTCAATGTTTCTTCCGGCAGGAATTTTGTTCTGCTTGAGCCTTCAACAAGTCCAAGAGCGTCCATAAACGCCGCTGCTTCTTTTGCCCAGTCTGCAATGCTTGCGTTGTCAGAATACCGGGCCAATTTTGACTCATAAGGCGTGTAGCGGACATTTTTATTCTTTTTTGCATACATTAAAGCCTGATAAAAGAAAGTTGCAAGCTGCTGACGGTCAACTGCGCCGTCGGGGTTGAATTTGCCTTCCGAAGCTCCGCCGTAGATTCCAGCTCCTGCCGCCTTTAGCGCATATTTGCTTTTTGTGTCGGAATATGTCTTTGACTTTGCAGACGAAACTGATTTTCCCGAAAGTTTTTCTGCAAGAGTTACCGCAATTGCGCTGGCCTGCATACGTGTAAGAGGCTTTGTAAAATCGTCGCCTAGAACAGACTCGTCCACCAAGCCGTTTCGTGCAGCCCAATAAACTCCGTCCTGAGCATTTTCGCTTATCTTTGCTTTTACGTCCTTGCTTTTTGAAACAGCAAAAGACCACGGATTTAAATTGACTTTTGTTGAAACATCCAGTGCCTGTTCGTAGTTTTGACCGCCCTTCTTCCAGCTGTCTTTTTTTTGCTCCATGTACATATTGTACGCCGCTCTAACTTCCGGGGTATCCTTGTGGCCAGTGCAATAGCGAAAATACTCATAAGTAAAATCGACCAGATCAGACTCGTGCTTATTAATGCCGCACCATCTGCATGAAATATAGTAGACATTTTCTCCCTGTTTGTTTTTTCCGGCAAAGTTCTTGTCGGAAATGTCAAACCTTGCAAAGTCGTGGACAGGAGACTTAGGCACACCATCCGAGAATGTATGATTCGGATTATACTCGCACTTTCCGCACCATTTGCAAGAATAATACCACTCGTTTGGTTGCTGGCAGGTCATGTGCTGCTTCATGCGGCTTGCGGTGTAGGCTTTTCCAGTGTATTCGTGACCAGGACACCACTCCCTTGCGGCGGAATCACCTTTTTTGAACGCCTCGTACACATCGCCGGAATAGACTTTTACAAAATAAACTGGCGACAAAGGCTTTGAACTGTAGCTTAAAAGACCGTTCGGCAATTCGCTTTCCGGCACGTAAATAGTGCAGGCGCCGTTCATCATGCCACCACTAAACCATAATTTATCTTCGTATTTTATAAAGTCGTCCTTAGTTCCTGCTTTATATTCGTCTTGAATAAACTCAGACTGCAACTCATCTATAAAAGCCCAAGCGTCAACTTGCTGGCTGAGCCAGACTTCCCTAATATTCTGAAGGCAAAGATATTTTGCCCTAAATATTTGATGCAAATAACTTGCAGTAGCTGAAGGATAATCAACAAGCAGGCGTGTTATGTTAAGAGACTCATCGCTGCGCAGTTTTGAATCATAAAACTTGTCGCCAAGGTCATCATATTTCTCGTTTGGAATCAAAATCATATCCCGCTCATTCGTCTTCCACCATAAGGAATCCGCCTGCTTTTCGGTGTAGATTTGATTTTCTATAATCTTTTTATATGCGTTATCTATATATGTGGCAAGGTCTTTTGCTGAAACAACGCTTACAAAAAAGCCCATAATCAAAGTTGAAAGCGCAGCAATTTTAAAAGTCTTTTTCATAGAATTTTCCTTATATAAAAATTAAGCGGCTATTTTTTAATAGATTTTTGAAGCTCTTTAACTTGCGAAAGCTCAAGTCCCATTATGGCTGCGACTTTTTTCGGAGAAATACCGTCTAAAAGAAATTGTTTTGCCATATCCAATGTGCGTTCTTCCATAGATTTTCTAGATTGCAGGCGTTTCAGATCTTCCTCCTTAGCTTTTCTTTCTGCTTCCTTTTGATTTGCTACCAGTTTTTTATGCTCTTCTGTAACTGAGCTTGTGTCTGTGCGCACTACTCGGAATCCAAAGATAGCAGTTGCGTCTTTATACAGCACGAATCGCTGTTGAATAAGCTCCTGCTCAGGAACTGTCCAGGCAGGATTCGTGTTCTCACAAGCAGAAATAGTATACTTTCCATTTAAAACCCCCCAGTATCTTCCTCTTCCAGGTCCCCAGTATCCGCCGCGAAACCAACTGACCTGGCCAAGCTCGTATGTAACAGGGTCTGTTGAGCTGGTTTCGGTGAAATAATCCTTATCCCTACCATACCAACTTCCCCAGCACCATTCCTCCACATTGCCACTCATGTCGTAAAGTCCAAAAGCGTTAGGCTTCTTCTTTTTTACCTCGTGCGTCTTGTTGCGGCTGTTGCGGACATACCATGCGTAATCAACAAGTTTTGACTCATCGTCCGTTCCGCTGTAAACATCTTTGTCTAAAGCATTGTTTCCTGCCCTTGCAGCGTACTCCCACTCCGCTTCAGTTGGCAGGCGATAGCCGTTCGCGTTCCAGTCGCATACAACATCAAACCAATCCGCTCCCCAGTCATAATCTCTAGCAAGTGTCATTTTAGGCTTTACACCCCATTTGCTCGTGTCTGTGACACCGTTTACTTTGTAGCAAGGTGTAAGTCCTTCCTTTATAGAACGCTTGTTGCAGTATTCAATCGCGTCAAACCAGCATACCCGCTCCACAGGACGGTTTTCCTGAATTTCGCCCTTGTCCGGGTTGTTTTTGAATTTGCTAGGATATAAGCCTGTTATGTCTTTGTATTCTTTCTGAGTCACCTCGTGGTCGCACATATAAAAAGCCCTTGTAAGGTTGACAGTCTGGATTATTTCCTTGTCGTCAATTGTTGTGCGTTTGCTTTTTCTTTGAAATGAGCCTGCCGGAATTCTCACAAAGTCAGAAGCGCCGCTCTGCGCATGCACATTATCTGCGAGCGCAAGCACCATAACCGCAAACACGGCAAAAAGTTTTAATTGTTTTATTGCTGCTTTCATAATGCGCCATTTTACCACCTAAAAACAAAATGCACAATGAAAAGAAAGATTGCCACACGGATCGGAAGGGGCTGTCCTAGAAGTTATTAACAGACTTCAAAAAGGGCGGTCTTTTTATGTTAAATGAATTTTGTAGATTTTTGTTCCGTCAACGAAATATTTTTCA
>ERZ1034719.1105-NODE-1105-length-13306-cov-5.088597_pt1 | contig 13306 bp, 12 predicted proteins | sample MGYA00520703_ERZ1034719 | MGnify/ENA primary metagenome ERZ1034719 (study PRJEB33766, sample SAMN09781716) | gut metagenome | biome: gut microbiome | host: Homo sapiens | place: Madagascar | study: EMG produced TPA metagenomics assembly of the PRJNA485056 data...
TTTCGGTACCGGTGGAGGAAACTGCAGCTTCGATCTGCGATAACTGGCAGAAAAAGAATCAGGAGATTTATCAGTATCTGATTACGGAACTGTTTTAAAAGTGTAAATAATTGGATATTGGTTATATATAGGTTATTAAATCGGGCGCAACGGTTTTTGATTTTGTTCATTCCTACGGAGCTAACCCCTCCGCAAAATCACAAAATCAAAAAACATTGCGCCCTTTCTACGCTGTGATATCATCTTAATTCAAATCATACAAATCTCTCTTATAAAAAATTATCGAATGATTTCGCTCCAACTGGAAATGCCTATGATGGATTTAGCGAAGTCTGTGTAGGCGGCATGTTCGGGTGTATCAATGTACTTGAAGACATTGTAAATCTGCTTCTTGGTGCCGCCGCCGACATGGTTTAGGCCGAAAGCAAGTCCCTGGGCAACCTCTTCGGGGGCATCCGTCTGGCGGTTTAACAGGAAGCCGTCAATATCGCCATAAGCTTCCACTTTATAGTACGCATAGGCAAAGGCTGCTGCCTGGTTGGCCTCTCCGCCCTGGGAGGTGTATCCCTGTTCGGAAAGAAGGATGCTGCGGACCTCACCATCCGGATTCAGGAAGGTATCCTGATTCATGTAATTTACAAGTACTTCAATATTTCCCATAGACATCATGGAGGTGCCGGCATTGTGTTCAATGTACTTGGAGCTCTTCCATGGACAGGTTTCTGTCAGGGGCACGTTATACGGATGCTGTGCAAGTCCCCAGTCAAGGTTTCCCCCGGCCGTAATGTTCTTATTGAACTCATCTAAAATATCCCGTCCATCGTAGTTCGTGTTGTTCTTAATGTTCCGATCCCATTGCTGGTCAATCGGCATATAGACACGTGCGGAACTGCTTACACTCTTAATCGCGTTATAGAAAACACGGAAAGCCTTGGCATATTCCTCGACGTAGGTTGCCACATCGGTATATTCCATATAGTTCCATTCCTTACGGGCATTGATTTCGTTGGCAATGACCCAGTTGGAAATTCTTCCGTGCTTGCTTCCCGAATAACGTTCTGCAAGGAAGGAGCCGATGGCTGCCATGTATTCCACGCCGCCCTCTTCTGCACCGTTAAACATATAATACGGTGCTGACCCGCCTCCCCGTGCCTTTGGGTGAATCAGCTGGGAATATGCAGAGGAATAATTGTTCAGAATAATTGCTGTCGTACAGATTCCTTTGGAGGTCAGCGTACTGAATACCAGATCATATTCTGCAATCACCTGTCCGTTAAAGGTGTAGGTTTTGCCGTTATAATTATAATGAATGGTCGGATAAGCGCTGTTCGTACTCGGTCCCAGAATCCGGGCTACCGGAATGTTATAGGCCGCCTGCTTCACGCCAAGATCATCCAGTTCGTTTCCTCTTAACTTATTCGGATCCACAAGCAGTCCCTTCTTGGATGCCGGTGTCTGGTATACACCGGTGTACTTCGCAATTGCTTCCGGATTCGTGATGTACTGTGGCGTGTTGAGAGTAACATATTCGTCATCCTTTTTCACTGCAATTATGAATTTCTTATAAAGCTTACTTGCAGCCGTATTATAATTCAGCGAAGTCGTAAGCTCCACGGTATCATTCTTATAAATCCGGTCAAGATATTCTGCCCCTTCACCTAAACCATTGTCATAGGTATTCATTGCAAAGAGGTAATAATATTTGTCATCACTCTCCGGAATTCCGTTACTTTCCGCAACCACCTTAATCTTTCCGGTTTCCGTGTCAATCCTGCAGCTTACAATATTGGCAAAGTCACTCTTATTTCCATCGGTCAGTACCTTTTCCTCCGGCCGCTTATGATAAGCCTCTTCCACGGACATTCCACCCTGTACCAGACTTTCCAGTACACCGTCACCAAGCTTCGTTGCCTCAGGTGCCGGAGCTGCAGTTGGCTGCACCATGGTTTCCACGGTATCCTGAACGGGTATTTCCTTATTTTGGTTCAGGAGCACAAAAGCAGATCCTGCACCAATCAGAAGCACCACGATCACAATAAATAAAACAACAAAGCCCTTTCCACTCTTTTTTCCTTTTTTCTTATTGACCGGTTTTCTCTTCGCCGGTTCCTTCCCTGCAGCTTTCGGTTCTGCTTCTCTGCCTTCCACCACTTTCTTCTTAAATGCTTTCTTCTGCTTATCACTCATCAAACTGTGTTCCTTCTTGTTTTTAATCTTTGTAACTGGTTCAGTACCCTCACAGCTACGATGCAAAATCCATTCCAAATCATCATCTTACGGTCTCAGCAGCAAGTGCTTCGACCTATATGGAAGAGTTCCTAATCTTCTTCATGTGCTCTCTGATCTTTACCTCATAGCCGTTTCCTGATGGGTGATAAAATTCCTTTCCGTTTAACTCATAAGGCAGATACTGCTGCTTCACATAATTATTTTTATACTCATGGGGATACAGATATCCTGTTCCATGTCCCAGCTTTGCTGCGCCCTTATAATGGGCATCCTGCAGATGGGGAGGGATCGGGAGATCCCCGGATCGTTCCACTTCGCTCATGGCTTCTCCTATTGCCTTAACACACGCATCACTCTTCGGCGCACATGCGATATACATGGCTGCCTCTGACAAAATAATCTGCGCCTCCGGCATTCCTACACGTTCTACTGCGAGAGCTGCATTCGTTGCAACCTGCAAAGCCTGCGGATCCGCAAGTCCGACATCCTCTGCTGCATGAATCATCATTCTTCTTGCGATAAAGGTGACGCTTTCCCCGGCATACAGCATTCTCGCCAGATAATACACGGCTGCATCCGGATCCGACCCCCTCATACTTTTGATAAAAGCAGAAATCGTATCATAGTGATTGTCTCCGGTTTTATCATAGCGCAGCACACGGCGCTGGATACATTCCTGCGCAACCTGCAGAGTCAGATGAATCTTCCCATCTGCCGAACGCTCCGTCGTCATAATCCCAAGCTCTACCGCGTTTAACGCATGTCTCGCATCTCCCCCGGAAAGCTGTGCAAGAAATGAAAGGGCATCCTCCTCAATCACTGCATGATATGCCCCCATTCCCTTTTGTTCATCCTGCACGGCCCGCAGGATCAATGTCTTAATATCTTCCTGATTTAAGGGTTTTAGCTCAAAGATGACAGAACGCGATAACAACGCTCCATTGACTTCAAAATAAGGATTCTCTGTAGTTGCACCAATCAGAATAATTGTTCCGTCCTCTACAAAGGGAAGCAGATAGTCCTGCTGTCCTTTATTGAAACGATGGATTTCATCGATAAACAGAATGGTCCGCTTTCCATACATTCCCTGCAGATCTTTGGCCTTTCCGACAACCTCCTCCATATCCTTCTTCCCGGCTATGGTTGCATTGATCTGGGTAAATTCCGCCTGCGTGGTATTCGCAATGACCTTCGCAAGGGTGGTTTTCCCGGTTCCGGGCGGTCCGTAAAAAATGAGGGAGCTCAGCTTATCTGCCTTAATTGCCCGGTACAAAAGCTTGTCCTTCCCGATAATATGCTGCTGCCCTACCACTTCATCCAGCGTCGTCGGCCTTAATCTGGCTGCTAACGGTGATTCCTTTTCTTTATTCGTATTACGCATATATTCGAACAGATCCATGGCTTAATACTCCTCCGCGCCATCGATTTCTTCCTGCTCTTCCTCAATGGATTCTGCAAAGCCGGGGGTATGACGCAGATAAACTGCCCAATATCCACAGCCCACAATTCCGGCTCCGCCTACAATATTTCCAAGCGTTACCGGGAGCAGGTTTTTCAGTAAAAAGGTCATGGTTGTAAGTTCCGGAGCAGAAATTCCATATTTTTCCATCGTAAGAAGTCCGGAGACTCCAAAATAAATATCCGCAATGCTGTGTTCAAAGCCGCACAATACAAACAGCATCACTGGCCAGAAGCTCATCAGAAGCTTCCCGGATACCTTTTTTGCTGCAAATGCCGCCCATACGGCAATACATACTAAAATATTACAAAGCACTCCTCGTGCAAAGGCCTCTCCAAAGGACTGATTTACACGGAAAAGTGCAGCAGCAACCATCTTTTCTCCCAGCACACCGCCATACAGTTCGGGGATTCCGGCATAAACCACCATGAAAGCCACAAAAGAGGCTCCGATGAAGTTCCCCAGAAAAACCATTCCCCAGTTCTTCAGCATCTGAAGCCAGGTAACCTTCTTTTGAAGAACAGAAATTATAATCAGATTATTTCCGGTAAAAAGCTCACTTCCGGCAATCAGCACCATCGCCATTCCGGCAGGGAACACACAGGCGCTTACGAGCCGTGCTACCGATGCGTTCTGGATCGTTGCAGAGGATGTCGTTGAAGCAATTCCTGCAAACGCAATATAAATTCCTGCAAAGATACCGAGTGCCAGCATTTTCAATGCAGACATCCTTACCTTATGGATTCCGATTTCAACAAAATTCTTCGCTATTTCTAACGGTGAATGCATATAGAATTCTCCATCTGTCTTTTATTCTGAGATGTGCCCTGGTATTCAGACCCACACTTCTTTTAGTATACAACAGATTTTGTATGACTTTCAACTGCTAATCAAACAAGATTTCTTCCACCGTGACAAACACATACCCCTGCTTTTGCAGATCATCCACAATCTGTAATGCTGCTGTCACAGTCGACGGATACGAATCATGAAGCAGAATGATAGCATTCTCCTCTGCTGCACTCTCTACCTTACGCACCACACAGGCTGCATCATCACAACACCAGTCCAGCGGATCAATGCTCCACAGCACCGGTATCATATTCAGCTCCTTTTCAAAGCTTTTATCCCAGCTTCCGTATGGCGGGCGTACATAGGTCACTCCCTGTCCGGTAATCTCCTCAATGATGGTGTTTGTCTTCATAAGCTCTGCCTTAAACTGCTCTCTGTTATCCTGCGTAAGCTGGATATGGCTGTAAGTATGGTTGCCAATCAGATGCCCCTCCTCCTGCATCCGTTTTATAAGCTCCGGACAGGCTTCCGCATTTTCTCCGGTAACAAAAAAGGTTGCTTTTACCTTCCGTTTCGCAAGTCCGTCCAGCAGAACCGGTGTATAGACAGGATGCGGTCCATCATCAAACGTGAGGGCAATTTTCTTTACATTTTCCGCTTCCGCACTTCCAATCACCTGCACTGTTCCGAGGCTCTCTGCTCTGACCGCACTTCCAATAAGACACAAGACAGCAAACGCTCCCGCCATCCATAACCAGACATTGAAACTTTTTTCCATAAAAATAGAGTGAGACCTTTCCATAATCTCACTCTATCCTATGCACGTATGCGTTATGACATGCATGACACGAACTGGTTTTTCTCCGGATCATACCCATACCCGATTCCGGATAACTTTTCTTCAATCTGCGCCCTGCTTTCGTCCAGATCCTCACACATGGCATCCAGACTTGAATAAAAGTCACGCAGCTTCAGATTCACATAGCTTAAAAGGATATTCGCATCCTGTGGTAATTCCATACTCCGTTTCTCCCTTCTGTTCATCCTGACATGGATATCCTTACCGTAATGATTCAGTTCCCTTTTCTCTTACAGACATGAGCTCCTCCCTTATTACAGTATTCCGTATTCTCAGAAGAAATGCTGTACCTGTCCACAATCTGCTCACGGTTTCCTCACACCTGCAGTCAGATGATCACCATCCACATCAATGTAAATGATATCTCCCTGATCGACCTTATCCTCCAGAATCAGCTTTGCAGAAAGGGTTTCTACATATTTCTGGATATAACGTTTCAAAGGTCTTGCACCATAAACCGGATCATAAGCCTCTTCAATAATAAAGTGCTCTGCTGCATCGGAAAGCTCTACGGTGAGCTCCCGGTCTGCCAGACGCTTATTCAGATCGGCAATGATCAGTTTGATAATACCACCGATGTTATCCTTCGTCAAAGGCTTGAACAGGATCGTTTCATCCAGACGGTTTAAAAACTCCGGACGGAAATGGGCACGAAGATCATTCATAACCATCTCTTCCGCTTCCGGTTTAATGTTACCGTCCTGATCAATACCGTCTAACAGGTATGTTGCTCCAATGTTGGAGGTCATAATCAAAATCGTGTTTTTAAAGTCCACTGTACGTCCCTGTGAGTCGGTAACACGTCCGTCATCCAACACCTGAAGAAGAACATTAAATACATCCGGGTGCGCTTTTTCGATCTCATCAAATAAGACAACGGAGTAAGGTTTTCTTCTGACTGCTTCAGTCAACTGTCCGCCTTCCTCATATCCGACATATCCCGGAGGCGCTCCGATCAGCCTGGACACGGAGTATTTCTCCATATACTCACTCATATCAATCCGGACCATATTGTTCTCATCATCAAACAATGCAGCTGCAAGAGCTTTGGCAAGCTCTGTCTTACCAACACCGGTAGGTCCTAAGAACAGGAAAGAACCGATCGGCTTACGGGGATCCTTAATTCCTGCCTTCGAACGGATGATTGCCTCGGTTACCTTCGTAACCCCTTCATCCTGTCCGACAACACGTTTGTGTAGCTCTTCATCCAGATGCAGGGTCTTATTCCGTTCGCTCTCAGTAAGTTTGGCTACCGGAATACCCGTCCAACGGGAAATGATTCTGGCGATTTCTTCCTCGGATACACTCTCGTGAACCAGCGAAAGATCCTTATTCTTCACCTGCTCCTCTTCTGTTTCCAGCTGCTTTTTCAAGGAAGGAAGCGTACTGTAGCTTAATTCCGAAAGCTTCTCATAGTCGCCTTCACGTTGTGCAATCTCAATCTGATTGTTCACATTATCAATTTCCTCACGGATCTTGTGCAGCTTCTCAATGGAAGCTTTTTCATTCTCCCACTGTGCCATACGGTTGGAGTATTCCTCACGAAGCTCTGCAAGCTCCTTCTGCAGGGTTTCCAGACGTTCCTGACTCAACCGGTCATCTTCCTTTTTCAAAGCAGTTTCTTCTATTTCCATCTGTAAAACCTTACGACGAAGCTCATCCAGTTCCGTCGGCATGGAATCCAGCTCTGTCTTAATCAGTGCACAGGCCTCATCCACCAGGTCAATCGCTTTATCCGGAAGGAAACGATCCGAAATATAACGATTCGAAAGAACGGCAGCACTAACCAGTGCATTATCCATGATCTTAACTCCATGGTATACTTCGTAACGATCCTTCAGACCACGAAGAATGGAAATCGTATCTTCTACGGTAGGTTCTTCTACCATAACCGGCTGGAAACGACGTTCCAAGGCCGCATCCTTTTCAATATACTGACGGTATTCATCCAGTGTGGTCGCACCGATACAATGAAGCTCACCACGGGCCAGCATCGGCTTGAGCATATTACCGGCATCAAGGGCTCCGTCTGTCTTGCCTGCACCGACAATCGTATGCAGCTCATCAATAAACAGGATGATCTCACCCTCACTGTTCTTCACATCCTCAAGCACGGCTTTCAGACGCTCCTCAAATTCACCACGATACTTCGCACCTGCAACCAGTGCACCCATATCCAGCGCAAAAATCTTCTTATTCTTCAATCCTTCCGGAACATCACCATTTACAATCCGCTGTGCAAGTCCTTCCACAACCGCCGTCTTACCAACACCCGGTTCACCAATCAGAACCGGATTATTCTTCGTCTTACGGGAAAGGATACGAACCACATTCCGGATCTCCTCATCACGTCCGATAACCGGATCAAGCTTCTGCTCTCTTGCTTTCTCCACCAGATCCTGACCGTACTTCTCCAGGGTATCATAGGTTGCTTCCGGATTATCGGAGGTTACCCGCTGATTGCCACGTACGGTAGACAATGCCTGTAAAAAGGTCTCTCTGGTTATTCCAAACTCCTTGAACAAATTCTTAATCGTGGAGCTTGGATGCTTGATCATGGCAAGGAATAAATGCTCTACGGAAACATATTCATCACCAAACACCTTCATCTCATCCTCTGCAGAGATCAGCACCTTATTCAGATACTGTCCCACATAAGGCTGACCGCCCTGTACCTTCGGACGCTTCTCAATCAGCTCCTCTACCCGGTTCAAAAAGGTCTGCGGATCAATTTCCATCTTTTCGATCATCTTGGCGATCAGACTGTCATCAAGGGTTAAAAGACTATACAGGAGATGCTCCTGTTCTATTTCCTGATTGCCGTAATCACTGGCAATCTTCTCGCAGTTCTGTACTGCTTCCATTGATTTCTGTGTAAATTTATTGATATTCATAAGCCCACCTCCTACTCATGGTATCCTCCACGCAGTGCTTCAACGCTGCTCATCTGTAACAATGATATCCAATATATCATAAAGCTGCTTTATAAACATGCTCTTTTCATGTTCTATTGATACTATAACACTAGTTGTTAGCACTGTCAATAGGTGAGTGCTAATTCTTTTGTGAAGATTGTGTGAACGCTACGAGCCATGCAAAATACGGGGTTTTACATTCGCTGTTCCTGTACCAATGATTATTGACCTGCCTTAGCTTGTTTATAAAGCAGACCGCCTTTCATAAGTAATAATAAGAACATTACGGTTATCGCATATGGCTCTCTCGCCATAGCGAAAAACAAAACAGCAATTATACTGAGTCCTATAGACAAAGAGGTAATTATCTTTTTACCCTTTTCAAATTTGAAATAAACCATCAGTATTTTTACAATTCCAATAATCGTTAAACTGACAAACAATGCCCAATAAATTTTCATTTGTCAATTACAGGTAACAATAAAAGAGCCAGCCCATTCAAGGTACTCGCTCTTTCAAATTTTCCGAAAAGGGAGAAATCTATAATGCGTCCATGACAAGGGACGCCCAGACTTTGGACACACAGCGATTATTTACTGCATTCCACAATGACCTTCTCACATCTGTCATATCCAAGCTGTGAACTATTCAGACACAACGTATAATTACTGGCTCTTCCCCATTTGTGATCCGTATAAAAATTTACTCCCACATAAACTCAAAAGAAAAAAGCACTATAACAAAAAAAATCTGTCAACCGGCAGTTGCATTCCGCTTAAATACTGCTTTTATGCTTCGGCTGATAACGCATACTGGATACATTATAAACCGTAATAAATGCCTTCGGATCAATTTCATTGATAAACTTCATCAGCTTCTGATATTCACTTTTATCCACAATCGTAATAATCTCATTATGCTTTTCCAGATTATAGGCTCCTATAGCTTCATAGACTGTTGCTCCACTATGCAGATCCTGAATAATAAACTGTCGAAGTTCTTCTTCCTTCCCGGTGATAATGCAGACGCGCCGTTTTCGGTTCTGATCAAAAATAAAATGATCCAGAATAATTCCATTGAAATATGTCCCCAGAACACTCAGAACCACCGTTTTCTTATCATATACAAGTGCTGCGGAAAGCGCCACGCACATTCCGGAAAGTGACATTGCCCTGCCAAGCTCAATATGAAGATACTTATTCATAATCTTCGCAACAATATCCAGGCCACCGGAAGATGCATTCCGGTTAAAAAGAATACTAAGCCCCACGCTAACTACCAGAATATAACAGAGTACATCCAGTTCCTGACTATCCGTCATTGAACCGGCTTTTGGAAATACCACTTCAAAAAGTCCTAAAAATAACGGCAGCATAATGCTTGTATATACTGTTTTGATTCCGAATTCTTTTCCACAGGTCACAAATCCAATCAATAAGAGCACCACATTCAGAATCATCGTAATCGCGGACAACGGAAGCGGCACAAAGTTAGACAGTACAATTCCCAGACCGGAAATACTGCTGACGGATGCATGGCTTGGCACCAGGAAAAAGTATACCGCCGCCGCAATAATGGCTACTGCCACGGTCAGAATTCCGGTTTCTTTCATGATCTCCATAAAATTAAGCTTTTTACTCATGGTTTCACTTCTTCACAATCTTTTTATATTATGCGCAAGCGGGCGCACACCTGTCCCATTCAGGGATTCTACGATTATTAGATCAAAACCGCAGACAATAGTCAAGACCCTCTTCACCTGTCCACACTTTTCTGCTTGCATTCCACCGATTTGAGAGTAAAATAGTTTTATCATCATCGGGAGGAATACCTTATGGAACTGGATGTTTTAGGATTATTTTCGGCATGCTCTTATGCACTGGACTGTGTAGAGGCAGAGCTGGTTCATGTAACCAGTAAGCATGCCAAGCGTGTTGCCTATATGAGTGTCTGCGTTGCAGAACAGATGGGCATTCAGGGCAAAGAGCTGCAGGATCTGGCGGTCTGTGCCTTATTGCATGACAATGCCCTGACGCAATATATTCAGGAGGAGCTGCATAACGATATTGCCCGGGCTTCTGCTGCACAGGAATTTCCAAGACTGGGCGCACATTGTTCTATGGGAGAGCATAATATTCAGGGTCTGCCCTTTCACACAGATGTAACGAATGTGATTTTATACCATCACGAGAATGCGGATGGAACCGGTCCTTTTGGTAAAAAATGGGAGGAAACGCCTCTTTTTGCACGTATTATTCACCTGTGTGACCTGCTGGATGTGGCCTGCCGCACCCAGACCTTTACTACCGCCACCTGGGAAAAGGCCCTCGATTTTCTTCAAAAAGCAAAGGGGCGCATGTTCGATGCGGAATGTGTAAATGTATTTCTTAAAAGCTTTTCAGAGGCCCATTTTCTTTCTCTTGGAAGCAGGGATCTGGATGCCTGTCTATGGAATAAGGTTCCCCGCATCAGGCAGGAGCTTACGTTTTCGCAGATTAAGGTACTGGCTGATTTCTTTGCACATATTGTCGACTATAAATCGCCCTTTACCAGCACCCATTCCATCGGTGTTGCCATTGATGCGGAAAAACTGGCGCGCTACATGGGATTCGATGAAGAGACTGCACAGAAGATGTATCTGGCAGGTGCATTACATGATATCGGAAAGGTTGCCGTCGGAAATGAAATCCTGGAAAAGCCCGGCCGCTTAACGGATGAGGAATTTACTACCATGAAGGACCATGCCTCTTATACCTATTATATTCTGTCTGAAATTGATGGTTTCGAAGAACTGCGGGACTGGGCGGCTTTTCACCATGAACGGTTAGACGGCTCCGGTTATCCATTTGGCAAAACGGCTGCCGACCTGAACACCCAGGAGCGCATGATGGCATGTGTAGATATTTATCAGGCTTTAACCGAGAGCCGCCCTTATAAGCAGGGCATGTCCCATGAAAAAGCCTGTGGAATTCTAAAAGATATGGCAGACAAGGGATGGCTTGACGCTGATATCGTTTCGCAGGTTGATTCCTGTTTCCAGACATAATAAAGAGTTCGCCTGTGAACTCTTCACACGATAGCGGTGTTGCAAAGCAACTGTTTTCTTCTCTGCAATGGTTACGGCATATCATTGACGTGTTTTAAAAAAATAAGTATACTATGTTCATAAAGGGAGATTGGCTATATGAGCTTCGAAAACTATTTTCCAGTATGGAATGCTTTAAATACCGCACAGAAAAACCTGCTTTCAGACAGTTTGACTGCACGACAGGTAAAAAAAGGAACGATCCTTCACAACGGAAATCTGGATTGTACCGGATTATTACTGATTAAATCGGGACAGCTTCGAACTTATATCCTTTCGGATGAAGGACGGGAGATCACGCTTTACCGCCTGTTTGATATGGATATGTGTCTGCTCTCCGCCTCATGTATCATGCGTTCCATTCAGTTCGAAGTAATCATTGAAGCTGAGAAAGACACAGATCTCTGGGTCATCCCGGCGGAGACCTATAAGAGCATCATGCAGGAATCTGCTGCTGCCGCAAACTATACCAATGAGTTAATGGCTTCCCGTTTTTCTGATGTCATGTGGCTGATCGAACAGATCATGTGGAAAAGTCTGGATAAACGTGTTGCTTTATTTCTATTTGAAGAAGCATCCATTGAAGGAAGCAATGAACTGGAAATCACACACGAAACCATTGCTAACCATCTTGGTTCCCACAGGGAGGTCATTACCCGGATGCTCCGGTATTTTCAAGACGAAGGGCTTGTCAGACTCTCCCGTGGCAAAATCACCATTCTTGATATGAAAAGACTGGAAGCCCTTCAGAAATCATAAACCAGGATCCCTTTTTCCAGTAAAGGGACTCATCTTATTTTCGTCCTCCCCAAGTAGGCAGCATTTCCAAAATAGCATTCTTTGATCTCGCACCTGATGCCTGTTTAACAATCTCACCATTCTTCATGACTACTAAAGTCGGGATAGTCATAATGCCAAATTTACCTGCCAGCTCAGGCTGCTCATCCACATTGATCTTACCCACTTTGATATCAGACCGTTCCTCTGCAATCTCCTCTATGATTGGAACTACCATACGGCAGGGTGCACACCAGGGTGCCCAGAAATCCAGCAGGACGGGTTTATCGGAATTCATTACTTCTTTCTGAAAATTATTGGTACTGATATTGATCGCAGACATGTTACATTCCTCCTTTGTCTTTTGTTTTTATGACTCTATGATAGCCTGAAATTCATTTATGTTCAGTGATGACATCACCATCCCTACATTGCCTTAACTTCTTGCCATGCCATCCACACTTAGTATCACACCAGTGATATAGCTTGCCTCGTCAGAAGCAAGAAATACAAATGCATTGGCAATATCTTCCGGCTGTCCCAGACGGCGAAGCGGGATTCTTTCAATCATGGGTTCAATGACCTCTCTTGGCACAGCCTTCATCATATCCGTTTCGGTGATACCGGGAGCAACTGCATTCACACGAATACCCTTAGGTCCCAGCTCTCTTGCCAACGATATCGTGAAGCCGTTTACTGCAAATTTTGATGCCGGATAGGCAAATCCGCTTGGCTGTCCGGAAATACTGACCATGGAGGAAGTGGAAAGAATGACACCCTCACCTCTTGCCACCATGCATTCTGCTGCTGCACGGGTAGACGTAAAAACTCCTTTTACATTCAGATCCATGACCTTATCAAATGTCTCCTCTGTATACTCCATAAACGGGGTGCTTTCCGAAATCCCCGCATTATTTACCAGAATATCCACGCATCCGTATTTTCCGGTTACTTCTTTAAAAGCATTTCTGACGGATTCAAGACTGGCAAGATTGGGACTGATTCCATCGACGATGGCATCCGGATATTTTTCTTTCAGCTTTGTTACCGCACGATCTGCGGATTCCTGCGTACTTGCTGTTAAAATAACGGCAGCACCTTCCTTCAAAAATTTATCAGCGGTAGCAAAGCCAATGCCCCGGCTTCCGCCGGTAATAATCGCAACTTTATCCTTTAATCTCATTCAAAAT
>ERZ1034719.1106-NODE-1106-length-13298-cov-3.969342_pt1 | contig 13298 bp, 10 predicted proteins | sample MGYA00520703_ERZ1034719 | MGnify/ENA primary metagenome ERZ1034719 (study PRJEB33766, sample SAMN09781716) | gut metagenome | biome: gut microbiome | host: Homo sapiens | place: Madagascar | study: EMG produced TPA metagenomics assembly of the PRJNA485056 data...
GCCGACAGCTACCCCCGCCCCGGCGGAAGCCACTGAAATCCCCGAACCGACGATTTCCATCGCGCCGGATGAACTCGACGACCTCATCATCGGGCGCGCGCTGGAGCAGCCGACGGGCATTTCTGCCTCCTACGAGCGCAGCGGCCGCATTACCCTCAAGTGGACGGCGGTGGAGGGCGCGAATGCCTACGCCATCTACTACAAGCCCGCGTGGGGCAGTGAATATTCGCTCCTTGGGCAGAGCAGCGGCACAACCTATTCCACCACCACCCCGCGCATGGGCACGGTCTACTACTACCGCATTCAGGCGCTGTATGTCGTGGGCGGACAGCAGGTCAGTCAGGGCGCGCAGTCGCTGTCCTTCCCGTATATCGCGCTGGGCGACGTTGTGATTGCCGACCCGCGCGGAAAGGATACCTCCACCATCCGCCTGAACTGGACGCCCGTTGCGGGCGCGACGCACTACGATGTTGCCATGTCCCTGCACGACGCGGACGACTACAAGATTGTCCGCACCGACCTCACGGGCAGCCTGTGCGATATCCGCGATATTTCCTTCAACGAGACGTATGACTTCCTCGTTATCCCCAAGCGCAAGCTCAACAGCGGCGATGTGATTACGGGTCTGCCGTCGAGCAACCGCATGGTCGGCAGCCCGATGGAAACGCCGTCGTTCATCGGCTACGAGTGGACGGAAACGGGCCTCAAGCTGACGTGGGATGCCATTCCCGGCGCGATGGGCTACGTCATCTACCGCCGCGGCTTCCACGAAACGGGCTATCACAAGCTGATGGTCTCCGAGGACACCGCGACCACCTACATCGACACCACGATGAAGCCCGGCGAAGTGTACTACTACTTCGTTTACTCCTTCCGCCTCGCCCAGCCGCAGGGATGGCGCTGCTTCTCGCTCAAGGGCGACATTGGCATGGGCGTGTGGCTGCCCAAGACGACCGGGCTGACGGCAGTATCCGCGCAGGAAAACAGCGTCCGCATTTCGTGGGCGGCGACTGAGGGCGCGAACAAGTATGATGTGTACATTTCCACCACGCCCGGCGGCACGCCGAAGGCGAACGGGCGCGTCAGCAACGCCTACGGTTACCACAACAGCGCTGTGCTGGGCAGAACGTACTATTACCGCGTGCGCCCGGTGCGCATTTTCTCCAACGGCGACGTGAGCGTGGGCGACTGGTCGGATGAGCTGGCGTACACGCATCAGGAAGCCGTCGGCACATACCGCGCACTGCTGATTGGCAACACCTATACCGGCGAATCGAACGAACTGCCCGGCTGCGAGAACGATGTGGACGGGATGCGCACCATGCTTGGCCGCATGACCGCGACGCCGTACAGTGTGACGGTGAAGAAGAACATCCGCGCCGAAGAGATTCTCTCCAGCATTTCCTCGACATTCGGGAATGCCAGCTACAACGACGTGTCGCTCTTCTACTATTCCGGCCACGGCGCGAACAGCCTCGGTGCGGACGGCAATCCGACAAGCTACCATGCCGCGCTGGTCGGTACGTTCCAGACGTATGTCTCGATTGCGCGCCTCAAAACCGAGCTGGACAAGATTCCAGGCAAGAAGGTCATCATCATCGACGCGTGCCACTCCGGGCAGTTCATTGCGCGCGACGGCACGGCGACGCAGGTGTCGTCCTCCGCGTTCAACAGTCAGGTGGTGAACCTCTTCGCCAATGATGATCAGCTTTCCGGCGATGTCAGCCGCACAGCGGTCGTGCTGGCGGCGGACGGCAGCGAGCTGCTCAGCGAGGAAGCGCCCGCCTTCATCGACCGTGCGGATGACACGAATTTCGCCAAGAGCGGCTACTACGTCATCACCGCCTGCCGCTCCGAGGAAAAGAGCGTCAGCACCGGCTACGACAGCAATGGCGACGGCAAAATCGACCGCTATTTCGGCCTGTTCACCTACGGCCTGTGCTACGGCAACGGCTGGAACCTCGCCCGAAATTCGGCGATTTCGTCCCTGAACGCTGACCTGAACAAGGACAGCAAGGTGACGCTTTACGAAGCCTATGTCTACGCCAAGGTGATGGCGCAGTCCCACAACCCGAACCAAACCGCCCAGATTTGGCCCGAAAACAGCGCGTTCGTGCTGTGGGGGAAATAATCCTTCTTCTCCGCTGGATGGCAACGTCCGGCGGAGTTTTTGAACTCTACGCTCCGTCGGTTGCAAACCTCTCTCACCTATGCTATCCTAAACCTTGCCATCAGGCAGCAAGGAGGAACATCCCCATGAATCAGGAGAAAACAGGGCAGCTTATCCGCCGCCTGCGCATCGAACGCGGCTTGACGCAGCTGGAATTGGCGAATCAGCTCATGATTACCGATAAGACCGTCAGCAAGTGGGAGCGCGGGCTGGGACTGCCGGATGTGTCCCTCCTGCCGGGGCTGGCGCAGGCACTCGGCGTGCGGCTCGAACAGCTGCTCGAAGGCGATATGAACGAAAATGACCGACAGGGAGGAAATATGAAGCGAACGAAATTCTACGTCTGCCCGCACTGCGGCAATGTGCTGACCGCCTCGGCGGAGGCGCAAATCAGCTGCTGCGGCAAGAACCTGATGCCGCTGGAGGCCAAGAAAGCAGACGACACCCACCGCTTGACCGTGGAGCTGATAGAGAACGAGTATTACCTCACGGCGGCGCATCCGCAGACGCGCGAGCATTCGCTGGCGTTCGCGGCGCTGCTGACGGGCGATACAGTGATTCTCAGGCGGCTCTACCCAGAATGGGACGTGCAGACGCGCATCCCGCGGCTGGGACATGGGCAGCTGTACTTCTACTGCACACAGGATGGACTGTTCGTGCAGAATCTGTAATCCCAAACCGGGACGCTGTGGCAAATCCGCTGCGGCGTTCTTTTTGTGCAGGAAAACGCCCCGCGCGCGGCGAATTGTAGGGACGAGAAAGTAGTGGAGGGCAGAAAATCATGCTGATTCGCAATGCGACGCTGCAAATGAGCGCGACGGAGCGCGCCTGCATGGATGTGCGCGTGATGAACGGCTGCGTGTGGGAGATGGGCGCGGCGCTTGTGAAGGGGCTGTATGAATCCGAAATCGACCTGCGCGGCGATGTGCTGGCGCCGGGGCGAATGCTGGAAAAGCCTTTGCAAGCGGCGGACGAAAAGGCGCTTCGGCTGCTGTGCCGGAGGCTCTACCGCGAGGGCGTGCGGTATTTCGTGGCTGATTGCCCGGCGGATGCGCTCCTGCGCGTGCGGAATCGCCCGGAACGCCGCGGCGCGCTGCCCGTGACGGTGCTGCCGAACCCCGAACCGCTCCGCTCCGGCACGGGAATGCCCCTGACACGCTGGACGGCGGCGGGCGAATTTCTCAGCATGATGGACGAACACAGCGGCGACTGAAAGGCATATTAAGATGAAAAAATTCCATCAAAATAGCGTACTTTTCTGCGAAAGCGACCTCTATGCGCTGATGCAGCCGGATGCGCGGAAGCTGCTGGCGCTCTCCGACGAGGTGGATTTTCCGGCGCTGCGGGGGCAGTTTCGCGGGGGGAATCTGCCGGAAATCTATCGAAAATTATCCGAAATCGCGGGCGTTGACCTCATGCCGCTGTGCGAGACGGAACAGCAATTGCGGCGAAAAATGCGGATTCCGGCGGACGGCGAGGTTTCGCTGAACCATCAGCAGAAACGGTTTTTGCGGAAAAATTACGCGCACCTGACGACGTTCACGGGCGCATATGAAGCCGAGCGATTTCTGGGACTGCGCGCGATTCAGGCGATGCAGCTGCGGAACATGACGCCGGGGTATGCCGCACTGGGGGCGTACCTGTTCAGTCAGGCAATGTGGCTGGCGCGGGAGGTACGGCAAAACGGCTATGCGCGGGTGAATTTTCTGGCGCGGGATGGCTATTACGTCAAAAAAGCGTTCGAGCGGCTGAACAGCGTCCTGCATCTGCCGGTGGAGACGGGCTATGTGCGCATTTCGCGGCAGGCGGCGCTGCCCCTGCAATTTCCCAAAGCAATCGACCTGCTGTCCCTGCCGCTGCTCATCGACATGACCGCCCACACACCGGATTCGCTGCTGACGCTCCTGCATCCGATCGCGGCGGAGCGGGCGCGGGAAGTGCTGGCGGCGGAAACGCCGATGCATCAGCGGATGGATGCGCGGACGCAGTGGGACTTCGTGCGCATCTTCCGCGAAAAGGGGTATGACGCGGGCAAATATCAGCAGTACGCGCAGTATGCGAAAGCGTATTTGCTGCCGATGTTCGCGGGCAAGTGCGCGACGTTCGACGTGGGGTACAACCTGCGGTCGGAAACGGTGATTCAGCGGCTGACAGGGGCGGACATGACGGCGTACATCACCCACATTGACAGCGATTTGCCGATGCGCCGGGGCGTGCCGTTCCGGACGCTGTACGGCACGTCGCCGTATGTGTCGTGGGTGGCGCGGGAGCAGTTTCTGCTGGAAAGGGGCGCGGCGACGATTGGCTACGACGCGCACGGCGCGGTGCTTGGGCAGGCGGATACGCCGAGCAGGGAAGTGCAGCAAATGCAGGCGGACGCGATGCGGTTCGTCGCGGATATGGCGGATACGTTCGGGGCACGGCTGATGGATATGCACTTCCGCCCGCAGGATGGCTGCGCGGCGTTTGAACATTTCCTGCACACAGGGGCGCTTCGGGCGGGTGCGGAGGTGGAAAACGCTTTCCTGGATGGTCAGGCGGGCGGCGACACGACGCGGGTGCAGTGGCGCCTGATGCAGACGGACGCGGAACAGGCGCGTCATCCCTTGCCCAAATGGATGCGAAAATTGCAGCGCGCGGCGATTCGGCTGGCGCATGACCCGCAATCTATCCGCCGGAAGTTATAACATTCTCATGAAATTCTCATGAAAATGCCAACTCGCCCCGCCGAAAATGACATTTCCTGCCCTTTACGAAAGGCGCGGGTTTGTGGTACAATAGGCGGGGATTACGACGAAAGGGGCTCCTTCCTTGAAGAAAAAGAAATGGGGCAGGATTCTCAGCATTGGCTTTATCCTCCTGTCGATGCTGATTGTGGTACTGATTGCGTTCAACAACCCGGAGCTGATGAACGCATGGGACGTGATTTTCACGCTGGACAGGCGATGGCTGCTGCTGTGCCTGCTGGCGATGGTCGGCTATGTGTACGCCGAGGGCGGAGGGCTGTGCACCTTCCTGCGGATGGAGGGGTACAAAGTCAGCCTGAGTACGGCGGCGCATTTCTCCTTCGCGGGCATTTATTACGCGAATGTCACGCCCGGCTCGTCCGGTGGTCAGCCGATGCAGATTTACCTGATGAGCCAGCGCTCGATTCCCGCGGGTGTGGCGACATCGGCGCTGACGGCGCGGTATTTCTTCAATCAGCTGACATTGGTGGTGATGACGCTGCTGCTGTGGTTGAGCAACCGCGTGTATGTGGCGGAGCACTTGGGCAATGTCATCCCGCTGATTATCCTGGGCTGCGTTGTGAATTCCTTCTGTGTGCCGTCGATTCTGCTGGTGACGTTCCACCGCTCGTGGGTGGAGAAAATTGTGCAGTGGGGCATCCGCTTCCTGACGAAAATCTACATCTGCAAGAAGCCGGAGCAATGGCAGGCATCCGCCGAAACGACGATTGAGCATTTCCACGGTTCGCTGATGGATTTGGTGCATCACCCGATGCACCTGCTGGCGCAGCTTGTGATTTCAGTGGTGGAAATGTCGTGCCTGATGGTCGTGCCGCTGCTGGTGTACCGCGCCATGGGGCTGACCGGCACGCCGTGGTATCATGTGCTGACGGTTTCGTTCCTGCTGTTCGTGTCCGCCAGCTACACGCCGCTGCCGGGTGCGTCCGGCGCGCAGGAGGGCGGATTTCTCGTTTACTTCGGCAGCGTTTTTACCGGCGGCACGGTGTCCGTCGCGCTGCTGGTGTGGCGGTTTATTACTTATTATTTGTGCCTGCTTGTGGGCTGCGCGGACTCCATCTTCACCAGCCTGCGCAAGCGCGTGAAGCCGATTCGGCATGAGAAAAAGGGACAGACAAAGGAGCAATCATGAAACAGCAGGTGCATGGCAATGTGACCGGCGTACGCGATACGCTGATAGAAGCGCTCGGTCAATTATACGATTATGAGGTGGATGAGGACACGTTCCTCCCGCGCGAGCTGATGCAGGTGCTGGCGCGCTTTACGGGCGTGCTGAACCGGGAAATCGCGGTGTATATTACGCGCGACGGTGAAGTGGTGGATGTCTCCATCGGTACAGATCGGGACGTGGAGCTGCGCGACTACCGCCTGCGCCGCAACACCCAGCGCCTGAGCTGCGTCCGCTGCATCCACACCCACCCCAATGGCGACGGTCGCCTCTCCGATGTGGATTTGTCGGCGCTGCGGTCGTTCCGCTATGACGCAATGGTCGCCATCGGCTGTCTGAAGGGCGAGCCGACGTTTGTGCAGAGCGCGTTTCTGGTGGAGAAGCAGAATCTGCTGATGGACGAGCCCGTCCGCTGGTACAAGACGCCCGATAACGACTGGATGCGGCAAATCACCGAGAGTGACCGCATTGTCGGCTGGGAGGCGGACGAGAAGGGCACGCACGCCAAGGAGCGCGCCGTGCTGATGGGCATTGAGAGCATGGAATCGCTGGATGAACTGGCGCGCCTGGCGGATACCGCCGGGGCGGAGGTCGTGGGGCAATTCCTGCAAAAAAAGGATAAGCCGGATACGGCGCTGTTCATCGGGCGCGGGCGCGCGGATGAATTGTGCCGGCAGTGTCAGGCGCTGGAAGCTGACTTGTGCATCTTCGACGAGGAACTGACGGGCATTCAGGCGCGCAATCTGGAGGAGATTCTGCGCGTGAAGGTGGTTGACCGCACGACGCTGATCCTGGACATCTTCGCCCAGCGCGCATCGTCCGCCGAGGGCAAGCTGCAAGTCGAGCTGGCGCAGCTGCAATACCAGTCCAGCCGCCTGATTGGGCAGGGCTTGGTGCTGTCGCGTCTGGCGGGCGGCATCGGCACGCGCGGGCCGGGCGAATCAAAGCTGGAGATGAACCGCCGCCACATCCGCGAGCGCATGACGGAACTCCGCCGCCGCTTGGATGCGGTGGAGAAGCAGCGCGAACTGCGCCGCAAGAGCCGCGAGAAGAACGAAATTCCCGTCGTCGCGCTGGTCGGCTACACCAACGCGGGCAAATCGACGCTGCTGAATCAAATGACGGGCAGCGATGTGTATGTGCAAGACCAGCTGTTCGCGACGCTGGACGCGGTCAGCCGCCGTATCGAGACGGCGGAGCATACGCCGTTCCTGCTGGTGGACACGGTTGGGTTCATCCGCAAGCTGCCCCACGCGCTGGTCAGCGCCTTCCGCTCGACGCTGGAAGAAGCTGTGCTGGCGGATGTGCTGGTCATCGTCAACGACGGCGCATCGGAGGAAATCATGCAGCAGCACGACACGGTGGTGCAGGTGCTATCTGACCTCGGCGCGACGGAGCAGCCGCGCATTGAGGTGATCAACAAGTGCGACTTGTACACCGACGAGGCGGGCGCGCCGATGCTGATTCCGGGCGCGGTGCGGCTGAGCGCAAAAACGGGCGAGGGGATTGCGGAGCTGCACGCGCGCATTGCGGAGCAGCTGCAAAAGACCTACGCGCCCGTGACGTTCGTGCTGCCGTTTGACCGCTTCGGCTTGGTGGGGCAGATTCGCCCGCTGGGACGCGTGGTCAATGAGGAATACACGGATACGGGGCTTGAACTGACGGTGGTGCTGGCGAATGCCGACCGCGACCGCTTGGTGAGCAAGTATGGGAAAGAAATATTGAAAGCATGAGTCCGTTCCCCAATAAACACGCGGGCATAGTTCGAAAGTGTCACCAACTCAATCGCGCGAAAGGGTCAAGGGACAATGTCCCTTGCGGAGTCCAGAGGCAGCGCCTCTGGCGCCTCCCCACGAAAGGAAGTTGCAATTCATGCAGAAGGCAAAAGTGCGGGAAAATGTGAAGGAATACGCATTGCTGACGCTCGGCACGGTCATCATGACAATCGGCATTTACTTCTTCAAGTTCCCGAACCATTTTTCCACCGGCGGCGTCAGCGGTATGGCGGTCATTTTGAGCCATTATATTCCGAATTTCACCAATGGCGATTTCGTCATGATGATCAACGTCCTGCTGCTCATCGTCGGCTACATTGTGCTCGGCAAGGGCTTCGGCGGACGCACGACGTATGTCAGCCTGCTGATGTCGGGACTGACGTGGGGGCTGGAGCGCATCATCCCGATGAACGCGCCGATGACTTCCCAGCCCCTCATGGAGCTGATTTTCGCCGTCAGCCTGCCTGCGGTCGGCTCGGCGATTCTCTTCAACCTCGACGCGTCCTCCGGCGGCACGGACATTGTCGCCATGATTCTGCGCAAGTACACCAGCCTCAACATCGGACGCGCGCTGATGTGCAGCGACCTCATCATCACCCTGATGGCGTGCGTCGCGTTCGGCATGGAAACCGGACTGTTCTGCATCCTCGGTCTGGTGATGAAGAGCCTGCTGGTGGACATGGTGCTGGAGAACATCAACACGCATAAATACTTCCACATCATCACCACCAAACCGCGCGAAATCGAGCAATATATTACGAACGTGCTCAAGCGCGGCGCGACCGAACTGCACGGCGAAGGCGCGTACACGCATGAGGGCCGCACGGTGCTGATGACGGTGATGAAGCGCCACGAGGCGATTATGCTGCGCAAGTACGTCAAGACGGTTGACCCCCACGCGTTCGTGCTGATTATGAACACGGGCGAAATCATCGGCAAGGGCTTCCGCGGCATGAACTAAGGGAGAAACATCATGGAACACATTACGAGCCTGAAAAACCCGAAAGTCGCCGCGTGGAAGGCGCTCAAAGACCACAAGGGTCGCCGGGAAAGCGGCTGCTTTCTGGTGGAGGGGCGCAAGATGGTGGAGGAAGCGCTGAAATCCGCGTTTGACGTGGAAACAGTGCTGGTGCAGGAGGGCATGGAACTCCCCGACGGGCTGACCATGCCGGTTTATGAGCTGCCGGAGCATGTGCTGGCGGCGGTCTGCGACACCAAAACGCCGCAGGGCATCGCCGCCGTCGTGCGGATGAAGGAGCAAAGCGCGTTGGGCAGGCATATCGTCGTCCTCGACGGCGTGCAGGACCCCGGCAACGTCGGCACGATTATCCGCACGGCGGATGCGGCGGGGCTGGACGGCGTGCTGCTCTCGAATCAGTGCGCGGATGTGTTCAGTCCGAAGGTGCTGCGCGCGACGATGGGCAGCATCTTCCGCATGAACCTGCGCACGACGGACGATTTGCCCGGCGAACTGACGAAGCTGCGCGAAAAGGGGTACAGCATCCTGTCCTCGCAGCTGGACGGCACGCCGTTCTATGAGCGGCAAGGTGTGGCGGAACAATTCGCCCTTGTCATCGGCAACGAGGGCAACGGCGTGAGCGAACAAGTGCAGCAGACCGCGACGCACCGGGTTCGCCTGCCCATGCGCGGCGGCGCGGAGAGCCTGAATGCCGCGATCGCCGCCGCCATCATGATGTACGAGCTGATGCGGTGATTTTTCCCAGATTAGATATTGACAGGCGACATATTCGATGCTATAATAACACTCCCGATGTGCGAAAAAGCACGACATCTGCCAAAGAAAAGCGCAGCGCTGTCTGATTCCCGCGAAGAAAAACGCGGCAGGATGGCGCTGCTTTTTGGTGTCGCAAAAAAATTGACGTGCGCACATCTAAAGGAGGCAAGGCATGGAACAGCAGGGGACAAATCCGCCTTTCATTGTGACAGACGGGCTGACAAAGACCTACATCCGGCGGGAGAAGCCGGAGCATGGCGGCATCACGCGCCTGTGGCGGCGGGAGACGCGCGAGGTGCAGGCGCTCAGGGACGTATCCTTCCGCATTGGGCGCGGGGAACTCGTCGGGCTGATTGGGCCGAACGGCGCGGGCAAGAGCACGCTCGTCAAGCTGATGACGGGCATCCTGACGCCGACAAGCGGCAGCTGTACGGTGGATGGGCGCACGCCGTGGGCGGAGCGGAAGGCGCATGTGCGCAGCCTCGGCGCGGTGTTCGGGCAGCGGATGCAGCTCTGGTGGGACGTGCCGATTCGCGATTCGTTCGACCTCCTGCGCGACATTTACAGCATTGACGAGGGGCGCTATCGGCGGCGGCTGGACGAGCTGACGACGGCGCTGGACTTGGGGGACATCATGCAGTCGCCGCTGCGGCAATTGTCGCTGGGGCAGCGGATGCGCGCGGAGCTGTGCGGGTCGCTGCTGCATGAGCCGGAGCTGCTGTTCCTCGATGAGCCGACCATCGGGCTGGACGCAGTGAGCAAATTGAAGCTGCGGGAGTTCCTGCGGGTGGAGAACGAGACGCGCCGGACGACGATTCTGCTGACGACGCACGACATGGAGGACATGCGCGCGCTGTGCAGCCGGGTGATGGTGCTGGGACACGGCCAGCTGCTCTATGATGGCACGCTGACGAATCTGCTGCACCGCTACGACACCGCGCACACGCTGACCGTCACCTACGACGGCGCGGCGAATGCGTCGAAGCTGCCGCAGGACGCAGTGCAGGACGGCGGCACATGGCGAATCGTCCTGCAAAAAGACGGCGACTTGTCCGAAACCATGCGGCAGGTGATGGCGGCGGGGAAAATGCACGAAATGGCGATCGAAGAGCAGAATGTCGACGAGCTGATTGCGCGGATGTACCGGGAGATGGCGCTATGAAGACGTGGATTGCATCGTGGAAGCCGTATTTCTCCCTCTACCGGCTCAAAGCCATGCAGGAGACGCAGTACCGTGCGGCGGCGCTGGGCGGGCTGGTGACGCAGGCGTTCTTCGGGCTGCTGTATGTGTTCCTGTACACGGCGCTGTTCCGGGGTGAAAATCAAGCGGAACTGGCGGAGACCATCACCTATGTGTGGCTGCAGCAGATGTTTTTCCGCGTGCTGCTGATGAACGACACGGAGCTGATACAGCAGGTGATGACGGGCGGGCTGGCGTATGCGGTGCTTCGCCCGGTGGATCAGTATCGGTTCGCGTTCGTGCGGAACATGGCGCAGCGGCATGTGAACGCGCTGATGCGCCTGCTGCCGATGATTGCGCTGCAATTCATCCTCCCGGCCGCATGGCGGATGCAGCCGCCGGAAAGCCTGCTCGCGCTGATGCAGGCAGTGGTGTCGCTGATGATTGGCGTGCTGAATCTCTGCGCGATTGCGGGCATTTCAGGTGCAATCCTGATGCAGACGATGGACAACCGCGGCATCACGGCTATCATTACCCTCATCAGCAACGCTTTCGCGGGCAATATCATCCCCCTGACGCTCTTCCCGGACAGCGTGCAGGCGCTCATCCGCTATCAGCCGTTTGCGCAGTCACTGGACGCGCCGATTCGCATGTATCTGCACGCGCAGACGGCGGGGGATTGGGCGCTGAACATCGGCGTGCAGCTGCTTTGGCTGATGCTGCTGGTCGCCCTTGGGCGCGCAATGTGGCGGCGGCAGATGAACCGGCTCACGATTCAGGGAGGGTGAAGCGAAATGAAGTATGTGTTTCATGCCCTGCGGATGCAGTGGCGGTGCGCGACGCAGTACCGCGCGTCGTTCTGGATGCAGACGCTGGCGCAGCTGGTGATGTCCGGCAGCGAATTGATGGCGGTGCTGGTGCTGCTGGGGCGGTTCACGTCGGTTGGGCAGTGGTCGGGGAGCGAAATCATGTTCTTTTTCGGCATGATGCAAACGACGTTCGCCATTACGGAGTGTGTCGGGCGCGGTCTGGCAGCGTTTTCGCAGGTGATACAGGGCGGCGAGTTCGACCAGATTCTCCTGCGTCCGCGAAACCTGCTGGTGCAGGTGCTTTGCGCCCGCGCCGATCCGCGAAGGCTCGGCACGGCGGCGCTGGGCATCGTGATGATGTGCATTTCCGTCGTCCGTCTGCAAATTCCGTGGACGCTGGGAAGCACCGCGCTGCTGCTGCTCTCCGCGCTGGGAACAACGATGATGCTTCTTGGGCTGTTTCTGGTGGAAGCGACACTGTGCTTCCTGTCTGTGCAGTCCATTGAGGCGGTGAACATCCTGACCTACGGCGGGCGGACGGCGTGTGAATATCCGGTGGATATTTACCCGCGCCCGATTCGGCTGCTGTTCATGTATGTCGCGCCGTTCGGGCTGTGTATGCACATTCCGGTGAGTGTCCTGCTGCATCACCCGATGGTGGATTGGCCTGCGTGGGCGGCGTACCTTGCGCCGCTGGCGGGGGCAGCGTTCTTTGGGCTGATGGCGCTTGTGTGGCGGAAAGTCGGGGTCAGGCGGTACTGCTCGACGGGGTCGTAAGAGCAGGAAATTTGGGGCAGCTTTCCATTCCTCATTGCTGATTGCTAATTCTCTTCGCTTTATCATCAATTTCTCATCTTCATTGGTTGCTTTTTTGCGTAAAGTAGGGTACAATGTTCATGGTGAGTTCATTTTTTCGCCTTCACCGTTCATTCATCCACATTCATACCCGATTCATTCAGGAGGCAGCCATGCAAAATTACGTTTTCATGACCGACAGCGACAGCGATCTGCCGCTGGAACTCAAACAGCAGTACGACATTCCTGTCGTCTACATGCCTTACTCCCTGGATGGCAAGGAGTACTTCGACGACCTCGGCCAGTCGCTGGACCATAAGTCCTTCTACGACAAGATGCGCGCGGGCAGTCAGCCGACGACCTCCGCGCTCAACGAGACGGTCTACATGGAGTACTTCGAGCCGATTCTCTCTTCCGGGCGCGACCTGCTCTTCGTCGCCTTCTCCAGCCAGCTCAGCGCGACCATCCAGGCGATTTACGCTGCGCGCGAGGAACTGCTGAAACAGTATCCGGAACGCAAGTTCATCGTGGTGGACACGCTGTCCATCTCCGCGCCGCAGACGATTCTCGTCCTCAAGGCGCATGAGATGTACCGCGCGGGCAAACCGATGGAGGAAGTCGCCCAGTGGCTGGAGGACAACAAGCTCCGCGCACAGGCGTGGTTCACAGTGGATGACCTGAAGTACCTCCAGCGCGGCGGACGCATTTCCGCGACAGCGGCGGCGCTTGGCACGCTGCTGGACTTGAAGCCCATCCTGACCGAAACGCTCGAAGGCAAGCTCGCCGCCGCGGGCAAAGTGCGCGGCCGCCGCAAGGCGATGAGCTACATCGTCGACAAGGCGGTGGAAAACGTCGCCGATCAGAAGGAAGCCATGGGCATCATCCTGCACGCCGACGCGATGGACGATGCCCAGAAGCTGCG
>ERZ1034719.1113-NODE-1113-length-13266-cov-3.796533_pt1 | contig 13266 bp, 11 predicted proteins | sample MGYA00520703_ERZ1034719 | MGnify/ENA primary metagenome ERZ1034719 (study PRJEB33766, sample SAMN09781716) | gut metagenome | biome: gut microbiome | host: Homo sapiens | place: Madagascar | study: EMG produced TPA metagenomics assembly of the PRJNA485056 data...
AAGCTTGTCTGCATTTGAAATACAAAACACAAGGATAATAATGATCAATACTATCCAAATAGGAACGCGCATTGAAATTAGGAAATCCCAAACAGTTGCACCAGTCGTGTTCATTCGCAAATCCTTCTTTGTTTTAGTAGTTCATCGGTACATTCTTTTTTATCGCAGCAGAAGCATACTCGCCCATCTTTTGGAAAGACCATAGAAATATTTGAAAGAGTAACTGGGGTCTTGCAAAATTCGCAAACTGCCACTCCATTCACAACTTCATCATAAACTTGTAATTTTCGCAGCAAATTCTCAAAGTCCGCATCAAGAACGGCTTTCATTTCACTCGTATCCATAGCCTTTCCCTCCCAGAATTTCTTTTTCATAATTATAGCACACCTTTCGTCAGTTTGTCCATAATATTCAACCTTTGCACAGAATAATTCCCACATATTATGCAACTAATACATCCTCATATTTACGAGCTTTAGCTACATGTTGCACTAACCTATGCAACCCCTTAATCAAAGATATGCTTAACCCTATACTCATATTGCTTCAAAAAAGCACTCAGTTCATAAGTAGAACTGAGTGCTTTGCATCTTATCGTTTGATTTTTTGCTTTTGGGGATAAAAGCCTCTTGCTTGCTGCGCTAAAAACATTGATATGACTGGTTTTTCCGAAACCCTATAATTACACTCCGACCATGCAGAGTGTCCTTATAGGATCTGAGTATCCTGTAATGGACACTCTGCTTTTTTATTTCCCACAAAATTCATACCGCAGCCTGACGGTTGCGGGTATTTCCTATTTCTGTTCGGTTTCCCTGGAAATTTTCCCTTGGCAAACGGCGAAAACAGGTCTATAATGCACCCAACACACAGACATAGCGGGAAACATTCGCAGCAAGGAGGCCACACCATGTACTATCAGGTATCCCAGGAATTCTTTGACAAGCTGCCCAACGCCTGCTTCGGCGCGGTGGCCGTGCGGGGGCTGGACAACACCCACGATATCCCCGAGCTGGAGCAGATGCTGGCGGAAAACGTTGCCGCCTGCGAGACGTATTTCGCCGGGAAAAAGCCCAAGGAGACGGAGGATATCCTCCCCTACCGCGCCGCCTTTACGGCGCTGGGCATCAACCCCAACAAGTTTCTCTGCTCCATTGAGGCGCTGCTGACCCGCATCGCCAAGGGCAAGGGCTTCCCCCACATCAACGCCGCCGTGGATCTGGGCAACGCCGTGTCCATCAAGCACCGCCTGCCCATGGGCGCCCATGATCTCGGCACCATTGAAGAAGGGCTGGACGTGCGGCTGGCGCGGGAGGGCGACACCTTTATCCCCTTCGGCAGCACCGAGGCGGAGACACCGGACGCAGGCGAGGCGGTGTATGCCTCCGGCAGCGAGATCCGCACCCGCCGCTGGACATGGCGGCAGTCGGAGCGTGGCAAGATCACCGAGGAGACGACGGCTATCCTGTTCCCCATCGACGGCTTCTCCGATGTGAACGCCGATGAGGTGCGCGCCGCCGCCGATGAACTGGTGACGCTGCTGCGCCGGTACTTCGGAGACGGCATCAAGATCGAGACGGGCGTCGTCACTAAGGACGCGCCGCGCTTTGAGTTTTTCAGGTAACCTCCGTATAAAAAGGGGCTGTATCCGTGGATACAGCCCCTTTTTTATCCCCCATCCGGGGTTGCGCCGTCACCGCGCATCCTGTACGATAGAAAAAATGGTACAGGGGGTGCGGAGATGATCGACAAGCGGGATGTGATCGCGTTTTTTGACAAGCGCGCAGCGGCGTGGGACGCGGAGATGATCCGCCACGAGCCGGTGATCCAGGCCATACTGGACAACGCGGGCGTGGACGACGGCGCACGGGTGCTGGATGTGGCCTGCGGCACCGGCGTGCTGTTCCCCGATTATCTGGCGCGAGGCGCATCGGTCACGGGCATCGACATCTCCCCGGAGATGGCGCGCATCGCGGCGGCAAAATTCACCGGTGAGCCGCGGGTGCAGGTGCTCTGCGGCGATGTGGAGGAAACGGTGTTCCCAGAGACATTCGACGTGGTCATGGTGTACAATGCCTTCCCCCACTTCCCCGATCCGGCGCGGCTCATGGCCCGTCTGGCATCGCTGGTGCGGCCCGGCGGACGGCTGTCCGTGGCCCACGGCATGAGCCGGGCCGCCATCGACAGTCACCACAACGGTGCGGCCCATCCGGTGTCCAACGGGCTGATGCACGAGGATGCGCTGCGGGCGCTGCTGACGCCGTACTGCGATGTGGATATCTGTATATCCGACGAACGGATGTATCAGGTAGCGGGCATCAGGCGGTGACAAGGGCCGCCGGAGCTTCAAGTGCATACGATGAGGTGAAGCAGGCGCAGAATTGTGCCTGCTTCACCTCATCTTGTTTGCGTATGTTTCTGCAAATGAAAAATTTTTAGCCCGTATCAAAAATTCTTTTAACTTGTCGAATTTTGTTTGATTTTTGGAATGTATTGTGTTATCATTTTGTATATATGCCCGCAACAATAATCTCCCAGTGAAAAGCAGTTTCGCAAAGCGATCCGAACCAGCCCTCTGCATCCTTGAAACCGCTGTCGCATCAGGCTTTCGGGGGTTCCGTCATTGGCCGGGGATCGCATCGCTGCGGGGAGTAAAACCTGCGATACCACATCGGGAGGATGACCGTATGGCTAAAAAGAAAACAGCCAATCGAATCGTATTTACCATTGGGATGGTGCTGTGCGTCATATTTGCCGTCATGCTCGTCGGCAACCTGACGATCATCATCAAGGGGATCATACACCCGGAGCTTCCGCCCTCGGTGCTGGGCGTCACGCCCATGGTGGTGCAGTCAGGCTCCATGAGCGGCAGCGCCAAGGACCATATCGAGGTGGGCGACCTGATCTTCACCGTAAAGCCGGATGTGGACAAGCTGAAGGCCGGCGATATCATCTCCTACATGGACGGTCAGATCGCCGTCACCCACCGCATTGTGGCGGTGGAGACCGGAGCGGACGGCAAGCGCAGCTTTCTGACCAAGGGCGACGCCAACAACACCGAGGATCCTCTGGTCAGCGAGGACGTTGTGTTCGGCCTGTATAAGGGCCGCATCCCCAAGCTGGGCGACTTCGCCATGTTCCTGCAAAAGCCGCTGGGTATGGCGGTGTTCATCGGCATACCGGTGTGCGCGTTCATCATCTACGACATCATCAGCCGCCAGAGGAGCGCCGGGAAAAAGGACGAGGAAACGGCGGCGCTGAAGGCAGAGCTGGAGCGGCTGCGGGCCGCCGCCGGAGAAAAGGATGGCGGCAGCAGCACCGAGTAAATACAGGTATCCTCCGCGGAGACGGCGCCACAGCCGGCGATGCGGTGATATAATTGAGGGTGCGCCCTCATGTTGAGGCGATGACCGTCGTCTCATGATCCCAAGCGACGAAACGTTCGTCTCAACAATTTTTACGATGAAGGGGGATATCCTATGACTTCAAAAAAGCACTGGACTCTGAGAGCAGCCGGTCTTCTGTTTGCTCTCGTACTGATCACCTCATGCTTTGTGGGCGGTACGTTTGCAAAGTATGTGACCACCGGCAACGGCGGTGCAACTGCACGTGTCGCCAAATTTGGCGTAACGATGTCGGTGGCGACCGATACCGCTTTCAAACAAAAGTATTCGAAAGATGATACCACTATCCCCGCCTCCGCCAACATTAACTACTCTGTTGAATCCACCGGCCCAGATAATCTCGTTGCGCCTGGTACAAATGGCAGTGACTTCGTTGTACTTTCCATCAGTGGAACGCCCGAAGTCGCTGTAAATGTGAAAATTACTGCCGAAGGACATGATGTGTTCCTTAAGGACGGCGACTATCCCGACCTTACTACCGCTGCTGCCGGCGACACATTTAAACTTGGGAATGATTACCATCCCATTACCTATACCCTGACAAAGACCGGAGAAAAAGATCCTGTCAAAAAGGGTAAGCTCGATGACATCATCGACTATCTGAACGGTCTTTCCGATAATTATCCGGCCAAGACTGATCTTACCTCTACGATTGGTGAGTATAAGCTGTCTTGGGAATGGAAGTTCAATGATAATACTATTGCCAACAAGGATCAGGCTGACACACTGTTGGGCGCAATTACGGCCGGTTCTTCAAACGTTACCGGTACTCCAGGAATCGACTACCAAACTGGCATCGGCCTCAAGCTCACTGCGACCGTTACCCAGATCGACTGATCTGCCGGTTTCGTACCGCGTCTGTCTGACGGCAATATCCCCCCGCCATGTGGCGGGCGGGGGGATATTTTCGGACTATCCGCAGAGCCGCCGGCCATCCTCCGGCCGGACGCTGTGCGGATACCCCGAAAAACGACAATATCCGCTTTGCCGGAAAACCCGGCTTTTCATGACGAGGTGTATATGGATCGAAGCAACAAGCTGCGGGCATGGCTGTTTCCCGCCATACTGATACTTTTTATATTGCAGGTCATGCTGCTGCCGGTGGTGGTCGGCTTTACCTACGCCGTTCCGGCAGAGCGGCCGGAGCATACCCTCACCTACAAGACAGGCTCGCTTGTCTGGGATGCGGCGACCTCGGTGCGCCCGGACGGCTCGGCGGAGCTGTCCTTCTTCGAAACGCCGCACAGCAATGTCAGCGCCGACAGCGCTGACAGCATACTGGCGCCCGGCACCGGCAAGGACAGCATCATCCGGCTCAAGAACGACGCCAGACAGACCATCACCTACACGGCGATCCTCTACTCCCTTTCGACCTCGCCGCTTCTCGACATCGGCAGTCAGCTCTCGGGCGAGGGGTTTTCGGATACCTCCGACTACACGCTTCCCGGATCGGTCAAGCCGGGATCGGTGATCCGCGCCGTCAGCGGCAAGCTGGATGGCAAGAAGATACAGGACTTCACCATCAACTGGTTTTGGAACTACGAGGATGCGTCGGACGTCAGCGAGCGTGACCGGCTTGACACCTATCTGGGCAACAAGGCCGCTGGCGGCGATGCGGATGAGGTGACGCTGGGCTTTTATCTGGTCGTCTCCGACACGGGCGGCGGCAGCAGCGGCAGCGATGGAGGCAACGAGCCCATCCGGCCCTCCGTCAAGACCGGAGACGACAGCATGATCGAGGGGTATGTCGTGCTCATGCTGATCAGCGGCGGCCTGTGTATCTTCCTGGCCGTTAGGCGGAGAAAAGAGCAGCGCGGATGAAGGCTAAAAAAGCGCTGACCGTTATCCGGTGGATATGGCAGATACTGCTGCTGGCCGTCGTTTTGCTGGTGCTGCTGGGCAGCCTGTATCGTATTGCGGCACAGCGCTTTTTCGGACAGACTGCGCCTACGGTGCTGGGCTTCTCCTCCGCCGTAGTGCTGACCGGCAGCATGGCGGATGCCATCCAACCGGACGACGTTATCATCACCCACCGGCAGGACGCCTACAAGGTCGGCGATATCGTCACCTATCAGACCGGTGGTATGTCGGTAACGCACCGCATTATCGCCGTACACGAAAACGGATATCGCACAAAGGGCGACGCCAACAACACCGACGACGGCGCGGACATCCCGCAGAACGCCGTTGTCGGCAAGGTCGTGCTGGTGATCCCGAAGATCGGCGCTGTCATCCGCTTTGTGCGGACGCCGGCCGGGGTACTGAGTCTGCTGGCGGGGATCGGCCTGCTGCTGGAGCTGCCGGGCATCACGGACTTCGTGCGCCGCAAACGACAACAATAGAAACTCTGCACATGGTCAAGGGGGCGGAAACATGGAACAACAGACAAATCAAAATAAAAAAGCAAAATTTCGGCTTCCTTTTTCCGCCGTGCTGCTGTATCTCGCACTGATCGCCGCGGCTCTGTCCGGCGTGACCTTCTCCCGCTATGTAACCGGGACAACGGTGAGCGACAGCGCGCGGGTGGCAATGATGAAGGAACTCACCGTCACCGAAACGGAAATGCCGGATGGGTCGGATCAACGGGTCATCCTCCCGGGCGTGGACATGACCAAGCAGGCCGTTGTGGACTTCGAGGGCAGCGAGATGGCCTGCTATGTGTTCTGTGCGATCACAGCCAACGGCTGGACGCGCGCTGCGGACAACTTCGGCTACACCGCCGGGAAGGGCCTCCTCAGCTGGGCCGTAGATAATACGAAATGGATCTTCCTCCAGGGGGACGGCAGCACCTCTGTGTATTACTGCATCGTTAACGCCAATACTCCGCTGCACGCTGATGTGCTGGCAGAAGACGGCAAGATCACTGTCAGCGAGAATATCACCAGATCACAGCTTGACGCAGTTGCAGCGTCGGCAGCGCCGCTGTCCATCAAGATCAGCGCCACAGCGGTGCAGTATCACGGCTTCTCGGAGGGACTTCCAGGATATACGGAAGCTGACCGTGCTAAGGCCGCATGGAACGCCGTGAAGGGCAAATGACCCCACATAGAAAGCAGGTGGCTATTTTGAAGGAAACCTACCGGGCAAAACAGAATACGACCCCCACCGGATCCAGACGGCTTGTGTCACTCATTCTGTGCCTTTGCCTGTTTCTATCTATTTTACCGTCAGGGCTGATGACAACGGCGCTTGCCGCCTCCGGCACAGATACCGCGCCCGATAGCGGCGCGGCGGTGACTGTGACCCACAAGGGCAGCGCGGTGGATTCGCTGTCCCTTCCGCAGGATGAGCGCACCACCCTCACGGCCGTGTGCGCCTCGGATGTGACAGATGCCTCCTATCAGTGGCAGATCCTTGCGGATGTCGCATCGGAGCTTTGGGTGAATATCTATGACGCCACGGAACAGTCGCTGGCGCTGTCCTGTGCGCTGCTCAACTCCCTCGCGGACGATACGGGCAGCGCCTATGTCCGCTGCCGCGTGACGGCGTCCGGCCAGACCATCGACTCCAACGTCGTCTGCGTCACGGCGGCGCGCACGATCCCGGTAGAGACCGGCACTGAGGACGAGGCCGACGCCAACGCTGCCCCGACCGGGAGAGTCCCGGCTCTCCGCGCACCTGCGCGCGCCCCTGTGGCGACGTCGGAGGAGTATGTGGAGATCGCCATCAACTATCTGGACGCTGTGACGGGAAAGAGCATCTACAAGAGCTATCAGGCGCAGATCAAGAAGGGTACGAGCTACACCTCCAATGTGATCTCACCGGCCTACCTGGGTTACGCTCCCTTTTACAACACGGCTAAACCTTCCGATACGAATACTTCGGCAGCCAATGATGATGCGACAACCATCCATCTGAATATTCTGGACTCCTATTCTGCGCCGACATATGTGGTCAACGTCTACTACAAGGCCATCGACGTTCCCTACGCTGTGCGCTACTATTTTCAGAACATCCATGACGACACATACTCCGAGGATGTGGGGCTCTACCGCGTCTCCGCCGCCAAAACCGGCACCATCATCTCCGATGACAAGCTAAAGCTGTCTGCGGGGGAAGCCGAGGGCTTTACCAAGCTGTATCACTACCCCGAAGCAGTGGCCGCGGACGGCTCTACCGTCTTTCAGTGCTACTACGACCGCAACTACTATATGCTGAAATTCGACATGGACGGCGGCTACGGTACGGAGCCGGTCTATGCCCGATACGGCACGGCGTTCATCGTGACCGCGCCTACCCGCCACGGCTACGAATTTGATGGCTGGGACGATGTGACGGACGGTACGGGAGACGACAAGGCCGATACGCTGCCCACCACTATCCCTGCTAAAAACCGCACCTATAAGGCGCTCTGGCGCACGGTGGACACCACCTACACCACCGTATATTGGCTGCAAAACGCCGATGACAACGAGTACAGCTTTATCGGCAGCGTCAAGGGCAACGCCCCGAGCGGCATGACCGTATCCGGCAGCGATACGCTGACGGCGAAAACCCCCCTGTGCGGCAATACCGAGCACACGCATAATCCTTCTGACTGCTATCCACAAAATTTTAACCAGCTTGTCTATAATGATGCGAAGACCCAGAAGAATGTCACCATCAATGGCGATGGTTCAACCACCGTCAATGTGTATTATGACAGAAAAGCCTACACGCTGCGGTTTTTCTATGCGCGGGAAGACAAAAATACCCACCAGTTTCAGCTGGTAGGCGGCACCACCTACCCCTTCGGCAATAAGGGTACGTCCTTTAAACGCCCGGACCCCTACAATGTGGAGAACCTGCTGGATCAAGTGGATGACTGGGGAAACATCACTGGCGTGCCTCAGCTGAAGACCGAATACACGAACACATACACCAAGGATACGCTGGACAGCAACGGCTACACCTACTATTACCTTGAGCTGAACGCTCGATTTGACGCCGATCTGTCCACGCTTTGGCCCGGCGATTGCTTTAAGCCTGTCCCTGTGCAGGATACTCACTACAAAAACAAGGCAAACGAGCATATGGACGAGGGCCAGTGGGGCCACTACGCCTATCAGGCCGGCTGGAACGGCGAGTTCAAGGTGAAGTATACACTTGACAAACCAAACTCCACCATCAAGGGTATGTTCCAGCGGCTGGATGAAAACCTGCTGTACGGCCCCAACGAGGGCTCTTCGGACGTGATCAATTTCCTCGGGTATTTCTGTAACGGCGCTGATGTTGAGTGGAGTAAGCCGTGGCAGTGGCTGTATAAGCTGTATGTACCTGTCCTTGACGGCGAAGAATCTGACCTCACCTACAACTACAAAGGAACGAATTACAAGCTGATCAAAACCATCGACACCGCAGACAACAACGATGGCATCAGTCATCAAACGCAGCCGACACTGCATGGCTTTAAAGCGTTCGACCAGCAACAGCTGAACAATGACGACAAGAGCGACGGCAGAAAATCCTTTACGGCGCAGTTTTTCTACAAGCGCGAATCCTATACGCTGACGCTGCACAATTACAACGAAGCGGTGTCCACATTTGAGCTGCCATACCAGACCCCATTGGCCCCTTCTGTCCCCGAAAAACCGACGTATCCCAGTACGCTGGAGGCTGACGCCTATACCTTCGACGGCTGGTATTACTCCTCCGGCTGCTATGAAGGCACGGAGTATCATTCGGGTGACGCCATGCCCGCCGGAAATATCACGCTCTACGCCAAGTGGACGCCGGTCACACGCACCGTCCATTTCTTCCGGACCTATGACGATATGCTGGCCTACGAGAAAACGGGCAGTGAGGCCGGTCTCATTGAACCCTATAAAGTCGCGCACGGCACAAGGGTGGGGTCTGTAGAAGATCCCAAAGACAACTCCGGACACAACTATGCGTTCAACGGTTGGTTCTATATGCTGGCCGGCAAAAAGACAGCCTACGCGCCGCAGGATATACCGGTCACAAGGGATCTGAATGTCTTCGCAGACTGGGGCTCCCATACGGCGCAGCCCTATCTGGTCCACTATGCCCTGCACACGGGGGAGAAGGACACTGAATGGACAGCGGCGCTGCATACCGCCTCCGGCGGGACGGCGCCGGACAACAACCAGACCTTTACGGTGTCGGTGGGTAGTGAGACACGCACCTATGTGTACCTGACATCGGATCATCAATTCCACCAGCAGATCGCGGCTGATTCCACCGGCTATGCCTATCAGGGCAATACCCGCACCTTCTATCCAAAGGTGGGCGATCCGCTGAACGAGCTGTATGCTGGCTTCAACACCGGCTGTTACCCGACGCTGGCCAGCCACTCCATCACCGTGGAATCTGAATCCGACAAAACCGCGCCGAAGAAGAATGTCTTCACTTTTACCTATGCGCGTGCGACAAGCATCTCCTATACCGTGGAGTATCGCTATGCGGACAATAATGAGCTGATCTCCTCGGCTCCCGGCAGAGGAAGGGTGCCAAAGTCCTCCGCCAAGGCAGTGGTGACTGAACGGTTTGCGGTCATTCAGGACCATATTCCCGACGCCTTCTATAAGCGGCTGATCCTCGCTGTGAAGGTTGATGCGGGTGGCAAGGTTACCTCGCAGGACAACGTGGTGGTGTTCTATTATACCAAAAATAAAACACACGCCCCCTATGCCGTTCATCATATGCTGCAGACCCTCGATGCCGCGCTCAACGATCACTCCGAGTTGGAGAAAGACACGAGCGGAAATTATAAATACTACGCAGAGGACGAGGCCCGTATTCAAGGCATTGGTCAGACAGGCAGTACGCTCCCTGTCACACCCCAGACCTTCAGCGGGTTCACGGTAGGCAACACAGGTATTCAGATAACGACGGAGATAACGACGGCTGGTACCACAACCACTAAAAAGGAGATAACGCGTAGCGGCACAGACTTTGCTATCACCATCGATCAGAACGGCACGGATCTGTACGTCTTCTATACGCGCAGCAACCAGAATTACCGCGTATACTACTTAAAGTACGGTACCCCTACCACGGATTTGAACAATCTGGTATATAATGGCGATCCGGCGCACGCAAGCGGCGTACTGGCCGGAGTCAAAACGGATGTCGGCAAATTCGGTCAGACAGTTACGGAAAACGCCAAAGATATAGCAGGCTGGAGCTGCGTATCCGACAAACAGCAGACGCTCCTGCTGCGGTCAGACGCGAAGCAGAACAACATTTTCTTCTTCTACCAGCCCGTGCAATACAACGTGGATTATCAGGTATGGCCGCAGGGCGGCGGAACGGTCAGCCCAAGCAAGGAGGTCGTTGAAGGCGATACCTCGTTCGAGGGTTCAACGCCAACAGCAAAGCCCGGTTACCGGTTTGATGGATGGTATCTGGATGAGACCTGCACAAAGCCCGTTACCGCCGCTGAGGGGACCGTGAATTCAACGAAAAATCGGCTTGTTCCTAATAAGAGCGGGCTTGAGGCCATGCCGAAGGTCAATACGTTCTATGCGAAGTTCGTCCCCGTGCTCGGTGATCTGACCATCACCCGCAGCCATGCATCTGACGAGGGGAAAGGCGACCGCGTCTTTGTGTACCGCATCAAGGCAACAGAAGATCCCTCCTTCGAGCTGTTTGTCTCCATAAAAGGAAACGACAGCGTGACCATCAAGAATTTGTTTTGCTTCACCTATACGATCGAGCAGCAAAACGGCTGGTCGTGGCGGTATGCGGACACAAGTCAGACGGTGAAGGTCACTGAGGGTGGCAACGCAGAAGTTACCTTTGCCAGCGCACCCATCAAGAACAAGTGGCTCAATGGCAGCAGTGACCGGGAAGTCAACAGAAAGAGGTGACGCGATATGTCCAAAAGAATACGGCTTTGGCTGATCGCGGCGCTTGCTCTGTGCGCCGCCGCCGCGGTGGGCGTGACCCTCTCCTTCATGTTCAAAAAAGCGGAGAAGACCAACACCTTTGTACCGGCGGAGGTCACCTGCGAGGTCGAGAAATCACTTTTCTCCGGTGTAAAGCGCGACGTCTGTGTGAAAAACACCGGCAACGTGGCGGCATATCTCCGCATACGGCTCGTGTCCTACTATGTGTATGACAACGGCGACATTGCAGGAAGCGTCTCCTCCCAATATCCCATGCTCACCCTGCGAAACGGGTGGATCGCCGGGACGGATCACACCTACTACTACCCCACCCCGGTAGAGCCCGGTGAGAAAACCGGGATCCTGTGCGACCCCATTACGCTGGATACGGTAGAGCTGGCGGATGGTACGCCTGTGTATCAGGTGCTTGAGGTGTTCGCCGAAGCGATACAGGCGGAGCCGGTCGGCGCCGTACAGGAGGCGTGGAACGTGACGGTTTCCGACACAAGGATCTCAGCCGTCCAGTAATTCCCCCCCCTGCTCTGCGCGGCAGTCCTCCGACAGCTGCTTATCCGGCATTTCAAGACAAAACAAGACCTCCGGCGCAATGCCGGAGGTCTTGTTTTGTCTGTATGGGATACCGCCGACCTCTTATCCTGCCAGCAGCGTCTCCAGCCGCCGGCGGATGAGGGCGATAAGCCGGTCGTTGTCCGGCATCTCCTTCAGCTCCGCCGGGTCGCACAGGGGCGCCAGATCCTCGGAGAGATACCCCTCCTCGAACACGTCCAGTCCCGCCTGATAGAGACAATCGGCAAAATGCACCAGCGCGGCGCTGCCATCCAGCTCGCCCCGCTTTTTCAGGGCGCCGGACCATGCGGCCATCGTCGCCAGCGGGTTGGTGGACACCTTTTCCCCCTTGCGCCAGCGGTAGAAATGGTCAGTGACCGTGCCGTGGGCGGCCTCGTACTCGAAATTGCCGTCCGGCGACACCAGCACGCTGGTCATCATGGGCAGCGAGCCGGAGGCGGCGGCGATGAGGTCGCTCATCACGTCGCCGTCGTAGTTCTTGCACGCCCAGATGATGCCGCCGGAGGAGCGGATGACCTTGGCGGCCACGTCGTCGATGAGGGCATAGCGGTAATGCAGCCCCGCCTGCTCAAAGGCGGCGCGGTACTCCTCGTCGAACACCTTCTGGAACAGCAGCTTGAACGTCTGGTCGTAGTCCTTGGAGATGGTGTCCTTGGAGGAGAACCAGACATCCTGCTTCACGTCCAGCGCGTAGGCGAAGCAGCAGCGGGCGAAGGACAGGATGGAGTCGTCCCGGTTGTGCATGGCCTGCAACACGCCGGGGCCGGTGAAGTCGTAGACCGTCTGGCGGCTCAGCTCCGCGCCGTGGTCGTCGGTGAATACCAGCTCCGCCTTACCGGGGCCGGGGACGCGGTACTCCACCGCCTTATATACGTCGCCGTAGGCGTGGCGGGCGATGGTGATGGGCTTTTTCCAGCAGGTCACCACCGGCTTCACGCGGGAGATGAGGATGGGGGCGCGGAACACAGTGCCATCCAGCGCCGCACGGATGGTGGCGTTGGGGGACTTCCACAGCTGCTTGAGGCCGTACTCCTCCTGCCGCTGGTAGTTGGGGGTGATGGTGGCGCACTTCACGCCCACATGGAGGCGCTTGATGGCCTCCGCCGCCTGCCGGGTCACGGCATCCTCCGTCTTGTCCCGGTTGGGCAGCGACAGGTCGTAATACTCGGTGTTCAGCTCCACAAAGGGCGTTATCAGCTGATCCTTTATCATCCCCCACAGGATGTGGGTCATCTCATCGCCGTCCAGCTCGGCGATGGGGACAGGCATTTTGATCTTTTCCATCGTTACCTCCTGTTCTGCGCGGCGTAGTGGTTCATGAGGCAGCCGTCCAGCAGCAGCTCCCGCTCCTCCGCGTTGGTATTTTTCAGATAGAGGGTCAGCGCCTGCGCCGCTCCGTCATGCACCAGCACGGCGGGGAATTCCTCGTCGCCGCGGGCTACCTT
>ERZ1034719.1114-NODE-1114-length-13258-cov-6.205256_pt1 | contig 13258 bp, 13 predicted proteins | sample MGYA00520703_ERZ1034719 | MGnify/ENA primary metagenome ERZ1034719 (study PRJEB33766, sample SAMN09781716) | gut metagenome | biome: gut microbiome | host: Homo sapiens | place: Madagascar | study: EMG produced TPA metagenomics assembly of the PRJNA485056 data...
TAATTTCCTCGTTTAGCTGTACAATTTTCTCGGACATAGTTTGCTGTCTCCTTTCGAATGTTTGTGTGGTAACTTCATTCTACCAGAGCCTGCAAGCTATGTCTTCTTTTATGCGGTTTTCAATTTGCGCAAGTTATTGTACATTATCAGATAAAGCGCATCCTGACAGAATCCAATCTCTCAGCGTTTGTGAGGTACAAGAAGTTCTTCCGGGCCCACAAGATCCGTCTCAAGCTGCCGGACGAGCTGGCGGGGCAGTTGGCTTGCGAGGCTGTAGCACAGGGCACGGGTGCGCGGGGCTTGGACGGCGCGGTGGAATCGTTGGTGCAGCCGCTGCTGTACGCGCTGGCGGAGGGCAAGCTCTCCGGCTCCGTGACGCTGGGAGGTGACGTCTATGTCAGCGTCTCTTAACCGTCATCAGGCGGAGGAGCTTATCCGTAAAGTAAACGATGAACTCTGCCAGCAGCGCCGCAGGTTGCTGGCTCTGGACACACCGCTGACAATTCTGCTGCCGCAGCATTTGCAAGGGTTGTCCACGCCCGACATGGTCAACTACATCGCTGAACGGTTGTTGTTCACACTGACTGCCTGTACCCACCACACCGCCGCGTTACGACGGGCAAAGCTGTGGCTGGTGGGCTGCATAAGCTATCTATTCCTCTACTGTTCGCCTGATGAGTGCACATTTTACTACCTCATCAAGCTGACAGAGCTGCCGCAGTATGTGCGCTTCGATCTGTTTACAGCGCACCGTCCCATTGATGACGCCATCCGCGTGGACGAGACCAGACCACAGGTGCTTGATGGTTTGGAGGTTGTCTGCGTGATGACACTAATAGCGATAGGAAAAGTCAATAACCACTAAAACATGAAAACACCGGAGGAATCCTCCGGTGTTTTTATGTTTTATAATGAACTTATCCCACTTGCCGCTTCATACAGCAGTTGAAGATCATAGACATCCACTGTACCATCCTCGTTTACATCCGCTACGGCGATGAATGCAGCTTTATCATTCTCGTAAGCGCCAGAAATGCTTCCGGCTGTCAGGTAGGTATACAGGCACTGCACGTCGCCTATATCCGCCTTGGTACCGTTCCCGTTCAGGTCACCCTTTACAGGAACAACAGACGCTGCATAGCCGCAAATACTGCAGACGTTGCCGGAAGCGCCGCCATAAGTGTGTACCGTCTTTTCTCCCTTGCCAGTCGTACAGTCTGCGCAGATCTGCCAATGGCCCTCGGCATCATATTCCCAGCCGTCTTTGAAATGAATGTGATTGCTGGGATCCAGGGGCAGAGACAGATCCTTCAGGGCTACGTCGCCGGCCTCATCGGAAAAGTCTTTGTTGCACTTGGAGCAATGCCAGTGTTCCTTGGTGCCGGCATCCTTGCAGGTAGAGGGAACGGCGGCAATGAAGGTCATGCTGTGGCTCTTGGGAATCACCATGCCAGACTCCGTACGAATCTCCAGCGCTTGTCCATCCACATCAGTCATCCCTTCCCCCACAAGCTCTGCAAATACATTATAGCCACTGCCTGTAGCTTCCTGTGCCACATCAAATGTCAGATACAGAATTGCCCCGTTGCCAAGAATAGTATTAGTACCTGTAAAAGATACCATCCGCTGATCCAAATCAAACACAAGGTTTCCGTGAGTATCCAGAATTGGTCCGGCAGCAACTCCGGACAGTGTTAGTGCCTTTTCGTCATAGCTAATCTTAAGGTCAAAGGCAGCAAATCCGGTATTTTTGCTGATTGTTACCGGGAGGGTAACTTCACTTCCCGGATCAGTCGATACTGTACCAACCAGCAACGTCATCGTGCTTTCTACCGCTGAGCAATAAATGCAGCGTCCATCCTGAAAGGTATGCTTTTTCTTCTTAATGGCTTCGGTTTTCTCTGTGCCGCACAACGTACAGGTGTAAGTTTTTATACCAGTCATTACGCAAGTAGGCTCCGTCGTAACAACACCATTGTTCCAACTATGATCGCCCGACTCCGTATAGTAGCGATAGACTGTTCGTGTTTCAACTTTTCGATTGGCGTTTGCTGTTACAGGCGTCTGGGACCAATCTGACCAGTCACTCCACTTCTCGTAGGTGAAAAGTTTGTCATATGTCGTGTAGGTTCTGGTCATAATAGGGATCCTATAATACCAGTAACTGTCCCGACAGCAGTTACTGTTATCCAGTCGATAAACACTGCCGCTTACTACCGACGGCGCCGCAGTGCTGTCAAAAGCATGAAAACTCGAAAACTCGTTGGTCGCCCCATCGCTTATCAAACGGTTAATCGGGCCATTTGCATATGTGCCACGACACCAGTGCCAATAAACATAAGCTGATGTATATTCTGAATTGATTACCCGCTTGGCGGTGGCTGTCTCATATGCAGAAGGCGCTGCATTGTTATAAGTATTATAAAGCCGATGATTGCGGGAGAAACCGGCTGGCCACGACTGCACATAGGGTGTTCTGCCGGTGTTCTTCTGCACCCACTGGGTTCCCTTTACCGTATAGCCCGGCAACGACGTTTGGTAAGACTGTGTGGTACTATAATCAGAATATCGGTATTCCACTGCGGTATCTATTAAATCTTCGCTGACACCATCCGGCTTCTCCGTGCTCCATTCCGACCAGCCCAACGTTCCCTTTTTGGTATAGGTGGCACCGCAGACGGTACAGGTATACTTCTCGAACGCTGCTGCAATGCAGGTGGCCGGGATTGTCTCACAACGATACGTGTGATCGGTTTTTGGTATCGTTACTTCAATTGAATACGTTCCATAAGAAGTATTATTCCATGTATATTTCCCGAGTCCAGAAGATTGGCACGTAGCCGGAACAACATCAGAATAGCTGTATTCTTCTGTTGTCAATCGAGGCATTTCGATTTTCAAAGATTTTCCGCACACACTGCAAGTGCCTACAATTTGGCCGCTTCCGTTTTCTTCGGTTGTTGGAGTCTTTACCATTTCATAAGAATACAGATGCTTGTGCGAGGGCGCAACTTCTACTGTAATTTTCTCACTATCCGTACAGTAATTCTCATACTGTTCGTTTACCGCTGTAACCTGAACTTGATAATTTTCTTCATTTTCGAAGGTGTAATTATAGCGATTCGATGTCAAGCCCGCCTTTGATAACAGCAGTGTACCATTGTTATCCCAAATCTTCAGTTGATACGTACGTTTGTCGTATGCGTTCTTTTCCGCGGAGTCCGACCATTCGATCACAGAAGCTTCGCCAGCAAAGGCATCTGTCACACTTACCGTAGGAGCATCGGGCTTCTGCGGTTTTGTGTAACCCAACCCTTGGACGGGACCGCATATCTGCGTAGCATCTGATCCGGCAGTGGCCAGCTGCACATTTGCATTCACTTTATTTGCGGCCGCTAATGATAAAAACAAGTTGCCGTTATAGGCACGTATACTATACCCTGTTGGCCGCTTCGTAATATACCAACGTTGATTTGTTCCTCCCGACTGGCTTGATACCACCACGTTTGTTCCATTTGCAATAGTCGAGTTTGCCGGTTCAAGATACTTCCCATTGTATTCATTTCGAACAAAATAGCTGCCATCGGAATTTCTTGAGAAGTACCAAATCTGACGCGGATCAAGCCGGTCGCTCCGGGATGCCCCGCGCACATTCCCTGTGGCATCGGTTTCATATACGGTTTGTCCTGTTCCGGTGTTTACGATCTGTGCAAAAAACCATAGCCATGGTTTTGAATGGGGGTTGAAAAGTTGCTAACATACCATATTGTGTTGATATATTCTAAAATGGAATCTTGATTTGTCGTATTTATATATCCGCCTAAAGAACTCTGCACAAGAGGCCTGCGATCTCTGCGATTGACTATTCGAGAGTCAGTATCCGTGCAGTAAAAAATTCCATTCGTATAATCCGTCAATACAACTGCATGCATATATCCTTTCGGAAGCTCCCTGCAGTAAACAACCACACCCTCGGGATGCTGAATAAGCATAGAAATCAACGCATTACGTTTTTCAATATATGTTCCAGTAAAATATTGAATCCAATTTACTGTCATACCCGAATAGGTAAACGATGCGTTTTGGCCTACACCTTGCGTCCAACCATAAGGCCTAACAGCGCTCTCTGTAATAGATGACCAATTGCTGTCGCCTCTCAAAATAGCACATCTCCGCAACATCACAGTCACTGCAGCCAGTGTGCAAGAATTATCATACTCTTGGCACAAAAAAACAGAGCTGTCGTCTACAGATACGGCCTCTGCCGTTACTGGCAGCAGCATGACCACCATGACTACGCTGAGAAAAAGGCTCAACAAACGCTTTTTCATATTTCATCTCTCTCCTTCTACTTCATACATGTTAAAGGTACACCTTTTGTAACTCATCTTATTTTATCACTCGATATGATATATTGCAAGCAAGAAATATGCGGCATATTGTACGTTTTGACTCTATTACTTTTGCTTTTTACAAAGGGACAAACAGCTTACTTTCCGGCAGTCCTTCCTCCTTGAAGGCGGTTTTTCCGCTTTCCGTGCGAAATGACACTACTGCAAAAATATGGGAAGCCGTCGGCTTTTGCCGGCGGCTTCCGTCTGTGAAAATCAAGTGTTTATACGGTTGATCGGGTCACATATCCGCCGCCAGACGGAATGCAGTTGGCAGCACTGAATATTGACTATTCGTACCGAATATGATATATTTTGAAGTAAGGCGAGGTGATGATATGGATAGACGTTTGGCGCGGATCAACAGCAGTACAGCCGGAGGAACAGCAGGCTCCGGTGCGAAAACACACAAGGTAACGCTCCCGTCCCGTTGGCTTCAGGCCATGGGGATCACCGACGAGAAGCGGGAGGTCGAGCTGGCCTTTGACGGACATCAAATCGTCATTACCAAAGTCGTCACTATCGAAGAATTTTACAACGAAAAGAAGGCACAGTCCCACAGCTTAAAAAAGCTGAAGTTCTGGAACGGTGATACACTTTGTACGACGATCGTGACAGATTTTACGGATCATACCCTCTGCGCAGAGAACCATACCAGCCAGTTGGTAAAAACGGCATTTGGAAAGAAACAACTCCCCACATGGGCCGATCTGATGGCTTTTCTGGAGGAGCGGTGTATCCCCCGGCGGCGCGAGGGTATTCGAGAATATCTGGACGTCTTGGGCTTGGACGAGTATGACCCATGGGAGATCATCCAGCGCACACAGGGTCGCATGGCGGAAGACCAGCAGTGGATTGAGGTAGTGGAATGAGCCTGCATTTTGTGACAAATAAGAGAATTGCCGAGACCTCTTCCAAGGGCAATCAGGAAAAGTGGGTGGAGGGAAACCGTTGGTATAAGCTGGAGCAGTTCGGCTATGAAGCCTTGGCGGAGACGCTGATTTCTCAGCTGCTGGAGCTTAGCAACTGTGAGAAGGACTATCCGTTCCGCTTTACCCGCTACCAAATGGAACGTATTACCGCCCATGGCATCGAACGGACAGGGTGCAGCAGTGAAAACTTTCTGCTGCCGGATCAGTCCATCATCACACTGAGCCACCTGTACAAAAGGGAGAGTGAAGTGTCTCTTCGTGGCCTTCTGTCGCGACAATCCAGCGACAAGAAGCGCATTGCCTATCTGGCGGATGCTACGGCAGAGCTGACGGGATTGGAACTGTTCCCTCAATATCTGACGCTGCTGTTTGAGGTAGACGCACTGTTTCTGAACGATGACCGCCACTTGAACAATATCGCGGTTCTGGAGTACGGCGGGAAATACGATTATTGCCCCATCTTTGATAACGGTGCAGGATTGCTCTCCAATACGCGGACAGCCCCCATGGATATTGAGCCAAAAGCTTTGATCGCAGCACAGCGCGCCCGCCCATTCGGCACGACCTTTAACCGGCAGGCAGGAGCAGTTCGGACGCTGTATGGAAAGCAGCTATATTTGCCCAAGCTGTCGAGAGAAGATATCCTTGCAAGGCTGGAGCCGCTGCTGCCATACTATCCATATCGGGATCGGGGCCTCATCACGGATAGAGTGTGTGCCACCATTCTGCTGCGGCAGAAGCAGCTTTGGTCTTGAGGCTTTATCCTGAACTGACCAGGCAAATAGAACGCGACGATTGTTCATCGTCGGCAAAAGCGGAGACGCGTTATGCGCCTCCGCTTTTACTGCACGGTTGATTTCTCTTGCGCTGTATTGCAAGACGTCCCGCGGTTTGTTATAATATGAAAAACAGATAGAAACCGCGATAAGGAGGGATGCGCTGTGGGCGACGGCTATTTTCTGTTGACAAATCTGCTTTCTGAGGATGAAAAAAAGGTGATCACCAGCATCACCGCGCATATCGAGCGGGGTGAAAAGCGGGTGGGCATCCAGCAGATCGCCAACGAGAACTTTCTCTCCACCACCACGATCGTGAAGATGTGCAAGCGGTTGGGCTTCGACGGATACAGCGAGCTGTACTACTACCTTAGCCGCCAGTTCGCCTCTCACGGTCGGGGCCGCGGCACGGAAAGCCTGAAAAGCCTGATCGACAATTACTCTGACGAGCTCATCACCCGCTTCTGTGAGCTTCTGGACGGTTCCCGCACGGCCAAGCTGTTCACCACCGGCGAGGGGTTCTCCAACATCGTGGGCTCCTATATCGCCCAGCGGCTGTCCATCTGCGGCTTTATGGTATTCAATAATGTGCACTTCTACGACTATATGCTGTTCCGCGACGCCCATCACCTGACGGACGGCTCGGACGCACCTCCGGTAATGTTCGCCGTCAGCCAGAGCGGAGAGACGGCACCCGTACTGAACGACGTGCGCCACGCCCGCCAAAACGGCCATAAGATCGTCACCTTCACCAAGCGGAGCGACTCCACGCTGGCCCAGATGTCGGATATTGTGTTCGTGGTGGACGGCTCCAAGCAGACGCTGGCGGGCAGCCTGCCCAACACCTTCTTCGGCCATGTGATCCTGGCCTTCGAGGAACTGGTGGCCTTCTACTTTGACGGCGGCCATCGCTGACAAGATATTACTTTTTTTACCAAAAGAGAAAATTTTTTCTTCCAGAGGTGTGCTATACTGAACATTGGTATGGTGCGCCTTGCGCGTATCGTGCGGTATCATGCTCCGGGCAGTCTGCCCGGACACAGGAACAATATGATATAACGGAGGAAAAACAATGAAGAAGATTTTTGCGCTTCTGCTGGCGTTGGTCATGACTATGTCTCTCGTGGCCTGCGGCGGCAATGCTGCCAACGATCAGCAGGACGGCGACGCCGAGGGTTCCAAGAAGATCGAGACCCTGAAGGTCGCGTTCGTTCCTTCCCGCGAGCCTGAGGAGATCATCACTGTTACCGAGCCCCTGAAGCAGATGCTGAAGGACGAGCTGGCCGCTCAGGGCTATGAGGTGGGCGATGTGGAGATCACCGTCGGCACCACCTACGAAGCCGTTGGCGAGGGTCTGGAGGCCGGTACCATCGACGTGGGTCTGATCCCCGGCGGCACCTATGTGCTGTATGATGACGGCGCTGAGGTCATCCTGACCGCCACCCGCGACGGTCTGAGCAAGGACTCCGACAACGCCAAGGATTGGAACGACGGCCAGCCCACCGAGGCTTCCGACAAGCAGGTGGTTTCCTACCGTGCCCTGTTCATCGCCGGTCCCTCTGCCAAGGGTCAGGAGCTGCTGACCAAGGTCAACAACGGCGAGGAGCTGACCTGGGAGGATCTGGACAGCGCCAACTGGAGCATCATGGGCACCTCTTCCCCCGCCGGTTACATCTATCCCGCCCTGTGGCTGCAGGATCACTACGGCAAGGGCATCTCTGATCTGAAGAGCGCCGTGCAGTCCGATTCCTACGCCAGCGCCTTTGCCCGTCTGGCCTCCGGTCAGGTGGACGTGCTGGTGACCTATGCCGACGCCCGCCGCGACTATGCCGAGCGCTGGAACAGCGAGTTCGGCCGTGACGGCACCATCTGGGAGGAGACCGGCGTCATCGGCGTTACCGCCCCCATCTACAACGACACCATCTCCGTTAGCAAGAACTCCGAGATCATGGACGCTGACCTGATCGCCGCTCTGCAGCAGGCGTTCATCAACATCGGCAACACCGATGCCGGTAAGGAAGTCATCAAGATCTACAGCCACAACGGCTATCAGGTGGCACAGGCTTCCGATTACGACAACGAGCGCGCCGCGCAGAAGCTCATTCAGGAGCTGACCGCCGCCAACTAACGCACTTTCCCAAACGCGGGGAGGACTGTAAGGATCAAACCTTCCGCTGTCCTCCCCGCGTTTTTATTTCAGGAAAAGAGGAAACATATGATTATTTTCGACCATGTATCCAAGGTGTATCCCAACGGCACGGTGGGGCTGGATGACGTGAACCTGACCATTCAGGACGGGGAATTTGTGGCCATCATCGGCCGCTCCGGCGCAGGGAAGTCCACGCTGCTGCGGTCAGTGAACCGGATGCACCAGATCACCTCCGGCACGCTGACGGTGAACGGCACCGACGTCAGCACCCTGTCCGGCAAAAGTCTGCGCCGGTTCCGCCGGGGCATCGGCATGGTGTTCCAGTCCTTCAATCTGGTGACCCGCACCACCGTCATCAAAAATGTGCTGTCCGCCTGTGTGCCGGACATGCCCTTCTGGCGGGTGCTGCTGGGCGCCTTCCGGAAAGCGGACAAGATCAAGGCACTGGAATCTCTGGACAAGGTGGGAATTCTGGACAAGGCCTACATCCGGGCCGACCAGCTCTCCGGTGGCCAGCAGCAGCGTGTGGCGCTGGCCCGCACGCTGACGCAGGATCCCCAGATCATTCTGGCGGACGAGCCGGTGGCCGCCCTTGACCCCGTCACCGCCAAGCAGGTGATGCAGGACTTTGTCCGCATCAATCAGGAGATGGGCATTTCCATTCTGCTGAACATCCACCATGTGGAGCTGGCTTTGGAATACGCCGACCGCATCATCGGCATCCGGGCAGGCAAGATCGTCTATGACGGCCCCTCCGCCAACGTGGACAAGGCGGTGCTGAGCGCCATCTACGGCGACGACAGCGAGACGGAGGCAGACGCATGAGCCTGTACGACCGTCTGTTCAAGCCCCGCCGCTATACTCTGCCCAACGGCACGGTGGTGGAGGAAAAGCGCAGCCGCGCTCCGCTGGTCATTCTGATCGTGGTGGCGCTGGGCGCGCTGTCCGTGCATATCACCGGCTTCAACTTTGCGGTGCTGGTGAAGAAGGGCAGCAAATTCTTCGATATCCTTACGGCCATGTTCCCGCCCAACACCGGGTATCTGGCCAAGATCTGGCAGCCGCTGTGGGACACCATCAAAATGTCCTTCCTCGGCTCCTTCGTGGGCGCGGTGCTGGCCATCCCCTTCGCTATTGCCGCCGCCAGCAACATCGTGACCAACCGCGTGGTGGTGTTCATCGTCCGGCTGTTCCTCAGTCTGGTGCGGACGCTGCCCACGCTGGTGTGCGCCCTGATCGCCACCTATATCTTCGGCCTTGGCACCATGGCGGGCACCTGCGCCATCGCGGTGTTCACCTTCGCCTATGTGGGCAAGCAGCTCTTTGAGATCATCGAGACGGTGGACATGGGACCCTATGAGGCCATGGAGGCGCTGGGCGCCACCCGTCTGCAAGCTTTTACCACCGCGGTGTTTCCGCAGGTGCTGCCCACCTATCTGTCTGTGTCCCTGTTCTGTCTGGAGGGCAACGTGCGTTACGCCTCCATTCTGGGCTATGTGGGCGCGGGCGGTCTGGGCCTTATCATGAATGAAAAGATCGGCTGGCGTGAGTATGACAGCCTTGGCATGATCCTGATCGTCCTGTTTGTGGCCGTTATGGTCATCGAGGGTATCAGCCACGGCCTGCGCAAGCGTTTGACGTAAGGAGGCAGTATGGAACAGAAAATTCAAAAAGCCTACGCCTCTGCGCCGAAAACGTGGCTGTGGCAGCTGCTGGCCGCTTTTATCATCGCCTGTCTGCTGGCATGGTCTGGCACAGCGGTGCGGGTCAGTACCCCCACCAGTAACGGCCTTGAGGTGGCAAAAAACATCATCTCCGGCATTTTCCACCCCTCCGGCAAGCTGCTGTTCACGCTGGGCACCAATGGCGTGCCCTATCTGCTGCTGGAGACGTTCTGCATCGCCTTTCTGGGCACCATCGTGGGCGCGGTGATCTCGCTGCCGCTGTCCTTTCTCTCCGCCAGTAATCTGGTGCCCCGGCCCATCGCCCTGATCGGCCGAGTGGTCATCGCCGCCATCCGCACCATCCCCGCCTTTGTCTATGGTCTGATGTTCATCCGCGTCACCGGCCCCGGCCCCTTCGCGGGACTTCTCACCATGTCGCTGTGCTCCATCGGCATGGTGTCCAAGATGTTCATTGAAAGCATCGAGGATCTGGACAAGCGTATTCTGGAATCGTTGGACGCGGCGGGGTGCACTACTTTTCAGAAGATCCGCTACGGCATTCTGCCGCAGCTGACGGCGGACTTCACCTCCACCATCATCTACCGCTTCGACATGAACCTGCGTGACGCCACGGTGCTGGGTCTGGTGGGCGCTGGCGGTATCGGCGCGCCGCTGATTTTTGCCATGAGCTCCTATCGTTGGAACGAGGTGGGCGCGATCCTGCTGGGATTGATCGTGCTGGTGCTGATCATCGAGTGGATCTCCTCCCGGATCCGCGTTAAGCTGGCACGGGGGTGAAGCTGTGGAGACGAAAAACTTTACGATCTATTTTACCTCCGACCTGCACGGTTATATCTACCCCACCGACTATCGCAGCCGTGAGGAGCGGGACATCGGCCTGTTCAAATGCGCCAGCCAATTCCGTAAGGACGGCAATACGCTGATCATCGACGGCGGCGATATTCTGCAAGGCTCCCCTCTGGGCGCTTACTGTCACGACACGCTGGGGGACGCCAGCCGGTTTGCCGAGATGATGAACCGCTGCGGCTATGACTATGTAACGCTGGGCAACCACGATTTCAACTACGGCATGGCGTATCTGGACAGCTATCTCAATGCCCTCCATGCCCGCTGCGTCTGTGAAAACGTCCGCTGGGACGGCGCGGGAGTGCGCTTTCCCGCCCGCATCCACACGCTGGAAAACGGGTTGCGGATCGGCATCGTGGGCATTGTCACCGACTATGTGAACATCTGGGAGCGGCCGGAGCACCTGTCCGGCGTCACCGTCAACGATCCCATTCCCGCCGCCCGTGCGGCACTGGAGACGCTGAAGGATCAGGTGGACGTGACGCTGTGCATCTATCACGGCGGCTTTGAGCGGGATCTGGCCACTGGCCGCGTACTGTCCTCCACCCATGAAAACGTGGCCTACCGGCTGTGTCAGGAGCTGGACTTCGATATTCTGCTGACGGGGCACCAGCATATGACCGTTCACGGTCAGACGGTATGCGGCACCTTCGTGGTGCAGCCCACAGACCGTGGCCAGGAGTTCCTGCGCATTGACGCCGCCGTATCTGGCAAGGAAAAACGCTTTACAAGCGAGACCGTCCATGCAGGCGGCGTCTGCCGCCGGGAATGGCTGGCAGAGTTCGCTGAAATGGAGCACGGCGCACAGGGTTGGCTGGATCAGGTGGTGGGCCATCTGCCCCGCCCGCTGCTGCCGGATACACCGCTGCGCATGGCGGCCGAGGGCAGTGGTCTTCCCGACCTGTTCAATGCGGTGCAGCTCTGGGCCAGCGGTGCGCAGCTGTCCGCCGCCAGCCTTGCCAACGATGTGGCGGGGCTGCCGCAGGTGGTGCGGCGGCGCGATCTGCTGGTGGCCTACCCCTATACCAACACGCTGTCAGTGCTGGAGATCACAGGCGCGGTTCTGCGGCAGGCCATGGAGCGCAGCGCGGAGTACTTTACCCAAAACGATGACGGCACCCTACGGGTCTCAGACTGCTTCCTAGAGCCGAAGGTGGAGCACTACAACTACGACTATTACATGGGGGTGTCCTATACCTATGATATCTCCCGCCCGGCGGGACAGCGGGTCACCGCGATGACCGTTGACAGAAAACCGGTGGCGGACGATGATGTGTTCACCATCTGCCTGAACAGCTATCGGGCCAGCGGCACCGGCGGGTATGACTGCTATACAGGCTGCCCTGTGGTGCGGGAGATCGGCACAGAGATGTCCGACCTGATTCTGGACTACTTTAAGCAGTACGGCGATGATATCCCGGATCTCCGCGGAGATTTTCAGGTTCTGCCCGCTGTTAAGGAATGAGTCCCACGATTTGACGTTTATGAACGTGCCTCCCCCGCTGGGCTTGCTTTTTCGCGGCGGGTGTGGTATGCTGGGAAAAGTCCGGGCGGCGGCGAACTCGCCGCCGCCCGTGCTTGGTCAAAACGTCGGGTCGTGCCTTGTCACTGGGGACCCGGCGTTTTACTTGTTCAGCCGCTCGAGGAGCTTTTCGCAAAACTCCTGGATAGTCTCGCACTCATAAGCGAGTAACAAGAGCCGGAGCCGTTCGGCTTCCTGCGCCTGCTGTACAAGTATTTCGCCCATGTTCGGCGTAGTCATGCTGCATATTAAAAGCCAGAAGCATCAGGGGCCTTTTTCATCGCTAAAGGGCTGACTCACGCAATCGCTTCTGCCAACGCAAAAAAATACCGCAGGGCTTTTGCCCTGCGGTATTTTCTTACTTCTGTTCATCATATTGCTGTTTGTATTCCGCCGCTTCCTCCCGGTACATGGCGGCGCTGGCGCGATTGGCGGCGATTTCCTCCGCCGTGACAGCCCGCCGTACCTTGGCAGGCATTCCCACCACCAGCGAGCCATCGGGGATCACGGCGTTCTGGGGCACCAGCGCTCCCGCGCCGATAATGCAGTTGCTGCCCACCACGGCGCCGTTCAGAACGATAGCGCCCATGCCCACCAGCGTATTGTCGCCCACGGCGCAGCTGTGGAGAATGGCGCTGTGGCCCACGGTGCAGCCGTCGCCCACATGCAGCGGCATGCCCCGCTCGATATGCAGCACGCAGTTATCCTGAATGTTGGTGCCCCGGCCAATGACGATCTCATCCAGCTCGGAGCGGATCACCGCGCCGAAGAACACGCTGCTTTCCGCGCCGATGCGGACATTGCCCACCACCGTGGCAGTAGGGGCGACGAAAACGGACTCGTGAATTTCCGGTGTTTTCATGGTGCATTCTCCTTAATTTTATATGGTTTCAGAACATGCCCAGCTGCTTGAACAGTGTGATCCAGAAAAACAGCGTGAAGAAGGACAACGCGGTG
>ERZ1034719.1115-NODE-1115-length-13249-cov-5.019630_pt1 | contig 13249 bp, 9 predicted proteins | sample MGYA00520703_ERZ1034719 | MGnify/ENA primary metagenome ERZ1034719 (study PRJEB33766, sample SAMN09781716) | gut metagenome | biome: gut microbiome | host: Homo sapiens | place: Madagascar | study: EMG produced TPA metagenomics assembly of the PRJNA485056 data...
GTCGCCGGAGCGGGTGCGGGCTGTTGCGGAGTTTGGAAGAGGCTCGGAAGACTGCGGGAGCGCTTCTTCGGCCTTTTTGGGCGAGAGGAGATGTTCTTCGGACATGACGTGGACCAGCTGACGGGCTACGGCGGGAGCGGGGTCGATGAAACGGATGTCCGGGCCTGCAACTTGCTGAAGGACAGGGAGGAGGAACGGGTAATGGGTACAGCCGAGGACAATGATGTCGGCACCAGCCTGGAGCAATGGACTCAGGCTGGCCCGGACGGTGGATTCGGCTTCTTTTCCGGAAAGGCATCCGGACTCTACCAGTTCTACAAAGCCCCGGCCTACATGCTCCACTACACGGACATTGTCATCGACACTGCCCTTGGTATTCAGATATTTGGAGCCTTTCAACGTGCCGGCTGTGGCAAGGACGCCGATGGTGCCGGATTTCGTTCCTAGGGCGGCAGGTTTCACGGCCGGCTCCATGCCGATGAACCGGATATGGTCATGACGGCCTCCGGTCAAAGCCAGCACACGTTCACGAACCGCATCGGAAGCCACATCAGAGTAATCAGAACGAAGTTTGGAAATAGCGGCCGCTGTAGCGGTATTGCACGCAACCACGATGATGTCGGCACCGCGACGGAGCAATTCTTCAGTTATTGCACACGCCCTGACCTGGATGAACTCCGGAGACTTCTCGCCGTATGGGCAATACGCATTGTCCGAATAATAAATATACTTTTCGTCAGGAAGAAGACGGGTTATCTCCTTCAGGACTGACAACCCGCCTTCTCCAGAATCAAAAATTCCGATACAAGCCATTGACTAATAGCCGTTATAGTCGCGTGCCAACTGGCCGTACATCTGACCGAGCACCTCAAGATAAGGAGAACCGCTTACAAGCGTGAGACGATATACGGTATCATCCACCCTGTAGTACTGGACGCCGCCGAGAGTGATTATGTCATAATCCTCAGGAAGGTTCTGTACCAATGCTCCTGCAGGAGGAACGATAACCTGGTACTGTCCACCGGCATTGACGATATAGAAAACGCCGTCCTGATAGAAATAGTTCCTGTCAGCGTATGCGTAGCTCTGCACCAGGCCCAGGCGGTTGGCAATCTCGTATGAAGAAAGCGCCGAGTTCGGATTCATTGCGATAGCGCGGTTCTGCGCCATGATGGTCGCATTGTTCTGGGCGATGATCCTGTTCTGCTGGTCGATGTAGCGGTTGTTCGCGTCGATCGCGCCGAACGTGCGGTAGACATTGGAATAATAAGCGAAGTTCACGGTCGCGAACGAGATGTCCACCACTGAACGGGCGATGGTCACTCCGAACGGAGGACGGCAAACGATATAGTGGCCTCTGTAAGGTCTGTAATATACGTCATTGTAAATGTAATAGTCAATGCCGAAGTATCTTACGACCTTGTATCTAGGAGGCAGGACCTCAACCCTGAAGCCGAAGCAGTGAGGGTGATGGTGATCGTAGAAATGGCCCGGACGGTCATAGTGCATGAAATCACGGTCACGCGGCGGGATTCTGTGGACATTGTGGTCTTCAATCCTGAAATCCATGGAGTTGTCCATCCTGGAACCGCCCCTGTTGTTGTCAGGCTGGCGCATGTTTCCTGAAACGGAGCTGAGTCCGGTCCTGGTCACGTTCGAATTTCTCCTTACCACGCTGCTGCTCTGTGAAGAAGGATTGTTGCGGACACTGTTGTCCACTCCGTCTACACGCGCAGTAAAGGTTTCCCTGCTGGAGGAAGAAGAATTGTTCTGGCGCACTGCTCCGCCGTTGCTGTTCTGACGGACAGAAGAGCTGCTGCCGGATGTGGCGGTGCTGCCGGAAGATCTGCGTACGGAAGACGATGAGCCGCTCTGGCGATTCTGTGTAGAACTGCCGTTCTGACGAACCTGGGAGCTGGTTCCGCTCTGGCGGACCTGTGAAGATGAACCGCTCTGACGGACCTGTGAAGAGGTGCCGCTCTGGCGGACCTGACCGCTGGAAGATCTCGTGCCGGACTGTGTGGAAGACGAGGTTCCGGAAGATCTGCGGACTGTCGTGCCCGATGTATTCTGACGGGTCTGCGAGGTACTGCCGCTCTGACGGGTCTGTGACGAAGTACTGCGGGACTGCGTAGATGAACTGCGTGTCTGGGATGTACTCCTGCTCTGTGAAGAAGTACTGCGGGACTGGGTGGACGTGCTGCGGTTCTGCGTAGACGTGCTTCGTGACTGTGTCGACGAGCCGCCTGAAGTAGTGCGGTTCTGCGTCGTGGTGGTAGTCCTGCGCACCTGTGCATCCGCATTGTCATAAGGAATAGTCAGCATCGAAAACGCTGCCAGCGAAGCCAATGCAAGATTTAGAATCTCTTTCATAACAGTGTCATTTATAAAGGTGATATTTGCTGGAAAGTGTCCGGAAATCCTCCACATCCTTGTTCCAATAATCCACAATATCCGAGACCGCCAGCCTCTTTGAAAACGTTTTTCTTACATAATCCGTACCACAGATTTTATCGAACATCGCTGTACGCCCTGCTGCCATCTTGAACGGATCCCTGCCAGGATAAAGCCGATGCAATGCCTGCATGACATAAAACTGTGTCAGCGATATGCATGCGGCTGAATAATCCGTAAAGAAATACTGCACGCCATGTATCAGTTTCCCCTGGCTGCTCCCCGCAATCGGCTTGTAATGGATGGTCCTGAACGCCGTCCCCGGAAGGCGATAGCTGTCCAGTTCATCTTTAAGTACATCAGCATCAATCCATTCCGCGGCAAAAGTCTCGAACGGCAAAGTATATCCGATACCGATGTTCAGATACCCGTACAATTCCCCGGCAATACCGGCCGAAGGATAATTGACAGCAGACTGCGGATAAGGGATGTTCGGCGACGGCAGCACCCAAGGCAATCCGGTATCGCCATAAAGCATGTCCCTGGTCCAGCCCTCCATAGGCACGACAGTCAATTTACATTTCAGCGGCTCTTCGTTTCCACGCTGCCCGCAATTCAGCCCCTCCTCATTTATGAGAAGTGCCAGCTCCCCCACGGTCAATCCGTAAATATAAGGAATCTTGAATTCACTGACAAACGAGAAGAACCCGGGTTCCACGTTACAGCCTTCGATTTTTTCGCCGCCGAGAGGATTCGGCCTGTCCAATACGACCACTTCAATGCCTTTCTTCGCGCAGGCGCGCATCACCAATCCCAAGGTACTGATGAATGTGTATGAACGTGTCCCGACATCCTGGATATCATAAACCATGACATCGATTCCGTCAAGCATCTCCTGTGACGGCTCCCTGAATTGTCCATAAATGGAATGGACCTTCAGGCCGGTCCTGGAGTCTCTGGTATCTGACACCTTATCTCCCGCATAAGCGTCTCCCCTCACCCCATGTTCCGGACCGAACAATGCCACAAATTCCACGTTATCAGCATTGTAGAGAATGTCTATCGTGGAGCGGAGCTTGCTGTCCACGCCGCTTGGATTCGTCACCAGTCCGACCCTGCGTCCTTCGATTTCCCAGAAATCATGCTTTTCCAGCACCTCGATTCCGGTCATGACCTTGGGATTGCCCGCCATGGCGGAAACGCACAAAATGACGGCAAACAGAATCACTGATATCTTATGTTTCAATGCATCCAGCATATAATCTAGTTTTCGATGGTTCCGATTTTTCCGGCAAACAGGATATCATTGTTCTCCGCATTGAAGATAGCGAAGACGAACGGCCTGTCCACATTCATAATGAACGGCCTCGGCTCAGGTCTGACGGAGGTAAGTCTCACGCCTACGGATGTAACTGCCGCAGCCTCGGAACCCTCTTCGTTGACCTCGATGAAGCATTTCTGACGGACCTCATCCACTGCCACGCCAGCCTGCGTCATCGCACTGAAGTCCGCAGCTCCCGAAAACGCCTTGTGCACGCCCATCGACTGGAGCAAGCTGTTCATTATCAATGTTGTATTGACCTTGAACTTAGGCATTGACAATGCGACGGTCTGCATAGTCGCGGCTTCCATGAAACTCTTGAACCTGTCGGCATTCACGTAAGAAAGGAAATCCTTCATGTCCACGCCTTCAGCCGGCAAGCAGACAACCATATTCCAATTCCCTGATTTATAAGGAAGTACCACGAACTTGCAACCACTGATTTCGCCGCAGAGGAACGATTTCTTCATGTGCATGAAGTCGGTATTCTGCACTGCCGAAGGGCTGTGGAAAACTGCCTTGAATGTAGAATTCTTGTCGAACTTATATTGCCACGGAGCCTTGAAATACAGGGCATTGAGAAGGAACATCATCATATCGGAGCCGATGTTGTCGATGATTTCAGGAATCTTTCCGGAGGTCTTGTCAGAGCACCATTTGTTGATTTCCTTGACGGTAGCCGGCACGGAAAAGTCCCTTTCGGCAATTTCAGCAGAGTATGCGTTCTTCAAAAGGCTTGCATATCCCGGCAGGACCGGAAACCCGCTTCTGATCCACACCGAATTGGCGCTGGAGATGATGCATCCGTCACCGCTTTCAAGGATATCGCCTGAGTATGAGGCATTTTTCAATGCGGAAACGAGCTCCGCCTTGGTATCGCCTGCAGCACCTTCGGCAAGCATTGACAATGCCATTCCTGCGCTGTAAGGTGACACGACGATGTTTTCAGCAGCATTGCCGCTTGCGGAAACGGCTTCATTGAACAGAGACAGGCCGAAGGCTAGACGTCCGTCAGCATTGCCCCCGATGGTGGAGACGGCTTCGGGCGCGGTCGTATTTTCGGCGACGGTATTGTCGGCTGCAGTTTTCCTCTGGGTGCCGCAGGAAACCACGGCAAGGGCCGCAAGGGCAAACATAAACTTCTTCATAACTTATTGTCTTTTAACAATTTTACCATATTCAGGATCCACTTTTACCAGCGATGTCACGGCTACCGTAGCGAGGCAGCAGATTATCACCATCCAGAAGAACATCGTATAGCCGAGCCATTCCTGAATATAGCCGGCCACAGCCCCCGGAATCATCATGCTGAGCGCCATGAAGGCAGTGCAGATGGCATAATGCGAGGTCTTGAATTCTCCTTCGGCAAAGTACATCATAAACAACATATATGCCGTAAAACCGAAGCCGTACCCGAATTGCTCCACAGCAATGCACGTGCTGATAATCACCAGGTTATGAGGCATTGCCATACTCAGATATACGAAAGTGAAGCAAGGGAGGGTCATGCAGGCGGCCATCGGCCAGAGGGATTTCCTGAGGCCCCAACGGGATGCCGCCATGCCGCCGATGATGCCTCCGACCGTCAGCGCAAGGACGCCGATGGTTCCGTAGACAATGCCGACCAGGGAGGTGTGCAGTCCAAGTCCGCCTTCGCTGGCCGGGGAAAGCAGGAACGGATTTACCATCTTGAGCAGGAATGCTTCCGGCAATCTATAAAGCAGCATGAAGATTATCGCTATCCACACGCCGGGTTTACGGAAGAATGAGGCAAATGCCTTGGCGAATTCGCCGGCGGAACCGGAACCGTCCGTGCTCACGGCAGAATCTCCGGCAGGCCGTGGAAGGGCAAAGGAGTGATATATCGTCAATATGGTGAAAATGACCGCAGTAAGTCCTATCGTCAATGACCATGCAAGCGGGATGTTCCCGGTCTTTTCTTCCAGGACTCCGGCCACGACGACCAGAACTCCCTGTCCGAAAATCGAGGACAGACGGTAGAATGTGCTTCTTATGCCGACAAAGAACGATTGCTGGCCGCTGTCAAGGGCGATCATGTAGAAACCGTCGGCGGCGATGTCGTGGGTAGCGGAGGCGAATGCTGCGAACACGAAAAGGAGCAACGTGAAGGTAAACAGCGACATAGGGACCTGCGTGGAGGTCTCCGGAGAAGGCAATGTCAGGGCGAGCAGCACGAAGGCAGCCGATACCAATGCCTGCATCATGACAATCCACCAGCGCTTGGTCCGGAATATGTCCACAAGCGGGCTCCAGAGCGGCTTGAGTGTCCATGGCAGATACAACAGGCTGGTAAACAGCGCCATTTCGCCATTCGGCACGCCCATTTTCGTAAACATTGTCACGGAAATGTTGTTGACTATGAAATACGGAATGCCTTCCGCGAAATACAATGTCGGAATCCACCACCAGGGCGATCTTCCTGTAACTTTGCCGGTCATGGAAATTATTGATTATTGGTTCTTCTGACAGAGCAGATGCTTCCCGGATAATAATGGGAAAGGATATCCCTGTACCTGTATCCTCTGGAAGACATTACCGCCGCACCGATCTGACAAAGCCCTACGCCATGCCCCCAACCGGCGCCATGCAGTACGACAATGTCTTCTTCAAATGACGTTCCGGACGGCTGAATATCCACCACGAAGGCGGAGCTCTTCAGATGTGATGCAGACAGGAACTTTCTGATGACCAGTTCCTTACCGACAGTCATCGAAGATTTGGTCCCGCGTATTTCCAGAAGCGTAATCCTGCCGGAAGGTCCGCGTTTCAGAGGCTCAATGCTTTCCAGCATACCTATGTCATGTCCCGAGCGGGAGGCAATCAATTCCGAAAGCTCCTTACGTGTGTACCTTACTTCCCAGCGGAAAAAGTCCTTGGTCTCCAGGTCATAGTCATTGAGCACCTGCGCGAGAATCTTGCCGTTTTCGGTATTGCAGAAAGCATCCGACGACTCTTCCATCTCGCCCATTATCCATTTGCGGGCATTGTCCTCCTGCGTCAAATCCGGAATCTTTTCCTCGGACGGCGTATCGGAAACGGCTGCAAGATACGGATAATCAATGTCTTCCCAGCATGAGCCGAATCTTTCCATCATACCGCCGCAGCACTTGGAGAAACGGGCATCGCAGATTTCCCCATCATAGGTCAGGACTTCTCCCCATGTCTGGTCGACAGCCTTGCGGACATTGTCCCCTACTGCCACCGTAAGTCCCTGATATCTCTGGCAATGGTCGTCGGCGCAGACATCGAAAGCCTTGTGGTCATCCCTGCCGAACCATTTGACAAGATGATAATTGCCGTCCACGATGCAGTCTTCCTTGACGGAGGACCCGGAAGAATGGACATTGTCCCGTCTTTCCTGGATTCTGGCCATGAGCCATGAACGGGAAATCACGGCATGGGCTTTCAGAAATTCGAGCGAAGCCGTGGCCTTCATCTCGGAAGAGATGACGCTGAGCAGATAGTCCTCAACACCTACCACATTGACAGCCACCACCTTACCGTCATCTACAATGAATTTCAATGACCCTGCGAATTTCTGGACCTGACTTCTTTCCCAATGGAAACCGATGCCGATAGTCACGCCGTATAATATGAATGTAGGCTCGGCGAACATCGTGGACATGGTCTGCGCATCGAAAAACAGCTCATCGTACAATGTTCCGTTATAGGAAATCCGGCCGTTTTCATACACGACTTTCTGCCTGCCGGCGCCATCGGAAATTATCTCGAATCCGATTTCATTGCCGGACATTATGCCGACCTGGACAGTCTGCTGGCTGCGTGTCAGCTTCCAGATTATATTGCGTTCAACTTCTTCACTTACAGATACTTCCGAGAGCATTTCCTCCAGAAATCCGGTATTCAGTTTTTCATAATCATCCTGATGCGGAGCCACGAACAGTCCCGCCATGTCGGCACAGCCGGGGCTCATTGTCAGGTGGTCCGCGCCGTCGGAGAAATAGTGATGCGAACGATGCTTGCCACGTGCCATGAGGACAGCCCGGTATTCGCCGAAACGCCCATGCGATATGCCTGACACTTTCTGGGAAGGCCGCACCTTGTACCATGTCAGGAGATTGAACATCGGCTCGGTCTCGTCTTCCCGCTGCGGAAGGCAGTCCAGCAGCCTGTAGAACAGCTTCGCCATGGACTTGGACGTGCGAGCCGTAAGCACGAACACTCCTCTCGTAAATTTATGATAATGAAAGAGTTCCGCATCCTGAACAGAGGTCAGCCAAGTAAGGTCTTCCCTACCGCCGTCCAGGTTCAGGTCAATGTCTTTTTCCAATGGCATGAGTCCGCGCGGACAGGCCTGGAAATGAAAATGGTCAGGGGCGGATGCACCGCATTTCGGCCCGTTGTAGAATATCGTGAAGTCCGGAAAATGTCTTGCCAGGTCGGTCATGTCAGGCATACGGTGCCATATCGACTGGGGCACATGGACATCCCGGGCTATCACCAGATGCTTCGGGAAAATAGGATAGGGATTCACCAGCATCTCATAGCGGCGCCCCTTTCGTCCTTCGAATGCCATAAAATGCTGCTCTTCAGGCCTGTTGGCACTGCAAAGGAAACATTTTCTGCTCTGTATGGAAGCCTTGTCCACTTTCGCTGCGGACGAACGTATGCGCTCCGGGTTATGCTGGACCGTGACTTCCAGACCGCCCACCATGAGTTTACGCGTCAATGCTTTTTTCATTGACCTGAAATTGGCGGCTGCCGCAGGCCAGACCGACAGCTGGTCGCGGACGAACTTGGAAATATCGTTATCCATTGGCAGACAGGTTTTTATGATTCAGCGCAATCCTGGCTTCAAATTCCCAGGTGCGGATGCTGTCCTTGTAAAGATTATTGGCATTGACCCTGGCGATGTCGAGCGCGGCGTCGGAATTTCCTTCCCAGCGGCGACAGCAATACAGCGGTTCATAGATGCGGCCGATATGGTATTCCCGGCTGATCCTCAGCCCCACGGCATAGTCCTCGCCATAGCTGACATTCGGGAAATTGATTTCGCGGAGCAACGGCACATAGAATGCGCGCGGCGCACCCAAACCATTGATTCTCAATGCATTGTTCTTCCCGTTATCTTCCGTCCATTCTTTATGGTCAATGATTCCCGGAGGAAGCGGTTTCATGTCGAAGTCGGTCATTTCATAGGACCCGATGACCATCGCGCAGCCTTCCTTTTCGAAAACATCCACGATTTTCTGAAGCGTCGTGGAGTCCTTGTAGACATCGTCGCTGTCGAGCTGGACCGCATAAAGCCCGCACCTGCTGTCGTGTACCGCCATGTTCCAGCAGCCGCCGATGCCAAGATCCCCACGTTCCGGCGTCACGACAATGAGCCTGCTGTCGTCAATGCCAGCGAGAATTTCGGCCGTGCCGTCCGTAGAATGATTGTCTACGACAATGACATTGTAACCGAAGCTGCATTCCTGGGACAATGCACTTTTAACGGCGTCTGCAATGGTCCTTACCCTGTTGAAAACCGGAATGATGACTGAGACAGACGGCGTTTCATGCTGATGGTCAATATGTTTCGTTCCAGGTGCCAGATATGCTCCCGCACGTTTGAGATAAGCGGTGCAGATTTTTTCCATCTCCACCTGCACTTCCCTGTTACGCGGGTTCACATAGTCGAACTGCTTCTCGCCTGACTTGCGGAGGTCGGTCTCCACCTCGGTATAGAGGTATTCACCGATATGGACTTTCTTGGCCATACGGAGACGCAGGTCATACATTGCCCCGAAGCTGTAGTCCACATCCATTTCCGCCACGGCTTTCCTGAACGAGTCGGCACGATATACCTGCACCGGCCCGAAATCGAAGTCGTCTCTCAATGCTCCCTTCTGACATTCGATCACAGGGTGACGACGGCGTTCCCCGTTTCCGTCCGGTGTCGTAACCAGCTCATAGTAATCAGAATACAGCATGTCGGCCATCGTATATTCCGCCACCTCCGCAAAGCGTTCAAGGGCAAGATAGCCCAAATCGCAAGGATATGGCTTGGTATTGATGACAATGTAATCGTCGGCAAGGTCAGCAGCGGCCTTGCGCAAATCTGATGTCCTGAGTACAGGGCCGTCAGACAGGATTTTGAAAGTGGCCATCAGGTTATGTGTTTTACAGCAGGGCCTCCAGGGATTTTCTGATTTTCCTGAATTCGCCCTCGAAATTAGGCGTGAATATGGACTTGCCGAGGTTTTCCTCGATTTCATCCATTGACCAGTAGCGGCCTTCAGCCACCTCATCCAGGTCAGGATGAGGCGTGAAGTTTCCTACTGCCGCGAATATGTTTATGAGTTCCCTTTCCACATCGCTCTGGAAAATGTAGTTTCCGAGCCAGATAGGATTGTACTCAGTGAATTTCAGTTCTTCTCCGGATTCCCTGAACAATGCCTCGCTGACATATTCCCCATAGTCGATATGTCCGCCGACCGCCGTGTCCCATCTGCCCGGAAGCAGGTCCTTTTTCATGGAGCGCTTCTGGAGATAGAGCTGGTCGTAGCGGTTGAGTATATGAAGGTGCACTACCGGGTGCAGAAGCATTGACCCGCCATGGCACCATGCGCGCGAAGCTTGCGCGTATACGATACCGTTTTCGTCTATCACGGGCAGCATTTCCGTTCCCGGAGCGGGCCTGTCGGCAGGCTTGTCGGCTGTAGGTTTGGGCAGCACGACCGCCGGAGAGGCCGGATAAACCAGATCGAACATGGTGCTACAGCGTAAATAGGATCATGAGCTGCGCCACGAGGACTCGCATGAACATTGTCAACGGATATACGGTAGCGTAACTGATTGACGGATAGTTGGTACCATATACTTCCTGGGAGAATGCGAGCACAGGAGGGTTCGTGGTTCCACCTGAGACGAGACCGCAGATCTGGTAGAAGTTGAGCTTGAATACCAGTCTGGCGAGCAGAATCACGCAGGTTACAGGCACCAATGTAATCAAGGCACCGTAGAGAATCCACCAGTAACCGCCGTTCACGATGGAGCTGATGAAGTTTTCGCCCGCTCCAAGTCCCACTGCCGCAAGGAAGAATGAGATGCCGATTTCACGGATCATCATATTGGCACTCAATGTGGTATATGTGGTGATTTTCAGCTTAGGACCGAAATATCCGAGGAGGATAGCAATGATAAGCGGACCGCCGGCAAGACCGAGCTTGATAGGCTGAGGAATGCCAGGGAACTTGATAGGAAGGCTGCCGAAGATGACACCGACCACGATACCGAAGAAGATAGGAATCAGGTTCGGATGGCTGAGGCTGGCTGCCTTGTTTCCGAAGAGTCCGGCTACCTTGTCCATCGCCTCTTCAGGTCCCACGACCAGGAGGCTGTCTCCCACGTGGAGATAGAGGTTAGGGCTGGCTACGAGTTCCACGCCCGACCTGAATACACGGGTCACTGATACACCATATATGGATCTGACATTCAAATCTTTAAGGCTGCGTCCCGTAATGGACGGCTTGGTAACGGTAATCTTCTTCGCAACGAGCTTGCTGTCCGGCTTGTCCCATTCCTTGAACGGCATGTCAATCTCGTCTCCGAAGAGAATCTTCACGAGGTCTTCAGCATCAGGAGAGGTGACAATCAGGAGTTTGTCGCCTTCTTTCAGGATCATATCGGATGAAGGGACACATAGTTCGTCGTTACGCAGCACACGGGAAATGACGAAGCGGTCGCCGTTGTCTTTCGTTACATCGCCGATCTTCCTGCCGAAAATGGCCGGGTTCTTCACCGCGTAAGTCGCACGGATAGCGCCGGTTCCGAGTTTGCCTTCATTGTCAAGATCTTCTTTTTCCTTGTTCAGGTCGACATTGAAAATGGCCTTGAAAACCATCAGGAGAATGATTACGCCGAGGACACCGATCGGGTAGGAAACCGCATAGGCCGATGCTATGGAAGAAGAAGCTTCAGCGGCCACGAACGATGGTGCACCTTCCGCAATCATTGCATCCGAAAGTGTCTGCTGGGCAGCACCGAGACCCGGGGTGTTGGTAACCGCACCGGACATGACGCCGGTCATGGTCTGAAGGTCTTCGCCCGTAACCAGGTGTATGATGCAGGTAACGAGCACCGCAAGCAGCACGAGCGTAATTGCAAGCATGTTCATGGTCAATCCGCCTTTACGGAATGAATGGAAGAATCCCGGACCGACCTGAAGTCCGATGCTGAATACGAACAGGATAAGGCCGAAGTCCTTCATGAATGCCAGGATATGCGGGTCACCCCTGAGGCCGAAGTGGCTGAGGAGAATGCCGATAAAGAGGATCCATGTGGAGCCGATGGAAATTCCCTTGAACTTGAATTTGCCCAGATAAAGGCCGAGGGCGATTACCACAGCAAAAAGAAGGATGGTATGCGCGATACCGGTTCCCAAGAATAAGTCTCTCATTTCTATAATCTTTTACATATTGATCTTAACACAGAACGCTGATTTTCCGTCAGTCTTCCCGTCAATGTACCAGGTTATCGTACCGTCTTCATTTTCCGTACGTACCTTTTCGAGGGTAATTACCTCGCCGGCGCGTGTCTCATGGACGAATGTCACCGTAACATCTTTCACCGGCCTTGTTTTAAGTTCGTCAAAATCAATGCAATCCATCGCCCAAACCACGTATCTGGCATTGTTCGTATGCCCGAGAAGGTCAATGTCGGAGAACTCCACCTTGTGTTCGCCGGCAATTTCCGGGGTCACGCCACGCGGCATCATCACCTTGTCAGCAGGCCTTTCGATGGCATTATCCTTACAGATGGTATCCTCGGGGATCATTTCCATAACGTCGGCTGTGCGGCACATGGTCCTGTTGGCGACGTCGAGTATCACCCATGAGCTGGTAGCCCGCACAAGGAGGTCGCCACCGGCATTCTTCAGTTCGAAGTCCCTGAGGTAGAAAGGTCCGTAAGGTCCTTTGTGCCAGGTATATAGTTCAATGTTTTCGCGCCATTTGGGATGACGGATGAATTCATAATGCATTCTCGACAGCACCCAGGCCTTGCCTTCCGTCTGGAGTGCGTCATAACCGAACCCGAGCGCCGTAGCTGCCTGATAGGCAATTTCCTGTGCCAGGTCCATAAATGCTGCCGGCTTCATGTCCATATTCGAGTCCACGTCATAGCACGGGACCTCGCTGGTCATGACATATTTCTTGTCTTTTGTATACTGTCCGCTCATATTTTTTTTCATTTATCTTACAAAATTACAAATCTTGCCGGACTTTATCAAAAAACGCGTGGCCTGCGCAAGCATTTCCAAAGTTACCCCATGACTGCCAGGCGCGGCGGGACGCGGGCACGCCCTGTTTTTGAGCGCATTGATTTTCAATGAGTTATAAAACGGAGCGTGGAAACGTGGCCTTTTTTTGGCTGCGTTTCCACGCCCTTGTTAAAATGCTATCTGATTATCAATCAGTTACAAAAGACCCCATGGCCGCGTCCCGACGTGGGACGTAAGCGTCTCCGCGGTTACGTCTTGATGCGCGTTAGTCCGTTCCGTACTTTTGC
>ERZ1034719.1126-NODE-1126-length-13154-cov-33.918772_pt1 | contig 13154 bp, 9 predicted proteins | sample MGYA00520703_ERZ1034719 | MGnify/ENA primary metagenome ERZ1034719 (study PRJEB33766, sample SAMN09781716) | gut metagenome | biome: gut microbiome | host: Homo sapiens | place: Madagascar | study: EMG produced TPA metagenomics assembly of the PRJNA485056 data...
GAGACGGCGATAGCTCCGAAATCTGCTTTGGTACTTTGGTACAACACTCTTCAGACGAGCAATAATTGGGTGGATGAGAGTCCTGTATATGTAAGTTCTGTTTCTCTTGATTCAGATGGCTATATAAAATTTTATACGCCTGATGTCTTTGTCCCGGGCAATGTGGTTATAGCAGCATTTGCTGAGGAAGGCGTAACCTACGAGAACATCACTGTCGACGAAAACAAATGCATCAACAACGCCACTCTGCTCTGGAGTTGGAACATCTGGGCAGCAAAGGGTTATGACCCGGCGGCTACAGCGGTCATTTCCGGCGGGAAAACATTTATGGACAGAAATCTCGGTGCACCAATTTCCGGAGTGGGCTCGACAGGCGATTATGAACCTGCCTATGCGGTGGGCAACTACTACCAGTGGGGCCGCAAAGACCCGTTCCCGTCCATTGCGGACTATTGCAACTATTGGCCTTGTCAGTACGCCAACCAGCTCATTGGAACTCCGACCTACACTCCTATTGTGGCTCTGAGAGTTCACGGCCAGAGTGCTGCGAAGAACGTAAACAACCAGGTCTGGGGCTATAAAACCAAGGAGGACGGCTCGTTCAATATGGATTTGTCTTGGCATACGATTGAGAGGAATTCTATTGGGGCACCATCTTCGTCCAATAGTGTATTCTCGGGCTATGCTGTTGAGCATCCTTATGTCTACATCTTGAATTCGAAATATCCGGATGGCGGCTATTATCCTTGGATGACAACCGATGACCAGAGTTACAGGGCGTTTTGGGGAGGCGCGGACTCGAAGAAAACACTCTTTGACCCTTGTCCTGCCGGTTGGCGTGTCTGCAACAAAACTGAAGCAGAGTCATTCATCCAGATGGTATCTTCAACCGCGACTTTGGCATCCAATCTTATTGGATATGATTTTGACGGGCATTATCTGCCGATGACCGGTATTCGCGATAAAAGTAATATGAGGACCAGCAATGTGAGGTCTTGTGGGAATGAGACCATATCCTATATGTGGACATCGGAATCAGTCACGGCCCACAATTACGGATATGCCTATGCGGCGGCGATAGTTGCTCCGCCAAATTATGCGGACGAGAACCAGCCGAATTCGCTCAAGGAAGTGAGATTTGAAGACAATAAGTACTTGGCACAAGCTTGCCCAGTCCGCTGCGTAAAAGAATAATCTAATCAACAACAATTCATACATACAACAACAAAAACTCCCGGAAGCTGTGAAGTCTCCGGGAGTTTCATTTCTTGCTTTGCCCTTTAGGAATTCAGACATTCGATAACTTCCTCTGGATTACTAAGTTCCTCTACAAGTTTATAGACAGTTGTACAAGGTTTGTGTGATGCGTAATCCACTCCATCAAATCGTTTTTCAAGAGCCTTGGCATTCTTGATGGCCTGTTCCTGGTTACCAATAACCGTTAAGAGTTTGTACATACCCTCATCATTCTTGCGATACTCAAATGACGGTTGTATTTTGCGAATCTCGCGAGTCAGCATTTCAATGTATTGGTGACGATCGACCTGTGTGTCAAGGAATTGAAAGTGAAGATAGTACCAAAGCTCAAAGGCTTCATTGGACCACGCCGCATTTATACCGTTAGATTTGGCATATTCAATTGCTTCATTGAAGTCTGTAAAGTCATCTTTGTCGAATACGGCCCAGACTACGTCGAAGTGGATAGGGGAAGAGTTTCGCTTCTTTATAACAATGTCAATCAGTGATTTGGTGTTGGCTCCTTCTCCTTCAATGGTCGCTGTAAGGACTTGTGAGTTACGACCTTTTACTAAGGCCTTGAAGTAATTTGGTTCAGTTTTCTCTCCTTCACAAATAATCAAGTAATTGAGGTGTGTGAGCCGACTTGCCACCTTAATCTTCTTTTCAAGTCGGTGTGCCTTTCGCTCTCTTTCCCTCATTTCTCGGATAGCTTTCCCAGATATTGCTTTCCCCATACTAATCCTCCCAATCATAGTTTAGATAAGGGATGGCACCGTACTTTCCTTGGATATAGTCCTTTTCGAAACTGCGGTCATTACGCACCTTTACTCCATCGGCATCTTTAAATTCGGCGAGACAGAATAAGTCAGATGATTCCATCTTATCCTTTTCCACAAACCAAATCTGGTCTCGGCGGAAGGTCTTGGAACGGAGGAGATTGGTGTCGTGGGTTGTGAATATCAACTGTGCTCCTCGAGGGTTGGTTTTGTCATTATTGAAAAGCTCGATGATGTACTTGGTAAGAAGCGGGTGCATGGCGCGATCCAGTTCGTCAATCACAATGGGCGAACCGTTCTCCAGAGACAACAAAATCAAATAAATGATATCGAAAAGGCGATTGGTGCCTGCTGATTCATAACTGCTCATCGGAAACCGCCTTGTCCCCACTACGACACCTTGCGCGTCGTACACATTGTGTTTGGTCCAAGCTTTAATCTCACGTATCTCTGATTCAGATTGAGGAATTTCGAAAGAGGTGAATCCCATATCAAGTTTCTGAAAAATTTCATTTGCTTTCTCCGTCAAGTACTTGTCCGTATCCTTGAACAATTCTCTCTGAAAACTGATAAGTTCCTTGGGATTATCAGGGATAGGGGGTATTACAATACTGCGAACAACTTCTTTTGCAATGATTCCGTTGAATGCATCGCAGACGGATAAGAAAAGAGCGTTCGAACGTGTGCGCTCTTCGAGCCCCTTTCCTTCCGGAAAGGCGGGGGTAATACCGATATTATCATTCTCCCTGATAAATAGGCATTTTTCTGAACGGGGCCCTATACGATAGAGCCATTCACGTTCCACGGCAGACGTCGTGCATTCGAAACCATAGCGATAGTTTGTGGTATCTGATGTGATTACCTCTATTTCGAAAAAACACGGTTTCGTTTCACTCTTCTCGTCCAATAGAAAGGGCGTGACCGGAAGCCTTCCGATGGAATTTGTTGACGAGGAATATGATACGATTCCGGAAAATACACCGAGTGCTTTTAGAAAATTACTCTTTCCGCTGGAATTTGCTCCATATAGGGCAGCAGAAGGGAGAATCTGGAGTCTTCCAATCTCAATTACTTGGCTTCCGGCATCTTTAATTGCAGAAGCTTCTAAGCTCAGAGTTTTCTTTTCACGGAACGACAGAAAGTTTCCGACTGTAAAATTGACAAGCATATTCTAACTTATTTGTTTTTGCAAAGGTGGTGCTTTTCTCTCACTTTTGCAACAGAAATGAGAAAAATTCTCAAAACTATATCATTTTCTGCTTGATTTAACAAACTGGGCCTTCTTCTTCCCCCCCCCTGTTTATCGGATGATTGCGGATAAGTTTGCTGATATGCAAATCGAAAAAGGGGCTGACTAAAAGCATTAGTCAAGCCCCTTTTCGATTTGCCCTTTAGGCGCGCAGGCTATTAAAACCTGACGCCGAATGTCGCTACGACTTTAACCAGATTGCGGCGGTAGCGTATCACCGGAGACTCTGTCGTAAGGCTGCGGTGAGTGTCCTTCTCGTAACGATAGTCACCATAAGGCATAATGTACTGTGTCGGGTAGAAATAACCGACAGCGGCCAAGTCTGCGAAGAATGCTCCGGCGCTGAAGCCGAAACCGCATGATGCCGTGTGGAGGTTCTGTGCCGGGGCTTTCACGAGGTTTCCGCTGCCGTCTGCCTCGTATGTCTGTCCGGTGGTCTTGAGGTTGTAGCCGAGACGCACGGAGAAGAAATCCGCCGGCTTGAACTCGGCTCCGAACCTGAGATAATGCTGAACCCCGCAGTAGTCGAGTATGCCGTTGTTTGCGTTGTCAAACTCGCTGTTGTCGGATGTTCCCGGGACGCTGAAATGCATTCTGCGATAGTTGCTCAACTCATAGTCAGCACTCACGGCACCATATTTCCCGAATGTGTAGGCCACTCCGAAGTTTGCCCGGAGCGGAGCCTTGAAGTTGTATTCGAACTTTCCTTCAGGAGCCGTGTCGCTGCCGCTGAACTTAGAGTCCTCGAACATTGTCTCGCATGAATAGCTGATTCTTTCCTTTATTGTGAATGTTGTCGGGGTCTGGATGGCCGCACCGACTCTGAGTCCTTTCCACGGCGTGAGGATGAATCCGAATTTTCCATAAACTCCGGTGCCTTCAGCCCGGTAGCTATATGTTTTTTTCGCGGATGAGAAATAAGTCTTGCCGCTCGCCCCAAAGTCAGCTGTCACATCCTCTATGTCCACAGCGTCTTCCTTGAGAAACTCGTTGGAGCGGTAGTTTATGCTCGTGACTCCGATGTTCGCTCCGAAGAAAAAAATGTCTGAAATGTTGAGCGCGAGATTATAGACAAAGTCGGACTTTGCGCCGGATATTGTCTGCCCGAAATGTTGGTTCAGGCCGTGTGCTCCGATGCCGATTCTTCCGTCTGCCGTACTGTTCTCCGTAGCGCCGACAAAAGCGTCCTCTGTCTTTCCGCCTGTAGTGAAAGATGTCCCTGCAATCGCTCCGGCGCGGAATGCGTTCACGAGGTCGTAGTCAGCGAAATTGATTTTGTCATAGGCATCGTTACCATTGAAGTCATCCGGGTTGTAACCATAGAGATACTGCGCCCGTGCCGCCATTTCCCCGAATGCCGAAGTTCTCGTGTTCAGTCCGCGGGCAACGAGCTCTTCGCTGTAGCTGCGGGTGTTGTTTACCACGAATCCCATTGACCAGTTCTTCAGTCCACGTGACCTGCCGGTGTTGAAATTTATCATTCCACCGATGTTCGGCATGCTGAATCGGCTTTTGTCGTTCTGGAGCTTGTTTCCGAATGCGACCGAGCCGTCATTGAGGACTTCTCCCTGAACACGCGCGATGGAAATGTTCATTCCCGGCGTCACGGTGAACTGTGAGCGTCTTGCCACAGCCGAGCCTGCCGGGTTTATTCCGAGTGAACCCATGTCTCCGCCAAGGGCAGTAAAGGCATTTCCCATAGCCATTGTCCTTGCCGTTCCCTCATATTCGTTTTCACTGAAGCGCAGTCCGTCCTCCCAATTCTGGGCTGTCGCCGAGAATCCGATGGCGAGAATAGCTGCCGTCAATACAATCTTTTTCATATATATCTGGTGTTTAATTCTTTAATGTCTTATCGTCTCGAAGACCGGCTGCTGCTTGAGCCACGGCTTCCTGAATAGCTTGAAGATGATGAGCGGCTTCCTCCGCTGTAGGAAGAGCTTGAACTGCGGTAGGTCGAGCCGGACGAGCGGTAGTTTGAACCGGAGCTGCTGCGACTGCCGGAGTAGCTTGAACTGCTTGATGATGAACTGCTCCTATAGCTGCTGGAAGAAGGCCTGCTGTAGGTCGTGCTTCTTGAAGACGAGCTGGAAGAACGGCTATAGCTGCTTGACGACGAGCTGGAAGGACGGCTGTAGCTGCTTGAAGAACTTCCGCGTGAGGCAGACGTAGACTGGCGTGTTCCAGTTGATGAGCTGCGTACTCCTGAAGTCGTGTGCCGCACTGCCGAATCTGTGTTTCGCACTGCCGAAGATGATGTCCCGCGTGATGAAGAAGGTCTTGCAACGCTCACGACGCCCGAATTCCTTGACGCTGCCCGCACTGTCCTACCATTGCCGGCAGCTGACGAAGACCGGCTGGCGGATGAGGCTGAGCGGACTGCAGATGGGCGTGTTGCCGAAGCTGTGCGTGCTGCCGCAGAGCGTGAACTCCTCGTCAATTCGCTTGAAGAGCCCCCTCGCACAGAGGTCGCTTGCCTTGTAGAGCTGCGCATTGCTGCGGAGCCGCCGCGTACAGAAGGGCTTGTCCCATATCTCCTTGACATTCCGCCTTCACTTCCCCTTGATCCTAAATGAACTGGCCCGCCTCTGTGAGCATAACCCGGTCCATCGAAGAACGGGTCGTAGCAGTGGTGATAATGGTGATGATGATGGTGGTGGTACCAATAGTGATCGTAGTACCACGGATCTCTCCACGGGCCGTACCACGGGTCATACCATCCTGCCCAATATGGACCGCTGTACCATCCTCCATACCAATACGAGTCATAAACCCATGGGTCATAGAACCTTCCTCCATAGAACCACGGGTCATACCATCCGGCATAATAGGCCGGGCTGTAGATTCCCCAGTTATATCTGTATGGCGCCCATGCATATCTGTAGCCGAAGCCCATGAACGGGTCCACGTAAACTGTCGTGACGTTCGCGTTCTCAAGGTTGAGAGTGAGCGTCTTCGGCGCCTGCGCGATTTCTGTCCGGGTGGCCGTTGCGCTGTCACGCGCATCGAGTATCGTTGTCTTTGTCAGATCCGTGAGCGCGTCGGTCTCCTCCTTGCTCTTCGCGAGGTCCACTGCGGACGTCGTTTTTTCCGGCCTCGTGTAATATATTCCGTCATACTGACTTGTAGTCTGTGCCACAGTTCCACAGGAAGACATCATGACGCCGCATGTCGCCAGCGCCAAGATTCCCGACACTCCTGATATGTAAAACCGTTTTGTCATAATGTCATATATTTTTCTTAACTTCGCGCCGCATTTTGTTGTCGTCGAATGCGGTGTTTCAATGTAAATTGCAAAGAATATACCTCTTCACATTATACATGATACGCTCAAAAGATGCGAATTTATGCAAAAACGTCGCAAAAGTTTGCGGCGAACATGACAAATATAGAAAATAAAATTTATATATAGATATGGCAAAGGAAGTTACAAAAAGGTCGGAGAATTACTCACAGTGGTATGACGACCTTGTGGTGAAGGCTGATTTGGCGGAGCGTTCCGCAGTCAGAGGATGTATGGTAATCAAGCCGTACGGCTATGCAATCTGGGAAAAGATGCAGCATATTCTGGACCGGAAATTCAAGGAAACAGGGCATCAGAACGCATATTTCCCGCTTTTCATTCCTAAGTCGTTCCTCAGCAGGGAGGCCGAGCACGTGGAGGGATTTGCGAAAGAGTGCGCCGTGGTGACGCATCACCGTCTGATGAAAGACCCTAATGGAACAGGCGTGGTTGTGGATCCGTCCGCAAAACTCGAAGAGGAACTCATCGTCCGTCCGACTTCTGAGACCATCATCTGGAACACCTACAAGGGATGGATTAAATCGTGGCGTGACCTTCCGATTCTCTGCAACCAGTGGGCGAACGTCGTGCGCTGGGAGATGAGGACGAGGCTTTTCCTCCGTACCGCAGAATTCCTCTGGCAGGAGGGACACACCGCGCACGCGACACGCGAGGAGGCCGAGCAGGAGGCTCAGAAGATGGTGAATGTCTATGCGGACTTCGCGCGCAACACCATGGCGCTTCCGGTTGTCGTCGGACACAAGTCTCCTAACGAGAGGTTTGCAGGAGCACTCGACACACTCACCATTGAGGCTATGATGCAGGACGGCAAGGCCCTTCAGGCAGGAACTTCCCACTTCCTCGGACAAAATTTTGCCAAGGCTTTCAATGTGCTGTTCACCAACAAAGAGGGCAATCAGGAGTATGTCTGGGCAACTTCTTGGGGCGTTTCCACACGTTTGATGGGTGCGCTCATCATGGCTCACGGCGATGACAACGGACTCGTCCTTCCTCCGGAACTCGCTCCGATTCATGTGGTTATGGTGCCGATTTACAAGACGGAAGAAGAGCACAATGCGATTGTTCAGAGAATGTCAGAGATTAAGGCAGAACTCGAAAAGGCAGGTGTCAGCGTGAAGATTGACGACCGCGACACTCTCCGTCCTGGATTCAAGTTTGCGGAGTGGGAGCTCAAGGGAGTTCCGGTGCGCATCGCTATGGGTCCTCGCGACCTCGCCGCAGGCACTCTTGAAATCGCCCGCAGGGACACTCTTGAAAAGTCTTCAGTTTCGCAGGAGGCTGTGGCTGAGCACATTGAGAAATTGCTTGTGGACATCCAGCAGAACATCTACAACAAGGCCCTCGCATTCCGCGACGCCAATGTCCGCAAGGTTGATTCTTGGGATGAATTTAAAGAGGAAATCAAAAAGGGAGGCTTCCTTCTCTGCCATTGGGACGGCACGACCGAGACCGAGGAGCGCATCAAGGAGGAGACCAAGGCGACAATCCGTTGCATTCCGATTGATAGTTATGTTTGCGAGGAGGAAGGAAAGTGCATCTACAGCGGCAAACCTTCACATCGCAGGGTGATATTCTCAATCTCATATTAGTGGATTTTTTTAACAGTTCTTGTCGCATTTGTCAAATGGAGATGAGGACTGTACTTTTTTCTAACAGATTAAATATCAATGGTATTTATTATGAGAAACTTATTTTTGACAATAATCGCCCTTATTTGCGCTTGCGGCATCGCTTCTGCTCAGGATGATGTGCAGAAGGCTGCGCAGGAAGCTGCCGAGGCGTTCGCGTCGGCCCCCGTGCAGAAAGCGGCTCCGAAGAAGCCTAACTATTGGACAAATTCGCTCACGACCCAGATAAATGTGGGTCAGACGAGCCTCTCCAACTGGGCCGCCGGTGGAGACAACACCTTTACGCTGAAGGGATATGCCGACGGCAATGCGAACTGGAAGAAAGACAAGATGTTCTGGAACAACCGTCTGCAGTTGGAGTTCGGACTGCTCTACGCATCATCAAAGCCTCTTTTCCAAAAGAGTAACGACCGAATCTATCTCGAAAGTAAATGGGGTCATAGGATTCACGAGCAACTCTATGCTTCCGCCAACTTCGACTTCAAGAGCCAATTCGCCAATGGTTACGACTATAAGACGCCTGTGGTTCCGGACAGATATAAGGACGCGTCAGGGGCACTTCCTAAACTCGACGAACTCTCCCGCAAAGACCAGAAGAGCCTGTGGAAGGATGCCCGTGTCCCGAAATCAGGTTTCCTTTCTCCGGCCTACACGACATTGGCACTCGGTCTTGACTGGACTCCGGCAAATTGGGTTTCAGTGAGTTTCGCACCTCTCACCGGAGGTTTCACCGTGGTGACTGACAGCCAGTTCCGCAAAGCTTATGGTATGAAGCTTACGAAGGAATACGAGAACACAAAGGATGATTACGCGGCGTTGAAGACTAAGTTCCCAACTGTTCTTGAAGATGCTGATTACAATGCTCTTAGCGCGGAGGACAAGGCTGCTTATGACACCAAGACACGGTACGACAATGCCTACAAGTCGGGCACGGCATACCGTCCGGCTCTCTTCCAGTTCGGTGCCCAGCTCAAGATGGACTTCAAGGTCAACGTTAACGACAATTTCAAGTACACCTCGCAGATAGTCCTTTTCACCGACTATCTGAGCAAGAAAGACAACGGCAAGTACAATCCGAACGTCCGTTTCAACTGGGACAATAAGTTCGACTGGAAACTCGCCAAATACTTTGCTCTCACTGTCACTACCAATATGATCTATGACACCAATGTCTTCAAGCCTAAGACAGAGAAGGGCGTTGAAGTCAAGGATGAGTCCGGTCAGACAGTTATGGTGAAGCGCGGACTCCAGTTCGCTGAGTCTATTTCGTTTGGATTTACATATACCATCGCTTCAAAATCCAAATAATAGGCGGCCTGCTTTGTTGCATGGTTTGATAAAATCCTCACAACCATAAGGTTGCTGCGGTTTTATCTTCACCCTGCGCCTTGCATCCCATCCTCTTATTTGAATTTTGTATTGACATTGTACCGGCCTGTGCTGTGAACTTGTTTTGCCCGAAGGCTTGGAGGTCATAGGGATGGGTGCTTTTTATGACTGTTCCGGACTGTATGGTTCGCTCCATCTTCCGGAGTCGTTGAAGGGCATAGGTTCAAGCGCATTCCATAACTGCAGGGGACTTACGGGTTCCCTTTCAATTCCGCAGTCCATATCTGTGATTCATGAGGAGTCTTTCAACGATTGCGGATTCAACGGCACTCTGAAACTCCATAATGGAATTACAACAATCGGAGAACGGGCATTCTCGGGCAATCATTTCAAAGGTGAACAGATTCTTCCGTCAGAACTGGAAGTGATTTCCGTCGGTTGTTTCAACAAGTGCGAGTTCAGCGGCAAATTGGTTCTTCCACGAACTCTTCGTGTCATAGGAAGCTTAGCCTTTGCGTGGAATAGACGGCTCACCGGGATGCTGGAGATTCCGGGCGATGTCATAAGCATCGGTGCCGGCGCGTTTGCTAATTGCACGGGACTGGAAGGGGTGATATTTCCGGAGGGACTCGAAACCATAAGATATGACGGCGCATTGGGTGGGGGAGAGTACGGCGCATTTACGGAGTGCTATGGCATCAACAGCATCGTCTGCAAGGGAACGGAACCGCCTGTAGTCCAGAACGGAGCATTCGACGGCGTCCCTAAGGATAATTTTACTGTGGAAGTTCCCGAGAATGCCATAGTCCGCTATCAGACCGCTCCCGGGTGGAAGAACTTCAAGCGCATCTCCGCCTACCGCAACCTTTCCGTCAGCCCGAATGTAGCCACGGCAATCAACGTGTGCTATCCGCAGACCGTCTCTCTGAAATTCTCGCACAGGATGAGCCGTCTTGTCGTCAATCTCGTCAAGGGCGAGGACTTCGAGGGCGACTTCCCGGAGGACATCCGGGTGAAGATCCACGGAGTGGTGACCGATGCGGTCATAGACCTCGGCGCCGGGATAGTCACGGCGGATTCCCGTGCGTCAAAGAGCAGTGTCACAGCGAGAAAAGAGGCCGAGGGCAGGTATGCGGCAATAATGATCCCGCAGAATATCTCCCGCCGCCAGCCGTTCGTGGAAATCCTGACCGACAACGTCTCCTACCTCCTCGAAGGCCGCCTGGACTTCAAGTCCGGAGTGGAGCATCACCTCAACGTCACCCTCACCAGCGACCCCTCCAAAGTCAAAATTGACATAGGCGGCGAAGTCCCCGGCTGGAACTGATGGTGTGCTGACCATCATAAGAACATTGATATTCCTTCCACCAAAAGTTTTTTGCGGAAATGCCGTTTTCCACCAAAAGTTGGCTACTTGCAGGTGTCCCCAAAATCGGGTGAATTTCTCTTGTAAAAACGGACAAAATAGCATACGCAAGTCAGTCGCGCATCATGTCGAGAACTTTCGAGACGGCGAACAGCGGAACGTCCGTCACGTTGTCGCCTTTGAAATAGGGCAGCAGCGAAGTCCTGAACACGAACGGAGTCTTGTAGCGACCCGTGAAGACCTTGAGGGACTTGGCCTTCACAGATACTTCCGCCTTGGCTTCCAACGGGGCGATTTTTCCGCAGGACTGGATTACGAAATCGACCTCCGCCTGTCCGGAATCCGGTGCCCAATAGTGGAGCTCCACTTTGTCCTCCTCTGTATTCCTGCAAATAAGTTCTTGAAGAACATATTGTTCTGTCAACGCCCCCTTATACTGTCCATAGAAGTCCGAACCTTCAAGGAGCGTCCTCCGGTCAAGAGAACACATTGCCCCGAGAAGGCCGACATCCAGGAGGAAAAGTTTGAAGGAGTCCGTATCCTCAAATCCGGCGAGAGGAACCTCTGCTTTCGACACACGGGTATGCTTATACGCAAGTCCTGCCTTGACAAGCCACCCGATAGCAGTCTCGTAATCCTTTGCCCGGGCGCCGGATTTGACGGCAGCATAGACGAATTTCTTGTTTTCTTTCGACAGATGTGCAGGAATGCTGTTCCAGACAAGGTTGATCCTCGGCAGAACGTCGGTCGGGGCATGTTTCGAGAAATCATTTTCATAAGAACTGATGAGCTCGCGCTGCACCCGGCGCACTTTGGCGAAGTCCCCTCCGGTGGAGACAAATTTTTCCACGGCCTCCGGCATTCCGCCGACATAGTAATAGGTGCGCAGAGAGTCTTCGAGTTTGCCCGAAAGGACATTGACAAGCTGCCAGTCGCGCGACTTCAGCACCTCGTACAGGTTTTCCTTTCCAGTTGCCAAAAGGAACTCGTCAAAAGTCATCGGAAAGACATTGAGATAGGACACCTTGCCGACAGGAAACGAATCTCCGGAGTGTTCCATCAACCCCAGCATGGAACCAGCGGCCACGACATGGAGTCCCTTGACATCGTCATTGAAATATTTCAGTGCAAGGAGACCCCGCGGAGCCCACTGTATCTCATCCAGGAAAAGCAGCGTTTTCCCTGGTTCGACCTTTTTTCCTGTGAAAGCCATTATCGCAAGGAAAATCCGCTCGAAATCAAAGTCCAGTTCGAACAGTGAACGCAGCGAAGGCTGCTTCTCGAAGTTCAATTCGATGAAAGTCTCAAACTCATTGGCTCCAAGTTCACGGGCGAGCCATGTCTTACCGACCTGACGTGCACCTTCGATGATAAGGGGCTTCCTTTCAGATTCAGGAGTGTTCTTCCAATCAAGCAGTTGCGTATATACAAACCTTCTCATATTCCATTAAATTTATGCAAAAATAACACTTTTTTCGACGAAAAAAGTGTTATTTTTGCATAAATCCTCAATTCAGCAAACTTTCAAAAGTTTTTGACAATTTGAGCCGAGAGGGGCATATTTTTATACTGGTGAGCGGTGGACTAGCAAAAGCTATGTGCCTCAAGTTGTGATTTTTGCTTGGAGTCTCGTGTTTTCCTCGCGTTTTTTGAGCTTGTGGACAAGTGCCTCTTACGCCTTTGAAGAGAGGCGCTATTAGTGGAGATATTTTGATTGACGCTGTTGTTAGAGTTCGAGATAGATTTGTTGTCGCGTGTACAGGTTTAGGATATTCTGACGGCTGGAGCGAATCCATTTTGCAGGGACAGACATGAACTTGCGGACGAAGCGCTTGAGACGGCTCTTGACGTCGAGACCTTTCACGCGATCGCCAATGGTTTCGAGAATGTACACGTAAAAGTTTTTGAGCATTGCCGTAACGAGCAGGAATACAGCGTTTTCATTGAGGTATGAGAACGGGAGGTGAGCCCAGCCGAAGTCATTGTTTTGGCAGTCAAAATTGCGTTCGCTTGCTCCGCGTTGATTATAATATGTGATGATATCTTTCTCGGAGTTGTTCCAATCGTTGGTGATGATGCAACGGTACACATATTCGGTCCCGAAGATGCCTTCTGACTCCTGCCCAGGGTCTTCGTCGCTGACGGAACTTCTCTGAACCACGAGCCTGAAGTCCTCGTCCTTCATGAAGGATGTGAAGGGAAAGGTTGGGTTCTTCCGCAATTTAGTTGAAGCATAGGTCGCTGAAGACCATTTTTCGTTTGA
>ERZ1034719.1127-NODE-1127-length-13150-cov-5.640855_pt1 | contig 13150 bp, 10 predicted proteins | sample MGYA00520703_ERZ1034719 | MGnify/ENA primary metagenome ERZ1034719 (study PRJEB33766, sample SAMN09781716) | gut metagenome | biome: gut microbiome | host: Homo sapiens | place: Madagascar | study: EMG produced TPA metagenomics assembly of the PRJNA485056 data...
TGCCGTTTCATGGCGTCCAGCTTCAGCTTATACGCCTTGGCTTTCTCGCTGGGCAGCAGGTTTTCACGGTTGATGTTGTAGTCCACCACCAGAACGTCCGCGTCCTCGTCACTGTAATCCCGCACGATGACCGGACGGGTTTCCAGCCCCACCACCTTGGCGCAGTAATCGCGCCGGTGGCCGGAAATGATCTCATACCCGCCCCCACTGCGAGGGCGGACGATCAGCGGCTCGGCAATGCCGGTGCTCTCGATGCTGTCCACGCCATCCTTGCAGATGTAGGCCAATCCTTTGGTGGTATAGTCCCACTCCTCCGGCAACGACAGCATCAGGGACAGCAGCCCCTTTGCCTTCAGCGACAGCGACTTATCCCGCAGAGGGTGATTTGACATGACGGTATAGTTCCGCGTTTTCTCCACCCTGAATACGGCCATGGGCGTTTCTCCTTTCCTGTTGGTCTCCAAATAAGAAAACCGCCTGCTTTGCAGACGGTTTTCTATGTAAATGAGCGTTCCAGATCGTTATTTCGTTATTCGTTCTAAAATTGCATAAAATTGTCGGTTTTTTAGAACTTATTTAGCAAATCAACTTGAAATCTTTGAGGTGAATACACACCGCAAGAGGACTGCTTGGCGGCAAAGCCGATCCGCATGGACTCATAGCCGTCCTCGCCGTTGACGGAGGCAGGCTTGCCCTCGCGGATATTGTTGAAGAAGTCGATGGTGATGTTGCGCAGACCGCTGGGGAAGCGCTCACTGAAAGCGTGCATCAGGCCATCTCTCTGGAAGCCGCCGTCACAGGCCAGCTCCACATTGGCATAGGTGTCGTTGCCGCTGCTGACCATGCCCTTGGTGCCGAACACCTCCAGCCGGTCGTCGAAGCCGTAGCCGGACTTCCGGCAATCCTCGATAATGCCCACCGCGCCATTCTTGAAGCGCAGAACGGTGACGGCAGTGTCGGCCACCTCGGGCGCTACGCTGACAGATCCCATGGCGTAAACGGACTCCACTTCGCTGCCTGCCATAAAGCGCACCAGGTCGAAATCGTGGATCGCCATGTCCAGGAAGATGCCGCCGGAGTTCTTCAGATAGGAGACCGGAGGCGCTTCATACTCGCGCATCGTCAGCTTGATGGTAACGGGCTTGCCGGATCTTACCTGTCTGAATTGCGTTATACACAGCGCGGTAATTATGGTCAAAGCGTCTGTTGAAGCCCACCTGCAGCCGGACGCCGGCCTTCTTGATCTCCTCCAGCGCGATCTGAATCTTTTCCGGAGACAGGTCGATGGGCTTTTCACAGAAGATTTCCTTTCCGGCGCGGGCAGCCCGGATGATCATGTCGCAGTGCGTGTCGGTAGAGGAGCAGATCAGCACCGCCTGCACCTCCGGGCCATTGAGGATGATGTCACAGTCGCTGACCACGTTCTTGACACCGGCTTCGGCCGCCCACTTGGCGGGGGCCTCCGGGAAGATATCCGAGACGTACTTGATCTCTACGTACTTGATGTTCTGTGCGATGTTTTCCGCGTGGATCCGGGCGATCCGGCCGCCGCCAATGATACCGGCCACGATTTTCTTATCCATAATGTCGTCTCCTTTCATTTGTGAGCCGCCGCGCCTGTCAGGCCAGGGCCTCCATAATGGGCATCAGGTATTCATAGCTGCGCTTGGCGGCATGATTGGGATCCTCCACCTGAGAATACAGATCGCAGGTGACGGTTCCGTCGTAGCCTACATAATGCAGCTCCTCCAGGAAGCGCTTGAGATTCAGCGTGCCAAGACCGACGCCGGGCACCAGATGCAGATGGGTGCGGCCGCAGATATCCTCGATGTGCACGTTGAAAATGTGCTCATGCACCAAGCCAACGGACTTGATCAGGTCATCACCCAGCACCGCCACATGGCCTACGTCATAGGTCAGACCCAGCCACGGAGAATTGACATCCTTCATCAGGCGCGCCATGTCGATGGTACTCTCTACCAGTGTGCTGGGCTCGGCCTCCACAGAGACGCGAACGCCCTTGCTTCTGCCGTAGTCCACCAGTTCCTCCATGCAGGTCACCAGATAGTTCCAGGCGTCCCGGGGCAGCGGATATCCCGCGTTGGCGATGATGCCGGCGGCCGTCTGGATGTGGGGACAGCCCACATCCGCCGCGAGGTCAATGATCTCCTTGGTCAGCTCGATCCGCTTGGCACGGACGGCGGCATCCTTGTTGATAAAGAACGGCTCAAACATCTTGCTGCAACCCCATGCGTCGCAATGGGAGCTCAGAATGCCCACGGGATGCAGATTCAGCTCTTCCGGCAGCTGCCTGGTGTGGGCACGGCGGGCGGCATCAAAGTCCGCCGGGAATGCGTGGGGCCGATCCGCCTGCATTTCCACGCCCCAATAGTCGAATCCGGCGATCTGACGCAGCGCGTAATCCAGATCATGCCAGCCATATGCGCTGGTATTGAAACACAATTTCATGTCGCAACTCCTTTTCTCGCGCCTGTGATCAGACGCCCAGACCTTTCCGTAGGAACTTGCGGGCCTTCAAGGCATACTCCAGAGGATTGGCCTTGGCTGGATCCTGCTCGGCCTCCACCATGATCCAGCCGGAGTAGTCGCTGGCCTTGATCACGTCGAAAATGGACTTCCAGCCCACCATATCGCCGTCGCCGGGGACGGTATACAGGCCGAACTTCACGCCGTCAATAAAGCTCTCCGTCGTGCTGGCCTTCAGCGCCTGCAGAATGTCACCGCGGACATCCTTGAAGTGCATGTGGGTGATACGGTTGATGTACTTCTTCAACACCGCCACCGGATCACCGCCGCATACGGTAACGTGTCCGGTATCCAGCAGCAGCGTGACCAGCTCGGGATCCGTCGTCTCCATCAGCCGGTCGATATCCGCCTCGGTTTCGATGCCGGTGCCCGTGTGGGGGTGGAAGCACAGCGTCATGTCATGAGCCTTTGCCATCCGGCCTAGGGTGTTGAGGCCGTTGGCCAGATTTTCAAACTGTGCGTCCGACAGCTTCGGAAGATTGGTGAACAGCGGCGTTTCGGGCTGGATGTGGACGGATACACCGATCTCGCCCACCGTTACAACATGGGCGTCCAGCGCGTAAGAGAAATCGAGATGATCCTGGAAGTCGGCCAGTGTCTCCACGTTTCTGAACGCGGTGAAATAGCCTGGAATACCACATGTTGCATACTACCAGCCCGCGGAGATCCAGCGCCTTTTTCAGCGTCGGCACATCCTTGGGGTACTTATGCCCCACTTCGGTGGCCTGAAAGCCCGCCAGTGCCATCTCGCTGATGCACTGTTCATAAGTGAGCTCAGCGCCCAGAGAGGGCAGATCGTCGTTTGTCCAGTTAATGGGCGCGCAGCCAAATTTCACGTTCATAGTTGTCAGTCCCTCCAAAGTTCTGTGTGTTTTTCAGGTATTTGCTGTTTATGTATATAGTTTAATCGCAATATGCCAGCCCTTTCGACAATACGCTTGCACAAACATATAACAATCTTGCAATGGGGTGTAAATATTTCAACTTGATTTTGTATTATAACGGCAAAAACTTGCTTTTTAGAAAGTAATATGATATATATTATAATCATCATGAGAAAGGCGGCATAAAAAGAAACGAATCTAGTTATGACGGATCAGACACTGCGGCAGCTTCAGCAGCATGGCACCAGCAGCTTCCCTATCAGCGTTTCTTTCGTGTATCTCTCGGAGTATAAGGGTATGCAGTTTCCCCACCACTGGCATGATGAGTTTGAGTTTCTGCTGATCCACAGCGGACAAATGCGCTACACCGCCAATAACGAAAGTGTGGTGCTCGATCCCGGCGATGCGATCTTCTTTAACTCCGGCGCGCTGCATACCGGAGCCGCGGTAGCACTGAAGGACTGCACCTATTTTGCCGTTACACTGCACCCGGACTTTTTTGGCATGCCGGGCACCGCGCTGGCGGAGAATTACATCACACCCTTCTGCGATTCGCCGTTCTTCAATTTTTACAAGTTCGCCGCCAGCCGCGAAGCGGATCGGCCTGTTCTGCGCACACTGGAGTCGGTCTGTGCCCTGTATGATACACAGGACGTCTGCCGGGACATTGACATCTATACCCATGTGCTCCTGCTGTGGAGGGCGTTATTCCTCTGCTGCCGGGATTCCCTTTCCTTTGATTTTTACAGCAGCGAATCCGAGCGGCTGCATAAGATGCTGGCGTACATCAAAACCAACTACAACCAACCTATTACGCTGGATTAGATCGCCGACGCCGTAGGCGTCAGCAAAAGCGGCTGCGGCCATTTCTTCAAGCGCTACATGCGGGAATCCCCATTTCGGTTTCTCCTGCGTTACCGGGTGGAAAAAGGCTGCAAGCTTCTGCTCTCCACTTCCATGACCGTCACTGAGATCTCTGCAGAGGTAGGGCTTTGTACCGCCAGCTATTTCTACGAGACCTTCAAGCGCATCAAAGGCAACACCCCATCAGAGTTCCGCGCCCAAAACCGATAAGCCGCCTTTATCTGCGGCGTATTAGCTCCGGGCAGCAAAAAAGACACGTTTCTTTTGTAAGAAACGTGTCTTTTTATGTATCGGTTCTATTTTCTGCGGCCATAGGCCGGAGGGATCCCCATCAGCTCCCGGTACTTTGCCACCGTCCGCCGGGCCACCGGAATGCTCTCGGCATGCAGTAGCTCACTGAGCCGCTGGTCGCTGAGGGGATGGTGCGGATCCTCCTCCTTGATATACTGCGCCAGCCTGACCCGGACAGCCTGCTCCGAGCAACGCCCCGCGCCGTCGACCGGTCGAGGGAAAAGGTATTGCAGCGGATAGGTTCCCTGGCGGCATTGCAGATGCTTCCCGCGAATACAGCGCCCCAGAGTAGAGGCATGTACGCCCATCAACTCTGCCGCATCCTTCTGCATAAGCGGCGCAAGACATGGCGTCGTGCCCTGAAAGAGCGGCAGATGCGTGGCCAAAATCAGCGGCGCACAGCGCTCCAGCGTTTTGCGCCGCCGCTCCATGTGGGCCATCATCCACTGTGCCTGCTGCATCTTTTGCCGCAGAAAGTCCTTCGTCTCCGGATCCTCCGTCTCTGTCAGGAGGGCGGCGTAGTAACCATTGATCCGGATCTGCGGCACATAAAAATCATTCAGCACCACTTCCAGAGCGTCACCGCGCTCTACGATGAAAACATCCGGCGTGATATATTCCGGCGAAATGGTCTCCGTCGTTTCCATGCGCCCCGGATGCGGCGACAGCCCGCTGATCAGCGTAGCTGCCTGCTGTACCTCCTGCTCGGAGACACCCAGCTTCTCCGCCAAAGCGTGCCACCGCTTCTTTCCCAGAAGCGGCAAATAGCCTGACATGATGCGCTGCGCCAGCGTCGTATCCTCCGGCATTCGCCGCAGCTGCAACAGCAGGCACTCTTCCAGGTTCCGTGCCGCTACCCCCGCAGGCTCCAGCTCCTGCAGAACGCTGACCGCCTGCTGCACCAGTGCATCAGGAACGCCCAGTTCACATACCGCGTCAATATCTTCCTGTTCCAGAAAGCCGTCCTCATCCAGCGCCTGCACCAGATACCGACACAACTCACGCAGCGGCTTGCTCAGCGCTTTTCGATCCAGCTGATCGGACAGGAACGCCGGCAGCGAAGTCATGGCGGCATCCCAGGCGCCCGCCTCCGGGCGGTAAGGATCTTCCCCGGATGACGACCCGCTGCGCACACCTTGTCCGCTGATCCACCCGGCCTGACGGCACAGCTCCTGAAATTCTCGCTGTGCTTCGTGCTCCGGCGCTTTGTCCAGCACAGGGTTTTCCTCCAGCACCCTGTCCACATATTCCCGCAGATCCTGCGCGTTCATTTGCAAGATCTGTGTGGATTGCAGGATCTGAGGCGAGATACGCAGCGCCTGCTTCAGACGCATATCCAGTTTGATTTCAGACACCGTGTCGCCTCCTTGCCGTGCAGAATCGTTGTTACTGCGATTATAGCCGATTTATACACCGTGCGCAATACAGGGCATTAAAAGATTCGTTTAATCATCGTAATCATTCGGCATGACACGTCCGTCGATAGGTGCGGGGATGGTTTCGAGGTATTTGATCGACACGCAAACCTTTGGCGAAGTTCGCCAGAGGTTTGCGCGATGGCATGAGTACAGCGGAACCCAACATAAAACTTCAAAAACCTCATGATCTTCCCTGCACGGTGTTGATTAGATTTACCAGATGTTGGATGATGTTATGTGTCGGGCTTTTTTAGGCTGTAAAGGGATGTTGCCGTATACAGCTTGAGAACCTGCGGTGGGGCAAACAGCCTGTGACTATGCGGGGTGCAGCAGCTATGACCACCTGCACCGGACATTACGCAGTTCTTCACACGCAGGAGGTCACTGGTTCGAGTCCAGCAGTCTCCACCAAAAAGTTCCTGATTTCGTCAGAAATCGGGAACTTTTTCGCATATTTGGCTTCAAAAGTGACGCGAGATTTTTGCGTTTTTTGCTTGACCCAAACACTGACCCAAACGCCGAAATGACGGGAGAGGAGCGGATAGCAAGATAACCTTGTTTTAGACGGAGGGGTGTGGACATGGCCACACCTCTCTGTCTAAAACACTATAAAAATCAGTTTGGAAACTGTCTGCATGCTTATAGAGCCAAACGAAAGATGCGGCATGGCCGTCCCGCTGCCGCACGGAGTTGCTTTCCGGCTTCTTTTATAATTCCTCGTTCTTCTAGCTGCCCAACTAATCTGTTTGCGCTTCTGGGAGAAATCTGCAGCGAAGCGGCTATATCCTGAGAAGTAAATGTGTTTCCCTTTTGTTCTCGCAGCTCAATCAACTTTTTCAGTTGGGCGGCGGGAACATCCCGCATCCTAGCGATGTGGGCCAGCATGTCGTCATCATAAACGATATCTTCTGTATTCCTGTGTGATTCTGGCAAGATTGGCCCAAAGATTTGATCTGCTCCAGAAACAATAAAGGCACAATTTCCCCGGTTTTCTTCAGACAGTTGCAGTGCGCGCAGCGCAAAGTGTCTAGCATTGCAGGGGTCCTTATCAACACCAACCCCGATGCGGACACTGATTTCCCGTTGTTGCCCTGTGCGCAGGACATCTGTAAATAACACATTTGCATCGTTCGGAACGACAGTAGTTTGAGTTACTAAACAGTATTGATCGTTGCCGCATTCAATTAGTGCTCCGCCGAGTTCATTACTAAGAGTAAGCACACTGTCAGTGATCCGCATTTTATCGTGCAGCAACTTTCGTTGCCGGGTAACGCCACTCATGGTTTCCCGCGGTGTCTGGATCGAAAACATTGCCATCATGATAGCGTTCTCTTTACGGCTGTAATTGGCTAACCGCAATTCGTTGATTGCGTCCGCTACAGATTCGTCATCAAATTGCATTTTAATGGAGGGAATTCCTTCCTGCTGCAGAGCATCATATACGGGAGAGATTCCCGTCAGACAGAAAGTACATCCCGCTTGTATGTTTCGCTTATGTGTGTCGATGATTGTAGAGATGCCGGTTTTGTCATATATGCTGGCTTCCACAAAACGCAGATTTTCCGTGGATACGCCTAGATTTGCATAAATCGACTCAACCGTCCGCGGAGAAAAAGAGACCAGCGATGCATTATCAATGCTGACCCTGCGAAGGTCATCATGCATGCAAACTGCGGCTTTGAGCAGGGCGCTGTATATCTGCCGTTGCCGCCGAACAATGTATCTCCATGGAACGGTGGGTGTTAAATAGTCCCGTGATAGAACGTATGGGATTTTTCCAGTAAACAGCAGGCAATCGAAATCTTTTTCTTGTTTTTTGATTTTCTCGGCCATCTCTTGAGGACGATCAACATAGAACTGCATGGTTTTAAAGCGAATTTCATGATAACTCTTGGTTAAAACATTTTCGACATGGTTGATCGTCTGACCGTGCCCGATAATTAACAGATTCATCTGAGGCCTCCACCAGCAAAATTATGGTCGAATTAAGGACAATATTCGGCAACAAATAATTGCTTTATACTCCTAATATAGCACAAACACAAATGTGAGACAAGCAATTTTCGTTGTACAATTTGTCAGAAAAGGAGAGCGATTATGCAGAAAAACAGCGACTTCCTCGGCAGGATCGAGCTGCTGTCCAAAAAGGAAGTAATAGCATCCTTCCCGACCACAGTACACCTGCGTTATACCGCAGGAATATACGGCGTAGATGAGAACGGTGGTGTCCGCCTTGCATGGCGTACGGTCAGTGACTGGGAACAGCCTCAGTTTAATGACCCTACGGCTTTTGGCTATACGACCGTGCAGACAAATGCAAAGATCAAGATGGAAATCAGCAGATCTCCTTTCCAGCGCCCTTTCCACAACAGCATTTTGATCAAAGTGCGAGATGGCAACCTGTTCCCTGGGGAAACAATCGACATTATTTTGGGCGATACCCGCCAGGGTTCCCCAGGTATTCGTGCACAGAGCTTTGTAGAAACGGAGCATGAATTTAAATTCCTGGTGGACCCCTTTAATGTGGGAACGTTTCGGCAGGTTCCGGAGTCTGCTTATGTCAGTGTAGTCAACGGTCCCGCCAACGAAGTGCAAATGGTGGCGCCCAGCACAGTAAAATGTGGCGAAGCCTTTGCCTGTACGGTGCGGGTACTTGACGAATGGGGAAATCCCTGCAAGAATTTTGAAGGAGACATTTCCGTTACGAATCCTGAAACCAATGAAGAACGCATTCTTCATTTGACCCGCGAAAACAAGGGCTTTCTGCGTTTTGAGGACAACGTCTTTCTGACGCCTGCTACCTATCAATACAGTGTGCGCTGCGGCGATTTCTCTTGCTTGTCAAATCCCACGCTGGTATCGGCAGAGGACGAAGAATATCACCTCTATTGGGGCGATATGCACGGGCAGACGAGCTTTACTGTAGGAACCGGCTCAATGGATGAATACTATTCTTTTGCAGAGGGACCCGCTGCCTTGGACTTCACAGGATGGCAAGGAAACGATTTTGAGGTGACAAAGGAGAAATGGGATGCTGTACGTGACCGGACGGAGGCGTACAACAAAGAAGGAAAGTTCCTGACATATCTGGGATATGAATGGTCCGGCAATTTCCCCGGCGGTGGTGATCATAATGTTTGGTTCCTGCATGACACGGATGAGTTTTACCCTTCCTCTTACTGGAGCACCGATCACGACTATGCACCGGATAAACGTTGTGACCGCTATCCTGTCAACAAATTGTTTGATACCTTCCGTGGACGTGAAGATGTGCTGATCATTCCACATATCGGTGGCCGCCCGGCCAATTTGGATTATTACGACAAGGAATTTACCCGTAATATTGAGATCCACTCGCATCATGGTACTTTTGAATGGTTTGCGCACGACGCCATGGCGCGCAAGCTGAAAGTCGGCTTTGTAGCATCCAGTGACGACCACACCTGTCGGCCGGGCCTGTCCTACGCCCTGCAGAATACTGGACAGGAGGGTAACGCGTTTGATGTGAAGAGTGGTCTGATGGGTGTATACGCCAAAGAGCTGACAAAAGAAGCAATTTGGGAGGCGATCAAGGCTCGCCGTGTCTATGCCGTCACCTTTGACCGTATCATTCTGGACGTAAGAGTCAACGGCGCAAGAATGGGCGAAGAGATCAAGACGTCCACTGCACCAATCATCAGCGTTAAAGCACACGGTGATGTTCCGTTCGATCATGTGGATGTTTTCCGCGGGAATACGCTGGTCCATCGTAAAGTGTTTGAGACAAAGCCTCGACCTGACGGAAAGATGCGGGTACGCTTTATGTGGTCTGGTGTGCGAACGATCGGACGCAAAAAATCCAGTGTCTGGAACGGCAGTCTCTTCTTGGACAAAGGTCGTATCTGCGATACCGAAGAGGTTGGTTTCGATACGTTCCAGCAGGGTGTGACATACCATTCCAACCAGATGGTTTCCTGGAAATCCTCGACATCCGGTGACTATGACGGTATTATATTTGATATCGACCCGGAAGATGGAGCAACCCTCAGCTTCCGCACGAAATTGGCTTCGTTTGATATTCCTGTTGCAGAATTGACGACCGAACCGAAAATCATTGAGGCGGGCGGCGTTAATCTCCAAGTAGAAATCGCGTTAGTAGGTGAACCAGAAGAATGCAATAAGACGGTAGACTTCGTATACACTGACGAAGGTTTCCAAGAAGGCTTTGGGGCCTACTGGGTAAAGGCTGTTTTGGTCAACGGGCAGAAAGCGTTCTCATCCCCTGTTTTTGTAAACGAGTGAGCGTTCCGCTTATAACACCAATACATTAAAAAAGAAAAGAGGGTCGGATATGACTTTAAGTAAGAAAGATCGGGCCAAGCACCTCATTAGTCTCATCCTCGGGCCCATAGCATTTGCAATCTGCTACTTGTTGGTTCCTTTTGACGGATTGGAATATGGTGCGCGAATTTGCTTTGCACTATACGTCTGGATGATAGTTTGGTGGGCGCTCAAGCCTATTCCGTGGGTAGCTACTACCGTGCTGCCGTTGCTGCTATTCCCTTTGCTTGGGATTATGAAGCTTCAGGATGTCACGGCAGCCATGTTTGGCCAGCGGATTATGTTCCTGCTGATGTTCATTTTTATGCTGGGCAATACCGTTGTCCGGGTTGGCATCGGCAAACGGATGGCGGTCACTCTGTTGGCCGCAAAATGGGTTGGCGGAAGGATCAATCGATTCATTATCGTATATATGCTGACAGCTGCGATTCTGCAGGCGATTTTCAGTGTTGTCGGACTGATCGTGACGATGTCTATTGGCTCCAGCGTAATTGACTACATTTTCAAAGAGTGTGATGCGCTGAATATCCCCGTTAACAAAGGAAAAGTCGGATCTCATATCATTTTGGCAGGCGCATATGGAATGCTGGCAGGATCAATGGTTACGATTCAGGGTTCTCCGCAAAACATTTTGACGCTGTCCATCTATGAGGAAATCATTGGCTCCAAAATATCTTTTACGCAATGGATGATGCCTGGCTTAATCTGCGCGCTCATCCTGGGGCCGATTGTCTACCTTGTGCTAAGACTGATCTATCGGAAGGACGATATTCAGGAAATTCCCAACGGCAGTCAGTTTTTTGTGCAGCAGAAAGCTGAAATGGGTAAAATGACCGCTCAGGAAAAGCGTCTATGGGTCATTGTAGGTATCATCATTTTCTTGTGGGTTTTCTCCACGTTTGTTACGATTCCCGGTGTGGATTTCTTCTGGGTATCGATTATGGGCATGGTTTTGCTGTATCTAGTGCCAGAAAATCCCAAAGAGTCTGTCAACGGATTTTTGACTATTGATGATTTGAAGAAGATCAACTGGGATAATATCATGCTGGTCACCGGCGCCATTGGATTCTCGGGGATTCTTGTCAAATTTGGTCTAATTGATTATTTTGCCAACAGTCTGAAGGGAATCAATGGGTTCCTGTTGATTATTGTGGCGGCGGTAGCCACCGCGCTGATGACGAACTTCCTTGCGGGCATGGCAACGGCGACCGCCATGGCAACGCTCCTGCTGCCGTTGGTAGCTACCACTGGCATGCATCCACTGATCCTTGCGAAGCTGATTGCTGCCATGTCTATTGGGCTGATGGTTCCTTGGGCTGGCACCGCTGCGGCAGTGACCTTTGGCAGTCAGCGACTTGAGATGAAGGAGATGGTAAAAGTTGGCGTCATAATGATCGTTGTATGCAGTACTGTTCTGATTGGCCTTAACTTGTTGCTCTCTCAGGTTCCTGCGTGGTATCCTTCGGTAGGCGCATGACACTGCTCTGCTTCATTATCGCATTTTCGGCAACCTTGATCGGCAGTCTGACGGGATTGGGTGGCGGTGTGATTATTAAGCCCGCCATGGATCTGTTCACCGGAAACAGCATTTCGCTTGCTCAGATTTCGATTCTTTCATCTGTTACTGTTTTTTCCATGTCAGTATACTCTACGATTAAAGGACTACGAAACAAGGTTGTATTGCCGATGGCTCAAATGATCCCTCTGGGTATATCCGCCGGGTTTGGCGGGTATGCCGGAGAGCGATTGTTTAGACAGGTTTCGGCATACTTTGGAGAAAACGTATGCAGAAATGTTCAGGCTTTCGCACTTCTGGCTTTGATTACCGGGGTTCTGATCCTCTACTGCCTTAAAGAAAGAATTCATCCATTGGCGCTTCGGAACATCGTTACAATTTGCGGAATTGGATTTATTCTGGGGTGTATTTCCTCTTTCTTGGGGATTGGTGGCGGCCCGATTAATGTGATCATGCTCAGCCTGCTGTTGTCGTTCGATGATAAACAATGTGTGTTTGGATCGCTGTTTGTTATCATTTTCGCACAACTGATCAAAATACTATCTGTGGTAACGGCAGGCAATTTTTCTGTACCGTCAGCTTCAATTCTTTTGCTCATGGTCACTGGTGGTATCTTTGGCGGTGTCGTAGGCAGTCATTTCGCATTAAAGGTTAGTCCAAAAACAGTTAGAAGCGCATTTAAGACAGCGATGATAGGAATTATTATTCTAAATGCGATTATCTTACTCCGGTAATAGTATTTTGCATCCAACGAGTTTATACGCGCCACACAAGAAAAGGGAGACTGCGGCATTAGTTGCAGCCTCCCTTATTTTACATCGCCTGACTGATGACGTTTCCAATGGCATCGGCGGCGTCACGCTTCATCTCCGCTGTGGCGTGGGTGTAGGTGCTGAGGGTGAAGCCAGCGTCGTAGTGTCCCAGCGCTCCGGACAGTGTCTTGACATCCACGCCGTACTTGAGTGACAGCGTGGCGAAGGTGTGTCTGAGGTCGTGAAAGCGTATGTGTTCCGCGCCGATGGCCTTTAGAATTTTCTCATGCGTGTGGCGGAAGGAGTCCGGGTCAAACATGGTGCCGGTCTTGGGCGATACGAACAGGTACGGGCTGTGGGGGTGTTTGCTGTGCTCCTCCACCAGCAACTCTACGGCTCGCTGCGGAATGGCCAGCTTGCGGATGGAGTTGGGCGTCTTGGGCTGACTGACCACCAGCTCGCCGTTGATGCGGTTCACCTGCTTGCTGACGGAGATGGTCATGTTCTCCACGTCCAAGTCCGTCCACAGCAGGGCGAGGAGCTCGCCCCGGCGCAGGC
>ERZ1034719.1131-NODE-1131-length-13129-cov-6.229234_pt1 | contig 13129 bp, 7 predicted proteins | sample MGYA00520703_ERZ1034719 | MGnify/ENA primary metagenome ERZ1034719 (study PRJEB33766, sample SAMN09781716) | gut metagenome | biome: gut microbiome | host: Homo sapiens | place: Madagascar | study: EMG produced TPA metagenomics assembly of the PRJNA485056 data...
GATTATGAGCGTCGAAAATCGAGAATTATCGCTTGACCTCGTGCGCATTAGTTGGGAAAATATGTGCGAGTGCAGTCGAATGAGGTGGGGTCTAAGAGCCCCATGGCGATTGAACGAAAGAGGGAAGCGATACTTGTTCGATGGATAAAAGGCATGAATGATCGGTTGAAGTGCCGAAAAACGTGCTTTTGGCGTCGATTGGATGCGACGAAGCGCCATGCAAGTGGTTCAAAATTCGTTGTAAGTTGGAACAACTATTGCTAAGATTTTGTTGGTGATTTTTGGGTTTAGTTTGTTTCTCACATAGGAGGAAAGCTCATGAGTGATAGTCGCACGGGAGTAAAAGATCCCCTCGTTAGTTTTGCGTTTAAAGTCGAGTTCGATGGAGCGCCGGTTGCGTTAGTCAGTGGTGTCGATGGACTTTCGAAAGAAGTCGAGATGATCGAATATCGCGACGCGGCAACGCCGAACATGCCGCATTTCCGTCAAGGTCGTCGCAAAGCACCTCGCATCACGCTTAAACGCGCCTATCTCAATGGCGGTAACACGAATAAATTCTTCGAGTGGATCGCTGAAGCTGATAATGGCGAAGTCAAAGCTAAAAATGTGACAATTACAGTCGGTCAGTTTGGACCGAGTGGAATTGAAGAGCGCGATTTCGGTGGAATGAATGCTTGGGTATTGTCGCAGTGCAAGCCTGCCAAATGGAGCATTAGCTCGCTCGATGGTACGAGCAATAGCTTGATCTTCGAGACGATCGAACTCGTTTGCGAAGAAGTTCGCCTTTCGAAGTAATGGCTTCTCGGTGATAAAAAAGCCCTCCGTTCGGAGGGCTTTTTTTTTATGATCATTGGATCGCTCGGTTTTCGAGACGATCGAACTCTTTTTTTTCGTTCCACATCGTCGCACATCGAATCAAACCGATGTGCGACGATAGAATCGTTTAATGGTTGGGCACTCGCCCTCGCCCTCCCTCGAAAGTCGCTGAAAAGGGCTTTTTAGAGGTCTTTAGCCTTTTTTTGCAATTTATAGAGAAAGTTGAGCGCCTGAATTGGCGTCGTCGCGTCGAGTGTAAGGGCTCGGATATCGGCGATAAACGATTGCAATTTTGAATTATCGACCGATGGCGCGTGTTGTGGTGCGTCGCCAAAGAGCGATCGTTGCGCCGTGAGCGACGGCGACGACGTCGACGCATCGGAAGATGGCTTTTGGTCGGATTGTGGCGAGTGAGCGAATTCCTTGCGGCCCGTTTCTTCGAGCGTATCGAGGAGTTCTTTGGCTCGGTCGATGACCGATTCGGGGATTCCGGCGAGTTTGGCGACTTGGATGCCATAGCTACGATTTGCGGCGCCATCGATGAGTTTTCGCAAGAATATGACGTCGGATTTGAATTCTTTGACGGCGATCGAGGCGTTTTTGACGCCGGGGAGGAGATTGTCGAGCTCGGTGAGTTCGTGGTAATGCGTGGCAAATAGGGATCGCGCACCGATTTGGCAATGAATGTGCTCGGCGATAGCCCAAGCGAGCGATAGTCCGTCGTATGTCGAGGTGCCGCGCCCGATTTCGTCGAGGATGACGAGGCTTCGAGACGTGGCATTTTTGAGGATATTGGCCGTTTCGGTCATTTCGACCATAAACGTCGATTGGCCAAGGGCCAGATTATCGCTAGCTCCGACGCGCGAGAAGATGCGATCGACGATCCCGATGTGTGCCGCCTCGGCGGGGACAAAAGACCCCATTTGGGCCATCAGCGTGATAATGGCGGCTTGGCGTATGATCGTCGATTTGCCCGCCATATTGGGCCCCGTGATGATGATGAGGCGCCCATTGTCGTCGAGTCGAATGTCGTTTGGCACGAATCGTTCGCCTTTGGGCAAAAATCGTTCGACGACGGGATGGCGGGCTTCTCGTAGGTCGAAAGCATTGGAATCGTCGATGACTGGGCGCCGATATTGGCGGTGATGTGCCGTGTGCGCAAAACTAGCGATGACATCGATATGGGACAAAATGCGAGCGTTTTGGAGGAGCGCAGAAATCTGCTTTGCCGCCATTCGCTTGAGAGAGGCAAACAATTCGAGCTCGCGTTCGCCGCGTCTCGATTCTGCACCGAGCAATTCTTCCTCGTATTCTTTGAGCTCGGATGTATAGAATCGCTCGCTGTTTGTCAGGGTTTGCGAACGAATATAGGAGCTCGGAACGAGGCTGAGATTTGCTTTGGTGACTTCGACGAAGTAGCCGAAATTGCGTTGATATTTGACTTTGAGCGTATTGATGCCCGTGAGTTTTCGCTGTGTCGCTTCGTAGTTGAGTAGCCATTGCTGGCCGTTTTCGGCGATTTCGCGATAGTGATCGAGTTGCTCGTCGTATCCGGGCTTGAAGAAGTTGGTGTCGTTGAGATTGGATGGGGCATCGGGGACGAGGGCTCGCTGGAGCTCGTCGCAGAGAGGGGCCAGCGGCAGTAGCCGCTCGGCAGCTCGCTTAAACCACACAGATTGGCACGATCGGCATCGATCGACGATGCTCGGGATCGTTTCGAGCGTATGAGAGAGCATGACGAGCTCTTTTGGCATGACTTTGTCGTTGGCGATTTTCGTGGCGATGCGCTCGAGATCACTCGTTTCGTCGAGGAGGTTTCGGAGCGCATCGCGGCACTCGAAGTGATCGTAGAGATCTTCGACGGCATCGAGTCGCGCTTGGATTTGGGCGACGTCTTTGAGCGGGTAGGCTAGCCAGTTTTGGAGCAGTCGCGAGCCCGAACTCGTGACGGTATCGTTGATTTCTCCGAGTAAAGAGCCCTTTTTTTGCCCGCCGCGCAACGTCGAATAGATTTCGAGGTTTTGGAACGTCGCCGCATCGATTTGCATAAATCCCTCGGCGCGGTAGGGGTAGACGCGCTCGATGTTGGCAGTGATGGGGTAGTGTAGCTTGCGCAAATAGGCACACAGACCGCAAAATGCGTCGTGGACGAGTTGCGGGCAATCGAAATTTGCTGCGTCGATCGTCTCGATAAACGACAAAAACTTTTCTTTCGACACGGCAATGACGTTTTGACCGTCTTCTTCGTTCATCCAATGGTCGATAATCGATTGTTGGTTGAAGACGTCTCGATCGCAATAAGAAACGGGGATGCCGCAAAAGAGCTTGGGCGAAATTTCATCGTGGGCGCCGTGATGCGTGATGATTTCTCGCACGTTCATGCGAAGGAGCTCGGTTTGGACGCCCGATTCGGAGGCGATTTCGGTCATCGTGCAATAGCCCGTCGACAAATCGAGCGATGCTAGGGCGCATAAAATTTGAGAAGAAGGGCGTTTTTTCGAATGATATTCGACATCTTCGCGCCAAACGATAGCCGATAAGAATCGCGCCGATTTGTCGAAGCCCGGGCGTTCGTCGCATAGCGTGCCCGGCGTGACGACTTGCGTAATACCGCGTTTGACGAGGGAAACGCCTGGTGTCGGGAGTTCGAGTTGTTCGCAGATCGCTACGCGAAAGCCCTGTTCGACGAGCTGGAAGAGGTATTCGTTGACCGATCGCACGGGGACGCCTGCCATCGGGAGATCGTCGCCATCTTCGTTTTTCGTTCGTGCAGTCAAGACGAGGTCGAGCGCTTTGCTCACCGTCTTGGCATCGTCGAAAAAACACTCGTAGAAATCGCCCATTCTGAAGAAGAGAACCGCATTTGGATTCTGTTTTTTGGCGTCGAGATATTGGTCGATCATCGGGGTCAGCTTCGTCTTGTGCCCCTGAAAGATGACGACGTTTTCCGATAGCCACTCTAAACCTTCGACGGATTCTCCGTATTTCACTGCACTTTCCTCTAATCAATGATGATGTTCAACTCTTACATGTATGTTTCGTAAGAGAGTGCGCGGTTTATAGAGCTTTCATCGCATAAAGTCCCGAGTTTTTCGCATTTTTGGTCGTTTGGGCATAGCGCGAAGCCTCGTTTATGAACCCTAGAATCGATATCGGGTGGCGGGGAAATCGCGAAATGTGTTGAACGAAAATGTGGCATTGGGCTATTTTGAGCACCGATGTGATCGATAGCGTGACTTTGATGGACGATAGGGCGTATTATCGATTTGCGTTATCTTTGCATGAAGAACATTCGATATTCGTGTCGATATCGAAATTTTAATCAACGAAAAGGAGAGAATTATGCCTTGTATTCGCGTTCAAACGTCGTGTGCCATGTCCGAAACAGCCAAAACGAATATCAAATCGGCGTTGGGCAAGGCGATAGCCGTTATCCCTGGGAAATCGGAAAACTGGCTCATGGTCGTATTAGAAGACAATGCGACGATTTATTTTAAGGGCAACGATTCGGAAGCGTCGGCTTATGTCAACGTCGGCGTCTATGGTTCGCCCAATGAACGTGCATTTAATGCACTAACGGGTGAGATTTGCAAAATATTGCACGACGAATTGGGAATTGCGGCTAATCGGATTTATGTCCAATACAGCACAACCGAACACTGGGGTTGGAACGGTCAGAATTTTTAATTCTCCTTTTTTATGTTCGAAAATGAACAGAATTTTATGTTCGAAAATGAACAAAATTCAGTTTTCTGTTTGATAAATTGATTTATCTGCGTGTGCATAGGTATTTTTGATAGCTATAGCCCAACAATCCGCCTAACGGCGCCAAGGGTGTGCAGATGCACACCCTTGGAATCCGCGTTAAATACCCATAGACCTTAGATTCTTAAGTCGTCTATAGCTTGGATGGAGACATCTCGATAGATCGACATTGGCGGCAAAACGGGCTCGTAGATCATCGCTTTGCTATGATAATTGATGAAATAATATTCGATAATTTCGATAAATATCGAATATTATTCATTTTGTCTGTGCAATGATCTCTAAGGGCGGGGATGAGAAATGCTAAAAGCGTAAAAGACGCAGTAGATCGTTTAGTGAGCGGCTTTAAGTGCGAGTAGGTCGTAGAGTGCGACGAGTTGATCTTTGGCGGTTTGTAGGTCGTCGTTGACGATGCAGAAATCGAAGAGGTCGGTTTCGGCGAGTTCTTTTTCTGCGGTTTTGAGCCGCCGTTCGATGACGTCTGGGGCGTCGGTTTTTCGTCCGCGGAGCCGGGCTTCGAGCACAGCCATCGAAGGTGGGGCGATGAGTACGCACCATGCGTTGGGATATTGGGCTTTGAGAAGGCGAGCCCCTTGAACGTCGATGTCGAAGAGGACGTCGAATCCGGCGTCGACATTTGCCTCGATCATGGCATGTGGCGTGCCGTAGTAATTGCCAAAGACCGAAGCATATTCGGCAAAAGCGTTGTTTTTGATTCTTTCTTCGAATTCTGGAATCGAAACGAAATCGTATTCGACGCCGTTTTGTTCGGTGCCGCGCGGTGCTCGCGTCGTCGTGGAGCGCGAAAAGCGGCATGTATGTCGTACAGCCATGAGATGGTTGAGCAATGTCGATTTGCCGGTGCCCGATGGACCGACGACGATGAGCATGTGTGCGCCGATATGGGCTTTGGCGTTGGATTTTGCGTCTTGAATGCCCTTGGGCGTTTCGTAGGCTGTAGACATAGTGGCAGAGACTCCTCGTGCAAGTGAAAAGTGCGAACCGATACCAAATCGGTGAGTCGGGGAAATCCGACACGGCCTTGTTTAACGCTTTTTGTAGATTTTGGGTATCGACAAAAAGCGATGAGATGGAGAGATGCGCTTTGCGCACAACGACGCCGTATGCCGCAGGCATAGGCGGCGGCGCGACCGTATGCCGCAGGCATAGGTCGCGAAAAGGCGGGCGTATTGGCGCTGCGAAGCACGACAATAGCCCGCTCGGCGTCGTATGCCGCAGGCATAGACGCCGTGAAGCGTCGTATGCCGCAGGCATAGGTCGCGAAAAGGCGGGCGTATTGGCGCTGCGAAGCACGACAATAGCCCGCTCGGCGTCGTATGCCGCAGGCATAGACGCCGTGAAGCGTCGTATGCCGCAGGCATAGACGCGTTAGAAGTCGTATGCCGCCATAGGCGGCATAGACGCGGCACAAGTCGTATGCCGTAGGCATAGACGGTGCGTCAAAACGGCGCCGAAAGCGGTGGGGCGGTCGTTATGATTGAATAATTATTGTGTGCAAGTGTATAATTGCGGGGCGCAGGCAGGGCCGGGCGCGTTTGCGGTTGCTTGGAGCGAGCTCCATAAAGGTTGATCATGACAGAGATAACGCAGTTACCGATATATAAGCACCAACAAGAGATTAACGATGCGTTGGCGTCGCACCAGGTGATAGTCGTGCAGGGGCCGACGGGGTGTGGCAAGACGACGCAGTTGCCGCGAATATTGTTGCGCAACCCGATGATAACGGGTCGTATTGGGCTGACGCAGCCTAGGCGCATTGCGGCGGTGAGCGTGTCGATGCGAATTGCGCAGGAAATCGGATGCGAACTCGGCGGTGAAGTTGGGTATGCAATTCGGTTTGACGACAAAACATCGGAAGATACTATCGTAAAAGTCATGACGGACGGCATTTTATTGCAAGAGTCGCGCAGTGACCAGACGTATGAGCAGTATCAGGTGATCATCATCGACGAGGCGCATGAGCGTTCGCTCAACATCGATTTGGCGATGGGTTTGCTCAAGTTGGCGCTTGAGAAGCGGCCGGAGTTGCGCGTTATCATTAGTTCTGCGACGATTCGTGCCGAGACGTTTCAGCGGTATTTTTCGAAGACGGGCGACGGATCCGATGTGCCGCTGATTTCGATTCAGGCGCGGACGTATCCGGTCGAAATCGAGTATCGCGATGTGGCAGGGCGCGATCGATTTGAGATGCCGCAAGCGCTCGTCGACGAGGTCAAGGCGATTCACAAGAGCGGCGAACCGGGGCATATTTTGTGCTTTTTGCCGGGGCAAGGCGCGATTTTGACGTGCCAAGAAATGTTGCAGACGGCGCAGGCGACCGAGAAGGGCTATGGCGATTTGTGGATTTTGCCGCTCTATGGACAGTTGGCGCGCGAAGAACAAGAGCGCGTGTTTGAAGAGCGCGCGGGGATGCGCAAAGTCGTGTTGGCGACGAATATTGCCGAGACGTCGATAACGATTCCCGATGTGCGATTTGTCATCGACTCGGGGATTGCGAAGATACCGCGGTTTAACAATGCGACGCATGTGACGGCGTTGCGCGAAGAGGGCGTGAGTTCGGCGTCGTTGGCGCAGAGGGCAGGGCGCGCCGGGCGCACGGCTCCGGGCAAATGCATTCGGCTGTTCCCCGAGTCGAAATTGAGCGAGCGATCGGATTTCACCGACGAAGAGATTACGCGTCTCGAGTTGAGTGAGGTGCTATTGCGGCTCATCGACGTGGGGATTAACGACGTCGAATCGTTCCCGTTCCCGACGCGGCCGCCCAAACAGGCGATTCGCGATGCGTTGGCGGAATTGCGGCGGCTCGATGCCATCGACGAAAAGAACGGTTTGACGAAGATTGGGCAAAAGATGGTCGTGTTCCCGCTCTCGCCGCGCTTGGCTCGCGTCGTCGTCGAGGCAGGGATGAAATACCCCGGGGCTTTGCACGACATCATCGTCGCCGTCGCTTGGCTCTCGGTCAAATCGCCCCTCTTGTTCCCCCCCGATCACGAAGCGCAAGCGCGCCGTGCCCACGCAAAACTCGCTCATGCCATGGGCGATTTGCTCACCGCCATTGGCATCGTTCACAAATACGAAGATGCAGAATATAAGAAAGAATTTTGCAAAAAATGCTTCTTAGACCCCGATACGATGGCTTTTGTTTCGAAATCATCGCAACAAATCGAAGAAATTGCAGAGACGGTTGGGCTCATCGCGCAACCCGGTTGCGCCGAAGCCGATATCATTCGATCGTTTTTGTCGGCTTATGGCGATCAATGCCTCGTGCTCAAAGGGCGTAGCTATGTGACGCCAAGCGATATCAACGTCGTTTTGCATCCGTCTTCGTCGCTCTACGATGCGATGCCCAAGCTCATCATGGCTTTGGAGTTTATTCAATCGACGCGAACTTATGCCGAACAGGCTTCGGTGATTCGATCGACATGGCTAAAAGAATACGGCATTAAAGTCGATTTATCGCAGGATTCGTCGAGGCCTGGGCAACGCGCATATCAAGAATATAGCGCCGATCGGAAGAAGAAACGCCGTTTCGAACGCTCGCGCGAGGCACTGGGCTATGACGAAAATATGAAAAAGCGAGAGGCTTATGATCCGAAGGCGGCAAATGCGGCAAATGCCACGGGATCGCTGACTTCGGGGGGACGCAAGCTGTTTCGCATTCAGAATTCGACGCCAGCGGCTCAAATCGGCGCGGCGCATTCGGCCAATGCTGGGCGTTCGTCGAAAGTCCCGGGCGAGCTTTTGATCGGTTCGCGCACTGTCCGATGCGTTTCGACGTCGAGAAATCGACCGCTCGTCATTTTGTCGCTCTCGGATCTGCGCGAGATTGCGCCGGCGCAGTCGCTTAGCGACGATAAATCGGTGCTCAATTATCGGGTGTCGTTGCGCGACGATTCGGGGCGATATGAGATTTTGCACAACTTCCGCTTGGGCGAGATCGTCGAAGTCGCCAAAACACTCCATTTGCTCGATGCGAAACTCTGCGTGCCCGATTCGATACCGATCGGCGCGAGCTTGAGCGCGTCGTCGAATGCCAAAGTCTTGATGCGAGCATTGCCGTATTTGGGGCGTTGTCACGTCGGGACGCGCGGTAAAAATGGTTGGCTTACCGTCGTCGGGTCGGAAGATATCTTCTGGTTCGAATTTAACGACAGTCCCATCGATGCTTTGGATTTCAGCGTTCAGACGCTGAATATCTTGTCGGAATACATCGACGACGTCGGGATGCTCGAATCGATATCGAAGACGTGTGGTGGGCTCGCTGCTGCGCTGAAGAAAGTACGCAGTGCCGTCGTCGATAATTATTCTTAGTTTTTTTCATTTTTCTGAATAGAGTCATCCCGCCCGTTGGGCGGGATTGTTTTTTTTCGTTGGATTTCAGCGTTCAGACGCTGAATATCTTGTCGGAATACATCGACGACGTCGGGATGCTCGAATCGATATCGAAGACGTGTGGTGGGCTCGCCGCTGCGCTGAAGAAAGTACGCAATGCCGTCGTCGATAATTATTCTTAATTCCGTTTCTAGTTCGATGAATTGAGCTTTTTGCAGAGTGTATGGGTATCGTTGATAGCCCTAGCCCAACAATCCGCCTAACGGCGCCAAGGGTGTGTTGGCGCACACCCTTGGAACCCGCGCCTTTTTTCTTTTACCCGAATACCCGAAAGTTTTGTGCCTTGTGAAGTGCACATCCATGTGCATTTCACTGGCGGCAAACGCTGGCATCCTTGCCAGCGTTTCTCTCAGAGTTGGTTCACAGCGAAGTTGAGTGCAATCCAGCTCGAGTGTGGCTACAAATCCCGAGAAACACACGTATATAGGCGCTGTTCCACGCGCTTGGTATTGTTCACATTTCAGTGTTGAATGCGCTGCGAGAGTCCATCCTAGGACAGGTCGCAGCGCTGCGCGGGCATCCGTGCCCGCGCTAAATACCCTTAGATCTTTGAGTTTGGGCTGTGTTCAGCTTTGATGAAAAAATCTTGCTAGAGCGATATTTGCGGCAAAACGGGCTCGTAGAGCCTCGCTTTGCCGTTGTTGCAACGAATAACGCTCTTTTATCTAAGACAAGCTAAAATCAACAGTTTGGAACAATTTGTCCAATGTAAAGCCTAGTTTATAGCCACCCCTGAACTCGGTTCAATTCGTTTGAGCAAAAGCAAAAAACGCTTGAGCAAAGTAAAAGACGCTTGGCGCAAAGTAAAAAAAGCTTGGGCAAAAGCAAAAACGCTTGGGCAAAGTAAAAGACACTTGGTGCAAATGCAAAAGACGTTTGCGCAAGCCCGTGATCTTTGGTAAAGAGACGTGGGTTTTCGGTAGCCGTCATCATTCGACACGAACGGAAGTGCACATGGGGGCGGTATTTGTACGTTTTTTTAGAAGGATTTTTGAATCTACATGAAGCAACAGCGTCGGCAAGTCCCTAGTAATACAGGCGATAATCAGTACAGAATCAATCATCAGATCCGCATTGCGCAGATCCTCGTCATCGGTCCCGATGGCGATAAATTGGGCGTGATGTCGCCCGATGAGGCGCGCAATATCGCAGCCGATCACGGCTTGGATCTGGTCGAAGTTGCCCCGACAGCCAAACCGCCTGTTTGTCGAATCATGGATTTCGGCAAATTCCGCTATGAGCAGGCCAAAAAGGCCGCCGCTTCGAAATCGGCTCGCATTGACCTGAAAGAATTGCGTTTGCGCCCGAAAACCGACGATCACGACATGGAGACGATGGTCCGCAAAGCCAAGGGCTTTATCGCTCACGGCGATAGAGTGCGCCTCGTCATGCGTTTGCGCGGTCGCGAGCAGTCGCACGCCGAGCTTTGGCTCTCGAAACTCGAAGAAATCGTGGCACTCTTCAAAGATTGTGCCCAAATCGCCCAGCCCGCTCGCATCGAAGGCAAGATGATTACGGCGACGATCGAGCCAGTCGGTGGCGCTACGGCGACTGTTCCCGCCGACAAAGGCCCCACGATCATTTCGGCCGACGGCGACGACGAAGAAGATTAATATCGTGCAAACAGCGTTGCGCCCTGCCAGCCTGCAGGGCGCTTGCGCCATGTGATTGGCGTGCAGTTTTTTCTTAGCCAGCTGCATGTCTAGTGCTGGTCATCAATATTTATGGCGACGGAGTCGCTTTGCGCTCGCCGCAAACGATGGCATAGTGCGCCGGCCACGACATCGATTGTCCTCGCAGGTAGACGTGTGCAAACTGCGTAATCGCATCGCACGATTCGCGGTTCAAGTATTCGCCGATTTGGTCGATATAGCTATGGCGGTCGTTCTGGTGCGAAAACCAGCGGTTAAATATCGATGGCGTAATCGTCAGAGCCCCCGGCAATTCGATATGGCGCACGGTGCACGTGAGTTGGACGCGCGTTGCCGCCGCTTCGATCGCCGTCGTATCGATATCGGGCGCAAGCGTGCTCGCATAGACTTTCGATTCGGCATCGCGCCATGCCTCAATGAGCTTTGAATTTATTTTTGCCTCGTCGGGGATGAGTGAAGAAATCTTTGGCTGCATCGACGGTATGATGTTGCAAAAGCAGTATTTCCCCCCATTATCGAGAATATTATTCAGTCGCATGAAAAACGATGCGATATCGACGTGCTTGTCTAAAAAGTTGCGTCCCGTGACGAAATCGAACAATTGATCGCCGAATAGGTCGGGCATGAAATTCGTGAAGTCATCGACTTTTTTGATTTGGATTCGATCGATTTCGTCTCGTTTCTCATTGAGCGCAACAAAAGACGACGAAGCGGCATCGTCGCCGACGATGGCAAAGACGCCGCCTTGCGGGCAACGCCGAAGCGCCTCGAACGACAAAAGCCCCGACGATGCGCCGATATCGAGGACTCTGCTATTCGGAGCGAGTGTTGCAAAATCGAAGATGATATCGCGCAGCGCTTGCGCCCTAGCCGCTTTGCCGTCGAAAGTCCGACCAATCCAGCGGTCTTCGCTCGATTCGCCATGCGCTTGGGCATCTTCGTAAGCGGCGAGTTGTGCTTCGCGGTTTCGAGCCACCTTTTCGGCAATTTGCCGCTCATAGCCCATATCGCTCGGATGGAAAAACACGCGCCCTTGCAACTCGGCTGGCAAATATTGTTGCGCCACCCAATGGTCGCGATACGCGTGCGGATACAAATAGCCGGCGCCATGCCCCAAGCCCTCTTGGTCGCGCGACGCATCTTTGAGCGGGTTGGGGATATCGTATGACGTCTCTTTTTCGACGACGGCCAAGGCATCGAAAAACGCCATCGAAGAGTTCGATTTGGGCGCCGTTGCCAAATAGAGCGTCGCATGCGCCAAGTGATATCGCCCCTCGGGGAGCCCAATCCGGTCGAACGCTTGCGCACACGCCGCCACGACTTCGACCGCATGCGGATCGGCTAGCCCGATGTCTTCGCAAGCACTGATCAAAAGTCGTCTGAAGATGAAATTCGGCGACTCGCCAGCGACGACCATCCGCGCCAACCAATAAAGCGCCGCATCTGGGTCACTGCCGCGAATGCTCTTGATAAACGCGCTAATCGTGTCGAAATGCGCATCGCCCTCTTTGTCGTAGAGAACAGCTCGCTGCTGAATCGACTCCTCGGCAACCGCCAGTGTAATCACGATTTGCCCATCGCCACTCGGCTCGGTCGTCGTCACCGCCAGTTCTAGCGCATTGAGCAGCGCGCGCGCATCGCCATTTGCCACGTCGACGAGGTGCGCCAACGCCGCATCGTGCATGATGACCGGCAGCAGACCAAACCCGCGCTCTTCGTCGCGCAACGCCTGCATGACGATTCCGCGCAAGTCGGCATCGGTCAACGGCATGAGCTGAAACACGCGCGAACGGCTCACGAGCGCCTTGTTGACCTCGAAATATGGGTTTTCGGTCGTCGCACCGATGAGCGTAATCGTGCCATTTTCGACCCACGGCAATAACGCATCTTGCTGACTTTTATTAAATCGATGCACTTCATCGACGAATAAAATGCTCTTTCTTCCGACGAGATCGTAACTTTGTTTGGCAGAATCAATCGATTCTCGAATTTCCTTAATTCCGCTCAAAACGGCATTGAGCGACAAAAACTTCGCCTGCGTCGTATTCGCAATAATCCGCGCCAGCGTCGTCTTCCCCGTCCCCGGCGGGCCATAAAAAATGACGCTCGAAAGCCTGTCTGCCTCGATCGCTCGCCGCAAAAGCCGCCCCTTCGCCAAAATGTGCGCCTGCCCCCAAAATTCGTCCAACGTCCGCGGTCGCATCCGCGCCGCCAGTGGTTCGCGTTGCGGCGATTCGCGCCTCGGTGCCTGCGTCGGACGGTCAAAAAGCGATGCCATAAAACCCTCGTCGGGCGATTGTGCGCCGCCCATGCGCTTCGAAAAAAAGTGTGTCGTATCAACAGTTTCGGATGATTTGGCGCTCGGCTATAGCTTCGCTATACGCCGAGCTAGCCGTCTATGGCTATCGCCATACGCCGGCTGTGGCGCGCTATGGCTGTCGCCATACGCTTGCCATGGCTCGGCTATAGCTTCGCTATACGCC
>ERZ1034719.1137-NODE-1137-length-13095-cov-7.814647_pt1 | contig 13095 bp, 8 predicted proteins | sample MGYA00520703_ERZ1034719 | MGnify/ENA primary metagenome ERZ1034719 (study PRJEB33766, sample SAMN09781716) | gut metagenome | biome: gut microbiome | host: Homo sapiens | place: Madagascar | study: EMG produced TPA metagenomics assembly of the PRJNA485056 data...
GGCGGTATGAACATCAAGCTCGCGTCAATGCTGACCGAGTACACCATCGACGTATTCCGCGAGGTGAGCGAGGAGGATGCCGACGAGGATATCTATCTCGACGAATTCTCAGACGAGATCGACCAGTGGGTGATCGACGCCATCAAGGGCATCGGTCTCGACACCGCCAAGGCCGTGCTCAACGCACCGCGCGACATGCTTGTTGAAAAGGCCGACCTCGAAGAGGAGACCGTAGACAACGTGCTGAAAGTGCTTCGCGCTGAGTTCGAGTAAGCGGATATTGCATATAAGGGGGCTTCAGAAACCGCGAGGTTTCTTGGAACTCCCTTAGCGAGTATCTAATAGGAACTCAATTCTGGCATGTCGCGGACATGCTGTAAGTAATAAATAATAAAACCCTAACAAAGCAAAAGGAAAAGACGTAAACAGAGTAGCGACAAAGCAGAGGTAGGCAGACGTTTTACTTTTTTACTCTTTTACTCTTTTACTTTTAAAACAGATAAATATGAGCATCAGGTTAAACAAAGCATTACGAGAGTTGAATATAGGACTCCAGACGGCAGTGGAGTTCCTTGAGAAAAGAAGCGAACTGGGAGAAGTGAAGGCAGAGCCGAGCTTCAAACTGAGTGACGCTCAGTACAATGCCCTCGCCGGAGCATTCCAGCAAGACAAGGAGGTGCGTTCTCAAGCTGAAAAACTCTTGCAGAAAAAGCCGAAAGAGAAGAAGAAGGACGACAACCGTGCCGAACGACTCCTTTCATCGTCTACCCAGCAGCAGTACAAGCCGTTGGGCAAGATTGACCTTGACAGCATCGGAAAGAAGCCTTCCGAGCTGAAGCCAGCTGCACCTGAGGCTCGTAAGGAGCCTCAGGCCAAGACTGCTGCCGTAAGTCAGAAGCCGGCAAACAAAAAAAATACACAGGGCAGCGAGGCTACTGCCAACAAGACTGTGGAAAAGACGGAAACAAAAAAAATACAAAAGCCAGTGGTTCAAGACAAAGAGAACAAACCCAAAGTGAAGCAGGAGCCTACTACGGCTGCCACAAAAACGGATGCGAAAACAGCCGCAACCACAGAACAGAAACCAGCCGCTGAGACCACTAAGACGGACTCAACATTGTTCACCACCAAGAGCGAGAAGAAGATGCTCAACACACCTAAGGTGAACGTACTCGGCAAGATCGACCTCAACGCGCTCAACCAGAGCACACGCCCCAAGAAGAAGTCGAAGGAAGAGAAGCGTAAGGAGCGCGAGGAGAAGTCGCAGCAGCAGCGCGGCGACAAGAAGAAGCGCGAACGCATCAACAAGGTGCGCGTAGACATCAATGCTGCAGCCAACCAGCCTGGCGGACAGGGTGGCAAGAACACCAACGCCGGAGGCAACGGTGGCGGAAGCGGCAAGAACAAGAAGAAGAATCGTGGACGCGGACAGCAGAAGCCTGCTGAGGTGAACGACGAGGACGTAGCACGCCAGGTAAAGGAAACTCTCGCACGACTCACTAATAAGCAGAATCAGAACAAGAAGGGTGCTAAGTATCGTAAGGAGAAGCGTGAGGCTGCTCAGGAAAAGATGAATGAGGAGCGTCGTGAAGAGAAGAAGGAGAGCAAAACACTGAAGCTGACCGAGTTTGTGACTGTTTCGGAACTGGCTACTATGATGAACGTATCGGTAAACCAGGTGATTGGAACACTCATGAGCGTAGGTATAATGGTGTCAATCAACCAGCGTCTGGATGCCGAGACCATCAACCTCGTAGCAGAGGAGTTCGGATTCAAGACCGAATATGTCAGCGCTGAGGTGCAGGAGGCCATCACTGAGGTGGAGGACGATGAGAACGACCTCGTCCCACGTGCTCCAATCGTTACCGTAATGGGTCATGTTGACCACGGTAAGACATCATTGCTCGACTATATACGCAAGACCAACGTTATCGCCGGTGAGGCTGGCGGTATCACACAGCACATCGGTGCATACAACGTTCAGCTCGAGGACGGTCGTAAGATTACATTCCTCGATACTCCGGGTCATGAGGCGTTTACCGCCATGCGTGCCCGTGGTGCCCAGGTGACCGATATCGCCATCATCATCATCGCTGCCGACGACGCCGTGATGCCTACTACCAAGGAGGCAATAGCACACTGTCAGGCTGCCAACGTACCGATGGTATTCGCAATCAACAAGATTGATAAGCCGGGCGCAAATCCCGACCGTGTACGTGAGGAACTCTCTGCCATGAACCTCCTCGTTGAGGAGTGGGGCGGTAAGTACCAGTGTCAGGAGATTAGTGCCAAGAAGGGACAGGGCGTTAACGACCTTCTGGAGAAGGTGCTGCTTGAGGCCGAAATGCTCGACCTCAAGGCCAATCCTAACCGTAAGGCTACTGGCTCAATCATCGAGTCGTCGCTCGACAAGGGTCGTGGCTACGTTTCGACAGTGCTCGTAAGCAACGGTACGCTGCGCGTAGGCGACAACATCATCGCCGGAACATCATGGGGCCGTATCAAGGCTATGTTCAACGAGCGTAACCAGCGCATCGAGTCGGCAGGACCGGCTGAACCAGCTATCATCCTCGGACTCAACGGTGCTCCTACAGCGGGCGACTCATTCCACACTCTTGAGACAGAACAGGAGGCTCGCGACATTGCCAACAAGCGTCTGCAATTGCAGCGTGAGCAGGGTCTGCGTACTCAGAAACGTCTTACACTGTCGGACATTTCTCATCGTATCGCACTCGGTTCGTTCAAGGAGCTCAACATCATCGTCAAGGGCGATACCGACGGTTCAATTGAGGCTCTGTCGGATTCGTTCATCAAGATGTCTACCGAGAAGATCAAGGTTGATGTTATATACAAGGCTGTGGGACAGATTTCAGAGAGCGACGTTACGCTCGCCGACGCTTCCGATGCCATCATCGTCGGCTTCCAGGTGCGTCCTTCTGCAGCAGCACGCAAGCTTGCTGAGCAGGAGGGTGTAGAAATCAACACTTACTCAGTCATCTACGACGCTATCGACGACGTTAAGTCAGCCATGATTGGTATGCTCGACAAGGTGAAGAAGGAAGTTGTCACCGGTCAGGTTGAGGTACGCGAGGTATACAAGATTTCTAAGGTCGGAACCGTTGCCGGATGTTACGTTACCGAGGGTAAGGTACACCGTGCCGACAAGGCCCGTGTCGTTCGTGACGGTATCGTGGTTCACACCGCCGAGATTGCTGCCCTCAAGCGCTACAAGGACGACGTTAAGGAGGTTGCCACCAACTTCGAGTGTGGTATCTCGCTTGTCAACTTCAACGACATCCAGCAGGGTGACGTGCTCGAGACCTTCACCGAGATTGAGGTTAAGCAGACTCTGTAATAATATTTACATAAGCATAATTGCCGTGTCGGGAATACGTTCCTTGCGCGGCAATTTTTTGTTATAATAAAATAATGTATATTTTTCGTTAAATCACTACGGATTTAGTAATTTTGCATTTTAAAACAGAACGTCGGAATGCACGGCTCAAATGAGTGCCCGGCATCCGGCTAACTTACTGCAAAAATGGAAAATAAAGATACAAAAAATGCCTTTGTGCGCCAGGTGGCAGAGCAGAAATACGAGTACGGCTTCACTACAGACGTGCATACCGACATCATAGAGAAGGGACTCAACGAGGACGTCGTGCGGCTGATTTCCCAAAAGAAGGGAGAGCCGGAATGGATGCTCGAGTTCCGATTGAAGGCGTTCCGCCACTGGCAGACACTCGAACAGCCCAAATGGGGACATGTTCATCTGCCCGAAATCGACTATCAGGCAATCTCTTACTATGCCGACCCGCTCGCAAAGAAGCCTAAGGACGAGAAGAAGGAGATTGACCCGGAGCTGATGAAGACATTCGACAAGCTTGGCATTCCTCTTGAAGAGCGCCTGGCACTGAGCGGAGTGGCTGTAGATGCCATCATGGACTCAGTGTCGGTGAAGACCACATTCTCACAGCATCTTGCCGAAAAGGGCATCATATTCTGCTCTATCGGCGACGCTATAAAGAATCATCCCGACCTCGTGAAGCAGTATCTCGGTTCGGTAGTGCCGTATCGTGACAACTTCTATGCAGCGCTCAACAGCGCCGTATTCAGCGACGGTTCGTTCGTATATATCCCGAAAGGCGTGCGCTGTCCGATGGAGCTGAGCTCTTACTTCCGCATCAATGCCCGCAACACGGGCCAGTTTGAGCGAACTCTCATCATTGCCGACGACGATGCTTACGTTTCGTATCTCGAAGGATGCACCGCTCCGATGCGCGACGAGAACCAGCTGCACGCCGCTATCGTGGAGATTATCGTCAACGACAACGCAGAGGTGAAGTACTCAACTGTGCAGAATTGGTATCCAGGCGACGAGAATGGCAAGGGCGGTGTGCTCAACCTTGTTACCAAACGCGGTGACCTGCGCGGTGTCAACTCAAAACTGTCGTGGACTCAGGTAGAGACAGGTTCTGCCATAACATGGAAGTATCCGTCGTGCATTCTGCGTGGCGACGGCTCGCAGGCAGAATTCTACTCAGTGGCAGTGACCAACAACTATCAGGAGGCTGATACTGGAACGAAGATGATTCATATGGGCAAGAACACCAAGTCGACAATCATTTCGAAGGGAATATCAGCCGGGCACAGCCAGAACTCATACCGTGGACTTGTACGTGCCACAAGCAATGCCGACAACGCCCGTAACTATTCGTCGTGCGACTCATTGTTGCTCGGTTCTGACTGCGGAGCCCACACCTTCCCATATATGGACATACACAACGACACAGCTGTCGTGGAGCATGAGGCAACAACCTCGAAAATATCAGAAGACCAGCTCTTCTACTGCAATCAGCGTGGCATACCGACCGAGCAAGCTGTAGGACTCATCGTGAACGGATACGCCAAGGAAGTGCTCAACAAGCTTCCGATGGAGTTTGCCGTTGAGGCTCAGAAGCTGCTGAGCGTATCGCTTGAGGGAACAGTTGGATAAAAGGAGTTTTGAATTTTGAGTTTTGAGTTTTGAATTATCGGCAGAGCCGATTTTGAATTGAACATTTTTGAATTTTGAATTCAAAATTGATAAACTCAAAATTGCGGCTTGCCGCAACAATTCAAAACTCAAAACTCAAAATTCAAAACTCAAAATTCAAAACTCAAAATTCAAAATTCAAAACTCAATATGTTAGAAGTAAAGAACCTCCACGCCACAATTGCTGGCAAGGAAATACTCCGAGGCATCAACCTCACAATCAAGGATGGCGAGATACACGCCATTATGGGACCTAACGGTTCTGGCAAGTCAACTCTCAGTGCTGTGCTAACTGGTAATCCTCTCTATGAGGTAACGGAAGGCGAGGCATGGTTTAACGGCAAGAACATCCTTGAGATGAAGCCTGAGGACCGTGCCCACGAGGGACTCTTCCTCTCGTTCCAATACCCGGTGGAGATACCGGGCGTGTCGATGACCAACTTCCTCAAGGCTGCTGTCAACGAGAAACGCAAGTATCAGGGTCTGCCCGAACTTAAGGCAGGCGACTTCCTGAAGCTAATGAACGAGAAGCGCAAGATTGTAGAACTTGACTCTAAGTTCACACGCCGCTCAGTAAACGAGGGCTTCTCGGGCGGTGAGAAGAAGCGCAACGAGATATTCCAGATGGCAATGCTCGAACCGAAGCTTGCCATACTCGACGAAACAGACTCAGGACTTGATGTCGACGCAATGCGTATTGTTGCCGACGGTGTAAACAAAATGCACAATCCTGAGACATCAGCCATAGTCATCACTCACTACGAGCGTCTGCTCGATATGATAAAGCCCGATGTGGTGCACGTGCTCTACAAGGGACGCATCGTGAAGACTGCCGGACCGGAGCTTGCCAAGGAGATTGAACAGCGAGGCTACGACTGGATTAAAGCAGAGGTTGAAGAGTAGTTTTGAATGTTGAGTTTTGAATTTTGAATTATCGGCAAAGCCGATTTTGATTTATTCAATTTTGAGTTTCTGAATTATTGATGAATTCAATAAATCATAAATCAAAATTCAAAAAATAGTAATTGTGACAAAGTCGCAACAATTCAGAATTCAAAATTCAAAACTCACAATTGCGACCACGTCGCAACAATTCAAAACTCAAAATTCAAAATTCAAAACTCAAAATAATGAACAGCGAACAACAATACATCGACCTTTATCGTAACACACGCGAACAAATCTGCGCACACAGCGCCGACGCACTGAACGCCGTGCGTGACGCTGCCTTTGCTGATTTCGAGCGCTTGGGATTTCCGTCGCGAAAGGTTGAGAGATATAAATATACAACCATCGACAAGCTCTTCGAGCCAAACTACGGATTGAACATCAACCGTATCGAAGTGCCAGTTGATCCATACAAGGCGTTCCGTTGCGACGTTCCTAATCTCAGTACCTCGCTCTACTTCATAGTAAACGACCAGTTCCGTCAGGCATTGCAGCCTAAGGAGAACCTTCCGGAAGGTATTGTAGTAGCATCGCTTGCCGATTATGCCAAGCAGAACCCGGAGTTTGTTGCCAAATACTACGCTCGTCTGGCTAAGACTGACGAGGACGGCATAACCGCTCTCAACACAATGCTGGCACAGGACGGATTGTTGGTGTACGTGAAGAAGAATGTAGTAGTAGACAAAACGGTGCAGGTGATAAACATTCTGCGCTCTGCTGTAGACCTGATGGTAAACCGTCGTGTACTCATCGTCATGGAAGAAGGCGCTAGTGCAAAGTTTCTCTTCTGCGACCATGCTGCCGACGACAGCCAGTACCTTACAACACAGATTATCGAGGCTTATGTCGGAGCCAACGCTTCGCTTGAGCTGTACTGCATGGAGGAGACCCACTACAAGAACACACGCGTGTCGAACGTGTATGTTGAGCAGCAGCGCGACTCACGTTTCCACCATAACGTAATCACCCTGCATAACGGCGTGACCCGCAACCGTCTCGACGTGATGCTGAAGGGTGAGGGTGCTGAGTGCTGGTGCAACGGCTGCGTGATAGCCGACAAGACACAGCACGTCGACAACAACACGCTTATCGACCATCAGGTGAGCCACTGCACGAGTCACGAACTCTACAAGTATGTACTTGACGACAAGTCGACGGGAGCGTTTGCCGGTCGTGTCCTCGTGCGTCACGGTGCACAGAAGACTGTCAGCGAAGAGGTGAACCAGAACCTTTGCGCCACCAAAACAGCCCGAATGTACACCCAGCCGATGCTCGAGATATATGCCGACGACGTGAAATGCTCGCATGGTTCTACCGTAGGACAGCTCAACGACGCCGCATTGTTCTACATGCGACAGCGTGGCATCAGTGAGAAGGAAGCCAAACTGCTCCTCGAGTTCGCCTTCGTCAATGAGGTGATAGACCAGATACAGCTTGAACCACTGCGCGACCGCCTGCACTATCTCGTAGAGAAGCGATTCCGTGGCGAACTGAGCAAGTGTGAAGGCTGCAAAATGTGCAAGTAAAAGGAAAAGTGAAAAGAGAAAAGTGAAAAATCCAAATGTTTAGAAGAATATACAATTCTCTTTACTATTTGATTCTTCACTTTTCCCTTTTCCCTCTTCCCTCTTCCCTTTTCCACACCTCTCTATTATTAGGCTATTTGATTTTTCACTTTTCACTTTTCTCTCTTCCCTTACCAATATGTACGATATAAATAAAGTCCGCGCCGACTTCCCCATACTTTCGCGCACCGTCTACGATCGCCCACTCGTATATCTCGACAATGCGGCTACAACACAGAAGCCATTGTGTGTGCTTGATGCTATGCGCGATGAATATCTCAATGCCAATGCCAATGTGCATCGTGGTGTGCATTATCTGTCGCAGCGTGCCACCGACCTGCACGAGGCAGCCCGTGAGACCGTCCGCAAGTTTATCAATGCTCCCAAGACCGAGGAGATTATCTTCACTCGCGGCACAACGGAGAGCATCAACCTTGTGGTGTCGTCGTTCTGCGAGGAGTTTATGCACGAGGGCGACGAGGTGATAGTGTCGGTGATGGAGCACCATTCCAACATCGTGCCTTGGCAGTTGCAAGCCGCCAAGCGTGGCATTGCACTCAAGGTAATACCGATGGACGACAGCGGAAAGCTCGATATGGAGACTTATGAGCAGCTGTTCAGCGAAAAGACCAAGATTGTCAGCGTAGCTCATGTCAGCAATACGCTCGGAACTGTCAATCCCGTGAATGACATTATCCGCATAGCCCACGACCACGGCGTGCCCGTGTTGGTAGACGGAGCGCAGTCGACTCCTCATTTTGCGGTAGACGTGCAAGCTATGGATTGCGACTTCTTCGCCTTCTCGGGTCATAAGATTTACGGTCCGACGGGCATCGGGGTGCTGTATGGCAAGGAAGAGTGGCTCGACCGTATGCCGCCCTATCAGGGTGGAGGCGAGATGATAGAGAGTGTGAGCTTCGAGAAGACGGTGTTCGAGAAGCTGCCGTTCAAGTTTGAGGCAGGCACTCCTGACTATGTAGCCACTCACGGACTTGCAACAGCCATCGATTATGTGTCGGCTCTCGGCATGGACAACATTGCCCGACATGAGCACGAACTCACTGAATACTGCATGAAGCAGTTGGCTGAGATACCCAATATGCGCCTCTTCGGCACCACTGAGGGCAAGGATGCGGTAGTGTCGTTCCTCGTTGGCGACATACATCATCTCGACATGGGAACATTGCTTGACCGTCTCGGCATAGCCGTGCGAACCGGTCATCACTGCGCCCAGCCCGTAATGGACCGTCTCGGCGTGCAAGGTGTAGTGCGAGCATCGTTCGCATTGTATAATACTAAGGAAGAAGTCGACGCTCTTGTCGCTGGTGTGAGAAGAGTAAGTCAGATGTTCTGATACTCTTATTTACCGAATATTCATCAGGCTATGGCTTTGAAGCCATAGCCTGCACAAACTGCTTGACAATGGAACTTGAACATATTCTTTATTTGATGTACGGCATGTGCATCATGTTTCATCTGATGATGGCTTGGATATTCTGCCGTCGTGGTCTGCCGTTGTCCAAACGACTGATAGGTGTTCTCATGTTGTTGATAGCGATACAGTATATCAAGGACTTGCCATGGGTGAGTTTTTTTTATACCGATGATTGTTTTCGTGATCGTTTGTCAACGTGTATAGACATAGTCACCGTACCGGTTTATGTGTCGGTATTGGTTGAATTATGCCGCCCAGGTTCAGTCAATCTGCGTCGTGGCTTCTTGGCTGAGTTGCCGTTTCTTGTATTCTTCTTATTATATATAGTCTTTGTCAATTCATACTTTTTCTATGCTCTTTTAGCGATGTCTATTGCCTATGGCACATGGTGTGCCGTGTGGACCTTGCGCGAATTGCCCGTATATCACCGACGGCTGAAAGAGGAGTACTCGTACGATGAAGAAATCAATCTGCATTGGCTTCGTGGAGTGATGATATTTTTCTATATTATACTTGCCGCCTGGATATATCAGGCTTTATTCAAAGGCTATTTCTCCGACTTGGTTTATATGATAGTCTCGCTTGTGTCGTGGTCGGTGGTGTGCTATTTCATCAACAGACAGGACGTTGAGTTCCGCGAAGTGGTGGGTAGCAGTGGGGCGATAGATAGTAGCGACATTGAGGCGCAGACAACAGACAGTTTAGAACAACAACCATGTCCGCAACCTCCTGTTCCACCTTCCGTCAGTGTGGAGTCCTCGACCCAGGCTTCAGATATAGACGAGCAAATGGTTGCTGATATATATAAAGCCTTCGAAGAAGACAAGATTTATCTTAATCCGAAACTACGTCTGTCAGACCTTGCTGCACGTATCGGCACCAACCGAACCTATATGAGCCAGTATTTCAATCATACGTGCGAACAGTCGTTCTACGAATACGTGAACAACTATCGTGTGCGTCATTCAATGGGGCTTCTGAGCGACACCGACTATACTCTTGAGATAATAGCAGAGATGTCAGGCTTCAATTCGCTGTCAACATTCCGACGCGCTTTCATCCAGAAGAATGGATGTAGTCCGCAACAATATCGAAGCGAAATGGCTTCGTGAGAGTCGCATAACGTGCATTTCGCAAAGTTTTGACAAATGGACTCCAACTTCTTTTGGCTTTTTGCGTCTCACTTTTTACTTTATGGCACATCATTTTTACTGAATGACACGAGTTTGAAGAAACATTTTTCTAATTTTGCTATCGCTGCTAAGAGATAGAACACACAAGGTAAAATGAGCAGGAAAGTGACGACACAGAAACTTTAATATATATATATGGCTCATGTGTTGCGTGTAGACTGAAGGTTGTACACAAAGCAGATTGATGAGCTGAACTATGGAATTAAAAAATCAGTAATGTAGAATCGACCATTATTTTTGGGCTGCAAGAGTAGCAGCTATTATTTTTTAGAAACAGAAAACAAGTAAAAGCAGTTTGTAATTGTTTGATAATGACAATTTGAATCGGGCCGTCTGACAGTGATGCCAGGCGGCTTTTGCTTTTTATATGCAATTACACTTAATTCACTTGAATAATTTGGCTGTTTCGATTTTTATTGCGTAATTTGCGTCTAATAACGAAAACAATAATCTACAATGCAATATACTATTAATGTAAGAGGCCGACTCGTTGACCTCTCACAACCCATGGTAATGGGCATACTCAATGCAACACCCGACTCTTTCTATAGTGGTTCGCGCAAGCAGACAGAGGCTGAGATAGCCGACCGCGCCAACCAAATCATTGCCGAAGGTGGCAGAATCATTGATGTCGGTGCCTTTTCGACACGTCCTGGTGCCGAAGAAGTGAGCGTGGAGGAAGAGACAGCGCGCCTGAAACGCGCCCTGCAGATAGTGCATCGCGAGCAGCCCGATGCCATAGTCAGCGTCGATACCTATCGTCCGCTTGTGGCACGTAGATGCGTAGAGGAGTTTGGAGCCGACATAATCAACGATGTGTCGGAAGGCGGACTGACTGGCATTGTAGGTCAGGCGATACACGAAGAGGGCGATATGTTTGAGACGGTGGCGCGTCTTGGCGTACCTTATATATTAATGTCGGTGCAGCCTACGCTCGAAAAGATGATGATGGGTTTTGCCGAAGAGGTGCAGCGCCTGCACAGTCTGGGTGCCAAGGACATCATACTCGACCCCGGCTATGGTTTCGGCAAGACGCTCGAGCAGAACTACGAGATTATGAAGCATTCGGAGCGACTGCTGGAGTTCGGTCTGCCCGTGCTCGTGGGCATCTCGCGCAAGAGCATGATATACAAGCTCCTGGGCGGCGACCCAACCACATCGCTCAATGGCACAACAGTGCTCAACACCATATCTCTGCAGAAGGGAGCCTCAATCCTTCGTGTACATGATGTAAGAGAAGCTTTCGAGTGCATCAAAATTGCAGAACAATTTTGATGCACTCGAAAGAATTAGGAGTTAGGAATTAGGAATTAGGAGTTGGTTGCTATGTCCAAACTCTAATTCGTAACTCCTAATTCGTAACTCCTAATTCCTAACTCGTAATTCCTAACTCGTAATTCAGAATATATGTTCGCATTCGGAATAAAAGACATCATCGACATATTGCTTGTCGCCCTGATGCTATACTACATCTACCGTCTGATGAAGGAGAGCCGCTCGCTCAATGTTTTCATCGGCATTATCGTGTTCGTAATGGTGTGGCTCTTCGTGAGCCAGGTGCTTGAGATGCGACTCTTGGGTGCCATTATGGACAAGTTGGTAAGCGTGGGTGTAATCGGATTGATAGTGCTCTTTCAGGAAGAAATACGCCGGTTCCTTTACTCGCTTGGCGCCCATCAGCGCTTCAAGCAGTTCACGCAGTTGTTCATGGTAGGCGGCAAGGACAAGAAGAAACTCATCGACAAAGAGACCATCATGCCTATCGTGATGGCATGTATGGATATGTCGCGCGGCAAGGTGGGCGCACTCATGGTGATAGAACGTGGCGTACGCCTTGACGACATCGTGGACACGGGCGACCTTATCGACGCTCGCATCAACCAGCGGCTCATCGAGAACATCTTCTTCAAGAACTCGCCGCTGCACGACGGAGCCATGATCATCACCGGCAAGCGCATACGTGCCGCCGGCTGCATTCTGCCCGTTGCACATAATCACGACATTCCAAAGGAATTAGGACTGCGCCATCGTGCCGCACTCGGCATTTCGCAAGATAGCGACAGTATAGCCATTGTGGTGTCAGAAGAGACCGGTGGCATCAGTGTGGCGATAAAAGGCGAGTTCCAACTGCGTCTTTCGGCAGAGAAACTGGAGAATATACTCTCTAAAGAGATGAACTTTTAAAATAAATGAGTTACGCACGGCGTAACTCATTTATTTTTACTAATTTTGCAAAGTCAATGTGACAAAATAACTAAATACGGATTATTAAAAACTAAAGTTATTCCACATAATTATGAACTTACTTGAACACATCGTTGCGCGCGCCAAGAGCGACAAACAGCGCATCGTGCTCCCCGAGGCTACCGAGGAGCGTACACTTAGAGCAGCCGACCGCGTATTGGCCGACGACATTGCCAATCTTATCCTCATCGGCAACCCTGAGGAACTCAAGACTCTCGCCGAGAAGTGGGATCTCCACAACATCGACAAGGCAACAATTGTCGACCCTGAGAACAATCCTAAAGCCGAGGAGTATGCAACTCTGCTTGCCGAACTGCGCAAGAAGAAGGGCATGACCATCGAGCAGGCTCGCGAACTCGTGAAGAACCCGCTCTATCTCGGTTGCATGATCATCAAGACAGAGGGTGCTGACGGTCAGATTTCGGGTGCATTGAGCACAACTGGCGACACACTGCGTCCTGCCTTGCAGATTATCAAGTGCGCTCCGGGCGTGACATGTGTCAGCGGTGCAATGCTTATGCTCACCCACGAGCATCAGTATGGCGACGACGGCATCATCGTTATGGGTGACGTTGCTGTAACACCGGTTCCGACAGCCGACCAGCTTGCTCAGATTGCTGTATGTACAGCACAGACTGCACGCTCAGTTGCCGGCATCCAGGATCCGCGCGTTGC
>ERZ1034719.1140-NODE-1140-length-13067-cov-7.654165_pt1 | contig 13067 bp, 8 predicted proteins | sample MGYA00520703_ERZ1034719 | MGnify/ENA primary metagenome ERZ1034719 (study PRJEB33766, sample SAMN09781716) | gut metagenome | biome: gut microbiome | host: Homo sapiens | place: Madagascar | study: EMG produced TPA metagenomics assembly of the PRJNA485056 data...
TGAAACCGGAGTTGACGCCGGCCTCGGTGGTCAGGAACGCGGTCAGGCCGTTGGAGAGCGCGGGGTTGACCATACGCTCGGTGCGGCGCTCGGAAGCGTCGGCCAGCTCGCTCGCGGCGATGCCGAGGAAGTCGAACGGCAGGGCCATGGGCTCGCCATGGAAGTTACCGCCGGAGATAACGGCCTCGTCATCGAGGAACATCAGCGGGTTATCGGTGACGGCGTTGAGCTCGATCTCGACCTTCTCGCGGACGTAATCGAGAGCGTCACGGCAGGCGCCGTGCAGCTGCGGGATGCAGCGCAGGGCGTAAGCGTCCTGAACGCGGTCCTTCTGGCAGTTGTCGAGGATCTCGGAGCCGTCGAGCAGCTTGCGCATGTTCGCGGCGACGAGCATCTGGCCCTTCTGGCCGCGCACCTGATGGATGCGGGGGTCGAAGGCGTTGCGCAGGCCGGTCAGGCCCTCGAAGGACATGGACGCGATCACGTCGCCGAGCTGGGCGGCGCAGATGGTGTCGTACAGCGCGAGAGCACCGACGGAGGTCATCGCGCAGGTGCCGTTCGTCATGCCGAGGCCTTCCTTGGAGACCAGGGTGTCGAGCGTCTTGATGCCAGCCTTGGCCATGGCCTCAGCACCGGGCATCTTCACGCCCTCGTACATGGCCTCGCCCTTGCCGAGCATGGGGAGCGTCATGTGAGCGAGAGGAGCCAGGTCGCCGGAGGAGCCGAGAGAGCCCTTCTGCGGGACGACGGGGGTCACGCCCTTGTTGAGCATCTCGAGCAGCATCTCGACGAGGATGGGACGAACGCCGCTCACGCCGCCGCACAGAGCGTTGGCACGCAGCAGCATCATGCCGCGGACGATCTCGTCAGCATACGGCTCGCCGGCGGCGGTGCAGTGGCTGAGGATCAGGTTGGTGGAGAGCTGATTGCTCATCTCCTTGGGGACGGCGACCTTCTGGAACTCGCCGAAGCCCGTGGTGATGCCGTAAGCGACGCGGCCCTCAGCGGCGATCTTCTCGGCCAGGGCGCGGGACTTCTTCATGGCTTCCAGAGCGGAGGGAGCCAGCTCGACGGTCGCATTGTAGCGAGCGATGGCGACGAAGGATTCGAGCGTCAGGCTGTGGCCATCGACGACGACATGCTTGATCGCAGTAGGATTCATGATCATGGTAGTGTCCTCTCTTTTCTCAAAGTTCCGGTGTGGCCCGGTCGGCGTGTCCGGTTGCCCGAACCGCCCAAGTGCAAGAAACGTGTCGAAGCGTTCCCCTTGCTTTCCGCGCATGCCCGTGCGTGGATGGCGCTCCGCCTGTGGAAAAGTCCCACAGGATCGTTCTGGAAACAGTATAGCACATTTTTGTGCAAAATCAATAGTTTTTTGCCGAAAAAAGTTTTCTTTGTTGTGCGTTATCACCATATTTGGATAACACACTATCAGGGTACAGTGATAGAATTGGACAGAATAGATAAAAAAAGCGCCCCGCAAAAGCGGGGCGCCCTTCATTCTTTGTGGAAAGGTCACAGTTGTTCACTTCTTGTGCTTCTTGCTGGACTTCGGTTCGGGCGCGGCATAATCCATGATGCGGATCGCCGGATTCTTCTTTTTGATGAACGCGTAGATCTCGTCGAGGTCTTCGCGCGGGAAGAAGAGAGCCTTTTCCGTGTTGCCGTGGCCGATGTGCAGGCGCACCATGTCGGCATGGCCGCGGTCCTCGCACACGATCGCATTGATGTCCTCCCAGGGGAAGAACTCGTAGTTGGTGGTGAACTGCATATCGTAGAAGATCTCAAGTCCGCGGCTCGTGAGAGCGGCGTCCTTTTTGGTCATCAGCGTCAGCAGATACAGCACTGAGAATGCGAGCGAGACGAAGGCGAGCAGCGGATTTCTGCTGCGAGTCGAAATGCCGAACAGCAGCAGCACGACGACCAAGATCCATCCGCCGACCTGCACCCACTTTTTGCGCGGCTTGAGCGACGCCTGTGCGGGATAGATCGGGGGCGGGACGGATTCCCAGGGAAGCGAATGTTTCACAGCGGTGATTCCTTTCTAAGTAAGCGAGGGGGAGAGATTACGCGTTGATCTTGGGGGCCTTGCCGGCGGCACGGCGAGCCTCGAGGTTCGCAAGGGCCTTGGCGTGAGCCTCTTCGGGAGCGCCGGCGGGCTTGCCGGCCTTGGTCTTGCCGAAGATATTGGTGTAGGAACCGTCAGCCCAGAAGATGTTGCGGCCGAGCAGTGCGGTCACGTAAGCATAGACGGGGTTGAGCAGGTTGACGAACGCATACGGGAAGAACACCACCGGGCTCATGCCGAGAACACCGGTCTGGTAAGCGCCGCAGCCGGTCCAGGGGAACATAACGGCCCAGAGGGTACCGGCATCTTCCAGAGAACGGGAGAGCATATTGCGGCCGAGGCCGAGCTCGTCGTACTTGTCAGCATAGATGGGGGCGGGAACGCCAATGCCGAGGAACTGGTCGCACATGGTGGCGTCGCAGAAGATGGAGGTCAGCAGGGTGGCGAGGATCAGGCTGCCGACGGAGTGGATCTTGTGCTTCAGGCCGCCGAACAGACGCTCGATGCAGCCGCAGCGCTCCAGCGCACCGCCGTAAGCGAGAGCGACAAGGATGAGGTTGATAGTCCACATGGTGCCGTCCATACCGCCGGCCTTGCCGAGGATGGAGTCAGCGACTTCGTTGCCGGTCTCAACGCCGATACCGTAGTGCAGCATGTTGAAGATGTCGCCCAGGGCGCGGGAGCCGTAGATGTCGGTGGACTGGAAGATGATCATGAAGATCGTTGCGGTGGCGACGGAGGCGGCAATGCCGACCAGGCCGGGCACACGCAGGACGCACATCACGATAACGACGATGATGGGAATGAGCAGAACCGGGGAGATATTGAAGGAACCGCGGAACGCGTCCTGAATGCTCTGGGCTACAGCGGGATCATAGGCGCTGGTGTCAACGTTCAGGCCGAGGATGGTGTAGATAATCAGGGCGATGACGAGGGTCGGGCCGGTGGTGGAGACCATCGCGGTGACGTGGTCGAACAGGCCGGTCTCAGCAACAGCCGCGGCAAGGTTGGTGGTATCGGACAGGGGGGAGAACTTATCGCCGACATACGCGCCGGAGATGATCATACCGGCAGTGATGGGGGCGGGGATGCCGAGACCGGCGCCGATGCCGAGGAACGCAAGACCGATGGTGGCGGTGGTGGTCCAGGAGGAGCCGCACGCCATACCGACGATCGCGCAGAGGATGCAGCCGATGGGAAGGAACAGCTTCGGGGTCAGCAGGTCAAGGCCGTAGACGATCAGGGAAGGGATCGCGCCGGAAGCCATGAAGCTGGAAACCAGGAAACCGACGGTGCAGAGGATCAGAACGGCTTCCATGGAAGCTGCCAGACGATCGATCATACCGGCGAGCATATCCTGGAAGCTGTGGCCGCAGGCGAAGCCGACGATGCAGGCGACGACGATGGACAGGACCAGGGGCATGTGCGCGTCATGATAACCGGATTCGGAATGACCGAGGAAGCAGTAAAGCATGAACCCGATCATTGCCACAATGGGGATCAGCGCCAGAATAAAACTGGGCTCCCGTGCGACTTTCTTTTCGTTTGCCATTGATGAGTACCTCTCTCTTCATAAAAATACTTGCCCGCCAGGAAGCGGGATGACCGCTTCTCCCCAAGACGAGCACGCTTCACACCGCACAAGGGGACGTGCGTTTTCTGTGGAGGGGTCCCACAGAAAAACAGACACAGAACTTAGGCAACAGCACCGTCGGGCAACGGTTTCTTGCACGCTGTTTCCCATGCCCTAATCTATTTGTGAACTAATTGTAACATACCTGTTCAGCAAAAGCAATAAAATTCGCGTAGATCCCAAAAAATATTTTAGTCAATTCTTCTATATCTGGATGACGTGATGTTATGTTGATATGCTTTTACGGCATTGCGATAAAGCAAAACAGACAAAAAGGAGCAGGCGCTTAGCGCCTGCTCTGATCAAAATGACGAATGGCTTACTTTTCTTCTTTTGCCCGCTCGAGCAGCAGCTTATAGCCGTCCGCCCCATAGCAAAGGCACTTATTGACGCGCGTGATGGTCGTGGACGAAACGCCGATCTTCTGCGAGATCTGCGTGAAGGTCTTGCCATCGGCGAGAAGCGACGCCACCTCGAAGCGCTGGGACATCGCCTCGATCTCGCTGAAGGTGCAGAGATCGTCAAAGAAGCGGTAGCATTCTTCCTCCGTTTTCAAAGATAAGATCGCCTTGAACAGGTGATCGGTCTCTTCGCTTTTCATTTTGCTCTGGTACATCCAACGTTCCTCCTCAACGATCCGATCGGATCGACTCCTGCCCGCGCGGTGTGGCCGCGGCGGACGCCGAATGACGGCTGCCCGAAAGCTGCTTGCGGGCGAACCTCGGTTTTCGGAGTTTGCCCGTTGATATTGTCTCTATGGTAACAAAAAGCGGCAGTTCCGTCAAGCGCAATTCGTGCTTTTTGGCGGATATCTTCATTTTTCGTGAACACTGTCCGCGACGGAAAGAAAAATTTTTGCACCGCAGGCGGCGAAAGCTATGGCAATTCCGCGCGGAAAATGCTATACTGTCACGAAAGTGGAAAAAACGGCCGCGGACGCTTGACAATCCCTGCGCCGTACCGTAAAATATCTGTCAACCACTCCGATACGCTGCTGTGCCACCGCAGTACAGTACGCTGTCCATGCATTCTATTAGGAAAGGACACACACTATCATGGCAACGATCAAAGCTCACACCTTATCCGGCTTTATGGAGCTGCTTCCCGCGCCGCAGACCCAGATGGAGCGCCTTATGGAGGTGCTGCGCTCGTCCTACGGCGTCTATGGCTTTACCCCGCTCGACACGCCCATCATCGAAGCGAGCGATGTGCTGCTCGCCAAGGGCGGCGGCGAGACGGAAAAGCAGATCTACCGTTTCTCCAAGGGCGACAGCGACCTGTCCCTTCGCTTCGACCTGACGGTGCCTCTGGCGAAATACGTTGCCCTGCATTATGCCGACCTCGCTTTCCCGTTCCGCCGTTTCCAGATCGGAAAGGTCTATCGCGGCGAGCGCGCGCAGCGCGGCCGCTTCCGCGAGTTCTATCAGGCAGATATCGACGTCATCGGCGACGGCGAGCTCGACATCACGAACGACGCCGAGATCCCCGCCATCATCTATACCGTCTTCTCCCGCCTCGGCCTGTCCCGTTTCCAGATCCGCATCAACAACCGCCGCATCTTAAACGGCTTCTACGCGATGCTGGGTCTTTCCGACAAGTCCGGCGATATCATGCGCACCGTCGACAAGATCGAAAAGATCGGCCCTGACCTCGTGCGTGCGATCTTGGTCGACGACTACGCCATCGAGGGCGAAAAGGCGGATGAGATCCTCGCCTTCATCGGCATCAAGGGCACGAACGAAGAGGTGCTCGCTTCTCTTGAAAAGTACCGCGGCCGCAACGAGATGTTCGACCAGGGCCTCGACGAACTGACGACCGTCGCCAAGTACCTCGGCGCGTTCGGCGTGCCGCAGGAGAACTTCGCGGTCGACCTGACCATCGCGCGCGGCCTCGACTACTACACCGGCACGGTGTACGAGACGACGCTGCTCGACCACCCCGAGATCGGCTCGGTCTGCTCCGGCGGCCGCTACGATAACCTTGCGGAGTACTATACTGACCGCAAGCTTCCCGGCGTCGGCATTTCGATCGGCGTGACGCGCCTGTTCTACGTCCTCGGCGAGCAGGGGCTGCTCAACAGCGATATCTGCACCGCGCCGGCGGACGTGCTTATCCTGCCGATGACCGAGGACCTGAGCGAGGCCATCTCGCTCGCGACCGACCTTCGCGCCGCGGGCGTCAGCACGCAGATCTATACGGAAAAGAAGAAGTTCAAGGCCAAGATGAACTACGCCGACAAGCTCAAGGTGCCCTACGTCTACTTCCTCGGCGAAGACGAGATCAACGCGGGCGTCGTGTCCTGCAAGGACATGCGCACCGGCGAGCAGGTGAAGCTCCCCCGCGCGGAAGCGGTGGAAAAGGCCAAGGCCTTTGTGGAGTCTGACCGCCAAAAGCCGGTCATTTGTGAAAAGTAAAAAAGTGGCAGCCCGAAAGGGCTGCTTCTTTTTTGCGCTCCCTCGGGGGAGCGGTTGCTTTCCGCGCAGAGCGCGGAGGGAAAATGCGGCGTGCGGGCGGCAGAGTCAAAGGGGATATTCTCTTTCGCGAAAGAGAATATCCCCTTTGGAACCCCAAGAGAAAGGCGAGGGGAGGGCCCCTCGACCCCCGACATTGCGGGTTTGCAGCTTGAAGAGCTGCACGCGCTGCGCAATGTAAGTGCGGTGTACATGGCTTCGCCATGAATCCCTGCGATTCGGCACCGATTGCAACCGCGCCTTACTCCGTGAGGCGCGAGTGACGGTAGCACGGCGGCAGACTGCTTGCGAAATAGCGGCATTGCTGCGCTCGCCGCATTGTGGAGTGCTCCGGTAGACGGAAATTAGGCTGTACTTCTACAAGATACGCAGAGCGGCAGCGGGTAGTAGGAGCAGAGGCAAATCGTCTAGCAGCAACACTTGGCAGGCACCCGATTCGGCAAGCATGGCAGCTCTTCGAGCTGCTCGCTTGCAATGTCAAAGCCTTTCTCTTGGGGTTCCAAAGGGGATATTCTCTTTTGCGAAAGAGAATATCCCCTTTGATTCGCTCCCACACGGTGTGGGGAACAACGATGCAGCGCTGCCGCGCTGCGATAAAAACCCCGCTGCGCGGGGAGGGCGCAAAAAAAGGCAGCCTTTCGGCTGCCGATTTTTTCAGTCCACCGTGCGCATGAAGGACGTCGATCCCTTCTGGAATCTCACATCCAGCTTCACGCGGTCCGCGCGCATATAGCTCGTGGTGTATTCATAGGTATGCCCGTTCTCGGTCGTGGTGCGGCGCTGATGGAAAAACGCCGCCGAGCCGGGCGCGCAGTGCAGAAGCTGCGCCTCGTGCGGCGCGAGCACAACGGCCTCATACGTGTCCGACGCGGAAAACGGGATGACGCCGACGTGGTAGAGCAGACTATAGAAGCTGTGCGTCTCCAAAAGCTCGCGCGTCAGGTTCGGGTAGATGTACTCTGGGTAGTACGACGTCTCTAAAATGAGCGGCTCGCCGTCGACGTTTCGCACGCGCGTGAAGCGATAGACCTTCACGCCCGACTCAAGGCCCATGAGCGTCACGATCTTGGGAGAAGGCGTGATGACCGCGAAGTCGACCAGCGTGGACGACGGCGTTTTGCCCAGCTGGGAAATTTCCGTCGTGAACGAATACTGCACGCCCTTGCGGCGCGTGTTCGGGTCAGTGACGAACGTGCCCTTGCCGCGCTTGCGCACGACAAAGCCCTCTTCTTCGAGCGCACCGATGGCCTGGCGCACGGTGTTGCGGCTGATGTCGTAAACGCGGCAGAGCTCGGCCTCGCTCGGCAGCAGGTCGCCGACCTTGAGCGCGCCGGAGGTGATGCTGCGCTTGATGATGCCCATGAGCTGGGAGTAAAGCGGAATTTCACTGTCGAGCGACAGCGGATTTTTGAGGACCGGATTGTGTTCCATGGTGGGAACCTCCCGAGAAATACGTTTTGGAATATTCCCATCATACCACATATCTTTGAGATGTTCCAGTACTTTTTCCCGCCCGCCGCTGAAAAACCGCAAAAAAAGGAGGGGGTAGCCCCTCCTTTTTAGGAATTGCGCATTACCAGCCGGTCCCGAGCTCTGTTCCGTACCAGCGGCCGTCGTCCCTGAGCTGGATGGTGCAGCAGCGGTAGAACTCATAGGCGTCCTTAGGCGCGGCGGGGTTCTCGCATTTGACGGTGTTGCCCGCCATGGCGCTTTGCAGCGCGTTGGCGCTCTCCACCGTGAATTCCACCCTTACGGCAAAGCAGTAGGTGTTGTCGTCGATCTCGCCCGCCTTGCGCTTGGCCTGCGTGGTCTCCTCGGCGGGGTTTACCGTGACATTGAGCCATGTGAATTTATAGATGCTGCCGCTCGTCACCTCTTTCTGCGTCCCGTAATAGGCGTTCGCCCAGTTCTGCGCGGCCTCCTGCCACGAAAAGCTCTTCGACTGGGCGCGGACGTCGGAGGTGAGCATGTCGGAATACTCCGCCGTGTCGTACCACACGCGCATCAAGTCGTAAAGTGTGCGGCCATCATTGTCCACGATGCTGAAATCGCCGACCGCGCGGTAATAGCGTTCGCTTTTGCCCGACACATATTTGACGGTGTTCGTTCCCTTATAGAATATCAGGCACGTCGCCTGCGCGTTGTGCGGCCAGAGCTCGACAGAGTCCAGACCGTCGAGGTTTTTCGGCTTGTCGATGGGCTTGTATTCATAGCTGTCGAGCGCGACGGAATAGCCCGTCAAAAGGGGAGCATGGCTCCCGCTCTCGCCGCTGGCGGGGCAGAAGGCGAGAATGTCGACCGTGGCGGCATTCGACGCGAGCACAAGGTCGCTTTCAAATGTCGCTTCCTTGTCCGGCGTCTTGTTGTACCATGCGAGCATCGCGTCGAAGATCGTCGCATAGTCGCCGTAGCTGCTGACCTTGTAGTAGCGCGTATCGCCGTGCTGGTAGAGCATGAAATCCGAGCCCTCGTAGAAGGTAAAGCGCGCAGAATTGCTGAGGCTGAGGCAGAGGGCGAGGGGATTCCCGCCGCCGGGCGGAACAGCGCTGCCCGAGGGCGAGGACTCGGACGGATCGTACTCTTTATAATCGCACGTATCGAGCAGAACGGTCGGGGCGGCGTCCTTCGGATCGTGGCCGCCGACCGCCATGCCGTCGGTATTCAGACTGAGCCAGGACGCGCCGCCATTCGATGCAAGCTGAAGGTCGGCCTGAAATGCGGTATCGTCAGGCGCTGGATCGGAAGATTCGGAACCGTTGGGGGAACCATCCGTGAAAAGAATCTTTGACGTCCGGAAGCTGTTGACCATCGCCTGCAAGATGACGGCCTCGCCCTCAACGGCGCGGTCGCGGTTCCAGCCCCACTGATTCTCTTCCGTGCTGCCGTCGAACGTCCAGTGCGTTGTGACCTCGTAGCAGGTGCCGTCCGGCGCATCAAAGAGCGTGACAATTGTGTTGCTCATGCCCTCGTGCGTCACAAAGCGCCAGCCCGCGTCGGTCTTCTCGGCCTTTGCGCCGGTGCTTTCCCATTCCGCCTTCGCTTCGTCAAGGCTCTGCTCGAGCTTCTTTGCGTTGAAGTAGGAGCCGGTGTCGTAGCGGGAGTACCAGAACTCCGTCCCCGGATTGCACGCCCAGGCGGTGATCGGCGCATAGAAGTAGTAGCTGCCGTCGCCCGAAATGAGCCGCGCCTCGCACTGGTTGGCGCGGCCGTAGCCGTCCGTTGCCGCGTTCAGCAGGTTGGGAATGTACATCTTCGGCTCGTTGAGCCCCGCGTAGTCGATATAGAAGTCGTGCAGGTAATACTTTTCCTCTCCGCTGTAGTTGCATCCGTCGTACCACAGGCCGTCGTTGCCGGTATAGGTGCCGATGACCTGATAGCCGGTCTTCTCGCCGCTGGTGTAGTGCAGGACGGTGAGATAGTGCGTCCAGCTCTCTCTGAGGTAACCGTCATCCGTCACATACTGCCCGCCCACGGGTTCGATTTCCACGCCCGCCTCGTTCGTGGGCTTCATCTCGTACTGAAAGTACCACAGCTCCAGCACCGTGCCGTCGGGGGAAAGGTTGCCGAGCGAATCGGCGAACTCGAGCTGCGTCACGCGCACGTCGGCGACCGTGTCCTCGATCGAGCGGGACGCATATTCATTGTTTTCCGACACGGAATAGGTCATCGTGCCTTTTTTGAGGTCTTCCACGCACGTGGCGGCATAGTCGTCCATCGAGGCGTAGATCGGATTGATCTGTTCGTTTAGGCGGTAGACCATGCAGAAGCATTCACTGCCGTCTTCCGCATAGTCGGCGGAAAGGCCGAGATAGATTGTGCCGTCTTCTTGCTCAAGAAGATAGGCCTGATACGGCTGAGAGTTCTTTGCCTCTTCGCAGTAGCCGGTCCATGCGGATTTGTTGTGCTGCATAAGGTCGTCGACCGGAGAAGCGTCTCTGGTGTTGCCGAAGAGTGCGTAGAAGGACTGCTTTTCCAGCTTGTATTCCTCCATCGGGCCGTAGATAAGGGCATAGCCCAGATCGTTGAACATCGTGACGTATTTCTCCCCTGCGGGATTCGTCGCGGTGCGGAAGGTGGGGTATGCGCCATCCGTAAAGCCATCCGTAAAGCCGGGCGCTTCATATAAGAGCGTGTCGACCGTATAGCTCTTGTCGGCAAACGGGTCGTCATTTTTCTTGCCGCGCTCGCCCCAGCTGACGGCGCAGCCCGCTGTGAGTGTCAGCGCCAGCACGAGGGCGACAACGCCGAGCCCGCGCTTTTTCTGCGCGCCCAGGACGTTCGTGATGCGCCGCTTCAGGCGCTCGACCGTGCCGCCGAAGCACGTCGTCGCGGGCAGCGCCCGCACGCTGGACTGCACGGCGGCGAGCAGTGTCCGGCTGTAAGCCGCGCGCTCGGGGAGTTCGAGCCCGTCGGTCGCCGCGCTGTCGCAGGCAAGCTCAATGTCCTCGTCCGCCTGACGCAGCATCAGATACACCACGGGGTTGAACCAGTGCATCGCGTTGGCCGCGAGCAGCACGAGCTTTAAGAGCATGTCGCGCCGCTTCAAATGACACAGCTCGTGGCGCAGGATGTAGCACAGCTCCTGTACGTCGTAGTGCTCGTGGGGAAGGAGCAGCCGCGGGCGCAGCAGGCCCGTCACCGCGGGGGTGGAGATGGCCTCGCAGACGATCATCTCCGGCGCGCTCACGCCTAAGTCGCGCGCCGTGTCAGAGAGCATCGCGGCGTAGTCCGCGCGGGCGACGTCTCTCTTCCAGCGGCGCACCGTGCGGCGGAAGAGGGCGTAGGAGACACCCTGATACAGCAGGAACGCCGCCGCGCCCGCAAGATAGCCGTAAAACAGGATCGTCGTCACGGGGATGTAGCGCGTCGTCTTCTGCTCGGGATTCGTCACAGGGCGCTGGATGATCGTGTCGCGCACCTGTGCGGGGGACTGGCCGCTTTTTTCGGCCATGTCGCCAAACAGGTTGTCGGTTGATTGGATGGTCGTCTTATCCGTGCCGACAAAGAGGGTGTAGTCTTTCGGCGGCGCGGCCTGCACCGGCGCGTTTTTCACCGAAAAATCGACCGGCAGCAGCAAAAATGCCGCCAGCGCCAGCCACAGCCAGCAGCGCGTCTTCGCGCGGTAGCGCTCGCGCCAGAGGGGTTTGAGTACCAGCATCGCCAGAATGGCGAGGGAACCTAACAGGGAAGTTTTCAACAGATTCAGCAGAAATGTTTCCATGGTGCGTCCTCCTTTTTATCGCCGTTTAACGGCTCATATCGTCCAAAAACTGCCGCAGCTCGTCGATCTCGCTCTGCTCGAGCGGCTGCTCGGCGTTCAGCGCCGCGACGAAGCTGCCGAGCGACCCGCCGTAGAGCCGCTTCAGGACGCTGCGGCTCTCAAATTCGAGGTATCTGTCCTTTGAGACGAGCGGCGTGTACAAATTGTTCCGCCCCTCGCGGCGGCTCGAGAGGAATCCTTTTTCGCACAGGCGAGTAAGGTAGGTGTTGACGGTGTTGGCGCTCCAGCCGTGGCTCGCGAGCGCGCCGTCGAGATCGCCGCGGCTGACCTCGCCGCCGACGGCCCAGATGGCCTGCATCACGGCAAGCTCCGCGTCGGGCAGTCTCTTCTTATCGTCCATGGGTTGACCTCCTTAGATGATCTACTACATTTGTCGTTGATAACTATATACTACATATGTAGTAGTTTGTCAAGCGCCTTTTATGTCCTTTTTTGTTTTGCAGCGAAAATTGCAGAAAACAGGGGAAAGATATGACGGCAAATCGTCAAAATGAAAGATACTGTTCAATTATTTGAATAAGTTCTTGCAAATCTTTCTGAAAATCGCTTGCTTTTGTGCAAAGCGCAAGGTATAATGAAGAAACCGTATGAAATCATTTGGCAATTCAATAAATAAAAATTTGAGAGGAGATCTTTATCATGGCAAAGTTCAAAGTTTACTACACCATCGAGCTCAACGAGGTGGCCACGCACATCTTCGAGTCCAACGACTTTGAAGTGAAGCTGTGCAGCCATAACGACGAGGAGACCTACGTCAAGGAGCTCGCCGAGTTCCAGCCCGATGCCATCATGTGCCGCACCGAGCCCATCACCGCCAAGATGATGGACACCTGCAAGAACCTCAAGGTCATCGGCAAGCAGGGCGCCGGCCTCGATAACATCGACATGGACCACGCCCACGCCAAGGACATCACCGTTGTCTACGCGCCTGCCGGCAACGCCAACGCCGTCGCCGAGCACGCCGTCATGCTGATGCTCATGTGCGCCAAGCGTTTCACCTATGTCGACCGTCAGTTCCGCGGCGGCAACTTCCTCGTCCGTATGGGCATGGAGCACACCTATGAGCTCGGCGGCAAGACCCTCGGTATGATCGGCTGCGGCCGTATCTCCCAGCTCGCCATGCAGAAGTGCAAGTACGGCTTCGGCATGAACGTCATCGGCTACGATCCGTACCTCACGCAGGACAAGATCGGCGATCTGTGCGAGCTGAAGGCCACCGCCAAGGAAGTCTGGGAGCAGGCCGACTTCGTGTCCGTGCATCTGCCCGTCGTTCCCTCCACCGAGCACTCCATCGGCCGTGAGCAGTTCAGCTGGATGAAGCCCACCGCTTCCTTCATCAACTGCGCGCGCGGCGCTCTCATCAAGGAGAACGAGCTGATCGACTGCCTGAAGGACGGCACGCTGTTCCAGGCCGGTCTCGACGTGTTCGAGCATGAGCCCATCCAGGAGTCCAGCCGCGAGCTGTTCAACCTCGACAACGTCATCATGACCCCGCACATGGCCGCCACCACCGAGCAGAGCGTTCTCAACTGCTGCACCTCCGTCGCCAACGACATCGTCGCCGTCTGCAACGGCCAGGAGCCCAAGGTCAAGGCCCAGAAGCCCAAGTTCTAA
>ERZ1034719.1144-NODE-1144-length-13008-cov-8.038601_pt1 | contig 13008 bp, 18 predicted proteins | sample MGYA00520703_ERZ1034719 | MGnify/ENA primary metagenome ERZ1034719 (study PRJEB33766, sample SAMN09781716) | gut metagenome | biome: gut microbiome | host: Homo sapiens | place: Madagascar | study: EMG produced TPA metagenomics assembly of the PRJNA485056 data...
GAAAGCTTGCGGACGCTGTATTTGCCCAGAATCTCTCCGAGCTTGTCCTGCTTGCCTGCCAGCGCAAGCTTGCGGCCTGTGGTCTGCAAATCTTCCAGCGTTACCGGCTTAGCGGCGGTTTCTTCCTTGGGGGCCGCAGCGGGCTGCTGTGGGGCCTGCGGCTTGGAGAAGGGAATCTCTCCGTCCGTGGGCACATGTGCCTGTACGGGGGCTGCCTGCGGGGCAGGGGAGGGCTTGGCGGGAACTGCCGGAGCCTTGATTCCGGCGTTCAAAGCGTTCAGGGCATCCTGGTACTCTGCCGGGGTGCTTGCGCTGATGCTGATGCAAATTTCCATCACTGTACCTCCTCTTCTTTCGGGTCGACGGCGGCCATGTTGTTAAATGCGTAATCGACGCATTGCTGGATGACCTGCCCCAGGGTGATGCCTGCAACCTCGGCAAGCATGTTGACCTTCATGTAGGTTTCAGGAATCAGCCGCACCGGCGGATTTTTCAGGTTACCGGGCTGCTGGATGAATACCGGGCGACCGTTCTTATTTTTCAGAATGAACTTTTCCATTTTTGACCTCCGTTGTTTTGAGCAGCGCACCGCAGATGACGTTCAGGGCCAGCGCGGCGGCAATCACGCCGGGAATGTTCCAGCATCCGAGCGATGCAATCCCGTAAACCAGGGTTGCGGTGCCTGCCAGCTTGAGAATGTGTGTCATCGTTAGTACCTCCGCTCTGTGCTGACCAACTGTCGGGCCAGCGTTGTTGCCGGAATGACGCGGCCCCTGTGTTCACCGATCCAGCCGCTGATGACGTAGCTGACCCGCTTGACGGGCAGCCCGGTAATGGCTGCTGCTTCGGTGATGGTTACCAGTTCGCCTTTTGCTTCCCGGCGGACGCGCTCCAGCGCATCTCTGTAACCCTCAGGCTCTCGCATTTCGGTGTCCTCCTTTTACTGCTTGCAGCTTTCGATGAAAGCTGCAATGTCTTTGCCAGTGATTCGGATGGTTCGTCCGTCGCCAAGGTTGGCGGCGGGCAGCCGGCCCTCTCGGATGTAGCGGTCGATACTTGCAATGCTTACCTGCAAAACGTCCGCCGCTTGCTCACGGGTGTAGACCCGGCTTTCAATCAGTTCCATTTGCGCCCTCCTTTCGGCTAAGGGGCAGCGCAGACTTGCAAAGCAGGGAAAACTATGTTATATTCAGTGTGTCTAGGTCTGAATAGGTTCTGTGCTGCTTTACAAGGCTGCATTGCGTCCTGTTCTTGTTCCTTGTGCCTTATTTCGTCTTGTTTGGTCTTGGAACGCCTTCTATTCTACCCCAGAAAATTGAGGAAAGCAACGATTTTCCTCAATTTTATGGGGATTCTACGTTTTGCACAAATAGGAGGTCTTAAAGTGCTACGAATTGACCGATTGCTTGAAAGGGCAAAAGCGCGGGGGGTCTCGCAGGCGCATCTGGCCGAATTGGTGGGGAGAAAGTCCTACTATGTTCGTGATCTTGTCCGGGATGGCACCCAGCCGCCTGCCGAGACCGTTGCGGTCTGGGCGGAGGCCCTGTCCACCACTCCTGCCTACCTGTTAGGAGAGACGGACGAAAAAGAAAAGCCCACCGGCACTGTGGCCGGTGGGCTGGATAAAGCGGACGCGGAAATCTTGGATATTATTCATCATCTCCCGCCGGAGAAGTATTCTGCGGCGATTGCGATGCTTCGAGGTCTTGCAAATACTTGAGGTAATCTGCTTTATTTGGTAGCTTGTGGAGCAATTCCACTATTTCTTGGTCGGTGAGTTTTTGCATGATATCCGCTCCCTTTTTGGTGTGAATCGGTTGTTTTGATACAACTATACAAAACCTATGGTTGTAATTCAATTAGCAATTTGCACAAATCAGGAAAGATGTGCTTAAAAGTCCGAGTTATTGTATGACGGGAGGTGGCGGCATGGGCCAACGCAAACGCCGGGCCGATGGCCTGTTGGAACGCAAGCGAACCATTGACGGCAAGGTCGTGCATTTTTACGGGCATACTTTGGCCGAGGTTGAACAAAAAATTGACGACTACAAAGCCGCCCTGGCTGAAACGAAAGCCCAGGGTGAGAAATTCTCGGTCGTCTACGATGACTGGATGAAACTCCGCCGCACGCAGATTAAACCCTCCACGCTGTACTGCTCCTTCGCAGCCTGCGCCCGCACGCGGGAGGAATGGGCAGACTACCGAATGAAAGAAATAACGCCGACGCGCATTGCCGCCTGGTATCAGCGCTTGGGGGATCAGGGCTATGCAAAGGGCACCGTGCGCAACCATCAGGATATCCTTGCCAGCGTGTTCCGGCATTGGATTGTCTACTTTGGCGGCGACTTTAATCCTTGCCCTTATGTTGATGTGCCGCGTAACCTCTCCACGAAAGTGCGCATGCCACCCACTGACGCGCAGCTTGCCGCGGTAAGAGCGCACCCGGAGGGCTTTGGTTTTGTGGCCTGGCTTCTCATGTATACGGGTATTCGTTTGGGTGAGTGCATGGCACTGCAATGGCAGGACGTGGACTTTGATGCAGGGGTTATCCATATCACAAAATCTGTATGGTGGCGCAACTGCAACCCAGTTATTACCACCCCCAAAACCAAGAATGCCATTCGTGATGTGCCTATTCTCGCTGTACTGCGCCCCTTGCTGCTAGAGCATCAGGGAGCGCCTACAGACTATGTTACCTCTGGGCGGGCCACGCCCTTTACCTCGTCTGAGTATCGCCGCAGATGGGCCGCATATTGGCGCTCCCTGGGCTATTATCATTCGGACGGCTCTGGGGCGTGGGATGCGGATGTGTCTGCGCATCAGTTCCGCCATGGCATGGCGTCCACCTTGTACGCTGCGGGGGTTGGCGAAATGGAAGCGCAGAGAATTCTTGGCCACGCATCCATCACCACCACCCATGAGGTGTATACCCACCTGCGGCAAGCCCAGCTTTCTGCGGCTGCTGACCGCTTGAATGATTTTATCTCGACCGGGTCGTAGGTCGTATAAAGGTCGTGAGGTACTGAAAATGAACCGATACAACGTTATTAAAATAATGGTTGACGAATAACTTACGCCTTTGCGATAAAACGCTAAGCGTCGAATAAAGAACAACCATTCGTAAATTATCAGCTTCTTTATGCTGCGCGATGCTCCGGTATTCTCCTTGATTTGCAGTCGTATTTTGGTCGTAGGTCGTATAAAAGTCGTAGAAAACGGCAGAATAATTCAATAAAATGAACCCCTGGAGCAACACTCTCCAGGGGTTCATTTTATTTAATTTGCCGGTAACTTGCCGGTAACTTGCCGGTCAGTCGTCTTTACCGATCTGCTTAATAACCTGATCCGCACCGGTAGCCGCCAGGCCAGACACAATGCCCACGGCCAGGGCGGTCAGGGGGTCAGTGGCGGGAAAGTCCGGCACGTTGATGTACATGGCGGCCAGGCCTAGCAGGCCGCCAAGGGCACCACAGATGGACGGCAGCCACTTATTTGCCAGCGGGGTCTGCTTGATGGCGGTAGCGGCAAGGTAGCAGATGACGGTGATGCAGGCAACGGATGCGATGCCAAAAGATGCAAAATCCATGTTAGTCCTCCTATGTGTTTGTTGTGTAGGTGTTCAATCGTTCTTAATCGGCAGGGCCTTGGCGCGGTTGTACAGTTCTGTACCCGTACCATTGCCGCCCAGGGCATGGTAGCTGCGGTAGAGGTATTCCAGATTCCGCATGGCGTCCGTGTCGATGCTGCCCTGCGCAAGGCAGCGGGAGCACTCGGCGTACAGGCGGTCGTGCAGGATGGCCAGCAGCCCGGCCTTGATGGCTTTGCGCTCTTCCTCCTGCTCTTTGACGCGCTTGGCAAGGCGACGGTAGCCTGCCAGCAGTGCGGCGCAGATCAGGCCGAAGAGCCACTGCACCCAGTATCTGATGATCCAGTCCAGCACGGTCAGCCCTCCACATATTCGGCCTTGTACAGCCCTGCATCAATCAGCTGCAGCTCCGCGCACTTGCGCATAATGTACCAGGCGTCACCGCTGGATACCGGCCCAACGTCCAGCATCCACTGGTTGCCATCCGCACAGGTTTCGCGGTACAGGCCGGCGGAGATAAGCCCCAGCCCTTCGCACAGGGCGCGGATGGTGCTGCGGTCGCCGCTGGAGATACGGCCAATGGTAATCCGTTGCTTGTCCAGCTTGTTGGGGGTGGGATCCCCCGGTGTGGGCGCGGTGTGGCCCTGCAGGCCCGCCTGGATCATCAGCTGCTCATAGTCCTTGTAGACCCGGTTGCAGTCCAGGCTGGTGCCGTAGCCGGGGATGCCCAGGGCGTTGCGGCTGGAGTACTGCCAGATGCCATACGGCAGCGGGCAGGTGCATGTGCTGCTGTACTGGGCTACCCAGATATCATATTTGGAGAGTACCTCATAGTCCAGCCGGTTGCGGATAAAATCGCAGCTGGCATACAGGATGCCGTAATACCCTGCGGCCTCAATTTCAGACAAAAAGGCCAGGACAAGTGCCGTGCGCTGGGCATTGGTCAGACGCAAGATACACGGCTCATATTCGATGTCATACGCCACTGGCAGGCACAGGTGCTTGCCCTTGATCGCGGCCAGGCAGCAGCGGGCCTCCTGGCGGGCTTCCGCCGGGGTACTGGCGTAGCTGTACCAGTACACGCCGTACTGGATGCCCAGCCGGGCACACTCAGCCGCGTTGCGCTCAAACTGGGGGTCTTTCTGGCTGCTGTAACGGCCATACCCGGCGCGCAGCATGGCATGGCGGATGCCCTTGTTATAGGCTGCCTGCCAGTCAAATTTGCCCTGGTGTTTTGACACGTCGATTGCATAATACATGTATTCCACTTCCTTCATGTTGTGCGCTACGCTGCTGTAACTGCCCAGCTTGACCGCACTGCTGGCCGTGCTAAAATCGTTGTCCAGCCAGTTCAGCGGGTTCGTGCGCTGGCCTTTCCAGCGCACTTCAAAATGCAGGTGTGCTCCATAGCAGTTGCCGGTGTCACCGCTGTAGCCAATCAGCTGGCCCTCCTGCACCTGCTGACCCTGGGCCACGCAGAGCTTGCTCAGGTGGGCGTACAGTGTCTCCAATGTGCCGTACTTGTAGGTCGTGTGGCGCAGCTTGACCATGTTGCCATAGCTGTTGATATCCCCCTGGGTACGCTTGCCGTTCCAGCGGTAGGCCGTCTCCACCGTGCCACCCTCTGCGGCGTATACCGGCGTGCCCACCGCCGCGCGGAAATCCAGCGCCCGGTGCAGGCTGCCGTCATTGTAGAGCCAGCCCGCGGTGATGATGTGCTGGGCCAGGGGCCAGTGAAGCAGGACGTCTTCATTTTCCAGTCTCATCTTTATCCTCCTTATTTTGTCCTCTTCCATATCCATACCGATAAATAAGGCGGCATGTTGTTGTGGGCTTCCCCGGAACCGCCGGAGGCGACTGTTACTGTTTTGGATTCCCAGTTCGGAATACCCCAGCCACTTGATTGCGTTTGGACATACGCATCCGCAGAACTTCCGGTTTTGGAGCGTATTACGTTGCTTCCGTTGGTCACAGACAGCGAATAATTTGGTAGCTCGCTTTGTGTAAGCTTATGGGTGAATTCGCCCCCGGTGCTGCCTGCGGGATAACTGCTGGAAGCAGCAAACAGGAAAGTATCAGATATTCTTTCCCACGTGCCACCAAATAGATTTGCTGGGCTTGTGCTGCTTACGCTCATGTAAATGCTGCCAATCGGCCAGGCTGCAAGTTTTGCTTCCGCAATGGCCGCCTTCACCGCCGCCGGTGTTGCTGCAACTCCACCACTGGTTGAACTCGTTGAATTTGTTGAATCACTCAGCTTTACGCCGCCTAAAGTTGAAGAACTTGCTGTTGGCAGTGTGTACTTGGTGTCGGTTGTTGGCGGTGTATATCCCAAAGCACTTGTCACATTCGCCTTTGTCAGGCTGATCGTGCCGGAACTCACCGTGATGTTGCTCCCGATTTTCACCCCGCCCAGCGTGCTGCTTGTTGCATTCGGCAAAGTATATTTCGTGTCAGTCGTAGGTGGTGTATAACCCAGTGCATTTGTCACGTTGGTTTTACTAATGCTGATCGTACCGCTGCTCACCGTAATATTGCTGCCAATCTTCACGCCGCCCAGGGTCGAACTGGTGGCAGTCGGCAGTGTATAGGACGATCCACTACTGGCCGGTGTCATATAGATCTGGTTGCTATTCAGCGTTCCTGCATTCTTAGCACTATCATACTGGGCTTGGGTCAGGTAGTTGATCACCAGGCTGTCAAGTTTTGTGTCCGTCGTCATAATCAAATACCTCTCGTCACAATCGCGCTGATTGCGGATAATCCGCTCGGCAGTCCCGTCAGTTTTCCGTTGCTGATGCTCAGGCTCAGGCTGGTGCTGCTTGGGCTGCCGTAAACAGCGCTCTTGTAATATTTATCGCCATCAAAAGCAATCAAGCTTGTAGTGCTGCCGCCCCAGCCGCTAGAGCTGGTAATCGTCCCGTAGCCCCAAATCTTGATTGTTCCGCTGCTGGTCTTAAAACTAACGCTGGGGCTGGTGCTGGTAACGGCATAAGCCTCCACATTGTTATTGCCACTGCCGCCGGAACTCCCGCTGCCGGCATAAGTTCCTGTCACACCAAAAATGCTCACACCGCTCTTAATGTTCCCAGCCACCAGGTTTGCATCGCCTTTGATGGTCTGAGCGCCACTTAAATACTGGCTTGCCGCAATACTTTGATCGCTGGTTTTCGGGGTATAAGTTGCCGCAGCTTTCTTGGTCACACCACTGCCAACATAAGTTTTGGAAACAGCGTTTACCGTCACAGAACTCAAACCATCGTACCCGCTGTCCGGGCTGATGGTCTGGGTGCTTTCACTAGGCGTCGCGGATTTTGTTTGTAGCTTGGGGTTGCTTCCGCCACTGCTGCTTCCGGCATAACTGCCTGTCACATTAAAAATCTTTATGCCGCTCTTAATATTGGCCGCAGTCAAATTGCTGTCGCCTTTAATCGTCTGGGTTCCATTCAAATACTGGCCGGATGCAATGCTCTGGTCACTCGTTCCCGGCGTATAAGTCGCAGCGCTTTTTTTCGTCACGCCGCTTCCCACATAAGTTTTTGATACTGCATTCACTGTAACCTGGTTCAAACCATCATAGCCATTGTCGGCCTTAACCGTCTGTGCGCTCTCACTGGGGCTTACGGTCTTGCTCTGCAAACTCGCCCCACTTGCACCACCCGTCACAAAGCCGCCCTGCATATCAACGGCATCGCTGCCTAAATACACACCCATGCAGCTGTCACCACCTTCTGAGCGTAACGCTTGTCGCGCCAACGCTGGCTGCCGTTATGTCAACGGTTTTTGCGCTGCTGCCATTCCATGCGCCCTGACTGGTTCCGTTCAGTTTGATGGTCAGGCTGTTATTTAGTTTTTCGGCGCTCGTTGCGGAGCCGCCTGCGTTGCTGGAACCGGCATAGTTTGTGGTTCCGGTGACTTTGTCCCCTGTGGAACTGTGGGCAGTTACCCCTTTCGGCAGGTCGGCAGCCTGCACCGTATCACCGGTCAGGTCGAGAACAACTTCATCATTGATAACAACCTTGTTTACGGCCATGCTCAGCCTCCGATCGTCAACGTCTGGCCGCCAGCCGCATTATCAACGTATGTGGCCGGGATCGCCTGCACAGTAACTTGGGACAGGCAGTTATACGCTTTGTCGGGCAGCACAACCTGCTGCTCAAAGGTCGGCGTAACGCTCTTGGCCTGCGGCTTCATACCTTCGCTGCCGCTCATAGAGCCTTTCACGCCTAGGACCGTAACGCCCTCGCGGATATTTGTGGGCACCAGCTTGGCCTGTTCGGTCGCTGCGATAGTCACTCCGCCCGCGCCATCATGAAAGCCCATAGGAATGGTGTACTTACCAGAAACGGTGCTGATTTCACCATTGACTTCGCCGTTGTTGGGCATCGTGCCGGTCATTTTGGTGCCACGCGCGTAGAATGTTTTCCCGTCCAAAACCTCCGCCACAGCTGCGGTAGCATCGCTGGTGTCAGCGTCTTTTGTGCTGGTGCCGGTAATGGGCGCGCCGGACTTATCGTGTGCCGTGATACCTTTTGCCAGCTTGTCCGGGGTAATGGTATCTGCGGTAAGGTCAAGTTTCGTTTCCTTGCCGATAACAACCTTGTTTACGTATTTATTGGGCATTGTAGTATTCATCTCCTATTATCAGTGTGTAGCCGCTTGAATCGTTGGATACCTCGTACTGCGGTATCTTGCGGATTGTCACGTCTTTCTGCATCAGTTTTTTCGCCGTGGGCAAAACCTGCGCCGTAAACAACGGCGTGATATCATACGGTCCGCTATACTCCGGCGCACTAACCACTGCGGTGCCGGTCACGTCCACCCGCACCGGTTTGGCCCCGGCAATGCGCACCGATACGGCGCTCTGTTGGGCCACTCGCACCTGTATCATGTGTCAGCCTCCTGGAATAAGGTCGGGCTCATTTTGAGTGCCAGGATCTCCGTCTGCGGCTGGTCGGTGCTGTCCCGCAATGTGAGGCGGGTGTCCATGTACAGCGTTTCGCCGCCCATGAATTTGTATGTCTCCGCCCGCGTCCAGGGAATAAGGATGATGTTCTGCCCCGCTTGCCGGGTGCAGTCATCCGGCCAGACGTTGGATTTAATGGCCGGGAAGCCTTTGCAGCTCTTCTGTTTGAACACAAATTCTATCCGGCTTACCTCGTCCAGGCTCATGCCGATTTCAACCGGCAGCGCAAATTGCGTTCCCTGTTTCATTCGTTTTTCTCCTGGTTCGGCTGGTTTGCCGCCATTTCCTCCGCCGCCATGTTCTCCCGCACGGCATTCAAAACGTTCTCCAAAATCAACTCCGTCACGGCAAACGGCAGCTTTGCTTCGTTAATTGCAGCAATGACTTTTCGTTTGCACTCTTTAATGCGTTTGTTGTCAGTCATGGGGCATCCTCCTTTACAGCCGTTCGTTCACGGCGGTTTTCAGTGTGCTGATCGCGGCCAGAACCTCTTCGTCAAGGGCCACAAAAGACCCCCGGTTGTTCTGGCTGGTGATGTTGCCGCCGTCGTCCAGTTCCATGTAGGTGTAGCTTACTCGCTCGCCTTCGGCGGTGGTCACGATTGCTACTGCGCTTAATTTCTTCATATTTCACTGCCCTCCAAATCATCTAATAGTGTATCAACGGCCTGTTTGGCGCCGGTGTCCATGGTCAGCAGGTCAGCTGCGGCATCGGTGCTGGCCTCCTGCGCACGGGCGGCGGTGCTGGCGGCCAGCTCAATGCCTGCCGGATCACCGGCAGGGTAGCTGCTGTCGCTGCGGTCGGCATAACTGCCTTCATAGCCGCGCTGTGCGGCCATGCAAATCCACGCGAAGCGCTGGCCTGCCGCACCGTGCACAATGGCATACTGGCCGCAGTTTTCGGCCCACAGGTGGCCGGTCCCATCGCAATCCGTCAGCAGCCAGGCGGGCTGCCCGTGCTGGGCGATGGTCTCCGCATAGCGCGGGTCAAGGGCAATCAGGCACCAGCCTTCGGGGCCGCACTGGCCCTTGCCCCAGTCCGCAAAGGTTGGCAGCGGCGTCTCAAATGCGGCCATTTTCAGCGCGCCGAAGCTGGTAGGCACCACGCGGGATTTGCTGCCCCAAACATCCAGATTGTGTACATTCAGCTTGCCGGAGACACCCACCCGGGTCGTGTTAAAATCGGCGTCGCTGTCATCGCTGCGGTTGTAGGTGATCTGCATCCCAACGTAAGATGTCGGGTTAAGGCCGTCAACCCAGCCGTACTTGGCGTACTTGCTGCACGCGCCGATGTAGCTGCTGCCAGCCTCCGAGTACAGCACGCCGGTCAGGCCGATGCTGCCGGTGTTGATGGTGGCGTACCATGCGATGTGCCGGTTGTCCAGAAACACGCGCTCACCGGCCTCGGTGCCCATGCGAATCCAAGCGTTGTCCAGGTCGTACACGGTGGTGTAGTTGAGGTTGTGAATCTGCCCGGTCGTGATGTTGCCGCCGTTGATGATTGTCTTATCCTGGTTCCAGGTACTCAAATCCGAAAACGTCACAACGCCGGATAGGTTGATCTGTGCGCTGGTGATCTCTGTTCCGCTCGCAGTCAGTTTGATGGTGCTGCTGGTTCCGCTTGTGCTGGCCGTCAGCTTGATGGTGTCAAACGTCTGTTTGATCTCGGTCTTGGTTTCGGCGGTGGTCAGATAGTCGCCGGTGCTGGCCGTCCAGGCAGTGGGGGCGTTGCCCATCTGCACCATGGGGTGCATGATGGTCAGATCGTTGGTAACGGTGGCGTTATCGTCCGCGGTACTCACAAACAGGCCGTCAGCATAGCCGTCCGCGGTCGCCGTGAACGCTGCCCAGCGCAGTTTCCAGCCGTTATCCAGCGCAATGTCCTGCTGGGTCTGCTTGAACGCGGAGCCGTAATAACTCTTTGTGCCGCTGCTGCTCTTGGTCTCGAACTGCAAAAACAGGCTGTCCGTGCCGGAGTTGAGCTTGTACAGCACACTGGCACAATAGGTCATGCCCTTGGCAATCACCAGCGTTTTGTCAGCTGCAAAGTGGAAGCGGGTATTCTGCGCTTTGTTGGTCACTCGGACGGATTCACCGCTGATCGTGTATGTTCCTTTTTTGCTCAGGTCATTGCCGCCTGCATTCAGGGTCGCATTGTTCCAGTCGTCTGTGCCGGTAATAATGTTGTTGCCGCCGGTGATCCGCTGCGTTACCGTCTGGGTAATGCTGTCGGCTTTCTGGTCAATCGCGGATACCGATTCTTTAACGGTTTTGAATTCCTGCTTTGTGCTGTCCAGGTCGTTGGAAATGGTTGTGGTGGTTTCTTTCAGGCTGCGGACTTCCGTTTTGATTTCATCCGCCGATTGGGAGATCAGGCTTTTGGCGTTTTCCTCTGTTATGTAGTCCCCGCTGCTAGCTGTCCACGCGGTCGGCGCATTGCCGTATTGCAGCATGGGGTGCAACAGTTCAAACTTGTTGGTGTAGTTGCCTGTTCCTGCGTGGGTAGAGCCGCTGCCGATATCCACCCATTTTACGATAGCGTCGCTGGATGGTGTCCACAGCCCGTACCGCAGCACCCAGCCGTTTGTCTGCTTAATTTCGATCTGGTCAGCAGCTTTGATGACCGCCCACGTATTGTTATAATTGATTTCCATGCACAGCTCATCCGTGCCGGAAACAGGCTTGTACATAACGGACAGGCACAGGGTAACGCCCGCTGACACATGTTCGTTCACCGTCTGCCAATGGAAATACCGATTGGAGTTTGCGTTTATTACGGTCGCGCTGCCGGTATCGTTGTACGTGACCGAACTGCCGCTGACCGCGTTGCCTTGCAGCTTGGCGTTCTTGAAGCTCTCACTGCCCAGGATCAGGTTGCCGCCGCCGGTGATTTTGGTGTCTTTTTTCACCTCCGCCGAAAGCCCGTCCACCGTTGCTTTCAGGTCGGTGTACTTGCCGGTCAGGTCGCTGGCCTTTACTTCCAGGCCGTCCACGCTGGTCTTGATCTCCAGCATTTTGCCGGTCAGGTTTTTGTAGCTCTGGCTGTTCACCGCGCTGGAACTTTCCCGGCTGGCGCTGCCCACGCTCTCAAAGCTGACTTTGCCGGAAGAGATTGTGGCGCTCATCAGGTAGGTATCAAATTCCCGCCCGCGTGCGTCCTTAACGTGCACGATCTGCCCGCAGGCAAGGCCGGAGTTGCTGGGAACGGCCACTTTGCAGGGGGTGTAGGTCACGCTTTTCAGCACGTTGTACAGGTTCTGGGCAACGGTTTTCAGGTTGGCTTCGGTGCCGGTGGTCAGCAGCAGATTGCCCTGCACCGCATAAGTGTTGGTGGCAGTGGTGCTGTCGGGATAGATGACCCCCACGTCACTGTCCGACTGCCGAATCTGGACTTTCTCAATGGCCTTGACGGTGTAGTCCTCGTAGCTCAGGCTGTCAGCATAATAGGCGGTGCTGCTGGCACCGTCCGGGGTGATTTTAGCAGTGCTGCGCTTATCGGCGTAGGTCAAAAATTGCAGCTTGCCGTCCGCATTCATGTGGGCATAGCAGCCTGCCGCTTCCGCCGCCCAGGAGATGATCTGGCGGCAGGTTAAATCGTCCGCATAGAATGCCTGCACGCTGTAGCTGCCGTTGATGGGCAGGCTGCTGCTGGCAAGCGTAACCCCTGCCCGCTGGCAGGCCAGCTGAACCAGCTGCCAGATGGTTTGGGGGAACTGCGCCTGATTGGCCCGCAGCCAGCCGGAAAAGTCCGCATCCAGCTTGGACATGGTATCGTAGGCCGTGACCTTGTAGCTGTTGCGCTTGGTGCGGGTGGGCTTTTCGGCGTAGAAAATGCCCACCTTGGTGCGGTTCCCGGCATCGTCCTGCCGGTAGTAGGTCAGGGCGTCTCCGGCAGTAATCTGCAGGCTGCCGCCCGGGTCTGCCCAGATTTCGGCTTCAATGTAGTCCGAAAACGCAGAGCCAATGGTAAATTCCTGCCCCGCGTTTACCGCAGTGTGCAGGGTAAGGGCTTTGATGGTGCTGCCAGCCTCTCCGCCTTTCAGCTCAGTGCCATTTGGCAGCAGCAAAACGGGATAGTACATGCTTCACCTCCAATCAGCATTCAATAATGTTAAACTTCAAATTCTTCCACTGTTTCGTCTTGGCATTGTGCCAGGCGATGCCGTATTTGCTGCAGTAGCAGGTGGTGGTTTCGGTCTCGGTGGAAGAGCCGGCTTTGGGGTGGGTGAACTGGAAGGTTGCCTTGCCTGCAAACAGCTCGATGGTGTACTTGTATTCATCATCCGTCAGGCAGCTGTAGGCAATGGGCCAGGTAGCAACCTTTTCCCTCACCACTTCGCGGTGCATGTATCCGGCTTCATCGCGCCCAGAATCGCTGGAATCCAAGTCGGAATAGCTCGGCTCAATGTCGCAGTCCGGTGCGTACAGGGATTTGCCATCGATCTGGAACAGATTGG
>ERZ1034719.1146-NODE-1146-length-13005-cov-4.444865_pt1 | contig 13005 bp, 10 predicted proteins | sample MGYA00520703_ERZ1034719 | MGnify/ENA primary metagenome ERZ1034719 (study PRJEB33766, sample SAMN09781716) | gut metagenome | biome: gut microbiome | host: Homo sapiens | place: Madagascar | study: EMG produced TPA metagenomics assembly of the PRJNA485056 data...
CCATATATTTCTATAATTTTAATCTAAATAACGCGCGCCGCATGTCCTGTCCGCCGCGCTCCATTATCATATCATCGAGTCTTGACGGTGTCAATATATAGTATCTGATTTTCATTATTTGTTTCTTTTGCCACTAAATATAGTGCCGCCGCCCCAAAAACGGCGGGGCGGCGGCATATATTGCGGAGACGGGGATCAGTCCATGCCGCGGATCGCGGCGTTCGGTATGGCGGGCAGCAGTATCGCCCGGAACGACTCCATCTCCTCGCGCGTGAAGGCGGCGCAGCCGCCGGAGATCACGTCGCCGGAATCCTTGAATGCCTGAAGGAAATACTTCTCGTTCCCCGGCAGCCACGCGGCGATATCGGCAAAATCCTCCGCCGAGTGCAGGCCGCGCACGACCGTTGTGCGGAATTCAAAATCGGTATCGCCGTCCATGAGCATCCGGGCGCACTCCTCCACGGCGGCCAGGCCGGGACGCAGCGTGCCGGTGACGGCGGAATAGTTCTCCCGTCCGGCTTTGATGTCCATGGCGACATAGTCGGCGAGTTTTTCGCTCAAAATGGCGCGGAGCATGGCGGGGTTCGTGCCGTTCGTATCGAGCTTCACGGCAAAACCGAGAGCTTTGATCTTCCGCAGAAACTCCGGCAGATCGCGCTGCAGCGTCGGCTCGCCGCCGGTGACGGCAACGCCGTCGAGCAGCCCCTTCCGGTGGGCGAGGAACGAGAAGATCTCCTCCTCCGGGATCACCGGCTGGCTCTCGGGTTCGAGCACGAGCGAGGCGTTGTGGCAGAAGGGGCAGCGCCACGGGCAGTGCGCGGTGAACACCGTGCAGGCGGTATGACCCGGATAGTCGAGCAGCGTTAATTTCTGCAAACCGTGAATGACCATATCTTGCCCTCCTTTTGCCGAACGATACAATATCATGTATGAGCCCGGATTGCAATTGGCAAATACGGCGAAAAAACGCGCCGCGCCGCGCTTGACAGAAAGCGCGCGCCTTTTTATACTCAAAGAGAACAAAACGGGCGAAATGGAGAAGAATTATGAGTGCGTTTTTTCTGACCGGCGCGGTGCAGACCGGCAAAAGCACGGCCATCCGCCGCTTTTTCTGTGCAAATTCTGCGCTCCGGCGGGGCGGTTTTCTCACCGTGAGCATCCCGACGGGGACCGGATTTGACGTTTTCATCGTCCCGCCCGTGTGGACGGAGTGCGATCTCACGCCGGACGCCCTCGTCGGGCGGCGCGGCGGCGCTTACGAAAAGCACCCGGAGCATTTTGACGGCCGCGGCTGCGCGCTGCTCGCGGGGTGGGAATGCGACGTTATCCTCATGGACGAGCTCGGGCGCATGGAGCTGGACGCGCACGCGTTCCGCGCCGCGGTGCTCGCGGCGATACATTCCGGCACGCCGGTGCTCGGCGTCATCAAGCCGGAGCATAATGCGTTTCTGGACGAGATGCGCGCGCAGAACGGCGTGGAGCTTTTCCCGCTTACAATAGAAAACCGCGAGGAAGCCCCTGCGGCGATCGCGGCGTGGTATGCGCGTGCTTCGCGCGAAAAGCGGGCATAATGCGGCAGGGGGGATGAGCTTGGAGAAAAAGTATACACTGTGGGACGGCCTCTGCCGGATCGCGCAGAGCGTCTTTCTTGCCGCGGAGATCACGGTTCTCGCCGACCTGCTGTTCGCCGCGGGGGAGACGCCTCTGCCGCGTGCGGCGTTCTGGGGGCTGTTTCTTGCCGCGGCGGCGGCGCTCTCGCTCTGGCGGGGGTTCACGCGAAAGGGGCGGCGCATCGTATTCCTTTCCATAGCGGGCGCGGCCGCCCTCTCGGCGCTCGCGCTCTTCGCCGCGTGGAGCGCCGCGGCGCCGAAAACGGCGTACGAAGCGCCGGAGACGGAGCTGAAAGCGATCTTTTCCGAAAAGCGCGTGCTTGCCGTCGTGCCGCACGAGGACGACGATCTCAATCTCCTGAGCGGAGTGACGGGACAGTTCACCGACGCCGGAAGCGAGGTGTACGTTGTGTTCGTCTCGACCGGCGACGCCGCCGGACTGGGGGAGAAACGCGTATACGAGGCGATCAACGCGCTCTCGCTCGACGGCGTACCGGAGGAGAATATCGTCTTCCTCGGCTACGGCGACAGCATCCCGGACGACGGGATACACATTTATAATGCAGCGCCAAACGCCGTGACGCCGTCGCTGAGCGGGCGGACGGAGACGCACGCCGCGCCGAACCATGAAGCGTACCGCGAGGGGACGCCGTATACGCGCGAAAACCTGCTCGGCGATCTGCGCAGCGTGATCGAGGAGATCCGCGCCGACGTGATCTTCTGCGTGGATTATGATGAGAACATCGACCACCGCGCGGTGACGATGTTTTTCGATGAAGCGCTCGGCGAAATACTGACCGCTGCGCCGGACTACGACCCGCTCGTGCTCAAGGGCTTTACCTACTCCACGGCGTTCCGCGCCCCGGCGGACTTTTACGATTCCGTGAATCTGCTCTCCACGGTAAACCCTGACGGGGAGCGCATGGAAAACGGCGTGTTCCGTTGGGACGCGCGCGTGCGCCTGCCGATGGACGGCCGCGCTCTTTCGCACTCGATCACGGAATGCCGGAGCTTTGCCGTTTCAAGAGAATACGAAAGCCAGATGCTCTGGCGCATTGCGCCGCGCATCATCAACGGCGATAAGGTGTTCTGGCAGCGATGCACCGGCTCGCTTCTGTACGGCGCGGCGGTGCGTGTGTCGTCCGGCAGCGGCGCGGAGCTTACGGACTTTCGGCTGCTCCACTCGGAGAATCTTGCCGGAAGAGAGCTGCCGTACAGCGCCGTGTGGACGCCGGAGAACGGCGACACCGCGCGCGAAGCGGAGTTCACGTTTCCCGCGGCGGACGTGGCGGAGATCCGGCTCTACGATAACCCCTCGCCGGAGGATAACGTCCTCGCCGCGGAGATCGTGTTCCCGAGCGGGAACCGGTACGCCGTCGGCGCGCTCGACCCCGCCGGTACGGTGGTGCCGGTGGAGGAGCCAAACTGCGAAGGCTTCACTGTCCGGCTGCTGGAAACGGAGGGCGAGCACGCGGGGCTTACCGAAGCGGAGGCGTATTCCGGTGCGCACGATGTAATGCCGCCGCTTATAAAGCTCACAGACGGGGACGGAAATTTCATCTACGACTACCGGCTCTCCCGCGGGGAGACGGAGGCGGTGCTCTCGCTCTACGCCCTGAGCGCGAGCGATGATTTGACCGGCTATACCGTGACCTGCGAGGGCGAGGGCTGTGCCGCGGCGGTCCGGGACGGCGCGCTTTCCGTGACCTGCCCGCGCGGAAAGAGCTGTACCGTCACGGTGACGGATGAAACGGGTACGCTTTCGGACAGCGTATACGTTGCGCACGAGACCGCCACCATTCGCTTTGTCAGCGCGATAGAGAGCTATTGCGCGAACGGCATCCCGAAAACGAACCTCTATTCTCTCGCCGTGCATTACTACAAACACTTCATCCTCGGCTGGGAATAAAAAACCTCCCGGCGGACACATCGTCCGCCGGGAGCTTCTGCATTATAGAGTGGGGTTTGTTTGATTCAGTAGAACGTCGCAACTTCCTGCTCCGGCACGTCGCACGGCTCGATGGACACCATGTGCAGCACCGGGCCGGGGCCTTCGTACACGTCCGGCAGAGTGCGGATGTCGATGCGGGCGGTGAGCTTGTACCAGGCAAGGTTTTTGATCTCTTCCGTATCCGCGGCTTCCGCGGCGAGCGGGATGAAGCGGATATCGTTCGCGCAGCAGGTCATCACGTCGCGCCCGAAGTAGAAGTATCCCTTCTTCAGACTGCGGGATTTCGTGATCGCCTTGCCCTTGAGAGAGACGGTCTTGTTCCGGTATTTTTCCGGCTGGTCCATGATATCCTGCAGAAAAATCGCATAGTCCGCGTCGCCAATCTCGCAGACGGGGGCGTTGAGATCGTAGGGGAGAGGGAGCTCAATGTCGTCGTAGCTGATCTTGCCGTCCGGCGTTTCAAAGGCAATGTCGCACCGGCGGTTGATGGCGCGGATGATCTTGTGCGCCTGCATTTTGAGATCCTCGTCGCCCTCGGGGAAGCGGTTGAGCACCGCCAGCTCGCAGCTCTGGAGCTTGTCCACCATGAGCTGGCGCATGTTGTTATTGTAGTTGAGGAATGTGCGCGCGTCGATGAACAGAAATTCCTGCGCCACGATCCACTCCTTCGGCATGTTCGTGTAGAGCGTGTCGAGCGTCCACATGCCGTTGTACTCCACCATGACGTAGGAGCAGCGGTGCTTTTTCAAAAGCGCCGCGAGATTTTCGGTCGTAAGATCGCTCTCGCTCTCGATCGTCTCGGTGAACACGGTCGGCGCGGCGAACGCTGAGGGATCGTATTCCTCCACGCCCTCCTCGCACACGAGAAGGAGGATGCGGTCGCCGTTATTAAAGCTCGCGTCCTCGAGTGTCTGCTGGGCGAACTTCGTCTTGCCGGACTCCAGAAAGCCGGTGAAGAGATATACGGGGACTTGTTTTGCCATGGCTTATTCTCCCTTTCAGCGGAAGAGCTCGGCAACGGCGTCCTCGTGCAGCTCGTGGCCGATGACGCACAGCCGCCCCGTCACACCGGCGCTGCCGCGGCGGATGTTGATCTCGCCCGGCGTGTAGTCAAAGTGGATCCACTCGCCCTCGCTCGCGGCGACGATGCCCTTCGCGCGCAGCACGGCGCCGTATTTGGCCTCGTCCTCGAGCGCGGCGAGCGCAGCGCGCAGACCGTCCTCGGTGAACTTCTTCGCCGTCTCCATGCCCCAGGACGTGAACACCTCGTCCGCGTCGTGGCCGTGGTGATGGTGATGATGGCCGCAGCCGCACTCGTGATCGTGGTCGTGCTCGTCGTGATCGTGATGGTGGTGCTCATGGTCGTGGCCGCAGCCGCATTCCTCGCCGTGATCGTGATGATGCTCGTGCTCATCGTGGTCGTGGTGATGATGCTCGTGCTCATGCCCGTCGTCATCCTCGTCATCGTCGTGATGGCAGCCGCAGGAGCAGTTGCCGTTTTCATCGAAATGATGATGGTGCTCGTGCTCTTCGTGCTCGTGGTCGTGATGATGGTGATGCTCGTGCTCGTCCTCGTCCTCTTCGTGCTCGCGCTCAATGCTTTCAAGCGCGGCGGTGAGCGTGTCGCGCTTTTCCATCGCGTCGAGGATCTGCGCGCCGGAGAGCTCGTCCCACGGCGTCGTGATGATGACGGCGCCAGGATTCTTCTCGCGCAGCAGCGCGACGCACTCGGCGAGCTTTTCCTCCTTGATGCCCACGGTGCGGGAGAGGATGATGCACCCGGCGGATTCGACCTGGTTGTTGAAAAATTCGCCGAAGTTGCGCATATACATTTTGCATTTGCCCGCGTCTACGACGGTGCAGAGCGCGTTGATCGTAAGCTCGCCGTCCGACGCCTGCTCCACGGCGGTCACAATGTCGGAGAGCTTGCCGACGCCCGAGGGCTCGATGAGGATGCGGTCGGGGGCGTAGCGCTCGCAGACCTCGTGCAGCGCGGCGCGGAAATCACCCGTAAGGCTGCAGCAGATGCAGCCGGAGTTCATCTCCGTCACCTCAATGCCGGCGTCCTTCATGAAGCCGCCGTCCACGCCGATCTCGCCGAACTCGTTCTCGATGAGGACGAGCTTTTCGCCCGCGTAGGCTTCCGCGATCAGCTTTTTGATGAGCGTGGTCTTGCCCGCGCCGAGGAAACCGGAAAATACATCAACTTTTGTCATACATATAACCTCTTTCTGCTGGAAGCAGCCTGTTTTTCTAATAGAATATTATAACACGTTCGTCAAGGGGGTATTTCTGCCATTGCCTGACTTTTTACGGAAAAATGAATTGTAATAATATAAATGTATGCTATAATGAATAAATGTCCGTTTTACTCCATTCCACTCTTCTATTTATTTCCGATCCACTCAGCAAATTTTTGAGAGGTAGACAAATTGGAACAGAAAAAGAAGTCCGCTCGCACGATGCGCGTGCTCGGCACGCTGCTTGAGGGCAGCGGAAAATACTTCGCCGTGTGCATCCTTCTGGGACTGCTGCTCACGGTGGTTGAAATGATCGCGCCGCAGGTCATCCGCGTAACGGTGGACTCGGTGATCGACTCGCAGCCGATGGATCTGCCCGCGTGGGCGCTCCGGTGGGTGGAGTCGCTCGGCGGCGTGGCGTTTCTGCGCGCGAACATGTGGTTCATCGCGTTCATTCTTGCGCTTGCGGGTCTCGTCGCGGCGCTGCTGCGCTATGGCGCGAACATGTTCAACGCCAAAGCGGGCGAAACGCTCGTCAAGACCGCGCGCGACAGGCTCTTCCACCACATTGAATGCCTGCCGTGGAAGTGGCACGCCGAGCATCCGACCGGCGATATCATCCAGCGCTGCACGAGCGACGTCGAGCGCATTAAAAACTTTTTCCAGGAGCAGTTCATCTCCGTTTTCCAGATCATCGTGCGCATTATCCTTGCGCTGACGCTTATGACGCTGATGAACGCGAAGCTCTCCATCGTCGCGTGGGTCATCGCGCCGATCATCGTGCTCTACTCCGTGCTCTTCCATAACAAGATCCGCGCGCGCTTCACCGAGTGCGACGAGAACGAGGGCGTTCTCTCCACGATCGCGCAGGAAAACCTCACGGGCGTGCGCGTCGTGCGCGCGTTCGGGCGCGAAAAGTTTGAGCGCGACCGGTTCGAGGCGCAGAACAACAAGTATACCGAGTGCTGGATCAGCCTGACCCGGACGCTCTCGGATTTCTGGGCGGTGGGCGATTTTACGAGCTGCCTGCAGATCCTGCTCGTGGTCGTGCTCGGCACGGTCTCGTGCGTGAACGGCAATCTGACGGCGGGCGAATTTGTGTCGTTCTCGCTTTATAACACGATGCTCATCGGCCCCGTGCGCCGTCTCGGCCGCATCATTTCCGAAATGAGCAAGGCGGGCGTCTCCATCGACCGTCTCGGCGAGGTTTTGGAAGCCGAGACCGAGCAGGACGCGCCCAACGCCGCCGAAGCGCCGATGGACAAGGACATCACCTTTGAAAACGTCAGCTTCCATTACGGCGAGGACGGCCCGGACGTGCTCGAAAACGTCAGCTTCACCGTACCTGCCGGAAAGAGCTTCGGTATTCTCGGCGGCACCGGCTCCGGCAAGAGCAGCCTGCTGCTTCTGCTCTGCCGTCTGTACGCGCCCACGAAGGGCAAGATCACCGTCGGCGGCGTGGACATTGCCGATATGCCCGCGCGTTATGTGCGCGAGAACGTCGGCGTAGTGCTGCAGGAGCCGTTCCTCTTCTCCCGCTCGGTGCAGGAGAACATCGGCATCTGCGGCGCGAGCGACGCGGAGATCCGTGCCGCCGCCGTCACCGCCTGCGTGGACGGGGATATTACCCGCTTTTCGCAGGGCTACGACACCATGGTCGGCGAGCGCGGCGTGTCGCTCTCCGGCGGACAGAAGCAGCGCGTGGCCATCGCCCGTATGCTGACAAAGAAAACGCCGGTCATCGTTTTTGACGATTCGCTCTCCGCCGTCGATACGGAGACGGACGAGAAGATCCGCTCAGCGCTCGACCGTGATCTCGGCGGCGCGACGACGATCATCATCTCCCACCGCATCACAACGCTGCTCGACTGCGACAACATCCTCGTGCTCGAAAAGGGCCGCGTAAGTCAGCTCGGCTCCCCGAAGGAGCTGCTGGCCCAGCCGGGCATTTTCCGCAAGATCTACGACATGCAGATGTCCATCGGAGAGGAGGAAGGAGCATGAACGAGCAGAAAAAGACCAAAGGCGCAAAATGGTTCGGCATCCCCAACCTCGTCCCGTATATGAGACCCTACGGCAAGCTCATCTTCTGGATGGTACTCATGGCGTTTTACGGCAGTGCCATGGACGCGGTCATCCCGCTCTTCCAGCAGTACGCCATCGATCATTACATCGCCGACTCGACCCTTGCGGGGCTCGGCTGGTTCATCGGCGCGTATGTCGTCGTCATCCTCACGCAGACGGCCTCCAACTACATCTCCGCCTTCGGCGCGTGCAAGCTGGAGCTGTCCGTCGGCCGCGATCTCAAGCGCGAGAGCTTCAACCACTTGCAGACGCTCTCGTTCTCCTACTTCAACCAGAACAGCGTCGGCTATGTCCACGCGCGCGTCATGTCCGATACCGACCGCATCGCGAGCACGCTCGCCTGGAGCATGGCCGAGGGCGTGTGGCATTCGGCGTATCTCGTGTGCGCCATCGTTATGATGCTCATCCTCAACTGGAAAATGGCGCTGTGCGTGCTCGTGATCGTGCCGATCGTGGCGATCTCGTCCATGTACTTCCAGAAGAAGCTCGTGTTCTTCCACCGGCAGGTGCGCGAAAAAAACTCCCGCATCACCGGCGCCTTCAACGAGGGCATCACCGGCGCGACGACGACGAAAACGCTCGTCGTTGAGGACAAGATGGAGAAGGAATTCGATGAGCTGACCGCCGACATGAAAAAGGTCAGCGTCCGCGCGATGCACTTCCGCGCGATCTTCATTTCCACAACAACGCTCGCGGCCTCTCTCGCGCTCGCGCTCGTCCTCTGGCGCGGCGGCATCGTCACGCGCGAGGGCGTGATGCTCATCGGCACGCTCACCGTGTTTATGAACTATGCGCAGGGCATGATGGAGCCGATCCAGTGGCTCGTGCAGGCGCTCTCCAGCCTTGTGAACGTGCAGGTCAACGTCGAGCGCTTCACCACGCTCATGGAGACGAAGTCCGATGTGCAGGATACGCCGGAGGTCGTGGAGAAATACGGCGACACGTTCAGCCCCAAAAAGGAAAACTGGGAGGAGCTGCACGGCGATATCGAGTTCAAAGATGTGACCTTCCGCTACCCCGACGGCGACGAGAACATCCTTGAGCATTTCAATCTCAAGGTGCCGCAGGGAACGAATGTCGCCATCGTCGGCGAGACCGGCGCGGGCAAATCCACGCTCGTGAATCTCGTCTGCCGGTTCTATGAGCCGACGGAGGGGCAGGTGCTCATCGACGGGCGCGACGCGCGGGAGCGCAGCCAGCTCTGGCTCCACTCGAACATCGGCTATGTGCTCCAGACGCCGCACCTCTTCTCCGGCACGGTGCTCGAAAACCTCCGCTACGGCCGCGAGAACGCGACCATGGGGGAGATCGAAGCGGCGGTCAGAGCCGTCTCCGCCGAAGGGATCATTGAGAGACTGCCGGACGGCTATCAGAGCGACGTCGGCGAGGGCGGCAACAGCCTCTCGACCGGCGAGAAGCAGCTTCTGTCCTTCGCCCGCGCGCTGCTTGCCGATCCGCGCATCTTTGTGCTCGACGAGGCGACGTCCTCCGTCGATACGGTCACGGAGCGGCTCATCCAGGACGCCATCGAGAAGGTCATGGACGGGCGCACGTCGTTTGTGATCGCGCACCGCCTCTCCACGATCCGCCGCGCGGACGTCATCCTCGTGGTGAACGCCGGCCGGATCGTCGAGCGCGGCAGTCACGCCGAGCTCATGGCGAAAAAAGGCGTGTACTACGGCCTCTACACCCGCCAGTACAGAGAAGAGCAGATCCAGGCATCTATGGAAAACGAATAAAGAAAACAGTATCCGCCGGACGCAAGACCGGCGGATATTTTTGTATACCCGAAAACCACGCGTTAGACGCGTGGTTCAAAAGAGCCTTTGGCGATGAGGGAGACAAAAAAACTCCTTTTGCTTTAGAATAAGCGTGCGGTCTGCCAACTGCACTTAAAAAGCAAAAGGAGGGCATTCAGAATGAGCCTGAATGACATAAACAGTTTATCTCATACGAAGTGGAATTGCAAATATCACATAGTGTTTGTGCCGAAATACCGAAGAAAGGTATTCTATTGCTCCTTTTTACCCGTTGTATGTGCTTTAGCGTCTTCTTGTACGCAGCGGCTTTCTTTTTGCGCTCATAATTCAGTATAAAGGCGGAATGTAAACTGCGAAACCTGAACTGCGTAAAAAACAGGTAAAGCGGAAACAAAAGCTCGCGAGAACTGCCGTCTTCTGTTAAGCGAAAAAAACCTTTTTCTGCTTGTTTGAAGGCAGAAAAAGGCTTTGGGAATCACAGTCCGGTTCAGGCGCTTAAGGGGGGGAGAAAATTACTCCGGCTTTGCCGCTTTCCGCAGCGTGACGATGCCGATGAGATTGGACACGACCGCGCCGAAATCGAAGGCGAACGTCACATAGTTTTTGAAAACGAAGTCGTAGACCGCCCAGCAGAGCAGCGTGACGATAATGACGATTTTGAGCTGCACCTCGTCCTTGAGATCGAGAAACCACGTGTACACACAGGTGGCCGCCGCGGGCAGCAGCCCAAACCAGCTGTCGGAGTTGAAGGCGAACAGCAGCGCAAGCTGCGCGGCGATGAACACGATCTTCCACGGCGTCGTGAACTCTTTTTTCATGCAGAAGAGATTGCGCGCGATGCCGATGACGTTGGCGGTGATGCCCGTGAACGCGCCGAGAATGGCGTTCGATGCGCTCAGCACGACGAACTGAAAGCACTGCACGGTGAGGATCTGCTTTTTCGTTTTCAGAAAGCCGGTCGAGACCATGATGGCCGCGCCGATGAGCGCAACGATGTTGCCGAGAAGTACCGTATTCATATAAAATCCTCCGGGGAACGTTTAGATTAGGATCTGCTCTTTTTTGACACAGCCGCCTTTTTCTACTACCAGAAACTGCCTATCCCATTGGCCGGAAAAAAGTTTTTCCAGCAGGTGCGTTCCGGCGGAAACATACGACAGCTCCGCATCCAACCAATCGGCATCTTCCTGCACTATGGCGCGGTATGCCGCTTCGCGGCAGCGGTTCAGACCGGTGTCCATAATGTCGATGTTGGAATAGAGCCGCTTCCAGTCCTCGTGATAACGCTTTTTTGTTTCGGCGTCAACGTCTTGCGTCAGACGGTCAAAAATGGCATGAAAAGACTCTCTGTGCGGGTCCTTTTCACGGACGTACAAGTGCCCGGGCTTTTTGAGATCGCTGACGGGTGTGTCGCCGCATTGCAGCAGGAGTGAAACGCAGTCGTCGATTTTCGGCATCACAATGCGGCACGGCGCTTCAATGTCGGCCCATGAACCGCCGCAAAACCCCATGGCGACGAGAACGGTATCCGCACCGACCGGCAGCGCAGCAAGCTGCGCGAGAATATGCCGGCGCATCTCCTTGGGGTCGCGGTGATAGACGCGATTCATATACAAAACCGGAAGTTCCGTTCCGACTTTTTTCTGCGCTGCGTTCACATAGTCCATAAGTGAGCTGCATGCCAGAATCACGGTAGAATGACACATAAAGCTCCTCCCGAAGAAATGCCCCCGTCCTGCTTAGGGCAGGATGGGGGCATTGAGTTTATGCCTTGAGAATTGAGCGCGCAGAAGCTTAAACTTACTCGCCGCGGACGGAGGCGATGTGAGCAAGCAGACGCATCATGTTGCAGGTGAAGCCGTACTCGTTGTCGTACCAGGCGCAGAGCTTCATGAAGTGGCCGTTCAGAGCGATGCCGGCCTGCGCGTCAAAGATGCTGGAGTGGGTCTCGCCGATGATGTCGGAAGAGACGATGGGCTGATCCTCGTAAGCCATGACGTCCTTCAGCTCGCCTTCGCAGGCGGCCTTCATCGCGGCGCAGACTTCCTCGTAGGTGGTCTCCTTGGCGAGAGACACGGTCAGGTCAACGATGGAGCCGTCCGGGGCGGGGATACGCATGGACATGCCGGTCAGCTTGCCCTGCAGCTCGGGGATGACCTTGCCGACGGCCTTCGCAGCGCCGGTGGTGGAGGGGATGATGTTGTCGTAGGTGCTGCGGCCGAGACGCCAGTTCTTCTTGGAGTACTCGTCAACGATGCTCTGCGTGGCGGTGGCAGCGTGAACGGTGGTCATAAGGCCTTCAACGATGCCGAAGTTGTCATGCAGAACCTTCGCCATAGGAGCGAGGCAGTTGGTGGTGCAGGAAGCGGCGGAGGCGACCTTCAGATCGGCGGAGTAGGTCTTGTGGTTGACGCCGTAAACGAACATCGGGGTCTTGTCCTTCGCGGGGGCGCTCATCAGCACGAACTTCGCGCCGGCGTCCAGATGGGGCTGCACGCTCTCGGCGGTGAGGAACTTGCCGGTGCACTCAACAACGTAAGGAACGTTCAGCTCGCCCCAGCCGAGGGTGGAGGGATCGCGGCTGCTGAGGAGCAGGATGGGCTTGCCGTCAACGATCAGGTGATGCTCGTCATAGGAGACGGTGCCTTCCCACTTGCCGTGGACGGAGTCATGGGAGAAAACGTAAGCGATCTGCTCAGGAGTCTTGTCCGGAGCGTTGATAGCAACGACCTCCATATCGCCGCGGCGCAGAGCCACGCGGGCCGCCAGACGGCCGATGCGTCCGAATCCGCTGATACCAATTCTAATCATGTGTGTATCCTCCTGTAAAAAATTTTTTGATCTCTTTTCTAACCGGCTGCATTTTACAACATTTCCGCACATAGAACAAGTGTTTTTTTCAAACAATATTAAATAATTCTCGACAGTTAGTTAGTGAATATGTATAGAAAACAGCGTCTGACGCCGAAACTGCGCAAAAAACAAAAAATCGTAGTATCCACGCCGCAAAATTTGTGGTATGATACGGGCAATAATCCAGCGCAGAAAGGGAAAACTGCTGATATGGAAAAAGTGGAAATCTCCGGCGCGGCGCTTGCGCCGCTGTTCCGGCTGAGCCGGGACGCTGTCTGCGGCATCGCACAGGGCCGCTTCGTGTTCTCCAATCCGGCGGCATGCCGGCTGTTCGGCGCGGACGTTACCGGCGAGAGCGCCGCGGAGCGCTTCCCGGATCTGGAGGAGACCGGCTGGGGCGACAGCTTTGCTGCCGTGCTCACCATCGGCGATACACCGAGAAACATTACCGCCGTGCGCAGCGGCGAGATCCTTGTCCTCACGATCCGGACGGAGGAGCCGGAAAT
>ERZ1034719.1149-NODE-1149-length-12954-cov-6.832158_pt1 | contig 12954 bp, 9 predicted proteins | sample MGYA00520703_ERZ1034719 | MGnify/ENA primary metagenome ERZ1034719 (study PRJEB33766, sample SAMN09781716) | gut metagenome | biome: gut microbiome | host: Homo sapiens | place: Madagascar | study: EMG produced TPA metagenomics assembly of the PRJNA485056 data...
AAGATGAAAAGGGTCTCGTTCGCAAAGCCATGACCTAGCGTTGTTTTGTCGTTGACTTGCGCTTTGTAAGGTGTTGCGTGATTTTGCGCTCAAAGATTTTGTTGATGAAGAGATACTTTGATGTGAATTTTTGAGGGCGTAGAGTGGATTTGGCGCAGTGAGGATGATGGGGGCGTTGCGGGGGTATCCCCCGCAGAGGGGTAGCGCGGTACGCGGCGGCGTAGCTGGCGGGTGCCGCGCGTAGGGGGAGGCTTCCCCCACCAAATCATATTGTGGTGTGGCAGGAGTTGATGTGGGGGCGAAAAGTGGGGTTGATGGCGAAAGTGGAGTTGACAATTTCGTCGGATGCGTTCAATATGTGGCGGTATTTTTGGGCCGGAAAGCGTGAGGAGCCGGACGAATTGCGTAGATTGTGCGTATTGACATTGGCGTTGATGGCTTGCGGATGTAGCGCAGGCACGCAGGTAGAGCCTGTGGCAGAAATTGGGATAGAGTCGGACTATTTGACGGTGTTGTCGGAGTTGACAGACCTGATGAAGGGCGGCTGTAAGGATCCCGATGGTGTGTTATCGTCGATTCGGTCGTATCGCGATGCGAATTTGTCGCGCGTGTCTGAGGTGGTCAATGCGTTAAATCGTTCGTATCTTTCGTTAGATGAAGATGCGCGCGTGTCTTGGCGTCGCGGTGCGGGTGCGCGTGTGTCGTCGGGGTTGACGTCGTATGCGCAGGCGTATGGTGTGCTTTCGTCGTGCCTGAATGAGGCGCAAAAATGGGAGCTGGGCGAGGTATTGTCGCAGTTCAAATAAGGTGAGCCGTCGGAGTTGGCGGCTGTTTTTTCAAGTCCTGGAGACAGGCAAGGTCGAACCTGCGAGATGTAGGTCAAGAATGGAGCTTTTTGAAAGTTTATGATGTCCGATGAAAATCAACAAACTGTGCAGAATCAAGCGTCAGACGCCGTGGCGCCGGTAGAAGAGGTCGAAGATTTTTCGGCACTTTTGGCGGAGAATGAGCAGGCGATGGAGACGAAGACGTTCGAAAAGGGCATGATCGTCGAGGGCGTTATCGTACAGATTGGACCAGAGTATGCGTATGTGAACATCGGCGCAAAGGCGGAGGCATCGTTGCCGGTTTCGGAGCTCCTCAACCCAGAAGATGGCAAATTGACGCATGTCGTTGGCGATACGGTCAAGGCGAAGATCATTGGTCGCGATGCGAGCGGTATTAAGTTGTCGCGTTCGATGAAAGCGGGCAATATTGCGCTCGAAGAAGCGTATCAGACGGGTTGCGCGGTGAAGGCGCTCGTGAAGGCGACGAATAAGGGTGGTTTTGAACTCGAAGTCATGGGACAGCGAGCATTTTGCCCGCTTTCGCAGATTCAGAAGGGCAAAGTCGATGATGCGAATGCGTTTGTCGGTCAGACGCTCGAATTCAAAGTCATCAAGTATGCGAAGCGTGGGCACGATATCGTCCTTTCGCATACGGCGTTGCAAGATGAAGAGAACCGCATCAAGCGCGAAGAGCTCATGTCGAAGATCGAAGTCGGTTCGGTTTTGGACGGCAAAGTCGTTTCGATTCAAGATTACGGTGCGTTTATCGACGTGGGGGGCTTGGAAGGCTTGGTCCACGTTTCGGAGATTTCGCACACGCATATTAAATCGCCGAAAGAGGTGCTCAAAGTCGGTCAAGATGTGAAAGTTTACGTTTTGGCGGTCGAATCGGCGAAGGGCAAGCACAAGTTGTCGCTTTCGATGAAGCGTTTGGAAGAAGATCCGTTCGACAAATTGGTGGCGAATCTCGAAGTGGGTTCGCGCGTCAAGGGCACAGTCGTTCGCAATGTCGACAAGATCGGTTCGTTTGTCGATTTGGGTGGCGTCGAAGGTTTGGTGCACATTTCCGAGCTTTCGTGGGATCGTCGCGTGACGAATCCGAACGACGTCGTCAAAGTTGGCCAAGAAATCGAAGTGACGGTTTTGGGTATCAATAGCGAATTGCATCGCATTTCGTTGTCGTACAAGGGCGCGTCGGCGGATCCTTGGAAGACGGTTGAAGATGTGTATAGCGTCGGTCAGGAAGTGACGGGCACGATCGATTCGGTGACGAATTTCGGCATCTTTGTCAAATTGGCACCGCGTTTGACGGCGCTTTTGCCGATGAGCGAATTGACCGAAGAGACGCATGGATTGACCGAAGCGGCTCAGGGGACGGAGGTGACGGCTCGCGTCATTGCGATCGATGCATCGCGCAAGCGCATGACGCTTTCGATGCGTCCGGAAGGCGCGGCTCCTGCGGCTCGCAAACGCCCGGCGCGTCGCGACGATCACGACGATGCACCGCGCGCACCGCGTGGGGAACGTGGCAATCGTCACGAAGATTCGAGCTATAAAGACGATGCGAAATTCGGAACGTTTGGCGATGTTTTAGCTGGCCTCAAAAAGAAGAAATAAGTCGCCCGATAGAGCGCGCATCGGTGCGAATCGGTGCGCACATTTTTTTGCGTAAGACCTGCAGGAATTGCAGGTCTTTTTTTGATTTTTTAGGAGATATGGTCGTTCCATGTCGGATTTGAATTTAAAATCGAGTTATGAATTTGATTTGCCAGCGGAGCAAATAGCGCGGCATCCGAGAGAACCGCGCGACAGTGCGCGGTTGATGGTCGTCGATGGGATGCATCGCGAAGACAAGGTATTCCGCGATATCGTCGATCTGGTGTCGGAGGGCGATTGCATCGTCGTGAACGATGTACGGGTACGCAAGGCGCGGTTTTTCGTGCGGCGAGCGACGGGGGGGATCGTCGAAGTCCTTTTGACCGATGACATGACGTTGCCGAAGCGACGGTTTTCGTGTTTGTATCGGGCTGGGCATTTGGCGCCGGGTGAAACGCTGTGTGCCGTGGGGGATCCGAGTGTCAAAGTTCATCTGTATCGCAATGGAGAGTCGCGCGAAGCGCTTTGCGAAGTCGAGTTCGATGGCGAAGAGCCGGTTATCGAGATACTCGATCGCATCGGGCAGTTGCCGTTGCCGCCCTATATCGTGAAGCAACGCAAGACACATGGCGATGCCGAATACGAGGCGACAGATGCGCAGACTTATCAGACGGTCTATGCGCAGGGCGGTAGTGCGGTTGCTGCGCCGACGGCTGGGCTCCATTTTACGCCCGAGCTCATCGCCAAACTCAAGTCGCGTGGCGTAGGATTCGAGCATTTGCGGCTCGACGTGGGCGTTGGAACGTTTCGACCCATGCAGACCGAGCGCATCGACGCCCACGTCATGCATACCGAACACTACTGCATTTCGGAACAACTCGCTCGGACGGTTGCCCAAACTCGGGCGCGTGGTGGGCGCGTCATCGCCGTCGGAACGACGGTCGTTCGAAGCCTCGAAGATCAGTACGATCGATTTGGCGAACTCCGCGCAGGCGAATACGATACGAATATATTTATCAAACCTGGTAGAAAATTCGGTATTATCGACAGAATGGTGACGAATTTTCACTTACCCGGATCGACGCTCATCGTATTAGTCAGTGCTTTTGCGGGGCATGAGGCGATAATGGCGGCTTATCGCGATGCCATCGAGAAGGGGTATATGTTCTATAGCTATGGCGATGCGATGATCTTGTCGCCATGCTCGGAGGCGAAACCATAGAATCGTTAGAAATGTGATAGGCGTGGCGGTTGGGGGATTGGCGTCGTTTCGCAAACTTGCAAAAGGGGCGAAAGCGGGTTAAAATTGATAGATTTGCGAGCTTTGTAGCTTGTGTTTTATGGAAGCACATTTGTGCATGTGGAGAAATATTTGGATTCAATACAGTGGCTTGAGCCATCACTTCTCTTGATATTGGCACTCGTATTGGTGTCGTTTTCGGCGTTTGGATTGCGGGCATTGTCGTCGTTGGGCTTAGCGCGAGCGCGTTATTTGGTCGACGATGGAAATAAAAAGCTAGAGCCGTTTGTCGTCCAGCCAGCGGGCTATATTATGACGCTCTTTTTGCTCGATTTGGTGGGCGTCGTTGGGACGTTTTGGGTTGGATATCAGTTGCTCGATGCGTGTTTTAAGCTCGAAACGTGGACGATATGGCTCATCTTGGGCGTCGTCTATTTCGTGTTTCATACGTGGCTAGGGACGGCGTTTTCGCGCGGCGACGAGCGCACGAATGGTAGCCGAGTGGTGACGATACTCAAGCCGTTTTATGTCGTATTGCGCCCGCTGACGTATGTTTTGTGCAAAGTATTGAATCCGTTATCGGCGTCGCCCGAGCGACGTTATGCCGATGCCGACCGAATCGAAGAAGAATTCGAAGTCATGCTCGACGAATCGGAGCGCCATGGCGGGCTCGAAAACATGAAAGGGCGCATCATGCGTTCGGCGATCGATTACAGCGAGACGACGGTGCGCGAAGTCATGATTCCGCGAACGGAGTTGACGGCGTTTTCGGTCGATACGAAATTAGACGATGCGCTTTCGATATGCGTTCAAGAGGGCTATAGCCGCATCCCCGTCTATGAGGGGAACCTCGACACGATCGTCGGGATTATGTATTTCAAGGATTTAGTCGGCAAATACTTTGAGCTTCGCAACGACGACGCAGCGCGCGACCAAATCGTCGTCGGTTCGCTCGTTCGCGAAGCGTATTTCGTGCCCGAAACGAATCACATCGATTCCATTTTCGAAGATTTTAAGCGCGAACACGTTCACATCGCCATCGTCGTCGACGAATTCGGTGGGACAGCAGGGCTCGTCACGCTCGAAGATATCGTCGAGGAGTTTTTCGGCGATATTCAAGACGAATACGATTCCGAAGAAGTGGCCATCGTCTCGCTCGATTCACAAGATCACGTACTCGTCGATGGGCGGACGAATATTTCGGAAATTGGCGAGCTCTTCGACGTCGAATTCGAAGAAGATCCCGATTTCGAGACGGTGGGTGGCTTGGTTACGAGTCGGCTCGGGCACGTCGGCGTCATCGGCGAATCGATTTGCGAATGCGGATTGAAATTCATCGTGCGAGCGGCTACCGAACGATGCATATTAAAAGTCGAGATAAGCCGAGAAGCGCCTGTAGAAGGCGACGAACCGACGAACGAGGCGTCTTAGAAGTCGAGATAAGCCCAAATAAGCGCCTATAGAAGGCGCTTGGCCGACGAACGAGGCGTCTTAGCGTCGAAATGAGCCCAAAGAATCACAGTCATTGTTCAATCATCGCGATCGACGCATAAAAATGCGAACGATTGGCGCAAATAAGGCATGTCATGGAGCAGGAACAAACCAAACGGTCGTTGAATCATCGGTTTTTTGCGGCACTCATCGAGTTTGTACACAAGCATCCGAAGAAAATCGTCATTCTATCGGTGATATTTACGATTTTGTCGGTGCTGGCGATTGCGTTACGCTTCGATATTCGCAGCGATATGAAAGATCTGATGCCGCCCGATTCGCAAGTCGTCAAAGATATGTATGCGATAAGCGATCGGATGGGGAGCATCACGACGCTCAAGATCTATCTCAAAACGCCCGAGCTCAAGGCGCTTTCGGAGGCCGATCGCGAAAGCGAAGTATATCGGTCGTGTATCGAAGATATCGGCGCGGGCGAGGGGTTATTCCGCGACAAGCCATTAGTTGGGCAGAATTGGTGCGATAATGGGTTGATGCTCTTTGCGCGGCAATTCGTTTCGGGCGTCGAAGCGCTCGATACGGTGAGCACGGTCAGTTTTGTTCGCGATAAGTCGTTTTTCGAAGAAAACATATTGCTCTATGCGAGTGCCGAAGAGCTCGAAAAAGCCTACGATCAAATCGATAAGACGTTGACCGAAGCCAGGCGACAATCGGGCGAATACAAAGCTTGTCTATTGACAGCCGACGACGATTCCGAATGCGAATCGCTCAAGCCGAGTTCGGAATCGCTCAAAAAATCGCTCCGCAGCGGAGATTCCGACGAAGACAAAGCCGCCGCGGGTGAAGATTTAGCCGTTGGCGCAGCAGGTGGCGGATCTGCCACCTCGGAGTCTCAAAGCGACGACGATGCACTCGCCGTTTTCAAGTCGCGCCTGCGCGATCGATATCGAAAAAGCGAACTGGCACAAATCGACGAATTTCCCTACTACGCCATTCAAAATGGCGGTTACATGATAGCGCTCGAAGTCCGATTTGGCGATTCGACGGCGGGGTTAAAAGCCGTTCAGCACGAAATCAAGCGCATGGATAAGATTAAGAATGCGCTCGGTTCGAATTCGTTTGGAACCGAAATCATCGTCGAATATGGCGGCGGTTTCAACGATATGAAAAAGGAATACGACGTCATCGTGACCGATATCACGCGATCGATATCGATGACGATATTGAGCATATTTGGGCTGATTGCCATATTTTTCTTTTCGCTTCGCGCGGCGAGTCGAATTTTCTTGCCCCTCGTGATGAGCACGCTTTGGTCGCTCGGCATCACGTTCATGGTCATTGGCTATTTGAACCTCATCACGTCGTTTATCTTTGCGATTTTGCTCGGACTCGGCATCGACTTCGGCATCCACCTCTATTCGCGTTATATATCGGAGCGCCGAAATGGATTGGGCGTCGACGAGGCATTGAAACGGTCGGTTATCGAGACGGGGACGCCTTTGTCGTTGGGCGTTTTGACGACGGCGGCGGCATTCTTTGCGCTCATGCTCGGGAGTTTCCCCGGGTTTAGTCAATTTGGTTTTGTCGCCGGGCTAGGCGTTCTCATCGCCTTTGTGACGATGACGACGGTCATGCCGTCGCTCGTCAAGATCATGGAAGGCATTTGGCCGTCGAAGATTCGCCCTGCGAAGCCACATAAAGCTGATTCGGCGGTATTCGTTCGCCGTGCGCGCGTCGTCATGGTCGTCGCATCGATCGCCGTTTTGGGGTGCGCCGGCTACTGCGTCTCGAAGCTGTCGACCGTTCAATTCGAAGAAAATTTCTCGAATTTGTCGTTCAAGAGTGCACCGTCGGATAAAGCGCCAGCAGTCGTCAAAACCGAGAAATTCGTCGAGGCAAAGCGCCCATCGTCGCCCGTTATCGCCGTACTCGACAACACCGAGCAAGTGAGCTACCTCGAAAAAGTCCTCAAACGCGACGTCGAGTATACGAATTTCCAATGGTATCGGAAGGCGTTTTCGCGCACGACGATCCCCATGCAGTTCCTCTCGGGGGCATTCCCCGAAGTCTATGCCAAAATGGGGCAAGAGCGTTCTCTGCCCATGATGGCGGCGATTTCGCGCACGATGACGACGCAGACAAACGGCGCATTGCCTCTATTCGTGACCTATGGCACCGAAAAATCGCTTGCCCTGCGCGAGTATCGCCAATTGGCGATTCAAACGCCCGAGGTCGCTCGCACGCTCGTCGGCCTCATGCCCGAGGCACTCGCTCAAAACACCGTTGCCAACGGTCTTATCGCTACCGTCGACATTCAAAGCTGGCTCCCCAAAATGTATTGGGAGGCCTTGCCCCGATGGCGTTCTAGCCAGCAATACAACACGATTTCCGACTCGGCATCGATTTACAGCTACCTCCCAGGCACAGCCGGCCAGCAAGCCGAACGACTCGCCGTCATCGAAAAAATCCGCGAGCGCACTGCCGACCGCCAAATTCGCTTCCTTCCCGAAGACATGCGCCAAAAAGTCGTCCAACTGCGTCCCTACCTCGTCGATCACGCACTGACGATCGACGACCTCCCCGACTGGGTCAAACTCCAGTTCAAAGAAGGCGGCGACCATGCCCTCCCACCGCGCGAAGGTTCGGGCGTCGATTACGCCTTTGGCAACATCGTCGTCATGTATCAAGCCACCGCCACCTACAACGGCGGTCAATCCGAAATGCTCGCTCGCGAGGCGCGCAGCCTCCGCGTCGACGGCAAACCCATCACCGTCGCCACTGGCGCATTCGTCTACGCCGACATGCTCAACCTCGTCAAAACCGACGGCTTGCAAATCTCCATCGTCGCCATCGTCGTCATTTTGTTGCTCGCCGCGCTCCAAAAACGCCGCTTCTTGCCCGCCGTCATCGTCAGTTTGCCATCGATCTTGGGCATCGTCATGACGCTCGTTCTCATGGGCTATTTCGACCTCAAACTCGGTCTCTTCAACATGGTCATGCTCCCCGTCACGCTCGGCATCAGCATCGATGGCGCCATCTACCTCTTCGAGCGCTACCAACAACTCGGCCGCGGGTCAGTCCTCGCCGCTGTGCGCAAAGTCATTTCGCCCGTCTTCATGAGCTCCGCCACCACGCTCGTCGGCTTCGGCGGCATGATCCTCAGTCGCCACATGGGGCTCAATTCGATGGGAAAAATGGCCATCATCGGCATCAGCATTTGCTTCTTCTCGACGTTCCTCATCCAGCCTGGCCTCATCGTTTTGTGCGAAAAATTCGGCTTCAAGAGCGTCGTTCCCGAGCGCGACTACGACCCCGAACACGAGGAATAATCGGCATTTTGGGTGCGCTACGCTGTTGCGCTATTGCCCGGTGGGCAATACGCGCGCCAGGCGCGCCTATATCGCTATCGCTCAATACGGCGCTTATCGCGGCTATGTGCTCGTTTCACTGCGCGCATACGCCGCGTTTTTTTGTCGCGCCTATATCGCTATCGCTCAATACGGCGCTTATCGCGGCTATGTGCTCACTATCGTTGCGCGCATACGCCGCGATTTTTATGAGGGCGAATCGATCGATGTGATGCGGAGCTCTCGTCGCCGTGTGGCTCGGGGTAGCGATATGGAGCTTCTGAGTTTTGATCGAGCCCACAAAACCGCCGTCAATGGCGCATTTTACTTGACATTTTGAGAAGTGTGAAATAGTGGGCGGCACGGCGGCGCGGTGGGCGCGCCGAGTAAACGCTTCGCAACCAGTTGGGATATGTGCGCTATCGATGCATATATCTGTTGGGGTTGCAAAAGGAAAACCCATGGAAAAGTTAGTTTTGAAAGCCGTTGCTCGCAAACCGGGCAAAAAAGGTGCAAGCCGTAAACTTCGTGCAGCCGGTAGCATTCCCGTCGTGTGCTACGGCCGTCACATGGATTCGATCTCCGCTTCGATCAATCCCGCCGACTTGACCCGCGTCCTCGGCACGGCTTATGGCGCAAACTTGGTCTTCGATTTGGTCGTCGACGATAACGGCAACGAAATCCGTCGCGAAGTCATGCTCAAGAGCGTTCAGCGCGATCCCCTCACGCGTCGCGTCATCCACGTCGACATCTATGCGGTCGATGCCGATCGCAAAGTCATGGTTCGCGTTCCGTTGCGCTTCGACGGTAAAGCCGTCGGCGTTGGCCTCGGTGGTAAATTGCGTTCGGCCGCTCGCGATGTCGTCGTCGCTTGCTTGCCCAAAGATATCCCGACCGAAATCGTCGTCGACGTGACGCCGATGAATTTGCGCGATCGCATCCAAATCAGCGCCGTGCCCCGTCCGGCTGGTTGCGAATTCGTCTATGGCACCGATTTCCTCGTTGCCGAAATCATTCCGCCCCGCTCGTAAGATCGATCTTCGCTCGGCTTGAGCGAAGTATAGTGCAACACACCGCGCGCAATATATTGCCGCGTTATCGTTGCTCTATCGGATGATTTTTAAGCCCGAACCGTTCTACGGTTTGGGCTTTTTGTATTTTTTCACATATTGAATATGTGTGGTTATATGTGAGCATCGGTGCGATAAGGTGGTTTATATAATTCGGGAAAAGCCCGTCTAAAGCCGCTAAAAGCGCAATATAGCGTCATTATTTCGCCAAAATTTTTGAATTGGTGTAATAGATGGCAGTCAATGGTCAATGCGTTTTGCATCGCGAATGGAGAGAATCATTATCAATGGCAGACGAAGCACTTTTAATCGTCGGTTTGGGCAATCCCGGATCGGAATACGATGGTACGCGTCATAATGCGGGTTTTATGGTCGTCGATCGATACTGTGCCAAGCATGGGATTTCGCTGAGCCAGTCGAAGTTTCAAGGTATTTTTGGCACATCGCGCCAAGGTGGGCGCACGGTCGTCTTTCTCAAACCGCAAACGTATATGAATTTGAGTGGTAAAAGCGTCGTTGCATGTATGCAATTTTATCACATCGAATGTGCCAATATCCTCGTCATTCACGATGAACTCGATTTGCCCGTTGGTGATCTTCGCGTCAAACAAGGCGGAGGCAGTGGCGGTCACAATGGCTTGAAATCGATCATCAACCTCACTGGGCATTCGGATTTTAATCGGATGCGCATAGGGATTGGTCGTCCCGAGCATGGCGACGTCATTAACTACGTTTTGGGGCGGTATCCCGAAGGGGAGCTACGCGAAAAATATATGGCAACACTCAATATTGGAGTCGATGCACTCGAAAAGTATATCGAACAGGGTGCAGAGGCTTCGATGCGTTTTTGTAACGGCCTATATCGGGCCAAGAAGAAAGAGGAGGCTAAAGGTGAACAATCTTAGCACAATCGACTACCTCGTCTATGGCGTGCCAGTGGCAGCCGTGTTGGCGTTGGTATTCTCATTCGTAAAGGCGCGGTCGATCGCGACGAAGGATGCCGGTACGGATCGCATGAAGGCGATTGCGTCGTACATTCAAGAGGGCGCCATGGCCTTCTTGAAGGCCGAGTACAAAGTCTTGGCCATTTTCGTCGTCGTCGTGGCGGCACTACTCGGATTGATCAATTACACGAATGCAAACAGCAGTTCGTGGGTGGCATTTTCATTTGTCGTCGGTGCCATTTGTAGTGCATTGGCGGGCTTTATCGGCATGCGCGTGGCGACGAAAGCAAACGTTCGCACGGCAAATGCGGCTCAAAAGGGCTTGCGCGATGCGTTGGCGATTGCCTTTGGCGGCGGTGCCGTCATGGGTATGACGGTCGTCGGTTTGGGGCTTTTGGGCATTATTTCGTTGTTCTTGCTCTACAATCAGGCGATTTTTGCCGGCCAAGACATGGCGAAAATCTTAGAAGTCCTCACGGGCTTTAGCTTTGGTGCATCGTCGATTGCATTATTTGCTCGCGTTGGCGGTGGTATCTATACGAAAGCGGCCGACGTCGGCGCCGACTTGGTCGGTAAAGTCGAAGCCGGAATCCCCGAAGATGATCCTCGTAACCCTGCTGTTATCGCCGATAACGTCGGCGACAACGTCGGCGACGTCGCCGGTATGGGCGCCGACTTGTTCGAATCTTATGTCGGTTCGATTATCGGTTCTGCCGTTCTCGGCGCTGCGCTTTGGACGTCTGAACAAGGTCAATTGAGCGCTGTCGTTTTGCCTTTTATCATCGCAGGTGTTGGCATCATCGTGAGCCTTCTTTGCTCGTTCCTCGTTCGTAGCAGAGACGAAAAATCGAATCCTCAGCACGCCCTCGATCGCGGCACGATTGCCGCCGCCGTTATCACGGCGATTGCTACAGCTGGCGTTGCATACCTCGTCTTGCCCGAAAACGGCCTTTCTTGGGAACACCCCATTCGCGGCATAATTACGATCGATTGGTTGATGATCTTCCTCACGGTTACGGGTGGTCTTATCGCCGGTACGTTGATCGGCAAGATTACCGAATTCTACACGTCGGATTCTTATAAATCGGTCAAGGCGATTGCCGAAGCTTCGACGACGGGGTCGGCGACGAATATCATTCGCGGTTTGGCTGTCGGTATGCTTTCGAGCGTTATCCCCGTTCTCTTGATTTGCATCGCCATCGCGATTGCCTATTTCTGCACGGGTCTCTATGGTATCGCACTTGCCGCATTGGGTATGCTCGCGACGACGGGTATTCAATTGGCCGTCGACGCCTATGGTCCGATCGCCGACAACGCCGGCGGTATCGCCGAAATGAGCGGTTTGCCCGAAGAAGTTCGCGGACGCACCGATAAACTCGACAGCGTCGGCAATACGACGGCCGCTATCGGCAAAGGCTTCGCGATTGGTTCGGCCGCCTTGACCGCCCTTTCGCTCTTCGTCGCCTATGCTCAAGTCATGAAATTGACATCGATCGATGCGATGAGCCCGCTCGTCGTCATCGGCCTCTTCGTCGGTGGGGTGCTTCCCTTCTGGTTTAGCGCACTTGCCATGCTCGCCGTTGGTCGTAGCGCACAAGACATGATCGTCGAAGTTCGTCGCCAGTTCAAAGAAATCCCGGGCCTCTTGGACGGCAAAGAAGGCGTTCAAGCCGACTACAAAAAATGCGTCGATATTTCGACGAAAGCCGCCATTAAACAAATGGTGTTGCCCGGTGTCATTGCGATTGCAGCCCCCGTCATCGCCGGTGTTCTCGATACGAGCGGTTCGATGTTGGGCGGTTTGCTCGTCGGCGTCACGGTGACTGGTGTCGTTTTGGCCATCTTCATGGCAAATGCCGGTGGCGCATGGGATAATGCGAAGAAATACATCGAAAGCGGCAATTACGGTGGCAAGGGGAGCGAAGCCCACAAAGCTGCCGTCGTCGGCGATACCGTCGGCGATCCGTTCAAAGATACGGCAGGTCCATCGATCAACATTCTCATCAAGCTCATGAGCGTTATCGCCCTCGTTTTGGCTCCGACACTCGCCGGTTGGAATGCTTCGAAAGCAACCGTCGATGCGAATGCCGCAACTGTTGTTGCTCAACCGGCTGCGCAAGTCGCCGCCGCCGAGGCCCCGGCTCCTAGCGTTCAAGTCCAAGCTGAACGCAAAGCGCAACCCGCTCCTCAACGCATTCAAGAACGCCGTGTGATGCGTCGCATGCCCGAAAGACCGCGTCCGGTCGCGGCAGCGCCCGCTCAAGAACAATAGCGCGCGAATGCGCGCTAGGCGTAGCGTATTGGGGCAGCAAGCCCCATAGCGGAGCCCAAAAAGCGGGCGTATTGAGGCGCAAAGCGCCGAGATAGCCCGCTAGCCGAAGCGTATTGGGGCTGCAAGCCCCAATAGCGGAGGCCAAAAAGCGGGTGTATTGAGGCGCAAAGCGCCGAGATAGCCCGCTAGCCGAAGCGTATTGGGGCTGC
>ERZ1034719.1152-NODE-1152-length-12940-cov-5.055103_pt1 | contig 12940 bp, 12 predicted proteins | sample MGYA00520703_ERZ1034719 | MGnify/ENA primary metagenome ERZ1034719 (study PRJEB33766, sample SAMN09781716) | gut metagenome | biome: gut microbiome | host: Homo sapiens | place: Madagascar | study: EMG produced TPA metagenomics assembly of the PRJNA485056 data...
GCTGCGCGATCTGGAAGAGACGACGTTCGCCGAGTGCACGGCGGAGGAGGCGCACGATCTCAAGGCGCTGCTGCGCATCTATTTTGCGCAAGACGGCGATCTGCGCCGCTGCGCCGAAGTGCTGTATCTCCACCGGAACACCGTGCAGTACCGGCTCGACCGCATCCGCGCCAAAACCGGCTACGACTTCCGGAAACCGCGCGACGCTTTTCTCCTCTATCTCGCCTCGCTCGACAGCGGAAATGAAAGTTGACAAAACCCGCCGCAGGGCATAGAGTGGATTTGAATTTAAAAAGCCGTAAGGAGGACACACACTTGAAGCTCAACGCCAGAAAAGACGTACCGGTCAACGAGACATGGGATCTCTCCCTGATTTTCGCAGCGGAAGCCGATTTTGAGGCGGCGGTCGAAAAAGCAAAGGCGCTTGCCGACACGCTGGAGAAAACGTACAAAAACGCTCTCACCACGCCGGAGAGCATCGCCGAATGCCTTGCGCTCTATGAGGAGCTGGAGATTCTGCTCTACCAGACGACGAGCTACACAAGCCTCGCCGTTTCCGTAGACTATACCGATACCGAGGCGCAGAAGAAGGACGCGAAGATGACCGCGCTCGCCGCCGAGATCGGAAGCCGCCTCTCGTTCATCGAGAGCGAGATCGCCGACGCGCCCGAAGAGCTCATCCGCGCCGCCATGGACAAGACCGGGCGCGCAAAGCATTATCTTGCGGAGATTCTCCGCGAGAAGCCGCACCGTCTCAGCGCCGAGACCGAAAAGGTCCTCGCCGCACTCCGTCCGGTATTCAACGCGCCCTATGACATTTACCACATGACGAAGCTCGCCGATATGAAGTTCGGCTCCTTCACCGTGAATGGCAGGGAATACCCGCTCGGCTACTCGCTCTTCGAGGACGAGTATGAGTACGAGGCCGACACGGACGTGCGCCGCGCAGCGTTCCGCGCGTTCTCCGATAAGCTCCGGGAATACGAGAACACGACCGCCGCCACCTACAACACCTATCTCACGCAGCAGCGCATTATGGCCAAGCAGCGCGGCTTTGCCGACATGTTTGAAGCCGACCTCTTCACCGACCACGTCACGCGCGAGATGTACGACCGGCAGATCGACCTCATCACCGAAAAGCTCGCGCCCGCGATGCGCAAGTACGCCCGCCTCGTCGGGAAGATGAACAAGCTCGACCGCGTGACCTTTGCCGATCTCAAGCTGCCGCTCGACGCGGAGTTTGACCCGCGCGTCACGATCGGGGAATCGCGCGAATACGTCCGCAGCGCGCTTTCCGTTCTCGGGCAGGACTACGCCGACATGGTGGACGAGGCGTACGATAAGCGCTGGATCGACTTTGCCCGCAACGTCGGCAAGGAGACGGGCGGCTTCTGCTCTTCGCCCTACGGCTGCAATTCCTACATTCTGCTCAGTTGGAACAACCGCATGGCGGACGTGTTCACGATCGCGCACGAGCTCGGCCACGCCGGACATTTCCGGCTGTGCAACGGCGCGCAGTCGCTCTTCGATACGAACGTCTCCGGCTATCTCATTGAAGCGCCCTCCACGATGAACGAGCTGCTGCTCGCGCAGGACCTCCTGCGCAAGAACACTGACAAGCGCTTCCGCCGCTGGGTGCTCTCCTCGCTCATCGGGCATACATACTACCACAACTTCGTCACGCACCTGCGCGAGGCATGGTACCAGCGCGAGGCTATGAACATCATCGAGCAGGGCGGCGCGGTGAACGCCGAAACGCTCTCCGGCATTTTCCGCAAGAATCTCGAAACGTTCTGGGGCGATGCCGTGGAGCTGACCGAGGGCTGCGAGCTCACCTGGATGCGCCAGCCGCACTATTACATGGGGCTCTACTCCTACACCTACAGCGCCGGTCTCACGCTCGCAACGCAGGCCGCGCTCAACATCGCCGCCGAGGGTGAGAGCGCCGTGGCGCGCTGGCGCGCGATGCTCGAAGCCGGCAGCACGCGCGATCCGCTCGGTCTCGCCGCCATTGCGGGCATCGACCTCTCCACGCCGGACGCGCTTGAGCACACGATCGCCTACATCTCCGGTATCATCGACGAGATCGCCGCGCTGACGGAGGAGATCGACGGCATCACGCTGGATTGAAAAATTTTTCAAAACGGGTGTTGACTTTATCGCTTTTATGCGCTAAAGTTCGGCCATCAAACTGAAGAGCAAGATAAGCAGCCCGCCAATGAGACGTCTTTCAGAGAGCCGCCGATGGTGTGAATGCGGTAAGAAGTTTCCGCGGGGGAATGGCCTTGCGAGGGCAAACAGAAAGGGAGCGTATCCCGAGTATGGGCGACGGAGTTGGCTGTCCGTTATCCTAAGGCCGGCGCATGAAGTGTGCGTTTAAGTGGGCGCGAAAGCGTCAAGCCGGGTGGTCCCGCAGGAGTTTATCCAAGCTCTTGTCCCTGCATTTGCAGAGATAAGAGCTTTTTCTTTTCCCTGTCTCTGCTCCAAAAAGAAAACCAACAGAAAAGGAGCAAAACACCATGGAAAACCGGAACATCCCCTACAAGATCTATCTCGACGAAGCCGATATGCCGCAGGCATGGTACAATCTCCGCGCGGACATAAAGAATAAGCCCGCGCCGCTGCTCAATCCCGGCACAGGCTACTTCGACATGACCGCCTATCAGGCGTTCAACGACGGCAAGATGACCGACTACATCCCCTCCGATGAAGAGCTTGCCAAGAGCATCGCCACGCTCCCGAAGGTGCCGGGCATGGAATAAAAAAACGATATGACAACAGCAGCCCCGGCTATAAAAGCCGAGGCTGCTGTTGTTTCATGGGTTTTTCAGATTGACACAGCCGTTTTTGCACCGGAAGCCGCTTCGGGATCGCTCAGCGTCATAGCGTTTTGGAATAGCCGGATCTCATCAAGGTATATCTTTTTACATCCGGAGGTCCGCTATTTCCTTTTATAAAGCGCTGTCATAATAGCGAAAAAAATCGAGTTAATTATTATCAAGCATGAATGAAACATAACCAGCATACCGGAAACGAAGTTCTCGCCATCTACAGCAACACAGATCACAATGTTAAGCGGACCAAGGGCCAAAAAGAAAAGGGAAAGCAGCAATTCAAAATAAAGATATCGCGGAATTTTGTGCTTCTTTATATGAAAAATGTTCCTTATCCACCGTTTCGGCGTGATGTAGTGCTTTGGATAGTACCGGGAGCTTATTCCAATCTCTTCTATCAGGCCGACAGTCGCGTTTTTGAAAGTTAAAAAGGAAGCAACCGCCATTATACAGTATATATAGATTACTTCTAAGCTCATGATTGCCCTCCCACATTACCAAGGTTTCCATGTGGGGGCATCCGGAAACGGATTTTCCCCGCCGTGGTTTTGCATTTGTCCCCAAAAGGCGATGCTTTTTGGTATAGGTCATCCTTGATTTTCTAAGCGCAATAATGGGTTATAAATCCTAGTGATAGTAGCATATCCGACAATACGGGCACCTTCTTGTATGCTAATCTTTTTTCCAATCCATAAACAATGCGGATACGATTCGGGAGACAAAAATGTGATTGTACCCTTTGCTGTTCCATTTGGAGGGACGGACTCGACACCATAGTAATGGTGAATACCTGTGGTTAAATAATCATCCATCACTAAGTGCGCTGGTCTGTAGCCATCATTTGCAGGATTCTTTCTCGTGCCATTGAATTCAAATATTACTTCAACATCTGGAGATCTATTCATAACTTTCGCCTCGGGTTTTGTCGCGGCTCAGGTCTTTTCGTATTTCTTTTTCGATGCCCTGCAGCGTCTTGGCTGCGCGATTGCTCCGTTTGATTTTTTCTTGTCCCCATAGTCATCCTGCGTCAGCTGGATTTTGGAAATTTCCGTGATCATAAGATAATAATTTGCTGTCATTTTTACTTCTCCTATTAATTCACCTTCGGTTATGGGCAGTTCAGCAAGCGCATATGTCTTGGGGGTTATCTATAGTCATTTAGCTGCCAGCAGTCAACCGCAAGCCACGGCGCGGTTTTGTTATCGTAAGGAAACACAATAATCTTCTTCGGGTCATACGCGCCATAAAATCCGGCCTTGAACACGCCATTTCTGCTTACACAGGAAAAAGGTTCGTTGGAAAGAGCGACAAATTTCATGGGAGCCGAATAGGTAAAGCGAACATCAAAAAAAGAGTAAAATACCGGCCGCGAGTAATCGACAGTGCACAGAAATTTTCCGAGGAAAGAGCAGGATATGCAGTTCTCATCGCTCAGCGCAACGGAACTCAAATTCTTCCCAAAAAGGAGAAACGGAAAGCAAATCAGAGCAATCCCCATCGAAATGGAAAGAATGAGCATAATCCGTCCCCCCGGTTCGTTTACTTGCCCTGAAACCACAGCAAGAATAACAGTTCCGATGATTACCGCTGTACCCGATACGAGGAAAAAAAGGATTGTGGTTTTATATAACTTGATTAAGTGAATTTTCATAGTCCTCCCGGAGACCCGTTGCGGTTACGGAACGGGTGAGCTGGTGGTTATCGTTATAGGTATACAAATACTGCCCGCCGCCCGGCATCGTAATGGTGGCAACGTCGCTCGTACCAGAGACTGTCACCGTCTGCGTATACCGCTTCGAGACCATCCCCTTGCCCGTCAGGTGCAGCGCGTTCGTGTCCAGTCCGCCGCGGGTCTCCCCCGCGGCGTTTTCCACGTTTTCCTGCCTTGGTCTGCAACAGTATGGACATACGGATACTCTTATCGTTAGTTATGCATCGTCTCCGTTCTCTCCGTATGGGCTGCGATAATACTCGCAATACAGATTTTGCTCTTTAGCCAGAGTTTCTACAAGCGGCTTTGGAACATCTGTTCCGATATAGAGATAATAGTCATATCCAAAGTGAAGGAAGAAACGCGTACCCTCCAGCTTTGCCCAGCATTTTTCCCGCAGGCACCACCGTATGATCTCGCAAATGCTGTCCGTATCACAGACGCGTTTAGGAAGTCTCAGCCCCTCGCAATATATCTCAGGAGCACAAACAGACAACCCTGTAACATCAGCGGCTTTCATTGCATTAAGGCAAAACTGAATATATTCGTTTTCTACCCGCAAATACTCTGCAAGAGTCAGCACCCCGTCGTCAAAGACTTTTCCTATATCGCTGACACTTGTCCATTCGTTTTTCTGATAAGCGCCGTTCACGCGGAATTGCGGGTCATATTTTGATATTCGGTATTCCTTCACGGGAGCACTCTCCTCTGTCAGGCCGTTTCAAAGCTGAGAAAGTTTTTGTATTCTCTGCCGCATGAGCAGCAGGCAAGGGAGACCCATATCCAGCTAAAGGCGTTGTCCGGCTCCGGAATATCCAGCGTCTCCAGTTCCTGACGGCCGGAGTACTCATAGGCAAGCCGGACAGCAAAATGCTTTCCCTGACATTTCACGCAGCGTATCTCTTTCTTCGCTGCAGGCGCAGGGTTTACCGGTGTATTTGTGCAGGTGTCATAGCCGTCCAGAGCGCTGTCAAAGACGGAAAACATATGGCCGCACCAGCTGCATTGCGCGTCCAGAACGACGCCTTCGTTCTCGGAAAGCAAATACATCTTGCCGAAAACGGACTTTCTAACATCTCCACCGGCGCGCAGGGAAAAATCCGATACGCCGCAGCAGACAAGCATTCCGGTCGTAAAACAGGCATCGGCGGATTCTCTGGCGCTTATGGGCTGATACTTTGACCGTATTCTCTTCGGGATCATGCGCACGCTTCCTTTTCCTCTGTTTTACCGTCTATCGCGCTTTCGCTTTTTCGATTTCTTTTTCCGGAACCGGCGAGACAGCATCAGGTATGACAAAAAGCCTACTTCCGCGGCCAGCAAAAGGAACATCCACCAGCCGACTTTTAGAGCAAGGAATATCACCAAACTCACAACGGGAAGCAGAGAAAGAATTATTCCCAAAGTATATGAATCGTCCTGCATGGTCGGTCGGGGATCGTTCATAGCAATAGGTGCCATAGCGGCAAAAACAATCGTCATCAAGACGAACTGGCCAAAGACCTCACGGGGTAAGGATCGCTGTGGAATAAGGGCAACGGTGGAATTCAGCGCGCAGAAGCCAAATCCGGCGCAAATAATGTACTTATTTTGTATTCTTTTCATATCGGAACGTCTCTCCAAGGAAGCCTCTATTGCTTTTTAAAATAACAGTATATTCCAAAATGAATTTTTCGGTTCAGAGCTCACTCCCTCATACACAATATTACTATCCAAAGATGTTGAAATCAACATAAAGCCGTGTGAAATCACAACGAAAAAATATAATTCGGCAAACAATTCTCTAAAAAATTGCAAAAAGGAACGCCTTTTGCTTTCGCAAAAGGCGTTCCTTTTTGGCGGAGAAGCCGGGATTTGAACCCGGGCTCGGCTCATCACCGACTACTCCCTTAGCAGGGGAGCCCCTTCGGCCACTTGGGTACTTCTCCAAACCGCTCGAGTATCATATCACAGGGTATGCGGCCTTGTCAATGCAAAAAATCAGTCCAGCACGGATTTTACGGCGGAAAGCACGTCCGCGGCGACCTCCTTGGGCGTGCGGGCAGCGTTCACGATGCAGATCCTGTCCCGATGCTCCAGCCGCCGGAAGATCTCATAATACCGCCGGCGCACGGCGAGCAGGGAATTTTCGTTCTCGTAGATCTCGCGGTAAGACCGCCCCTGCTCCATGCGGCGCAGACACTCCTCGTCGTCCAGATCAAGAAACACGCAGAGGTCGGGCTTTCGGATCTCCGGGCAGTCGATATTGATACGGAACACCCATTCCGGGTCGGTCACGGTACCCTGGTAGGCGAGCGAGGAATAGTAATACCGGTCGCAGAGGACAACGCGCCCCTCCGAGAGGAGCTTTCCGATGCCGTTGATGGGGTTTACGTTGTGCGCCACGCGGTCGGCCATGAAGAGTGCGGCGATCTCCGCGCCGGTGCGCGGCGTGAAGCCGGAGAGCGCGTCGCGCGCGAGCCCGCCGGTCGTGCTCGCCGTCGGCTCCGCGGTCTCCGCCACGGCATAGCCGAGCGCGCGCAGATTCTTTGCGAGCGCTGTCAGCTGCGTGGTTTTTCCCGAGCCGTCCAGCCCTTCGATGACGATAAATTTTCCGTTCATGGCAGTTCCTCCCGCCGCGAGGCGCGATTTGTTCGCAGATATTATAGCAAAACTCTTTTCTCGCGGCAAGAAAAATGATATAATATATTTTGTATTATTGTCTTTATGGAGCGAATGCATGACAGAAACCGCTTTTTTACAATACACCGGCTATGTGCTCGCGTTTTTCGCTGTTTGGATCGTGGCACGCTGCGCGCGCTCGATGCTGAGCGAAAGGTATGTGCCGGAGGTATGGGGCTATCTGGAGCTGCCGGACGGCACGTCGCGCGCGATTGAGCACTGGGAGTGCATTCTCGGCCGGGCGAAGGCCTCGGACATCGTGCTCACCGGCGAGGGGATCGAGCGCAGCCACGCCGCCATCCAGCGCTCCGGCGCGGGCGAGTGGACGCTCTCCGCGCTCGACGGCGGCAGAGGCGTCTGGCTGAACGGCAAGGCCGTCACGGGCGACGCGCCGCTCCGCGGCGGTGATACGCTCAAGCTTGGCGAAATGGAGCTGCACTTTCTCGCGCTGGACGACGCGCAGCGCGCCACATTGCAGCGCAAGCGCCCCCTGACCGGGCACAAGGTGCAGCCGGCGGTGACGCTTCTTCTGCTCGTATGCTTCCAGCTCGTGCTGCTCTTCCAGTTTTTCTTCACGACGGACGGCGCGGCGCTCGCCTACATCGTGCTCTCGTTCGGACTGCTCATTGCCATGGAATGGTTCTGCTATTTTGTGATGCGAAGCATTTCCGTGCGCGGGTTTGAACCGGAGACGCTCGCGTTTTTCCTCACGAGCGTCGGCTTTTCCGTCGCCGGGTCCTCCGCGCCGGATGGCATGGGACGGCACTGTCTCCTGTTTCTCGCGGCGCTCGCGCTTTTCTTTGCGCTCGGCGTGTGGCTGCGGGATTTGCACCGGGTGCGCGCGATGCGCTGGCCGATGGCGTTTGCCGCACTCGGCTTTCTCGCGCTCAATCTGCTGCTGAGCGAAACGATCTGGGGCGCAAAAAACTGGCTGAGCATTGCCGGGCAGACGCTCCAGCCCTCGGAATTTGTCAAGATCGCTTACGTCTACGCGGGCGCGGCGACGCTCGACCGTCTGTTCCGGCGGCGCAACCTTATCCTGTTTATCGCCTTCTCCGCCGTGTGCGTGGGCGCACTGGCGCTCATGGGCGATTTCGGCACAGCGCTCGTTTTCTTCGTGTGCTTTCTCGTTATATCCTTCATGCGCTCCGGGAGCTTTGCCACGCTCTTTCTCGCCATCGGCGGCGCGGCGCTCGCGGTGATGCTCGTTCTGACCGTGAAGCCGTATGTGGCGCAGCGGTTTGCCACCTGGGGCCATGCGTGGGAGGATCCTCTCAACACCGGCTTTCAGCAGGTGCGCACCATGTCCGCGACGGCCGCCGGCGGTCTCTTTGGCCGCGGCGCGGGAGCGGGCTGGCTCAAAAACATATTCGCCGCGAACACCGACATGGTGTTCGGCGTTGTGTGCGAAGAGCTGGGGCTCATCGTCGCGCTGTGCTGCGTGCTCTCGCTGCTGCTGCTCGCGGTGTTCTCCGTGCGCAGCGCGGCGGCCGGGCGCTCTTCCTATTACGTCATCGCATCCTGCGCCACGGTCACGATCTTCATGGCGCAGCTCGCGCTCAATGTGTTCGGCTCGCTCGATCTGCTGCCGTTCACGGGCGTGACGTTCCCGTTCGTATCGAAGGGCGGGTCGAGCCTCATCTCCTGCTGGGGCATGCTCGCATATATCAAGGCCGGAGACACGCGCTCCGGCGGCAGCTTTGCGCTGCGCACGAGCTTTGAGAACGCCCGCCGCGGCAAAAAGAAAAAGGAGGCGGTGAAATGAAACGCATTGAACACCGCTCCGCCATCGCGCTGCTGCTTGCGGCGGCGCTGGCGCTCGGCATGGGCTTTTTTGTCGTCCGGCTCGCTCTCTGCGGCGGCGACTGGGCATCCTACAGCGCCAATCAGCACATTTACCAAAACGGCGTGCTCAAAAGCAGCACATTGACCGACCGCAACGGCGTCATTCTCGCGCAGACCGAAAACGGCGCGTGGCGCTACGCGGACGATCCTGCCGTGCGGCTCTCCTCCGTCCACGCCGTCGGCGACTACCGCGGATACATCAGCGGCGCGATCTCCGCGTTTGCCGATGAGTTGGCGGGCTACTCGTTTGTTTACGGCACGCCCGGCGGCGGCACAGAAGTCGCGCTCTCGCTCGACACACGGCTGCAGACCGCCGCGTGGGACGCGCTCGCGGGACGCCGCGGCGCGGTGCTCGTGATGAACTACGAGACCGGCGAGATTTTAACGATGGTCTCCTCCCCTTCCTACGATCCGAACGGCGAGGCCGACACAAGCATCGACGGCCTTTTCATCAACCGCTGCACGCTCGGCACGTTCACGCCGGGCTCGGTATTCAAGCTCGTGACGCTCATCGCCGCGGTGGAGAACCTCCCCGATCTCACAGAACAGACGTTCACCTGCAATCAGTATCTCGATCTCCCCGGCGGGACGGTCGTATGTACGGGCTGGCACGGCCCGCAGACGATCGAGCAGGCGCTCGCAAATTCCTGCAACTGCGCGTTTGGGGAGCTTGCGCTTGAGCTTGGCAGCGAGACGATCGTGAAAACGGCGCAGCGGCTCGGCGTGGCCGGGTCTCTCACGCTCGACGGCGCGGCCACGGCCTCCGGCAAGATTGAAACCGCCGAAGCGGGCAGCAGCGACGAGGCGTGGCTCGGCATCGGGCAGTACACCGATCTTGTGACGCCGTATTCGATGCTGCGGCTGTGCGCCGCCATTGCAAACGGCGGCACGGCCGTTACGCCGACGCTCGCCTATGGCGGCGTGGGCGGCGGCGCGGTGCTCATGGACACGGAGACGGCGGAGTATGCCGGCGAGTGCATGAGCTACGACGTGGCCTACGGCTATGGCCGCGACCGGTTCCCGGGGCTGGATCTCTGTGCCAAGAGCGGCACGGCGGAGGTTGGCGACAGCACGACGCACGCCTGGTTCGTCGGGTATCTGCGCACCGGCGCGCCGGTGGCGTTTGCGGTGATGCTCGAGCACGGCGGCGGTGGACTGCTGCAGGCCGGGGGCGTCGCCAATTCCGTATTACAGACTGTAATGGAGTATTATTCCGATGATTGATATTTCCGTCCGGGACCTCACGAAGGCGTTTGAGGTCAACAACAACATTCTCGACGGGCTGACGTTTCAGGTACAGCACGGCGAGCGCGTCGGCATTCTCGGCCGCAACGGTACGGGAAAAACGACGCTTTTCCGCTTGATGGTCGGCGAGCTCACCGAGGACAAGGGCGAGATCGACATTGCCCGCGGCAAGCGGCTGGGGCTTGTTTCGCAGATCCCGCACTATCCGGCGGGCTACACCGTGGAGGACGTGCTCGCCACCGCGGAAGAGCGGCTCAACGCGATGCAGGCGCGGATGCGAAAGCTTGAAGAGCTCATGGCGGTATCAAGCGACCGCGCGCTGCTCTCGGAATACGACGAGCTTCTCTCGCGCTTTGAAATGCTCGGCGGGTACGACGCCGAGGTGCGCCGCAGCAAGGTCGCCAACGGGCTCGACATTCCCCCCGCCATGCGCGATCAGCTTTTCGACTCGCTCTCCGGCGGCGAGAAAACGCGCGTCAACTTAGCGCGCCTCATTCTGGAGGACACCGACATTCTCCTGCTCGACGAGCCGACGAACCATCTCGACATGCACGCGACCGAGTGGCTGGAGGACTATCTGCTCCACTTCAAGGGGACGGTGCTCGCCATATCGCACGACCGCTGGTTTCTCGACAAGGTCGCGCAGCGGATCATTGAGATCGTCAACGGCAAGGCGGAGTTTTATAACGGCAACTATACGTTCTATGCCGAGGAAAAGCAGCGCCGGTATGAGGAGCTGCGCAGGCAATATGAGAAAAACCAGAAGGAGATCGCCCATCTGCAGAAGGCGGCGGATGATCTGCATCTGTGGGCGTTCATGGGCGCGGACAAGCTGCACAAGCGCGCGTTCTCCATGGAAAAGCGCATCGCGCGGCTCCAGACCGCCGAAAGGCCGCGCGAGGACAAAAAGCTCTCCGTCCGCTTCCGGCAGAAGGAATTTTTCGGCGACGAGGTGCTTGTGCTCGAGGATGTGGCGAAGTCCTACGGCGAGAAGAAGCTCTTCTCCGGCATCGACGAGCTCATAGAGCCGGGCGAGCGCATCGCGCTCATCGGCGACAACGGCACGGGCAAGTCCACGCTGCTCCGCTGCATCACCGGTGAGGAAACGCCGGACCGCGGCTGGATCCATCTCGGCCCCGCGGTAAAGAGCGCGTACCTGCCGCAGCTCGTGCGGTTTGACGATCCCTCGCGCAACATGGTGGACACGATGCTCTGGGAGGCGAAGTGCGATCCGCAGACGGCGCGAAACCGTCTCGCGGCGTTCGGCTTCCGGGGCGAGGATGTGTTCAAGACCGTTTCGGTGCTCTCCGGCGGCGAGCAGAGCCGTCTGCGGCTCTGCATTCTCATGCGGGACGACATCAATTTTCTCATGCTCGACGAGCCGACGAACCATCTCGATCTTCTCTCGCGCGAGTGGATGGAAGACGCGCTCATGGACTACAGCGAGGCGCTGCTCTTCGTGAGCCACGACCGCTGGTTCATCGAGAAGTTTGCCACGCGCATCTGGTGTCTGCACGACGGGCAGATCGAGGACTACCGCGGCGGCTTTGCCGAGTGGCGCGAATATAAAGCGCGGCAGGAAGCGCTCCAGCCGCCGGCAAAGGCCGCAAAGAGCGCCGCGCGCGAGGAGAAGCCGAAGAAAAAGACCGAGCCGAACCGCGACCGCCGCCGCCAGAAGATCGAGCGCGACATTGAGCGCGCCGAGGCGTTGCTGCGCGATATCGAGGCCGAAATGGAGAAAAACGCCTCCGATTACCAGAAGCTGCTCGAGCTCGGCGCGCAGAAAGACGCCGCGGAGGAATCGCTCGAGACGCTTTACGCCGAGTGGGAAACGCTCGCGGAATAATCTACGAAGGGAGAGAAGAACGTGCCGGAGCTGTCTACGGATGTCCGTTACATAAAAGGCGTCGGCGAGCAGAGAGCAAAGGCTCTCGCGCGTCTCGGCGTGCGCACGCTCGGCGATCTTCTCAACTATTTCCCGCGCGCCTATGAGGACCGCACCGCCGTGCGGCCCATCGCCGAGCTTGCCTTGGACGAAACGGCGTGCGTGCGCGCCATGGTCGCAGCGGAGCCGCGCCTCACGCGCGTCCGGCGCGGGCTCGATCTTGTGAAGCTGCGCATCGTGGACGAGAGCGGCAGCGCGGATGTGACATTCTTCAACCAGAGCTATGTCCGCGACCAGCTCGTTCCGGGCGAAAGCTATGTCTTTTACGGCAAAGCGGGCGGGAATCTGCTGCGCAAGACGTTCACAAACCCCGTTTTTGAGCGGGAGGACCGCGCGGGCACCGTCACGGGGCGGATACTGCCGCTCTACCGGCTGACGCACGGGATATCGAATAAGCTCGTCGTGAGCGCCATGGAATGCGCGCTCGATGCCTGCGGCGATATGCTGCCGGAGCTTCTGCCCGCAGAGATCACCGAACAGTATGCATTGCCGAAGGTCGGCTTTGCGTACCGGAACGTGCATTTTCCTCCGGATTGGGAAACGCTCGCTCTGGCGCGGCGGCGGCTGACATTTGAAGAATTTTTCGTTCTCTCCTGCGCCACGCAGCGGCTGCGCGCGCAGCGCGAGAGTGTGCCCGGCGAGCGTATCCCGACGCCGGACGTTAAAGAGTTTTATGCCGCTCTCCCCTTTTCGCCGACG
>ERZ1034719.1153-NODE-1153-length-12930-cov-8.792466_pt1 | contig 12930 bp, 7 predicted proteins | sample MGYA00520703_ERZ1034719 | MGnify/ENA primary metagenome ERZ1034719 (study PRJEB33766, sample SAMN09781716) | gut metagenome | biome: gut microbiome | host: Homo sapiens | place: Madagascar | study: EMG produced TPA metagenomics assembly of the PRJNA485056 data...
AGGAACGCAGCGCCTCGCCGGTGCGGACATTGGTGGTAAACGCGGAAGGGTTCGCGGATTTCGCCTTGGGCAGCTGCTTTTTCAGCGCTTTCAGCTCCTGCTCCAGTTCCTTCCGCCGCTCGATCTGAGCGCGGAAGCTCTCTAGTTCATCCGCAGAAATATACTTCTCCCGTCGCTTCTTGTTCTCCGTCCAACGGTGGTAGAAATAGTCCTTGCCTCTGACGGTTTTCTTCGTAACAGAACCAGCGGGCAGAGCAGAAATTTGCTGTTCCAGCTCTGCCGCGCGGGTTTGCATCTCAGATAAGTCCATAGCGCACCTCCTGTGAGATACTATTCTATGCAGAATTATACCCCATTATACCCTCGAAATCAAGGGTATAATGGGGTGTAGTAAGATTCTACCATTATTCGAGCTCTATAATTCCGCAGCTACGCAAGTATTTATAGATATCATCATAATAGAAGTGGCTCCTTGACGAATCTTCCTCCGGATCCACCCCTTCAGGTATAAATATCACCACACCTTGGCGTGCGCGTGTCATCAAAACACGATACGCATTTTTCAAATACTTTTGCTGCTGCAAATTATTTACATGATTCCAGCGCGTTCCTCTGAATTTGAAATAGTCAAAATCGTCATCTGAACGGCGAAGATCTGCATCCCATGCAAGCAAACTATAATCTATTTCAAGACCTTGAACTTTGAATTCAGAAGCAGCTACCTCGAGAAAATATGATGAATCCACATTATCTTTTTGATTCAAGAACCAACCTACATGATTAATCTCGGATGGAACCCATATACCAATACCCCGCAGTCTTTTTCCTTCCGAGCTAGCCAGTAGTCCGTATCGCTCAGTTCCTCTCGCCTTACTAAGAATCCATTTTTTCGCCTTATTATAGTCGCGAGTCATCACAATAGGATAATGTGCATTTAATTCTGCATAAACTTTTGCCGCTGCAATTGGCTTATTGTCAAGGAGCAATTTTACAAACTCGGCCAATTTTTCACTCCTGAAAGAACGCAGAGAAACGCCAAGATGCAAAGCAGGTTTAAAGTCATATGAGCATCCTGCAAGCAAATCCTTAATTGACGAAGTTCCAACATACTCGGAGCTGGTTATTTTATCTGAAAGATAAATATGCCAATTTTTGAATTTCCTTCGTAACGCACTAAACCAGTCAACAATTCCAGCTTCGCCATTATATATTTCCTGCCCACCACCCACCAGGCAAACAATCACGGCCCAGTCTTGATGTCGATCCATGATGCGAATTAAGAATTCAGGTTCAGATTGATTAAAGGCATCAACATTCTTTTTTCGCTTCATAAAATTAGTTAGGCTTTCTTCGTTCCAAGCGCGTTGTGCTTCGTCAAAAATAGCTACTTTCTCAACAGGCGGTCTATTTGTCGTAAGTGCTTCATCTCTAAAGCGATGAATAATCTGAATAAATGCTTTCGTTTCTTTTTTTGCTGCTGCGATCGTTATGCCCGTGCGGCTTGACCTGTCTTGGGCTAATGCAGCCTGAAGGACATCCACAAGAGGGCCATTTCCGGAGAGAAAAACTGCATGTTCGTCTGCATCGAAATTGTGACGCTCATTCGCAATATTAAGTCCAGCCAGTGTTTTCCCCGCTCCCGGAACACCAGTTACGAAACATATTGCCTTTTTCTTTCTTCTCTTACAATCATCAATTATTCGATTGATTGTTTCCGTTGTAGCCGTCAAATTATGTGCACCCGCATCATTTCTCGAAATATCTTTCACTGAGTGATTACGATACATGGCCTGAGCAGCCTCTATAATAGTTGGTGTAGGAGTATATATTGAATTAATCCAATCCTCGATAGATAACTCTTTATCCCAAACGGAGTCAAGCACCGAATTAATTGTCAGAGCAATATTGCTCTTTGTGCATTTAAGCACTTTTGAAATTTTGTCCTCCATGAACTCAACTTTATTAGATATCGCCGGTGCTTCCGTTGGAACGCTAATTGGAATAATATATCGGTCCGTGCTTAGCTCGTGAAAGTATTTCAAATCGAGCGCATAATCCATAACTTGATCTGCTGTCGACTTTCTGTATTCACTGTCACCAACTTTAAATTCAAGCAAAAAGATCAAGCCACGAATAATGCACACCACATCAATTCGGTGCCCCATTCTTGGAATTGTGTACTCGAACGCAATATCGCCGTTTTCAACTAAACGCAATTGGTCCTGTAAAATTTGAATCTCTTTTCTCCATGCATTTTTCTGGAGATCAGTAGTAGAAAACTCTTCAGAAATCATTAGTTTTCCGAGAAGCACTTCCGGTTGCTCATCCAAAAAACTCTTTATTTTCGCCGAGTAATATGCTCGCTGCATAATCTCACCTTCCGGCTATTCTATAGGTTGCTTCTCCGAAACAATTTGCTGAATGATTTTCCTCATTGTTTCTTCAAAAGCTTTCTTTTTTAACTCACATTCCCAGACAGTGATTACCTTCCAGCCCAGAGTTTCTAATTCTTTGCGGCTTTGATTGTCCCGTTCAACATTTCTAAGAATTTTGGGCCTCCAGTAATCTTGATTGGATGAGGGCCAAACAAACCGAGGACAATCATGCTTATGCCAGAAACAGCCGTTCACAAAGATTACAGTTTTATATTTGGGGAGAACTATATCAGGACATCCCGGCAGCTTCTTCACATTCTTACGATAACGGAATCCTTCTGCAAAAAGATACTTTCGTACAATTTCTTCAGGTTTCGAATTCGTACTGCGGATGTGAGACATGTTTATACTTCGGACTTCCTTACTATGGTTATCCGCCATTCTGTTCACCTTCCGGCAAATTGTCTTTCAAAACTTTGGCTAACTTCTTGGCAATCGACTTAGCCATAATCGGCGGAACCGCATTGCCCACCTGCTGATACTGTTTGTCCTTTGAGCCGCAGAACACAAAACTATCTGGGAAAGTTTGCAGACGCGCTGCTTCTCTAACACTGATAGCTCGATCCCGTGTCGGATGTATCCACATAGATTTGCGGACATTTACCACTGTCCCGCAGGGTTCGTCGTAGTTTAATCTAAGATAAATCGTATTCTGAGTCCGCGATGCGTCCGTATATGTATTGGTTTTCATCGAATCATCTAAAGCGTGGAAATTTTCTCCCTGTTTGAGCGCCTTAAAACGCTGCATCGCTGTATCGGTTGTTTTTGTAACCATATGGTTTTTTAGTATTTTGGAATCTCGAAGTGAAGAAGCCAATTCACCCAGGTTCTCTTTTGGCTGCAGAACAATACCATCTTTGTCGTCTTCAAGCTCAACGACCGGCTTGACATCTTCCAGATCGCTGATGGCATCGCGCACGGTTCGATATTCGTCTGCATCAAAACGTCCTTTAGGAAGGGCTATTTTAGAGGAAATACGGCGTTTAATGCCTATCACAACAAAGCGCATTCGTTTCTGAGGCGCGCCGTAATCTGCAGCGCAAAGGACATCTTTATCCAAAACATAGTCATTTTCAGGTGCCTGCAATACGCTCTCCAGATAATCGTAAACAGCAAAAGAGCGAATCACGGCTGCGATTCCATCTTCGACAGAGTAGGCATCCACAACTATGTGATTTTCGTGTATCTCCTGTGCCTTGCTGAGCATACGTTGGATCAGAATCGCTGGTTCAATCCTGCTTTTGAGCGCAGACGCATCCAACTCACCAGAATAGTATTCTGAGATCGCTTGAAATGCTTCCGCAGAGACACTGGCGATATGATTACTATCATGCAATTTCGCATAGTCAGCAGCCACAGCACAAAGCTTCTTTTTGTGCTTTTCAAGTGCAGATTTCATTTTTTCAAGATTCTTCGCGGCCTTATAGATAACGTTCAGCTCAAAGTAATGCTGTTCTGGCCAAAGATACTGCTGAATCTTCTGCTGATCTTTAACAATCTCCAGTGCGCCGTCAAATACATACGCCTGATCCAGCAAGTGAAGATATGTGGATTTAACAGGAATCTTGTATTTTGCGACAGTTTCAACATCACTCTCTTCCATATAAAATCGGTGAACATCAGATTTCAGCATGCTGACATTCTCCATAACAAATGCTTTTGGGTTGAGTTCAAGAATAGCCCGGATGTACTGTTTTACCAGCATATTATTCTGACTGATAGCATGGTTCTTCTGACGATTCGCATTAGAAAATCCTTGACAGGGCGGGCCGCCGATGACCACGTCTATATCTCCATATTTTTCCTTAATCTCGTCATAATTTGCAGCGCAGACATCTCCCTGTACTTCAACGCCGGGATGATTCAGGCGATATGTTTCCTGCATATAAGGACTGTTCTCAAACGCTACCTTGATATCATATTTTCTCGTCTGCATAAAGCCGAGGCTCAGGCCTCCTGCTCCTGCAAACAAGTCCACAACTTTGTACACAACACATTCCTCTTTCTCTTGTTAAAGGTTAAAACCCTCGGATAATGCTCGATCAAGGAGCGCAAGGAGTCGTTGACTCTGGTATCCACTCGGCATTTTGTTAGGGATTTGGCATGCATATTTCAACGCCATATTTTCATCGGGCGATGCCATGCGTTTCTGCATCGCAAACGCAGACAGCTTTTTCCATTGATCTGCAGAATATTGAAGTACTTTAACCTGTGCTTCCGTTTCAGAAAGCACTTTTTGGTCTTTCCTCGCTTCTTTTTCTGCTGCCCTCACTTCAGTTTTTCCAATCAATACACTAGAAAATTCTGCTGGCAGAATTAGATTAATTTCTTGAACACTGTTCCAGCATCCCTCACGTTTGCACCACTGCGTGACATTGATTGTAGGTCTATTTGGATCAGTTATCCTATGGAAGACCTGCTCAGCTATCTGTTCCAAAGCTTTTGTAACGCTTTCTGGAACGCTTTGGCGCTGCCAAATACTCTGCAAATCCAACTCCATATTTTTGAACTGCTTCCGAATTAACTGGTGAAGCAGTGCCAATGAATAAGTAACGATGTTCGCTCGGTAGCCCTGTTCATACCACTCCTGCCTCGGTATCAACGCTTCGAGATGCTTAAATAAGATAACCAGCGCCACGCTTTCTGTAAAGTATCGCTCATTAAACTGCGAATCGTTGGCCGTCCAAGCTTCATCAATCAACTCAGCAAACTTCATAAAGTTTGTCTGAGCACCCTTGCTGACGATGTGGGGCATTTCACTCCACGTGTTGCGTACTTTAGCCAAATCCGTTTTAGTGATGACTTTGCTCTTGGGATTCTGCAGCAGGAATTGCCGCTTCTTGGCCGGTGTAAGGCGCATCTGAGCCTGCAGAAATTGGCCCTTGGCACGCTCATAAAACCATTTTGTTTCATACTGCGCACCAGATTCTGCAGGAGCAAAAATTCTCCGGGAATGCTGCTCCATGCGTATGTGGAATGGGTGAGTAGAGAAGAAATCTGCATCTGTAACTTTGTTTTGGCTATTTGAAGACCGAGATATATTTCGCACCAACTCTGTTGAACGGTCCATGTCGCTTTCATCAATCTCAGTCAGTTTCATCTGTACGTAGATGCCTTCTAAATCAGCTTTATCCTTATGACGGGTATTAGAAAGGGATGCTGTCGTCTGGCCGCCGTTAATAATCTGAAAGTCTCTTGCCCCGACAATGTGTGTTCCACCTGCTGTACGTTCAAGCTGGACATCCATTGCGGTTGCAGATACGCCATTGTTATACGCAAAAAACATTGAGGGGCATTTCAAAATAGTTTCCCTGATTTTTTTATTTACGGCGACCTTTGTAGAAAGAAATGACCGAACATTGCCCTCCAACAATTGACTGCCATACTTATCATAAATATCTGCAAGAACCTTTCCCGGAATAATGCAAAGATAGCTGTTATATTCTGCCGTCGCAGCGCTGCTGGCCTCCAGGCAAGGGATGCCTGCAGGGATATATTCTCGAAAATCAATCTCAATATTTTGACGCCCCAGATCAGAGCAGCATACACGAAACACACGGTCGATGTCCCAGATTTGACATTCAGCAGGAATGCCTCCAATATCGAGATTGTCAAGATTCTTCAGCGTATCGCTGACATCTGCATCTGTGAAAATGAGAAGTCTGTATTTTCGAATTCTCTCTTTTTCCAACCGAAGCAGATCTACCAAATCTGCACATGGAGTACTCATCTCGATCTCTCTATACAAATTCGTGTTTAAGGCCTGATCCGCAAACACGGCTAAACGCTGAAAATTCGTCGAAGACGCAACCTTACCCATCGTCCGTTCTTCCACACCGTCATAATCCGCAATGATTAAATTCATCGTATAGTCGAATTCGTCAAAAACGTACCCATCTACACGATAGATTTTTCTCTTGGATGTTGTACTTGTATAGAAAGCAGGAATGAAGTCCGGCAAGACTTCCGCTTCAACAAGATACTGCGCCATAGAGCCAACAAAGGCTGCGCAGGAACCCTCACCAGTGGCAGCAGCCTCTGCTTTTACATTTTCGAGAAAATCTTTTCTGAATTCCTGCGCATCCATGTTAACCCTCCACCCGCCAGCCTTCAATGCTGGCCAGACTAATTGAATATTGTACCTCGATAATCTGCGGAACGACATTATCTGATGTCAGCCTTGGGAAATCCGCGTCTACGCGGAAATGCATTTTCCCCGAGCATACATATTTTTGCTCCCTATACTCAGGAAGATCGATAAAGCCATAGCGCATCAGCTTGCTTTCCAAAAGGGAATAGGCGTCATCGTTTTCATGCACCCGTCTGAAAGTGTGATCTACCTGCTCTCCAAGTGACACTGCGCCGCTGTGTTCTGGTGCACACTTATCAATAAGCATCACAACCAATTCTCCAGGATCGGTATTTGCAAGCTGCTCCAAAGAAGAAATTTTCACAGAATCTGCGGATACACCCACAGATTTCACCTCATGCCAGTTGTCTGCGTACACAAAGTCTTGGTCAGCACCATCCGGGCCGACCCATCCTTGAACCGCCGGCAGAATTGGATATCCGCCATCAATCACTTCGCACAGATAGATAAGCTCGCCAAGCAATCCTTTGCGGTTACTCTCATCCATCAGGCTTTTTCTTTGATGCTCAAGCAGTTTGTTCCATTGCTTAAAGCGCCGCACTGTTAAATTCAAAGCAGAAATCTCATTATCTGCTGTTTGAGAATAAGAGATCAAATCCGCACACAGCAATTCAAAAACGCTGTCCTGTTCATTGCGCATCAGTACAAAGGAAAGAGTCCATCGTCCATCTGTGCGGCGGCCCTTGGTTACAACAATTGATTTGGAAGACGGCAGAAGTTCCGGCTCATTCTGTGTAATAATCACCAAGGCTTTCTGGTCAATCTCCTTGTAACCAACGTGCCATTCAAGGGCGTGTTTCACCTCAATTTGTATGTATCCTCCGTCATAGTAGTTGAAGGCGTTCCACTTCTCATGAAGATATTCAGCAGTAATTTTCATTCGTCTTCTTCCTCGTCAGGATCCATCCAGTTTTTCAGTTCAACCATGTTCACCATGTAATTCGCAGTACGGATACCGGCACCAGTATCAGGGAAACCAACGCCAAGCGCAAATAAATAGGGAGGAACTTCTCTGTTGGTAGATTCGACTTTATCCAAATCTGTTTCAATGATGTGCAGCATCAGCAACGGGCTTCGCTCTCGAATCAAATAGGCACTGTCAGACATATGCTTGTCCCCATTTTGTTCTTTGAAGCGTTTCCTTGCTGTTTCGATCTGTTCTTTGGTTAATCCAACTCTTGTGCAGCCGCCGGAACCCACCTTTACTTTAGTTCCGCTGATTCGAATCATTTTGTCGTCAGCTATCACAGAACGGCGCTCAGTTGCCTTAATCGGGAGTACTTCGCTGCCGCATTTGAGACCAGGCCCATATTCCGAACCTTCACCGTCTGTAATAAGGGCAACATCCCAAGTCTCATTGTCCATTTTTTCATCGATATACTCAGCAAGTGCTCTGCCTTGGAAGGCCAGGTGCCACGGGTGCGTTTCAAAGTCAAGAAGTAGCTGTACAACCAACTCTTTGTTTACGCCGCGCCAATAATATGGCTTCACAGAGAAGTCACGGGTCCCGGCGCTACCTAAATGATCCACAAATTCTTTGAATGCAGCTTCATTCGCTTTCAGTACTGCTGGATTTGCCTTGAGCCTTGGCGTTTCAAGCAGTTTTCCCGATACAGTTACCGGGCGGCTTACCTGTGTTGCCGAGCGCATTTTGTTGCGGGCTGTTGCGATCAGGGAGTTGGGGTCCTGACGCACTTTCAGGCCAAACTCTCTCGGTGTTTGGTTGGCGAGCTTCATCTTTGCAATTTCATCTTTAAGCTCATTGGCCGCTCTGGTGATGTACCCATACCAGTCAATAGCTTCTTCTGCCATCCAAATTCTGAAAAGGTCCTCGTAGTTTGGACGATAACCAAACCAGCGTCCCATCTGCAGCAGCGTATCATACATTTGAGATTTGCGATAGAAATAGCTGACTCCCAGCCCCTCCAGTGTCAGGCCTCTGGACAAGCTGTTGCCGCCAACTGCAATAACGCGCAGGCCATCTTCTTTGTGGTTGAAATAATCCAGACTTGTTGCCCCAGTTCTTTGGTTAACTGCGCGCACTGCAATAGGGGCGATAGCGCGGTTTAAGTAATTGGAGCAAATGTCATCCCAATTTGTCTTGCTAATCTTTTCTAATTGGTGTTTCATCCACACTTTATGCAGATAACGCAGAGATGCAATTTGCTCGCGCTTTTCATCATCCAAAGCAGCATAATTCTGCACATCGGACTTTACTTGAACAAGCCATTCATTTACAGCTTCTGCAATTCGGTTCTGCACATCTGTAAAACGGCTAACATGAATCATCATGGAGCGGTGCTCGGTATAATCGCCGCGCAGATCACGAATTGCATTAAACAGCAGAAAGTATGCAATTGCTTCATACATGCTGGGCGGCAGCGCATCCACTTCCAATGTCTTTTTGTGTGTGAAAGGGAAAAATAGATCCATTTCTTCGCGCCGCAGCGGAATCAATACATCAGAAAACTTCTCTGTTGCGTCTCCGAAGATCTTATCAGCTCCAATGTAGTTCGTAGGCGGTGCCAGCGAGTAGATAAAATCTCTGGGAAATAGGTCATCGCCAATCATCTCATCTTCTGTTTCAGGGTTGATAAAAATATTGGCAAAGGGTGTCGCAGTAATTCCCAGATAGGAAGCCTGATTAAACTCGTGCAGTAGCTGGCGAATGCAGGCATTGATAGCGGCTGGGCTGTCATCCTCACTCTTTGTATTAACAGATGCATTATCTGTCTCGTCATCAATCAAGAGCATGGGCAGCATTATTTTCCCTGTGGTGTTATCACGACTATTGGAGAGCCATTTAATCAAATTGTTCAATATCCGCTTGTTTTTCTTTACGACTAAGACAATCGGATCTGAAACGCTTTGAAGGTTCAAATCATTGCTTTTCAGCACATTGATGTCAAAATCCTTAGTCACAGAGGTAAAGGCTGCGATACGCTTCTGTACGCCGTACCTGCCTACACCAACAGGCTGGTTTTTGATTCCCTGTTCAGCCTTTGGATCCAGATAATACTCACTCTTCCGGCCAGAGAACTCTGCATCCAAGCGGGACTGAGTCTGCTGGCGCAGATTTTCCATCATTCCTGCAAGAACAATAATAATTCTGTATCCAGTATCAGCAGCTTTGTTGCTGATTGCGGTGTAATTTGCGGTTTTGCCGGATTGGACATCGCCCAACACCAATCCGCGGCGCTGAAAAGGTTCTTTACTTTGCGGATCTCCGAGCAGATCGACGATCTCGTCAGAAACCTTATCCAGCGTTGCGGTAACCCTTGGATTCCAATGTTTAATTTCCTCTAGATATTTTTTATATCGATTCCAGAAGAAAAAGTCCAAATCTGCTCTTCTGGAAGGAAGCCATGATTTATGAGGTGTATTTCGATCATTGATGTACACGCCGACATCCATCTGTATAACAATCGACGCACGTAGCCGGACAAGAATTTCTGCAAATTCCTCATCCGTTACTGGAAGTGTGCTCAGCGTTGCACGCATGCTTTGTGCAAGCGTAAGAAATTCTTCCTCTGTAGGCGGAACTTCCTTGTACCGAGTACTAACCGCTGCGGAAATGAGATTTTCCAACATTTCAATATTAGGGTTTAACATTGCCGTCCTCCTTTGCTTTTAGAGCGCGAATCACATCCGGATATCCGCAGAAAGGATCAGTATGCTCTATCTTTTCAAGCATTTCACGCCGCATAATGCTGCTGGGCAGAACAGACAGCATCTGTTCCAGCGTTTTGAACATCTCCTGCTCTCCCATATCCGCATCATTCTCAATCTTTTCGTCATTATTAAGATCAATGTAAAGTTGATTCAGAGGAATTCCCCGTTCTATGTATTTCAGTAATGTTTCAAGCTTGCCTCGAATTTCCGGAGCTTCGGCAACGATCTGATCTACCAGCATGTGGTCTCGGTTAATCTCATATACGATGCCGTTTCCCGGCGTTTTTAATCGGATCCACATATGCTCAACCGAATCTGAAGTCTCCTTTTTCCCTCTGAACGTCCATGTACGCTTACTTTTATCTGCAATACGGTCAATTACAGTTTGAAGGCTATTCCTCACCTCGGCAGGTGGAATTGCATGAGATTTCTTAATATCCAGAGTCCACAAATCGTCCAAGTCATTTGGGATATCGACCATAACACGAGCCAGCTTTGAAAGATCACCCTGCCGCATCATACGGAACCACGTTCCCCAAATTAGAAGCCGCTTGTTTCGATATACATAAAAGCCCTGCCGTTTGCGAATTCCATCTTTGCCGCCAAGTTGGTTCTTTTCCTCTTCAGTCATTTTAGAAATATGAGGCAGAATATATGGCGTTACTAGAATGCGTTTCCCTCGAATCACCAGCGTTTCTGTGTCCATGGCTTGCGTGCTCTTCTTTATCAAAAACGGATCTGCCGCTTTAAGCTTTACTCCATTGAAAAGTATTTCTAGCTTTTTTATTCCGGATTCCCCGGATAAGTACCTGTGAAATACCAGTTCAAGGTGCTGCCTTACCTCGTCCATTTTTCGGCCAAGCGATTTTTCATAATCTACTTCACCCATCAGCAAACGGTCGAGGTTCTGCCATACAACCAATGTACCGCTATCCTGCTCATACAAATCAGAAATATGAGGAACTGAGGCAAAGTCTTCTTTATCAAGGATCAACAGTGACCATGCACCTGTTTTAATAACGTAATCAAGATCCCAGCGCCGTCCAATTACCTGATCTCCCTGTTTGCTGATTACGGTCAAAACACGGCACTGAGACAAAGAGGCAGTCTTCAGGCCTAAGCCATATCGTCCCAAGTCAGACGAGTCTCGTGTCTCAGTCGGACTCTTACTCCCATACTGCATAGCGATATTCATTTGAGCATCATCCATACCGGTACCATTATCCAGAATTGAGACATATGCATCGCCTACCGGAAAGAATGACAGCTGAACTTTCCCGGCTTTTGCAGCAATACTGTTGTCAATAATATCTGCAATTGCAGCTTCTAAGCTATAGCCAATTGCTCGTGTTGATTCCATTAAAACAGGGGCAAACGGAGGCGTCTCTCTTACCTGCATATCGTCCTTCCTCTCTGCAATCACATTAACGGCGGCGAAATACTCCTATATAACAATTATCGCATGCAGTGTGTCCTAAAAACCGGACTCAGTCTTGCAAATTGGCTTCCGGCATAAATTCCATAATATCTCCTATATCCACATTCAAAGTAGAGCAAATCTTACTAAGCACGGACAGTGTAACTTCCTCGTCCCGCCGCAGCCGGGTCATGGTGTTCGGCGCGATGCCTGCCGCTTTGCGCAGATCGGCTTTGCTCATCTTCTTATCGACGAGCAGCTTCCAAAGTTTGTTATACGAAATAGCCATTCCTGTTCGACCTCCGGCTACAAATATTGCTTTTATTATACATCTTTCTCGATCACAAGGCAAGAGAGCTTCGCATCGTGTTGCGAAACTCTCTAATTTCAAAAACAGCTTGCGTGCAAGACTCTCACACATAGATTGTTCGTATATCTTGTCAGCACTTTTGCTTCTTATTTTCCGCTCAAAGTCAGCATCATAAGGGCTTGGGATTATCCCAAAATTGCCGCGTGTCCGGACAGCGGCTGTGCTTGCTATTCTCTCAAATCCCAGTTTTCTCCGTCCCAACGCCGCTCTTTCTCTCCGCCGAAATCTGTGCTATACTGTAAGAAAATCGGTGGAAGGAGGGCTTTCTTATGGCACTCAAACGGGTATTTGCCGGGTTTTATACGCGGTACGACGGAAAGCCCATCTTCGTTGTCCGGGTGCTGAAGGACATCGACACCGGCGAGTCCATCGTGGTCTGCAAGGATGCCAGCTTTTCCAAAGAAGACAACGAGCATTACTACCTCATCCGGTACACCTCCTTCTGCGAGCAGGTCGAGGTCGATGGTGTGCTGCGGGACAAATACGTCCGCCAGACCCGGCGCGAGATCGACGAAGGCACCGTCCGCGAAGTGTATGAGGACGGCTTTCCGGAGCCCAAGAGCAAGCCCTTCACTTATGTTGATGACGAGTACGCGGAGCGCGCCATCCGTTGCAGCAGAACCTACTATGAATACGCCAAGGACATCTGCGAAAACTACCGGATGGATCTGCGGCGATACAAGCTCATCCGGGAGCAGAAGCGGTACATAGGCGTATCCAACCGCGAGGCATATCAGGCCATGTGTGAGGATCTCGCGTTTGCTCAGCAGTCCCTCAAAACGGTGCTCAACGACTACGCCGATCTCTTCCGGAAACGCTTTTCCGAGGGGCTGTCCATCCGCAAAGCAGCGGATGCCATGCAGCAGAATCGCGGCGTGATCGAGCG
>ERZ1034719.1157-NODE-1157-length-12920-cov-8.169841_pt1 | contig 12920 bp, 8 predicted proteins | sample MGYA00520703_ERZ1034719 | MGnify/ENA primary metagenome ERZ1034719 (study PRJEB33766, sample SAMN09781716) | gut metagenome | biome: gut microbiome | host: Homo sapiens | place: Madagascar | study: EMG produced TPA metagenomics assembly of the PRJNA485056 data...
GGAAAGGTGTTCTGATCTGCAAGGATCTGGAAGAAGCCAAGGCAGGTGTGAAGACGATCATGCTGGATAAGCAGTTCGGCAGTGCCGGAAACCGTATGGTAATTGAAGAGTTTATGACCGGACGGGAGGTTTCCGTGCTGGCATATTGTGATGGTACGCATATTAAGACTATGACTTCGGCACAGGATCATAAGCGTGCGAAGGATGGAGATCAGGGGCTGAATACCGGCGGTATGGGTACCTTCTCGCCAAGTCCGTTCTATACCAAAGAGATTGACGAGTTCTGCCAGAAGGAAGTGTATGAGAAGACAATGGCAGCCATGAAGGCGGAAGGAAGAGACTTTGTCGGCATCCTGTTCTGCGGACTGATGATCACCCCGAAGGGAACCAAGGTGCTGGAGTATAATGCACGGTTCGGTGATCCGGAGGCGCAGGTCGTTCTTCCGAGAATGAAGAATGATATTATTGATGTTATGGAGGCATGCATTGACGGAACTTTAGATCGGATTGACCTGCAGTTTGAGGACAATGCAGCGGTATGTGTGGTTCTGGCATCTGACGGATATCCGGTCTCTTATGAGAAGGGATTTGAGATTACCGGACTGGAGAATTTCAAGGATCATCCGGGCTATTATGCATTCCATGCAGGTACTGCGTTTAAGGATGGTAAGATTGTAACAAACGGCGGACGGGTGATTGGAATCACAGCCAAGGGATCGAATCTGAAAGAGGCTCGTGCAAATGCATATAAGGCGACCGAATGGGTGAATTTTGAAAACAAATATATGCGTCACGATATCGGTAAAGCAATTGATGAGGCGTAAGAGCTTGAAATAGTTACAACTGAAAAGCGATTTTTAAGGGAACCGGGTATGGAAACATATCCGGTTTTTTGACATACTGTTTTATATATGCAGAAGCCCGAAAACATGATAATCTGAAAATATATGAAACGAACGGAAAAGAAGGAGAGGGTTACATGAAAAAACGAATTTTTGCCGGTTTTCTGGCTGGCATTTTGCTGATGGGGACTACGGCGGTTTATGCAGAGACGGGAAGTGCAGATAGGGATGATATAACAATCGGGATTGGTGCGGAAACGGTTGCGGAGTCTGTGGATGAGGATGGAACAGAGTATACAGATGCCAATCTGATTCTGAATTATCATGGAGAAGACGAGATCAGGGTCTCCAGTCTGCAGGAGCTGGAACCGGGTGCGGATCATGGAGATCTGGCAGCTTCTTATAAATCACCGTATATTACAGCAATTAAAGATCAGAACCCGTACGGAACCTGTTGGGCACATGCAGCTATGGCTTCTGCGGAGGCAGATCTTTGGAAAAAGGGACTGGCAGACAGTACGATCGATCTGTCTGAATGGCAGCTGGCATATTTCTTTTTCCACACAGTAGAGGATCCGCTCGGAGGAACGGCGGGAGACAGTGTGACCGTTGTAACGGACAGCAGTGTAGAGGATTATCTGGACAGAGGCGGTAATCAGCAGCTGGCAACTTACCGTCTGGCGACCTGGCAGGGCGTAACACAGGAAGTGGATGCACCGTACAGTACGGTATATAATGACAGAACGAAGACTTTAGATGATTCGCTGGCCTATGGTAAGGATGTATATCATCTGGAAAATGCATACTGGGTATCCATGAAGGATCGGGACGTTGTAAAACAGCTGATCATGCAGTATGGGGCGTGTGCCGCTTCCTATTACCATGCTTCAGCATATTATAATTCTACCAGTCAGTGGTATCGGTCAGAACCGCTGGCAGAGTATAAGCCAACCGGAACGACGACGAATCATGCGATTACGATTGTCGGCTGGGATGACAATTACAGCAAAGATAATTTCGGTACATATAAGCCATCCTCAGACGGTGCGTGGTTATGCAAGAACAGCTGGGGAGAGGACTGGAGTAAGGACGGCCTGTTCTATATCTCTTATGAGGATGCACCGAACCTGAATGGAACGGCTACCTTCTTTGATTATGGTGCCGGTGATAATTATGATTATAACTATCAGTATGATGGCGGTGTGGGAACGGCATCCTATTCTGTTGCAAATGCGGCAAACATTTATACGGCAAATTCCGCCGAAACATTAAAAGCAGTCGGTATCTATACAAATGATGTGCAGTATACCTGTACGATTAAGATCTATAAGAGTTGCACGGGAGGACCGATCAGCGGAACGCTGGTCAGCACCCAGACAGTAACGGAACCCTATGCGGGCTTTCATACGATTGTCTTAGATACTCCGGTTGATCTGGAGGCGGGAGATACTTATTCGGTTGTGGTTTGTCAGACAAGCGCCAGCAGTTCACCGAAGGTTCAGGTGGATTCATCCTTTAGCTGGAGCTGGCTGACCGGAGTATCCAGTGCAAAGACCGGTCAGAGCTTTATAAGTTCTAATGGAAGTTACTGGCAGGATGTTTCATCAAGTGGTTATAACTGTAGAATTAAGGCATATACAGATAAGCGGGATACGACCACACCGGCGGATGTGAAGGTCAGCAGGATTACATTAAGCGCATCAACCGGTCTTACTCTGACGAAGGGTCAGACACAGAAATTGACAGCAACGGTAGCTCCGGCAAATGCAACGAATAAGACGGTGACATGGAAGACCTCGGATAAGAATGTGGCGACGGTCAGTGAAAACGGACTGGTGACAGCAGTAGGCGGAGGTGATGCAACCATCACCTGTACAGCACAGGATGGCAGCGGTGTCAAAGCAACCTGTAAGGTGGCTGTTACGGTGCCGGTATCTGGCATTCAATTAAGTCAGACCAGTGCTGCATTGACGGTAGGAGATACGCTGACACTGACAAAGACCATTTATCCATCAGATGCAACGAATCAGGCAGTAACCTGGATGTCTTCTTCGGATGCGGTTGCAAGTGTGGACAGTAATGGTAAGATAACCGCAAAGACTGCCGGAAGTGCTGTGATTACATGCAAATCCGTGTCGGACAACAGTGTGGTCGGAATCTGTAATGTGACGGTGAAGGCCAAGGTACAGACACCTTCGGAGATAAAGGTAAATAAGATCACATTGAACAAGACAACCGCAAGCGTGACAAAGGGCAAGACCTTGCAGCTAACAGCGACAGTGACACCTGGCAATGCAACGAATCAGGAAGTGAAATGGAGTACCTCGAATAAGAATGTGGCAACTGTTAGCAGCAATGGTAAGGTGACAGCCAAATTAGCCGGAACTGCGACCATTACCTGTACAGCACAGGATGGCAGCGGTGTCAAAGCGACCTGCAAGATAACGGTTAAGAATCCGGTTGTAAAGGTAACAAAAGTTACTTTAAATAAAACGACAGCAACCCTGGCCCCAAAGGAAACTCTGACACTGAAGGCGACGGTGACACCAACCAATGCAACCAATAAGGCGGTGACATGGAAATCTTCAAATACGAAAATAGCAACGGTCAGCAGTAGCGGTAAGGTAACAGCCAAGGCAGCGGGAACGGTGACCATCACCTGTAGGGCCAAGGATGGCAGCGGAAAGAAAGCAACCTGTAAGATTACCGTTTATACAAATACGGAGGCATATGTGGCACGGATCTATACAAAGGCATTGGGACGTGCGGCAGAACCGGCAGGATTGAAATACTGGGTGGGCGAGATCAATGCGAAACGCAAGACTCCGGTTGAGGTAGCAGAGCTTTTCTTCTTTGCACCGGAATTTACGAATAAGAAACTGAATAATACTGCATATGTGAAAGTATTATATCGTACCTTTATGGGACGTGAGGCAGATCAGGGCGGATTAAATTACTGGATCGGACGGCTGAACAAGGGTGAGAGTCGGAAGAGTGTTCTGGAAGCATTTGCCGGATGTCCGGAGTTTAAACAGATCGTAAAATCATTTGGATTGTAAGACGGAAAATATTGTGGTATTCTTTTGATATATTGCAAAGATATTGTGGTTTACATAAAAGAAAAATGATCGGGGTACATAGATTGATGGAGAGAAGAAGCGGTGGAAGAAGGATAATAGCTGTAATTTTGAGCGTTCTCCTGACATTCAGTCTGTTGCAGGGAATTCCCTGCTTAAACAGTGGCTGGAATGTCTGGGCGGAACAGGTGGCGCAGATTACACCGGGAGTTAAGAATGTAAATGTGCGGCAGCAGCCTACCACGGCTTCCGCCTCTCTTACAAAAGTCCATGGAGGGCAGGCACTTACTATTCTGGATCGGCCGAATCAGGAGTGGTATCATGTGCGGTTCCGGAAGGATGGTACCACGTATACAGGCTATGTTTATGCAGAGTATGTTTCTATTTCAGATGATAGCTCTGCCGATGGCGATTTTGAGGCTTATATGACCGGACAGGGATTTCCGGAGAGTTATAAGCCTTATTTGCGTGACCTTCATGCACAGCATCCGAACTGGAAGTTTGTTGCGGTTCAGACAGGCCTTGACTGGAATACAGTAATAGAGAATGAACGCAATAAGCAGGGACAGATCAAGAATCTGATTTACGGAACATCGTCGGCACCGCATTACAACTGGCGGGAGACCGGTGTCGGTTATAACTGGCGTAATGATAAATGGTCACCGTTTGACGGTACGACCTGGTTTGCGGCATCTAAGGAGATCGTAGCCTATTATATAGATCCGAGAACTTATTTATATGAGACTTATATTTTTGCATTTGAACAGCTGTCCTATGATGGAAGTGTTCATAATGCACAGGGAGTAGAAGCGATACTGGCAGGCAGCTTCATGTATAAGAGCTGTCCGAGAGGTGAGTCCAGGACATTCTCCACGGAGATTATGGAGGCAGGGGCGGCCTGCAATGTGAGTCCATATCATCTGGCATCCCGGATGCGGCAGGAGATGGGACGGACTGCCGGTGTGAATGCGACCGGAACCAGCCCGAATTATCCGGGCATCTTTAACTTCTTTAATGTCGGTTCGGTAGATTCTGCCGGAGGTGGTGCTGTTAATAAAGGTCTTGCGTGGGCAGCACGGAGCGGCACCTATGGAAGACCATGGAATACTGCATACAAGGCGATTGCCGGAGGTGCGGAATTTATAGGTTCTTCCTATATTAACAAGGGACAGGATACCCTTTATACGCAGAAGTTTAATGTAACGAACCGTTCGAATCTGTTCGGACACCAGTACATGAGTAATATACAGGCACCGGCTACAGAGGCGAGAAATATGTGCAATGCATATCGGTCGAACGGACTGATATCATCGCCGCTGGTATTTAAGATTCCGGTGTATCAGAATATGCCGGAGACTGCTGTAGAGAAGCCGGCCGATTCCGGAAGTCCGAATAACTGGCTGAATGGACTGGCGGTATCCGGATGTACATTGACTCCTAGCTTTAACGGCGGAACTACGGAATATTCACTGATCGTAGGAAATGAGGTTGATCACGTGACGGTGACTGCAAGTACGGTCCATGCGGCAGCAACGGTTTCCGGTATCGGAGAGCAACCCCTGAATGTAGGAAAAAATGTTCTAAAGATTCGGGTGGTCGCACAGAACGGAGATCGGAGAACCTATCATATTACGATCATACGGAAGGACACCGGAGGAAATATTCCGAACACACCGGATACGCCGGATCAACCGGTGACACCGGACCAGCCGGATACACCGACGCTGAATACCACATATCGGATACAGGGCAATTATATATCCGGAGTGGCAGTCGGAACGCAGACAGCAGACTTTATAAAGAATCTGGGAGTCAGCGGTGGAACGGCGACGCTGTATCAGTCAGATGGAAAGACACAGAAAACGAGTGCGATAGCGACCGGAGATGTGGTAAAGATAGTCGGCAAATCAAAGACCTTAACTTATACAGTGATTATTTACGGCGATGTATCCGGGGACGGCGAGATCAATGCACTGGATCTGTTAAAGATTCAGAAGCATATTATCGGCGCAGCGCCATTGACAGGCCCATATCTGGAGGCCGGAAATGTCAAACGGAACGGTGATATTTCTGCGCTGGATCTGTTGAAGGTGCAGAAGCATATTATCGGAGCTTCAAAGATTGAACAGTAAGATGCCACCGGGAAATGGAGGAATAAGCATATGAAACAATTAGATAGAAAACAATGGAAGAGCATATTGGCCGGATTTATGATTGCAATGCTTTGCCTGGGAATCGTGCCACAGAAAGCCAGTGCTGCAGAGGCAAGAGTTTCGATTGCACTCAGTCAGACGGATCTACGGATCGGTGATTCGGTATCGGTTACGGTACGAATTTCAACAGATGGGCTTATTGGTTCCTATTCCATGGCAGTTACATACAATAGCGGCGTACTGGAATATACCGGTGGCGCAGGAAATGGCGGCGGCGGAACAGTTCTGATCTCCGGGTTTGCCAGTGGTACAGAAAATAGTCTGTCGGCAACCTTAAATTTTAAAGCAATTGCCAACGGAAGCTGTACCATCTCAACCTCCGGCGGAAGTGTTTATAACTGGGCGGAGGAAGCTCAGACCATCAGCTATGCGGGAGCCACAGTGACCGTTGCGGCACCACAGGCACCGGCATCGACCGAGGGTGGTGGTAATAGCGGCGACGGCACGACGGAGGCATTGAAAGGCTCCGGAGATAACTCCTTAAAGAGTCTGGAAATATCACCGGGTACGTTGAGCCCGGCGTTCCAACCGGGAACTACGGCTTATTCCGTGACATTGCCGGAGGATACGACATCCATTGTGGTAAGTGCAGTACCGAATGACGCAAAGGCAACAGTGGCAGTATCCCATAATAATGATCTGGAACCGGGAGAGAATAAGACGTATATCGTTGTGACGGCAGAGAACGGAACACAGAAGACCTATGTTTTAAATATTACCTGCGGAGAGGCGAAAGAGCCGGATGAGGCAGAGGCACAGACGGTTACGGTAAATGGGGCTGAGTATGCGATCGCATCTGCAAAACAGCTGGAAACAGTAGAAGCACCGGAAGGCTTTACTGCGGGTGAGACAGACTATAAGGGCATTAAGGTTTCGGTTTATCATTCACCGAACCGGAAGCTTCAGCTGATGTATCTGCTGGATGCGGAAGGACAGGGAAAATGGTATATCTATACCGAAAATCCTGAAAACTTTACACTATATATAGAAGAAAGAAATGCAGCGAACCGGTATGTGATTCTGACACCGGGGGAAGACGTTGTGATTCCGGATGGATATCAGAAGTCAGAATTGAATTTAAATGGAACACCGGTGACATCCTATGTGTGCAACGGTGATGATTCCATTGTTCTGATATATGCAATGAATCTGGACGGTGAGCCGGGATTCTATTTCTATGATACGGTGGAGGGGACCTATCAGCGGTATCACGAGTCAGAGATACTGGAGCCGGTTGCACCGGCAGCAGATATGACAGAGGCACCGGCAGTTATACCGGTACCGGAAGAGACAGACAATACCCAGATACTCAGGGTGGCGGTGTACATTCTTGCCGGACTTTGTATCATTATGCTTGGAATGCTGATCTACATTGGCGTGCGAATGAAACAGGACTCTGATTCAAGCTTGACATAAAGTGGCTTGTGTTATAGCATAAATATAACAAAAGATGATGGGGTGGTAGAGATGCTGATTGAAATGGATTTTAACAGTGATGAAGCCTTATATATACAGTTGAGAAATCAGATTATCCTGGGGATTGCAAAGGAAACACTGAAGGACGGAGAATCTCTTCCGTCTGTCCGGCAGATGGCGAATGAGCTTGGTGTAAATATGCATACTGTAAATAAAGCATATGCATTATTGCGTCAGGATGGCTATGTGAAGCTGGATCGGAGAAATGGCGCAGTGGTATCCGTGAGCCTTGAGAATCGGGCGCACCATGTGGAGAATCTGCACTCAGATATGGAAATGATCGTTGCACAGGCGATCTGTAAGGAAGTGAGCCTGGATGAGATGCAGACACTGGTCCGGGATATGTATGCGGCATTTTTGGCAGAAACAGCGGAAGAAGCAGCCGTAGCAGAAGAACTGTCAGAGCTGCAGCAGGCAATCCGGCGGGCGGAACAGCAGGAACAGAAGGCGGAATCAGAAAAGAAGAACTGAAATAACAGAAGATTAGAATGACAGAAGTTCAGAATGGCAGAAATTCAGAATAACAGGAGGATTTACGATGGACAATCAGTATACAAAGGCAGCACAGATGTCTATCGAGGCAGCGGCGAAAGCGGCCAGACACATGAAGCATGACTGCATAGGAAGCGAGCATCTGCTGCTTGGCATATTGGAAGAAGAGAATAATGTTGCGGCTAAAGTGCTGGAAGCAGGCGGGATTCAGGCAGAGAGAATCCGGAATTTAATTGAGAACAGCATCTGTTCCGCAGGCTCTGTGGCAGTGAAAAGTCCGTATAAATATACAGTGATGTATAATCGTGTGATAGAACAGAGTAAAGCAGAAGCAATCCGGACCCGGAGCGAAAAGGTTGGAACCGAGCATCTGCTGCTGGCTATGATCAGGACACCGGATTGCATTGCAATGAAGATTTTAAACAGCATCGGAGTAAATATCCAGAAACTATATATAGAGCTTCGTATGGCGATGGGCGTTGATCAGGCGACAGCCAGAAATGAGTATGTAGGAAATACAGGTAAAAAGAAAGCAAAACAGGCAACGGCCATGCTAGATAAATACAGCCGCGATCTGACAAAGCAGGCTCGGGAAGGCCGGTTGGATCCGGTCGTGGGGCGTACCGAGGAGATTGAACGGGTGATCCAGATACTGAGCCGGAGAACAAAAAACAATCCGTGTCTGGTAGGAGAACCCGGTGTCGGAAAGACGGCTATCGTAGAAGGCCTTGCCAGTATGTTGGCTACGGGCAATGTCCCATTGACAATGAAGGATAAACGGCTGGTGTCCCTGGATTTATCGGCTATGGTGGCCGGATCGAAATACCGTGGTGAGTTTGAAGAACGGATTAAACGCATTATTGAAGAAGTAGAACGGGATGGCTCGATCATTCTGTTTGTAGATGAGCTGCATACGTTGATCGGTGCAGGCGGGGCTGAAGGCGCCATTGATGCATCCAATATATTAAAGCCGGCACTTTCCAGAGGAGAGATCCAGATGATCGGAGCTACAACGACAGCGGAGTTCCGCAAATATATTGAAAAGGATGCAGCACTGGAACGGAGATTTCAACCGGTGAATGTAGAAGAACCGACCGGTGAACAGGCAATAGAAATATTAAAAGGATTGCGCCGCTGTTATGAAGAGCACCACGGTGTGAAGATTGAAGATACGGCATTAGAGGCGGCAGTTGAATTCTCGGAGCGTTATATCAATGATCGGTATCTTCCGGACAAAGCAATTGATCTGATCGATGAGGCGTGCTCCAGAAAACGGTTACAGTCTTTTGGACAGACTACGCAGTCACAGAGCCTGGAACAAGAGCTCCGGGATAAAAATGAACAGTTGGAGGAGGCACTGAAACAGGCGGATCTGGAGCTTGCCAGAAGCCTGAATCAGGAGATGGCGGAAATTCGTAAGAAGGAGGAACGCCGGAAGAAACGGGAGGAGAAGAAGCAGCAGAACGGCACACTGTCAGTCACAGATCGTGATATTGCACAGGTCGTTTCCGTATGGACAAAGATTCCACTTACGCGGCTGGAAGAAAAGGAGTCCCAGAGACTTCGGTCTTTGGAAAAGATATTGCATCAACGTGTAATCGGACAGAATGAAGCAGTAGATGCTGTGGCAAAAGCAATTAAACGCGGACGGGTAGGCCTGAAGGATCCGAAGCGGCCGATAGGCTCATTTCTATTCCTGGGGCCGACCGGTGTGGGAAAAACAGAGCTATCCAAGGCGTTGGCAGAGGCAATGTTTGGAGATGAAAATGCACTGATTCGGGTAGATATGTCCGAGTATATGGAGAAACACAGCGTTTCCAAGCTGATCGGTTCCCCTCCGGGTTATGTCGGATTTGAAGAAGGCGGGCAGTTAAGCGAGAAGGTCCGGAGAAATCCATATTCCGTAATTCTGTTTGATGAAGTTGAAAAAGCAGATCCGGATATCTTTAATGTATTACTACAAGTATTGGATGATGGTCATATTACCGATGCACAGGGGCGGAAGGTTGATTTTAAAAATACGATCATTATTATGACCTCCAATGCGGGCGCGAACCGGATCATGGAACCGAAGCAGCTCGGCTTTAACGCATCTGCGGATGAGAAAAAAGATCATAATGAGATGAAAGAGAAAGTCATGGAAGAAGTAAAGCATATCTTTAAACCGGAGTTTATCAACCGGATTGATGATATTATAGTATTTCATGCCTTGAATGAAGATGAGATCCATCAGATTGTGGATCTGCTGATGAAACAGTTATGTAAGCGGGTACAGGAGCAGATGAATATTACATTGAAATATGATGTCCATCTGAAAAATTATATCTTTGAAAAAGGCTATGATAAGAAGTACGGAGCCCGTCCGCTGCGCCGCGCGATACAATCGCAGGTGGAGGATGGACTTGCCGAGGCGATTCTGAATGGCGAGGTTCAGAGTGGTGATACTGTAAAGATTACAGTCCGGAAGGGAAAGCTGCACTTTAAAAACTGTTCCGCAAATCAAGTATAATTCACTAGCCAAATAACCGGAATTACGGTATAATAGGAATAGACAAATCAGAGACCGGAACGGAAGAATGGGTCTGAATTGACAACAGAGCAAATGCAGCAATATGTATGAAGCACAGTACTATGTTTAGGAGGATAAAGAAATGTCAGTAATTAATGATTTGATTCGTACAGAGGAAAACGGCACATTAAGTTTTGGTAATACGGAGCTTCCGGCCAAGGCAAAACTGGATGGCTATGAATATAACGGTGATTTATATAAGATCAAAACCTTTAAGGAAATTACCAAGCTTGAGAAAAACGGAACCATGGTGTATGAATCTGTTCCCGGTACAGTTGTACACGATTTAAAGATTGAAGAGAATACCGTGACATTTCAGGTAGAAGGCACAGAAGATGCGCAGATCACTTTGGAAATGGAAGCAGGTAAGGAATATAAGATTTATGTGGATGATACCAATCTCGGAAAAATGAAAACCAATTTGGGCGGAAAATTAAGTTTCAGTGTAGAATTGGTTCCAAATGAGATTGCTACGGTAAAAATTCATAAAGTATTATAAGGAGCAGACAGAATGGCAAAAGCAAAACAGGTGTTTTTTTGCCAGGAATGCGGGTATGAATCAAGCAAATGGATGGGGCAATGTCCCGGCTGTAAGGCTTGGAATACATTTGTAGAAGAAAAGGTAGTGACAGGCGCCAGAAAGACTGCAGGTAAGGCTGCAGTTCTCAACTCGGCGCCTGCTAGTATTTTAGAGGTTACAACAGGTGAAGAGACCCGTATTGGTACTGGCATGAGTGAGTTTGACAGAGTATTGGGCGGCGGTATTGTAAAAGGATCCTTGCTGTTGCTGGGCGGTGATCCGGGAATCGGTAAATCAACCATCCTGCTGCAGGTATGCCGTAATCTGACGGAAGCAGGCCATAAGGTGCTGTATGTATCCGGCGAGGAGTCCATGCAGCAGATTAAGATGCGTGCAGAGCGCCTGGGGACGTTTCAACATGATATGTATCTGCATTGCGAGACGGATCTGGATGTGATCGAATCGGCAATCGATAAGGTACAGCCGGAGGTCATGGTCATAGACTCTGTTCAGACTATGATGCTGGAAGAAGTGAATTCTGCGGCCGGCAGTGTATCACAGGTGCGAGAGGTTACCAATCGGCTTCTGCAGATCGCCAAAGGCAGAAATATTGCAATCTTTATTGTCGGTCATGTGACGAAGGAAGGAACCGTAGCCGGACCGCGGACATTGGAGCATATGGTGGATACGGTATTGTACTTTGAAGGGGAACGCAGCTCGGCATATCGGATTCTGCGCGGAGTAAAGAACCGGTTCGGTGCTACAAATGAGATCGCTGTGTTTGAGATGAAGAACCGGGGACTGACGGAGGTGAAGAATCCATCTGAGGTGATGCTGGAGGGACGCCCAACCGATGCGTCCGGCTCAGTAGTCGTGTGTTCTATGGAAGGTACACGTCCTCTGCTGATTGAGATCCAGGCACTGGTGGCACAGACGAATTTTCAGATGCCGAGAAGAACCACGGTTGGAATTGATTTTAATCGTGTGAACCTGCTAATGGCGGTGCTGGAGAAGCGGGCAGGCATCCATCTGGGAAGCTGTGACGCATATGTCAATCTGACCGGCGGTATCCGGCTGTCAGAACCGGCAGCAGATCTGGGAATCGTACTGGCTCTGGTCTCCAGTTATCGGAACCGGCCGGTGGATGAGCATACGATTATTTTCGGAGAAGTTGGCCTAAGTGGCGAAGTGCGTGGTGTAAATATGGCAGGGCAGCGTGTAAAAGAGGCGGCAAAGCTGGGATTTACCACCTGCATTCTGCCGGCAACGAATGCTTCTAATATCGAACCGGTTTCCGGGATGCGGTTGCTGGGAGTAAAAAATGTGAAAGAAGCAATCGATCTGATATAAAACATTTCAAATGAACCTGCCTTTTGGCAGGTTTATTTTGAATGAAATGCAGAAAAAAAGAAAAATAAACGGATGACGATGTGAAAATATATAAAATTAAACGGTTAAAATAAAAATATATCAGATGTGGATAAGAGGAGAAAATTGTGGATAACACAGGCTCAAAATGTGGATATGTGTATAATTCAATTCCAAATGTGGATAAGTTGTCGACAATTGTATACACAATATATACAAATTTGACAAATAAACTTTCTTTAAAATAACCCCTTGACTTCTCCCAATCGGGGTGATAATATAAGCTTCGTTGACACGGAAAGCCGGTCAGCAAAACAACACAGAACCTTGATAATTAAACAATAAGACAACCCTGAAAATTCT
>ERZ1034719.1163-NODE-1163-length-12839-cov-4.728802_pt1 | contig 12839 bp, 4 predicted proteins | sample MGYA00520703_ERZ1034719 | MGnify/ENA primary metagenome ERZ1034719 (study PRJEB33766, sample SAMN09781716) | gut metagenome | biome: gut microbiome | host: Homo sapiens | place: Madagascar | study: EMG produced TPA metagenomics assembly of the PRJNA485056 data...
GGTCGGCGTAAGCGGCACGTTGTTCTTCGGCGGCGACAGTATGACCATCACCGGAACAAAGCAGGCTGTCTCGCTGACGAAAGAAGCAGAGCCTGCCGGCAAGACGTTCTACGGCTCTGCCACGGCAGACGGCAGCACGGCGGAGAAAGCAGTATTTGCTGACGGTACATACATGGTCGGCGGCGAAGCTGCCAAAAAGCTCAGCAGCGTACAGGCGGGCAGCTCTTCGGAACCGGTCACCAAACCGACGCTGACGATCACACCCAAAAAAACGGACGTCACGGCGGGGGAATCTGCTGCGTTCACCGTGACCTATGACGGCACGGATGAGCTGAATGTCTATATCCAGAATAACGGACTTGACACGAACTTTACCGTGACCCAGAAAAACAATGGGGACGGCACATATACGGTCACCGTCGAGGCCAGCAAGGAAACACCCGGCGGCGAATACACGCTGTATGTTCACGAGGTGAATAACACATTCGTGCAGGCGAAGGCCACTATCAACGTCACGGGGCTTCCCCGCGTAGCGGAGGTGAACGGCAAAACGTATACCGCCCTCTCGGGTGCGCTGGACAATGCGAAAGATGGCGATACCGTCAAGCTGCTGGCGAACATAGACGGAAGCTTTATCATCAACAAAATGATCACGCTCGATCTGAACGGGTATAGCTGGGATAATACTTCAACTATTAATCCGGGCTGCACGCTGACGCTGACGGGCAGCGGGACGGTGAACACCGTGACGCTCGGCGGAAAGCTTGACATACAGAACGACGGGGTAACGGTAACAAATCTGAACGTCACAGCGGCTCCCAATCCCGCTATGAGTCTGAACTGCGGCAAATTCGGTGCAATCAAGATCGCCGACACCGTTGGCATCACCGCATCTGACCTGCTGGCGGACGGCTATGCGTTCTTTTATCGTGACTACCATGGTCTTGACGAAGTGGCGAACGGCAAACTGTCCAGGCCTCTGTCCAACGTGACGGTCAAACCGCACGAACACTATATAGTAGACGGCCAATGCGCCTGCGGGGCTACCTGTCTGCACACCAATTGGAAAAACGGCATGTGCATAGACTGCAACAGAACCTGCAAGCATGAGAATATAGACGCTTTGACCTACACCTGCAACACCTGCGGCGCAGCTCTTGCGGCCAGCCTGACGGCGAACGGCAGCACCACCTATTACGTCGGCCTTGCCGACGCGCTGAACGCGGCGGGAAAGTCAGGGAGCAACACGTGCACTGTGACGCTGCTGAAGGACGCTGCCGTGGAAACAGTCAAAGACGAGGGCAAAATGGTCTCCGTGAATGTGACTATTGCTCCTAGACAAAACGTCTCTGTTGAGCTGGATCTGCAAAGCTATAGCATCACAGGCGGCGGCACGATCACTATCGGTACGGATCGCGACCCGGGAAGCCTGACCGTCACAGGCAGCAGTAATGTCGATACGACCATCCGCGTGTCTGACGGCAGACTCACGTTGGAAGCCTTCAGCGGCAGGATCACCGCGCTGGAGATGGACAGGGCCGGCGGCAAAGTCGCTCCTCTCAACTGCGGCACATTCGGGACGATCACGGCGGATGCCACTGTGACCGCTGCGGACCTGCTGGCACCGGGCTATGTTTTCAAAAACGCGGACGGCTATGTAAGCCAGACAACGGCGGCCAACAGCCTGACCGAGGTGACCGTCGTCAAGTGTGACCACAATGACTATACGTCCGGCACCTGCCGCTACTGCGGCGAGGAGATGGAAGCAAAGCTCACGCTTGGCGCGGATACGGTGTTCTATACCTCGCTCAAGGACGCCGTCGCCGCCGCACAGACGGAGGAAAATACCGGCTGCACCGTGACGCTCCTGAAGGATATGTCCGGCTCCAATATGCTCGTCAACGCCGGACGCTTCACGCTCGATCTCGGCGGCAAGCGGCTGTACGGAGATTATGGCACGCTGCTGATGCTCAGTCTCGGAAGCGATGTGACCGTCACCAACGGCACGCTCGACGCGGCCAACGCCTATGCGGTCTCGGTCGTCGGCAGCGCCTCGCTGAGACTTACCGGCACGGTGAAGGTAAGCGGCGTCAGCTGGGAGAGCACCGGCACGCTCAAAATTGAGCCCGGCGCGGTCTTCCAGATCCAGCGGTCCGACGGAAACCAGCACAAAGTGCGTCTGTCGGCGGAACGCGCCGATCTCGGTGTGTTCTATACGGAGGGCATCGCCTTTAAGGAATATAAGGCCGACGGCACGACCGGAGACTCCGTTGTTCTCGACCGGACGGCGCAGTACTATAGCGCGGGCGATCTTGTCGCCGTCGAGCATTGGAGCCACCCCTATCGGGACGGCGTGTGCCTCGATTGCGGCAAGCCCTGCCCCGGACACGATAACTTCGATTCGAGCGGCTTCTGCAGCACCTGCGCACAGTATGCGCGCGTGGCGCGCATCGATCGGGAATATTACAAAACTCTCCCGGAGGCCATTGCCGCTGCGCAGAAGCAGGACGGCTGCACCATAACGTTCCTCTGCAGCATTTCTCTCCCGGACGGAGAGGGGCTCACGATCGACCGGGGGACATTCACCCTTGATCTCAACGGGAAATTTATCATAAAGGAAGACGTCCACACGGCGCTGACCTTTACCGGCGATGCGGCTGTAACGCTCAAAAACGGTACGCTGATGACGGACAACAGCAGCAGGGTGGACATCCTGCTGAGCGATGGGGCAAACCTCACGATCGAGGACATGACCGTCGTTGGGTGGATCGTTCTCGGCAGCGAGATGAACGACAACGCCAAGCTGACGCTTGTGAGCGGCTCGGTCACGGTGATCGATAACCAGAAGGGCGTCGCGTGGAAGGATATCCTTGCGCCCGGCAAGCGGCTGCGCCATCCCGGCACAGAGGAGCCGATCACCCTGTCGGTCATCAGCGCCGACAAGCAGCTTCACAGCGTGGACATTGAGCGCTGCGATCCGCACGGGGAGTACATTGTCGATACGGCCAATGCACGCGCCACCTGCGCATACTGCGGCACGGCGTGTCCCCATGTATTTGTGGACTACGGCAAATGCGAGAAGTGCGGCCTGAAAATGGCGTGGATCATCTCCTTTACGGACATCTACGGAAACATCAACGTGTGTTACCGGGCGACGGACGCAGAAATGCTCGCGAGCGTGGCCGAGTTCACCGCCGAGGGTGATACGAACATTCTCGCCATGATGGAGGACAGCAAGTCTCTGAATGAGCCGTTGACGATCCGCGACGGAACATTCACGCTCGATCTCAGCGGAAAGAGCATTGTAGGAGGGATGGACACCCTGCTACTGACCGGCAGCGCGAACGTTACGCTCACCAACGGCAGTCTGAGCGCCCTGACCAGCGGAGCCTTCGGCATCCGCGTTCAGGACGGCGCTTCGCTCACCGTTGTCGACAGCGTCACCGTGGACGGCGCGCTCGTTGTGAAGGAGACCGCTGGGACTGTCACGCTGCGCGGCGGAAAATTCCAGCAGATCCAAACGGAAAACCGTCCCGGCAATCTGGCCGGTCTGCTCGCGCCGGGCTACCGTTATGAACTCGTCACAGAGGACGGTACCGCGACGCCGCAGAGCTATACTGCCATGCAGGGGGCCGCTGATGTGGAAGCGAACGGCTACATCGCTGCGGTGGCGTGCGATCCCCACAAATTCGACACGAATCTCGTCTGCGAGTACTGCAACATCGGCTGCCGCGGAGACCACACCTACGACGACAGCGGAAAATGCACGATCTGCGGCTATACCTGCCCGCACGACGCCGTGACCGAGACCGGAAACACCGCCGTCTGCGGCACCTGCAAGGCCAATATGGCCGTGAAGGTGACGAACGGCGAGACCGTTGTCTACCTTGCCAAAACGATGGAAGTACGCTATACGTCGCTCGGATACCGGCAGGAAAACGATGTGACGATGCGCGAGGCCTTTAACAGCACGGCAGACAACGGCATCGTTACGCTGCTGGCGGATGATCTTGACGCGTGGGCCGATGTCTCCGGAAAAACGGTCACGCTGGATTTCAACGGCCATTGGCTGAGCGAAAACGGCATCGACTTCGGCAGCACGGGTCCGACGACGGTGATCCTCACCGGCAGCGGCGGCACGATCACTCCCGAGGGGGTCGGCCCCTCCATTGGGGCTTTCTGGCTGAGAGACGGAGCTCTGATGAAAACCAACGGCTTCACCGGTACGATAGGCCGCCTGACGGTGTCGGGGGCGTCAGCCAGAGCCAAGCTCAGCAGCGGCACCTATGGAACCATCCGATACACCAGCGGCAGCACGGGGGAAGTGAAAACCTCCACCGTCGGCGTCTGGCTGGCCGAGGGCTATGCGTTCCGGTATGTTGAGAGCGGGGAGTATGTGCCTTACGACACAACGCTCACCTCGGCCGAGGTGCCGGATGCGGCAATGTACAGCCTCGACAACGTCACCGTTGTGAAGTGCGACCACAACGGCACGAGCGGCTTTGACATGAACTCCCTCAAATGCCCCTACTGCGGCGCGCCCGCAGTGGCGCAGACGGCCCTGACAGGCGTCGAGGGCAACCCGTGGCGGAATTTTGCCGACTTGCAGACCGCGCTTGACGCGCAGAGAGACGGCAGCTCGACCCTCCGGCTGCTGGCCGATGTTTCGGGCGAGTATACCATCAACGGCGCAACATGCACGGGTATCGATCTGAACGGATATTCCATCAACGGTACGGTGTACGTCACCGCCGGCGGTGAGGACACGACCTTCAGCAACTCCAAGAGCACGGGCACCGTCGGAACGGTCGTCGCCTCCGCGGGTGCAAAGCTCGCCGGATCAGGCGCACCTGCCGTTATCGGAACGCTGAAGCTGGCGGACGGCGCGACATGGGAGAACATCCTGTATGTGCCCGCGCAGTACGGCTACAGAGTGTATACGAACTACCCCGACATGAGAGCCTACAAGTGGTATGGCGCGAACGAGAACATAGGTACGGAGCTTCACAACGTCACCATTGAGAGACTGCCGATCACGTCCAATACGCTAACGCTGAAGGCCAATGGCAGCAACGTCTATAGCTCCGTGGAGCGCGGCACGACTGCTCAGCTCTGCGCCTACTGCAACACATCCGGGGCAGATGTGGCCTTCTACGTTGGAGAACGTGAGGGCAATGGATACAATTATGCCCAGATGTCAGGCGACAAAGTAGAATATAAGAAGATCGGCACCACTTGGTACTACGTCGCAGAGTACACCTTCTCCGAGCGCGGAGAGTACGACATTTACTTCACCGCCGCCAAGGACGGTTACTCGGTATCGAGCGGAAACAAGACGCTGACCGTCACCAAAGCCAGTATCCCGGCCGACGCGATCACCGCGCCGATAATCAATACCCTGACCTATAACGGCCAGCCGCAGGAGCTTGTCACGCCGGGCGTGTTGGACGCAAAGTACGGCACGATGGTGTACAGTCTGTCTCGCAGCGCCAACAGCTTCAGCACCGAGATCCCCACAAAAACCGATGCGGGCACATACAAGGTCTATTACAAGGTCCTGGGAAATGACGACTATAAGGACGGCAACAGAACGTATACTCTGACCGTGACCATCGGACCGAAGACGCTGTATCTCGTGAATGCGGCGCTCGCGGAAAAGATCTATGACGGGACGGCAGACGCGGTCGTCACGCGCGCAGAGTTTTACGGGCTTATGGACGGCGACACGCTGACCCTCGGCACGGATTACACCGCGACCGGCGAGTTTATAGACTCGAACGCCGGGGACGGTAAGACCGCCGATGTCACGGTCAAGCTCACCGGGAATGTGAAGAACTACACGCTCCAAAGCGGTGACAGCAGCACTCTGGCGATTTACAAATGCACCATCCGAAAGGCCCCAGCGCCCGCGGCGACGCCTGGGGAACTGTACGTCTATAACGATCTGGCAAAGACCTACGAGGTGGAGCTTCCCGCTCTGCCTGCGCTCGACAGCCCCAAGACCTACGGCGTTAATATTTCTTATAACTGGGCAAGCAGTGACCTGAGTACCGCTTACTATTCCGGGGAGATAAAAATCGAGAGCGGCAAGCTGAGCCTGCCTATTCTGAAAAACCCGACAAATATAGAAGGCCGTATCGGTACCGTGCAGATGACGGTCGTCACGGACAACTATGAAGACTTCAAACTGGAAATCAACGTCTTCGCAAAGAACCGGATCACGCCAAGCGTAAATCACCTGAGCGCAAGTGACATCACCTACGGCCAGCCGTTGAGCGAAAGCATACTCAACTTCGTGCTCAACGGCGCGTACGACCCCACTACCGGAGATCCTGTTGAAGGAGAGCTGCGCTGGAAGGACGGCTCCATCGTACCGGGCATCAATGCCGACGATAACTGGTACGACTGGGAGTTTGTCCCCGCGGACAGCTATGACGGAAAATACGCGATCGTGACCGGCCAGACGTCCGTCAAAGTGAACCCGGCAGCGCTGACGGGAGTTTCCGTGGAGCAGACAGGTACGCTGACCTACAACGGGACGGCGCAGACCGCGAAAGTAAATGCGGCGGCGACTGCCGTGAACGGCCAGCAGGTCGAGTTCACATACAGCGCAGCGGAGAACGGCACGTATAGCGCCGCCGTCCCGGCGTTCACGGACGCGGGAACCTACACTGTATACTATAAGGCGAACAGCACGGGGCACGCCGAGGCCACCGGCAGCTTTACCGTGACCATCGACCCGCTGCCGATCAGCCTTCTCTCCATCAGCAAAATTTCCAAGACCTACGACGGCAGCGCCTCCGCCGAGCTTCTCCCGAGCATGCTGACGTTCGTCAGCAAGGCGGCGAAGCGTTCGGACATTACGCTTCCCGATACGGCGCTCACCATCTCGGATGCCCGCTTCACCATGCTGCAGGCAGGCGAGAGCTACGCGGATTCGCCGGAGGTCGGAGACGGGAAGGCTCTTTCCTTCACCATGACGCTCACGAGCGGCAACTACGTGTTTGAACGCAAGCCGGAAAGCCGGACGGACAAGTGCGATATCGCGACCGATGCTAAAGACAAGTTCACCATCACCAAGGCCGCCGCGCCCGCGGCGGAGAATGGCGCGCTGACCGTCACCAACGGCCTGCATAAGACCTATTCCTTCGACCTCTCGACGCTGCTGCCGAGTCTGACCGCTCCCGGCGAGTACGGCGCGATCAGCTATGGAAAGCCGGTTGCCGATCTGGGTGTTGGCTCTTTTGTCACCCTTGTAAACAGCAAGACCGGTGCGCTGACGCTGGAAGTTGTGGACAGAAGCAGCACGGACGAAGGACAATTCGGCACGATCACCGTTGCAGTTACCACGGCAAACTATGCGGATATCACCCTGACCATCAACGTCAGCGCGGTGAACAAAACCGTCCCTGTACTTGATGGCGAAGTGAGCGCAAGCAGCATCACCTACGGTCAGACGCTGAACGACAGCACCATCACGGGCAAGATGAAGGATCCTGCCACCGGTGCGGAGGTCACAGGCACGTTCGCGTGGAAAAACGGCGCGGTCAAGCCCATCGCAGGCGGCTATAGAGCCGAATGGACATTCACGCCGGATGCGCCGGAATACGCAGTTACGACCGGCATCGTGTCCGTCAAGGTCAACCGCAAGAATATCACGGGTGCAGCGGTCACGCTGAAGAGTGACAGCGTCGTGTACGACGGAACGGAGAAAAGCCCCGAGCTGGAAAGCGTTGTTCTGGACGGCGTAACGCTGGTAAATGGCCAGGATTACGATTACGTCTATGTCTATGCGCACGGGACAGATGTCGGCCAATACGGTCTTACCGTCGTCGGCTATAATAACTACGAAGGTGAAGCAACGGTCTATTTCTCGATTACGCCGAGAACCGTGACCGCCCCGACCGTTACGGTCAGCGGCGCGCCGTTTGTCTACACCGGCAGCGCCATCGCACCGGATGTCACCGTCACGGATGATCTCGGCCATGTTATCGACCCGAAGGAGTACAGCGTTTCCTATAAGGACAACACCAATGCCGGTACCGCGACGATCACCGTCACGGATAACGACGGCGGCAACTACACAGTCAGCGGCGGCACGACCTTCGAGATCGAAAAGGCCATGCAGACCGTCGCGGCGGGGAACGTCTCCGGCGTGTACGGCGAGACGGATAAGGCCGTTGCCGTCACCGCTGCCATCGGCGATGTAACGTTCGTCTCTTCGGATGAGAGTGTCGTCACGGTGAACGCTGCGGGCGTGCTCGCGTTCCACAAGTCCGGCACGGCGGAGATCACCGTCCGCGCCGCGGGCGACGCGAACTACTACGGCGCGCAGACGAAGATCACCGTCACCGTGGCGAAAGCGCCGGTCACCATCCGCGCCAACGACAAGGCCATTTATCGCGGCCTTGCCGCGCCGAGTCTCGCCGATCCGAAGGCCGGTACGGACTACACCATCACCGGACTGCTCGGCAGCGACACGCTCTCCTGCATCACAGTGCGTCTCGCGTATGCCGAAACGCCGAATACGGCACGCGTCGGTACGACCGAGATCGTCTTGACCGTTACGGGCGAGGACGCGCGCTACGCCGTCACGGCCGAGAACGGCACGCTCACCGTTTCCAACCGGTCCTTTGATACGATCGTGGAGCCGTCGGAGAACGGCGACATCACCTCCGACACCGGCAAGAGCACCGCGGAAGGCGGCGACCAGACATGGCGCATCACGCCGAAGCCGGGCTATGCCACGGCGGACGTGATCGTTGACGGGAAGCACGTCGGCCCCGTGAGCGAATGGACATTCAAAAACGTCCGCGAAAAGCACACGATCGAAGCGGTGTTCATGCCGATCGCGGGCAACCCCCAAAACGGCGTGAACGTCGGCAACTGAGCGGAAGCGCAAAGGAGGACAATGCCATGAAAAACAAAACGATGAAGCGTATTCTCCCGGCGCTGCTGCTCGCGGCGCTGGTGCTGGGTATGACGGGCTGCGGCCAGCAGCCGGGCGAGCCGGACGTCTCCGCTATGGCGGAGACGACGGCTGCCCCGACGTCCGACCCTGTCACGCTTCTCGAGCCGATGGACCGGCAGGCGGAGCTCAAGGCCGCGGTGAAGAAGAACGAGGACGCCAAGGCGTGGCTGTGCATCCCCGGCGCGGAGGTGGACGACGCCGTTATGCAGACGGAGAACAACGCATACTATCTCTATCTCGACGAGACGGAGACGTATTCCCCCTGGGGCTGCTACTATGCCGACTGCCGCGATACGCTCGAGAGCCGCGAAAAGCTCGCGGAAAATACCGTCATCTACGGCCATGCCGCGAGCGACTGCGACAAGGACGGCCCCAAGTTCACCAAGCTCTTCCGGTACATGGACGCCGAATACGTGCAGGAAAATCCGTATATCTACCTCTCCGTGGACGGCGAGGACATGATCTTCCAGATCACGGCGGTGTTCGTGACAGATACGGAGTTTGACTACATCCGCCCCGAATTCGAGACGGAAAAGGAGCGGACGGAGTATCTCGAAACGGTGGCGCGGAAGAATCTCTTCGCCATCGACGGCGCGGCTATCGAGGACGGGGATAAGCTTCTGACGCTCTCGACGTGCTGCACGCTGTACGACAAGGACGGCACCGGCGATCAGCGCCTTGTGGTCGTAGCCAAGCTCCTCCCCGCCGCAGCGGAAGAAGCCCCCTACGCCGTGCAGGACGCAAAATCCCCGGAGCTGCCGGAAGATAAATAACGGAAAAGAGCCAACGGGAAGTTCCCGTTGGCTCTTTCGCAGCCTGCCAAAAGCACCTGTTCAGCGAATCCGCTGGACAGGTGCTTTTTGTGTCCTGCGCATGTCGTGCTGAACCTACGATTTTATTAAAGTTGTTTCTCCGCTTCTCCCTTTGTCCGAAACATGATTACAATATGTGCAGACCAAAAAGGAAAGTAGGCGAAATTATCAATGGAACAAAAAAGAATTACCGAAGAAGCGATACAGGCCTTTCGCCAATATCTGATCCGGGACGAAAAGAGCGCGGTCACCGTGGAGAAATACCTCCGGGATGTCCGTGCTTTTCAAGCCTTTATCGGAGAAACGCCAGTAGAGAAGGAGCTGGTTATCCATTACAAAAACCATCTGCTGGAAGAAAGCTATGCGGTGCGGTCCATCAATTCCATGCTGGCCAGCGTGAACAGCTTCCTGATTTTTATGGATTGGCCGGACTGCAAGGTGAAATCCCTCAAAGTGCAGCGTCAGGTTTATTGTGCGGAGGAAAAGGAGCTGACAAAGGCAGAGTACGAGCGGCTTTTAAAAGCGGCAGGGAAGAACGAGCAGCTTCGGCTGGTGATGGAGACCATTTGCTCCACCGGCATCCGCGTGTCCGAACTGAAATATTTTACGGCGGAAGCGGTGAGGCGCGGGGAGGTTATTGTGCGCTGCAAGGCCAAGACCCGGACGATCCTGCTTCCCGGCAAGCTGAGACGGCTGCTTCTGGATTATGCCGGAAAACAGAAAATCCGCTCCGGCGTGATCTTTCTCACGGGGCGCGGAAAACCTCTGGATCGGAAAGCCATATGGGCGCAGATGAAAGGGCTGTGCAAAGCCGCCGGGGTAAAGCCGGGCAAGGTCTTTCCCCATAACCTGCGGAAACTCTTTGCCAGAACCTTTTACGGCATCGAAAAGGACATTGCAAAGCTGGCGGATATTTTAGGGCACAGCAGCGTAGATACAACCCGCATCTATATCATGACCTCCGGCACGGAGCACCGCCAGAAGCTCGAACGGTTGGGGCTGGTCGTATAGAAAAAAGCCCGACATAATTCGCATTATGTCCAATTATGTCCAAAGGAGCAGAAGCGGCGGGCGTTCGACACGAAAATAATGTTCCATTTTGGGCGCGCAAAAGCACACCCCCTTCCACGTTTTTTTGAAAAAACGCAGCAGGGGGTGTTGTTGTGTTGCTCGTTTTCGACAATATGTACGGCGGTTAGATTTATTTCGCTTTTTTGTGAACTTTTTCTGCATCGAAACTTGATTTTTCAAGTAGTAAGTGCTATAAAAAAATCAAGGATTGATGCAAACTTTGTATATCTATGTTGTTTGCTCCCGACATAATGCGAATTATGTCTAAATAAGCGGAAGCATTAAGGAATCAGAAAGAAGCTATATGAGCAAATCTCTCAAAAAGGTATGGAATGTGGTCAGCAGCATTCTGGTTGCGCTGGTGGTGATTCTGGCGCTTCTGCTGGTGGGCGCAAGAGTTGCCGGATTGCAGGTGTTCACCGTGCTGTCCGGCTCCATGGAGCCAACATATCATACAGGCTCGCTGATCTATGTAAAAAAGGTAGACCCTTACGCCATTCAGGAGGGGCAGCCCATCACGTTTATGCTGGACGAAAACACCGTGGCCACGCACCGCGTTGTGGGCATTGTCCCCGACGACGAAGACCCCACCGTGATCCGCTTCCGCACCAAGGGCGACGCAAACGAAGCAGAAGACGCTCGGCTTGTTCATTATAAAAACGTCATTGGTACGCCGGTTTTCTCCATCCCATATCTGGGCTATGCGACAAATTACATTCAGCACCCGCCCGGAATGTACGTTGCGATTTCCGCAGGCGCGATACTTCTGCTGCTGATGTTCCTCCCCGACATGTTTCCGGATGACCGGGACGAGGAAATAAAGCTCTCCCGGCCCGGCAAAGGCAGACATACGGCAGAATACAAAGCCGCGGCCTCCAAAGCAGCATCGGAGAAAACGATCGGCGAAAACCGGACGGATTAAACTTACCGCAAAAAGAATTGCGGCAGGCAGACGATCCCAATGGAAACGTTTTGCCTGTTGAAATAAGCCAAAACGCAAATAACCGAGGGAAGGAGGAAAAAGAAAAATGAAACACCGTGCAAACCGCCGCCGCATGAGCAACAAAAAGTTCATTGCGATACTGTCCGTTTTCGTAATGCTGGCATTGACGATGGTAGTCGGCTGTGCTGTAGACGGAACGGTCGCCTGGCTCGTCAGCGAGTCGAAGTCTTCTGTCAGTACATTCACCCTCGGAGACATCAATATTGAACTGACCGAGAGCGAATCCGGAAATCAGCCGCTCAAAATTATCCCCGGCGTTGCTATCGGGAGATCCCTGAAGGCGACGGTCAAGCCGAACTCCGAAGCCTGCTGGCTGTTTGTGAAGGTTGAGGAAACGCACTGGCCGGATCTCAAGGAAACGGATGGAACAACGAGAAAGGTTTCCTACTCTGTCGACGTCCAAAACGGCTGGTTAGCTCTCAACGGCCATCCCGGCGTTTACTATCGCGAAGTCAGCGCGGAGGATGCCCAAAGAGGTGATGCGTACGATGTGAACTGTAATGTCACGGTCAGCCAGATGCTGACCAAGGAAGAAGTTAACAGCATTGCCGCAGCAGAAACCCAGCCCCAGCTGTCGTTCACGGCCTACGCTGTCCAGCGCGACGGTATTGGCGATGCAGCTACCGCGTGGACAGCGGCGAATAACCCCTGAGCATTTCCTTACATGCAGCGCAAAAAAATAAAAAATAGAAAGAGCAAAGCACATGAAAAAGAAAATCACCGCGCTGTGCCTCTGCGTCGCCCTGCTGGCGGTCGCCGTGGTAGGCGCATCCCTCGCTTATTTCACCGACACGAAGTCTGCCACCAATACGTTTACCGTGGGAAATGTCAAGATCGACCTGATCGAGTCCAGATATCACCGTCAGGGCTCCGGCAGCTCCGGCGATAGCTCTATCCCCGCCCCCACCCAGACCGCGAACGGCATGAAGTATGTCTCCAACGGCGCTACGATTTTCACTGATGAAGAGATCAAGGCGGATGC
>ERZ1034719.1164-NODE-1164-length-12820-cov-10.040501_pt1 | contig 12820 bp, 10 predicted proteins | sample MGYA00520703_ERZ1034719 | MGnify/ENA primary metagenome ERZ1034719 (study PRJEB33766, sample SAMN09781716) | gut metagenome | biome: gut microbiome | host: Homo sapiens | place: Madagascar | study: EMG produced TPA metagenomics assembly of the PRJNA485056 data...
GGTTCAACTTTCCGGACATAAATTTTCCTTTTGAAAGTCTTAAGCCTTCCCTTCAGCTTGAAATTGCAAAAACCATTCAAAAAACTGTCGTAGAAAAAAATGTACTCGGCGCATTCTGTAGTGACACAAATTTTGAATTCTATCATTTTTCAAAAGCAAAAAAATGGAACGGAATATATTTGAATCATGACGCTTTTGTTACCCTTGCAAAATACAAAAGTGACTTTGAAAAAATAAATTATTTTGAATGGATAAAATATCTCGAAAGTGTAAATACAGAAGAGCAGTCATACCAACTGGCAAAAAAACTTGACGCTTCTACTGAACGGCAAAATCTTAATCAGTATAGAAATGCACTTTTTACATTCGGGCAAACAACCTGTTTCTACTGCGGAAAGCCTCTTTCTGAAAATGCCGTTGATCATTTTATTCCATGGAGCTTTACAAAAGACGATAAAGTGTGGAATTTTGTACTTTCCTGTCCATCATGCAATTCCAAAAAGTCCAACCGTCTAACAACACAGCACTTTTTGCAGTCCATTAATCTGCGGAATCAAAAACTTTGTAATGTTGATCTTCCTGTTGTCAAGGAAGATTTCAAAACTTATACTTACTCAAAACTTGCCCTTATGTACAGCAATGCCATCTTCAACGGATTTACTCCGGACTGGCAGCCGTAAGGCAAGCTTTATGCTGCAACAACTTCGTGCAGTTGTTTTACAAACTGTATTACTGGAACAACGTTTCCTTCGAAAAGCTCACCTATAACCTTTCCCCTCTCACCTTAAAAAAAGCGAAGACCGTTAGGGCTGAGCAAATCCGTAGTGTTTAAGATTCTTTACCCCAATCAATTATATAAGCCGTTTGTTAAGTTTTTCATCAAAAGAAAATACTGGTACACCCAACACATTATGTTTTGCAATAATGAGGCAATCAACAAAATCAAGTGAATAATTTTCAAATAAATCCAAAGCATAAAGAACAGAATCTTTTTGCTCAATTTCTACTTCTAAAAGTACAGCCTTTATTGTTTTAGCTGCTTCAGGTTTTGGCATTTTGTAAACATTTCGCAAAACATAGGACACTTCGGCCAAGATTTCAACGGTTGTAAAAGATCCTTCATTTATAACAAGAGATGCTTTGTCTGCCATTTCCTGAATATCATTCAAAACATAACGGAGAATAACATTAGCATCAATCAATGTCTTCATATTTTTCTCCAAATGCTTTTGACATTACTTCATTTTCTTTTTCTATTAAAGCTGGATTTGCATACTTTGCAGCGATTCCCCTGGCACTTTTTTTTTCCTTGTCTTTTACAGGTGGTAAAGAATCAATATAGGCAGAAACAATATTGATATATTCTTCAGGCAAAGACATTATTTTTTGTTGTAAAACTGCATATGACATAAATACCTCCATCTAAATTAAATATACCACACAAAACACTTTTCGTGTAGTTTTACAACCGGAATTGCCTATTTCTACAGAACTCACGAAAATTTAAGGTGAAAGGTAAGATTTGAAAGGTGAAAAGTTTTTAAATCCCTCTCATTTCTCACCTTTCACCTCTCATCTATAACCTTTACCCTGGAGCGGCAACTGTAACAAGAATTCTCGATATTCTTACACTGCATTGTTGATTTTATTTTAAATATTAGATATTATCTACATAGCGTTATTGAATCTATTCAGTAATAGTCTGAAGCCGTTTTCAGATTCTTTATAACAAATTAGATTAAAAAGGAGATATTCAATGTCATTAAAGAAATCTTATTCAAAAGACAAGAAAACCTGCAATGTCACATTTTCTGTTTCACAGGAAGCCGCTCACGGAGCCGAAAAAGTAACTATCGCCGGCGATTTTAACAGTTGGAGCAGCACAGAGACACCGCTCAAGAAAGGAAAGGACGGTTCTTTCTCTGTAAAGATTCCGCTTGAACCCGGTAAGGAATACCAGTTCAGATACCTTCTTGACGGAAAGCACTGGGAAAATGACTGGGCAGCAGACAAATATATTCCTGCTCCCTTCTCACACACAGACAATTCTGTTGTTATCTGCTAACAAAAAGGGGTATCTTTTGGTACCCCGTTTATTTAAAAACAAGAACGGCTGCCCTAACATTTTGGACAGCCGCGTTTTTTTTACCTATGTACCCCCTGAACAAAAGTTCGGGGGTTTTTATTTGTCAGAAGCCTACTCTTACACCTACCATGACCTGGGCTCCAGTAAGGCTCCAGGTTTTTGCAAAGTCGGCACCGCTTGTGGCAACTTTTACATCAAGTTCTGCTATACGCAGGTTAAGCGCAAGACCAAACTGCTGTGAATAAACCTGATTTATGTATGAAGTACAGAAATCCAGTCCCAGAATATACAGAAGGCGCATTTCGGCAGACAGACTGTACTCGGGGAACATGCTGTACTTGGGGTCAAAGTCTTCGCCAAACGGGTTGCGTGCTGCAAGAGCAAATTTTGGTCTGAACGTAAGCCATTTTCCAAACGGCCGCCATGCTGCTTCAAGTCCCACTCTGAGCGGAGTGCAGACAGAATAGTCAGAAGCTGTTGTTCCGTTGAATTTGGCAGAATAATCTGTTGTTACTTCTGTAGAACCGCCGCTACTCATTGTGTCAAGAAGCGGTGCCATTTCGGCGGCAAATTCTGCGGTTACAGAAGACTTGTACTTAAGATGCCCCGGAATAATAGGAACATCTGCATAGGCTCCAACGTCCAGTGTGTGGAACAGCGGGAGTTCTGCCCCGAGCCCCAGTGTAAAACCACCGCTTGAAGCAATTTTGTCCTGTACTTCGGGTGACTGCATTGATTCTATCAAAGCATCGGGTCCAAGAAAAGCCATGTTTTCATCAAACATAAGCCCTATGTCTACAAGCGAATAAATGTCTAAATTGGCAGACGCTTTGGCAGCAAACAGATGTTCATCATCCATAGTTACGCTCAGCGGGACTTCTGTACGCGGCACATATACTATCGGAACATAATATGTAGGTGTTACGCGCAGTTTAAGACTTCCAAAACTGAACTTAACAGGGGCGCCGACTTCGACAAACATATCCATCTGGGTGCTCATCGTTGTTCCGAAAGTATCCGACGTATTTCCGCTGCCCAAAAACTCAAAAAGTCCCTTTCCTGTGCTTACCCTTGCAGAAGTTTTTACATCTGTAAAGACACCAGCACTAAAAAGCGGCGTGTTAAGGTTTACAAACGCTTTTGGAGAAAAGGCAAGATTCATTACGAATCCGTCTTCGCCCATTGACTGTGCATATTTTGAAAAATCTATTACAAGGTTTTCTACAAGTATGTCACCTGCACTCAATGTATTCTGGTCAACCTGTACTGTAGCATCGACACCGACTTCAAAGTAGCGGCTTGAAGGATACAGTTCTGCAAAGGCCGACGCTGCTGCAAGGGCCATAGCCGTTATTACCGCAAGCTTTTTCATTTTTTACCTCCCCAAACTGTTATAGGAGTGTCGCCGTCCATCTTAATCTTAAGGCCGACATTTACCCCGATTTTTGGAGTTTCTGCCGCATCGTCTGATTTTATAAAGGCCGAACGCTTTATTGTTATTGTGTTTGCCGGAAGTGTCAGCTTTACCGACGGGTGGAACGGATAAGTCGTAAGAATACTCTTTATTTCCTCTCCTTTTATAACCATTTCCTTCTGGCCCGAGCCAATTACAGAAACATTCTTTGACAGTCCGCTTGCTTCATCTGTTATGCTAAGGCCAAGTTCTATTCCGCTTATGAATTCTTCTACATTCATCCTGTACGACATTGTAAAGCTTTCAAGAGAGTCAATGTAGTCTACATATTCCTGATATGTGGAAGCATCATCGCGGTTAAGAAGGTCTTTCTGAGCGTTTGTTGTGTTCCACTCTGAATCTGTAAGTTCCATTATGTCGAGCGAAATGTCACTGCCAATTTCTATGCTTAACGGAAGAATCGCGGCCATGTCTATCTTAAGGCTGGTTGCGCTTTCTGTTGTTGTAACAGAACCTTCTGTAACACCAACCTTTGGTATCATGCTGGAATATACAGTTATTTCTGAGGCTCCGCCGTTGTTTGTAAGACCTATGCTGTACGTAAACTTAAGGTTGCTCGGGAAACTGCTTATAATTTGTGCAAGGCCGCCGGCGTTTGCATCAGTAAAGCTGAAGCTGTAGTTACCGTCCTTTGTGAAAGTACAGTTTGCTGCATCGATTGTAGATCCTGAAACAGGCCATTCTACAGCCTTAACAGTATTGATTGATTTAACATTACCGTCTGCGTCTTCAAGAAGATTTACAGTTTTAGTTTCTGTAGTTTCTATTCCGTCTGCAGAAGTTGTAGTTGTATCGTAGCTTATGCTCACATCGCCCGAAATTCCTATTTTGCCAAGAAGATTTCCAAGTGCACTGCCGTCATCTGCCGGTGTCTGTGCATAGAAATATACAGGAAGCGAAGGTATTCTAAGTTTTTTGATGTCGTCTTTGGCAATTCCCATTCCGCCGAGCATAGTATTAAGGTCAAAGCCTTCAAGTGACTGCTCTCCGGAATATGCAAGGTCTGATGTATTGAGCACAACACTGTCAAAGTCGTAAAGCATTGACTCGAGTTCAAAGCCAATCTTGTAGCTTGTACCCATTACAACGTCCTTCAGCTTAAGTTCGTCGTTTTCAAAAGCAGCTGTAAGCGACATGTCTACATAGTGGTCAACGTTTTTGTCCAGAGCAGAAAAATCTACTGAAGGCCATGCTTTCCACGTTTCTTCCTTGTAAGTATCGCCTGTATTTCCCGGAATAGAAATTGCAATCGCGTTAGCCCCGGTAAGATTGAATACAGCAGAAGAAAGCGTAAGGTTTATTTCTGACTGGAGCGGCAGTGTATTTACAAACCGTGCCTTTATTCCAAAACCTTCGCTTACATCTGTTTCTTCTGTAGAAAGAGTACCATCTTCCTTATGCTTGTAGTGCTTGCCGTCTGCGGCAAGTTCACCAAAGCCGATTGACTTTACGTAATTGAGCATTTCTGAAGGCAGTTTTACAGAACCTGTTGAACCGTCTGTCGGAAGACTGTAATTGAGTTTTTCTTTGATTACAGAATATTTGTCGCTGTTAAGGTCAATTACTACGGAATTAAGCTTTGTTATAGACGCTTCGTAGCCTATTTCAAGATCACCCGAGCGCAAGTCAATTGTTGCTCCAAGAATCTCAAAACCAACGCTTCCTGTAACAGTAATTTCCTTTCCAAGCGAAAGGTCTATCTTTTTGGCTCTAAGATCAAGCTTTTTGTCAATAAACTTTAAAGGAGGCGTAACATCTGCAATTTCAAGGTTTTCAAGTCCTGCGCCGTTTATGTTTATTTTTGCCGTTGCCTTAAGATTCTTCCATCCGGCCGGAAGTTCTGCAGAAACTGCAAGGTATCCTTCACCAACTTCTGCATTTTTGAAAAGACCTTCAAGTTCTGCCAGAGAAACGCTCATATCCTGAATTGTATAGGACTCAATTCCCAAATCTGCAGAAGATTTTTCAATGCCGGTAATTACTGTAGGTGTTGTTTCAGGAGTAAGTGAAACCTTCATTGAATATGCGTGTGCATAAGAAGTGTCTGCCGGGTGGCTGCCTTCTACTGTTCCGTCTACGAAAATAAAGAAATCACCCGGAATGCCGTCCGTAACATCAAGAGGCAGCAGAAGTGTACCGCCGTCCCTTGCGTCTACGTTTGCAGAAGAAAGCGCTTTTGTCTTTGAAGTATCATCTTTTGCGTAAATTGCTGCCGAAAGACTGAATTTATAGTCATCAGAAAGAGCGTTGTAATCGACTCTGGAAATGTCTATGCATATTGCCGAACCTGTCTCGTATTCGATAGTCTGCGCAGGTGAATCAACGGTTATTTTTTCTGCACCGGCTGCTCTTAATATAGAAGAAATTGATGTATTCTGCTCCATTCCTGGAATAGAAGGAAGACCTTCAGGAACTGCAACCATGTAACTTGTACTAAAGTTTTCAGAAACAGATTCCTTTATTTTTGAAGCCACGTCAATCTGAACAGTCTGGCTTCCTGTTTTGGTAACTTCGGGAATTGAAACTTCCTGCGTAAAGTTAAGTCCCATATCAGAACTTTTAAGGATTTCGTCCAGATTAAGGTTCTGAAGATAAGACTGAATGTCAATCGGAACTTCGTAAACCGGGTAACGGATCATGTAAGTAAGAACGTCGTTACCCTCATTGTAGTCGTAAATTCCAACCTGGGAGCCGAGCGCTTCCTGCATTTTCTTTAAAAGCGCGTCTGAACCGAAATTTTTTGACAAATCATAACTTGCTGTTCCCATATTCGCCTTGAACTGGGCGTCTGTTGCAATAGAAACTGACTGCGGAATCTGGGGATTTGTGAGTCCGCCGCAGGAAACCAGGCAGACAACCGATGATAATGCCAAAAGGATTCTGAAATTTTTCTTCATAATATCCCTCCAGTAAAGGTTTTACAGCAAAGAATCACTGTATATTTTTTACTCCAATACCCAGAAACAGGGCCTTCCCTTATATTATAACACACAGTTTGCAAAAAAAACAATATTCGCTTGCAAAGAACATACATTTTTAATAATATACACATGGGGAGCTGGTGCAAGGCCGGCTGAGAGTAGAACACGTTTGTTCTTGACCCATAAACCTGATTTGGATAATGCCAACGTAGGGAATAAAAATTATACTGTCTTTACGCGGAGTGCTATTCCGCCCGGCATGCAGAGATGTGTATAATAGAATTCTTTTATCAAGTATTTTCAAACAGGCCCATGTTTTTTTAGTGAGGCTGTTATGTTCAAGAAAGCTTTTGACAATGTAAGAAAATCCTGCCCTTTGGTTCACAACATTACAAATTATGTTACCGTAAATGATGTTGCGAATGTAATTCTTGCCTGTGGTGCAAGCCCGATTATGGCAGACGACAGGGCTGAAGTCGAAGAAATTACGTCTATATGTTCTGCACTCAACATTAACATTGGTACACTTAACGAAAGAACCATTGAGTCCATGCTTCTTGCCGGAAAAAAGGCTCAGTCACTGGGACACAAAATTGTTCTTGACCCTGTTGGAGCCGGAGCAAGTGCACTTCGTACAAACACGGCAAAAGAACTTATACAGAATATTCAGTTCAGTGTAATACGCGGAAACATTTCTGAAATAAAAACAATCGCTTTGGGAAACGGAACAACAAAAGGTGTTGATGCCGACATAAGCGATGCAGTAACAGAAGATAATCTTGAAAAATCTGTTGCCTTTGTTAAGGAAGTTGCGCAGAAAAACAAATGCATTGTTGCAGTAACCGGCGCCATTGACCTTGTCTCTGACGGAACAAAGTGTTTTGTTATAAGAAACGGCCGCGCAGAAATGGGTAAAATTACCGGAACAGGATGCCAGCTTAGCGGAATGACTGCGGCTTTTATTGCGGCAAATCCTGACGACACACTCACTGCCAGTGCTGCTGCTGTATGTGCAATGGGTCTTGCAGGAGAACTTGCGTGGAAAAAAATGGCAGACGGTGACGGAAACTCTACTTACAGAAACAGAATTATTGACGCAATCTGCAATATGACCGGCGATACTTTGGACGAAGGCGCAAAATATGAAATTAAATAAGTCCCTGCTGCTTTACGCAATTACAGACCGGCACTGGCTTAACGGAAAAACGCTTTATTCCCAGGTTGAACTTGCTCTCAAAGGCGGTGCAACAATGATTCAGATTCGCGAAAAAGATCTTGATGAAAATGCGTTTCTTAAAGAAGCAGAACAGATTCAGTCTTTATGCGCAAAATATTGTGTTCCGTTTATTGTGAATGACAACGTGGAACTTGCTGTAAAAATCGGCGCAGACGGTGTTCACGTTGGGCAAAGTGACATGGCGGCAAAAGACGTTCGCGCTCTTATTGGCAAAGATAAAATTCTTGGCGTTTCTGCACAGACTGTTGAACAGGCGCTTGAGGCTCAAAAATGCGGCGCCGACTATCTTGGAACAGGTGCGGTTTTTCCTACAGGTTCAAAAGATGACGCGCAGGTTCTGGGAGTGCAGACTCTTAAAGAAATATGCAGTGCGGTAAATATTCCGGTTGTGGCAATCGGCGGTATTTCTAAAGACAATATTCTTGAATTGAAAAAAAGTGGAATTGCCGGCGTTTCGGTTATAAGCGCAATTTTTGCACAGAACGATATTGTTGCGGCAACTGCAGAATTAAAATCTTTGGCGGAACAGATTGTATGATTAAAGGCTGCATCTTTGACATGGACGGTACACTTTTGGACTCGATGAAATTCTGGATTGACTGCGGAAAAAATTTTGTTCTTAAAAACAATCTTGTTCCCGAAGAAGGGCTTTCGAAAAAACTTTTTTGCATGAGCCTGAATGACGGTAACGCTTATCTTCAGAAAAAGTATTTTCCTGATTCGAGTGCAGAAGAAGTCGGCAAAGGTGTGGCAGCAGAAATTGCAGATGCGTACAAATATTCAGTTGAACCCAAGAGCGGCGCGCGGGAACTTTTGGAAAGACTGTATACTAAAAAAATAAAATGTGCACTTGCTACGGCGACCCCGCGCAATCTTTTTGAACCAGCGTTTGAAAGACTAGGACTTACCAAATATTTTTCTGTAATTTTAACATGCCCTGAGCTTAACACTCACAAAGATGTTCCGCTTATATATGAAAAATCAGCACAACTTTTGGGAACACATCCCGGCGAAACTGCGGTTTTTGAAGATGCACTTTTTGCCGCAACAACAGCTGCGCGCGCGGGTTTTTATACTGTAGGCGTTTTTGATGAACTAAGCGCAGATGATTCTTTTAAAATGAAAAAGATTTGCAATGAATACTTAAAAACGCCGGGAGACTTTGTAATATGAGCGACACTCAGAAAATGAGAACCGCGCTTTCTATTGCAGGAAGTGACTGTAGCGGAGGAGCCGGGATTCAGGCTGACTTGAAAACAATGCTTGCAAACGGTGTCTACGGAATGAGCGCAATTACTGCCCTTACTGCACAGAACACAACAGGTGTTTTTGACGTAATGGAAGTTACACCGCATTTTCTTTTTGAACAGATTAAAGCCTGCGCAGAAGATATTTTCCCCGATGCAGTCAAAACAGGAATGATTTCTTCTCCTGAACTTATTGAAGTCTGTGCAAAATGCATTAAGGAATTTGGACTTAAGAATATTGTTGTTGACCCGGTTATGGTTGCCACAAGCGGAAGCCGCCTTGTAAGTAAAGAAGCAGTGAGTGCGCTTTGTGATAATCTTTTTCCTCTGGCAGATGTTATTACACCGAATATTCCAGAAGCAGAAGTTTTGTGCGGACAGAAAATTTTGAGTGAGCGTGATATGGAAAGTGCAGCGGCTGTAATTTTGAATAAATTCGGTGGCGCTGTTCTGTTAAAGGGAGGACATTCACTTAACGACGCAAATGATTTTCTGTTAACGGAACAAGGCGGCAGCTGGATTAAAGGAAAAAGAATTGATAACCCCAACACACACGGAACAGGCTGTACTCTTTCGAGTGCCATCGCCGCAAATCTTGCGAAGGGATGCGATATAAAAACCGCGGTAGAAAAAGCAAAGTCATATATTTCACAAACCCTCGCCGCCGGGCTTAACTTGGGTAAAGGCAGCGGCCCTTTGAATCACGGGGCGGGACTGCGCGCGGGAGCGCACACGTAAATAAGACAGTTGCGCAGCAACTGTCATGATTAACATGTACTCTCTTGCGTACGAATTTCTTTTCCATTTCCATTTTCATCATACCAGTATGTTTTTCCTGTTTTATGATCCAGCATATAGCAGCCTTTTGGAATTGAATACCTCTTTAAATTTTGGTCCTGCAAATTTACATCCTGAGGAAACCATGTTTTGTCATCTTTAATTTCACAATGAAGCTGATTTGAATTTTCCATTCTCATTCTGTACAGTTCTTTTCCGGTTGCTTTTGAATAAACTCCGGTTTCCAGTCCTGTAAAATTATTACCGTACAAAACTCTTCCTGTTAAAAATAGATTTTCTTCATTTTCTGAAACTGTACAAATTGCACGGCTTTCTTCATCCTGATAATTTATTCCTGTATATTCGACTTCAATATTTGAAGATGTCCAGTTTGTTATTTTAAATAAAAAACGTGCGCATCTTATATCATTATTTGCAAAACCAGCTATACTCAAAATTACATAATCATTATATTTTGTATTCAAAGAAAAAATGTCACAAGAAAAGTCTTCATAGTTGTATTTTAGATCTGAAATCATTTCTGAAGTAAAAAAGACTTTAGAAGGAAACAAAATTGAACTTCCATTGCTTAAATTAATTATAGAAAAGATTTCTTTACTTGAGGATATATTTATATCATAATCTAAAGCTCCAATCATAAAATATTCACCATTTATATATTTTATATTATCAAATTCCAAAATCGATAAATATTCTACATTTATTTCCTTTTCGCTTAACACTTTTCCAGTTAAATCATATCTCCATGTTTTGAATCCACCATTAATCACATATGGATTTTTTGCTAATAAAAATTCTTCTGTATTCGAGTTGTTCATAAACTTCATTGAATATATATAATCTTTCTGATTTATATATTTAACTTGTCCGGTTGGCACATTAATTTTCAATAAATTATTATTTACACCGCTTCCTGAAAGCCAGATATCCTTATCAATAACTACCATATCGTTTATTGACAATGCTCTTTCAAAACTTTTTCCATATACCTTCATTTCTTTTAATAATTCATAAGTATACACAAGTTTTTTTGTTTTTGAATTCCATACCTGAATCTGTTGTGGTAAATCCGTCGGTAAAAAAACATAATCATCTGACCATTCCAACGGCTCAAAACTTTTGAACACTTCTGAATCCGGTATGTTATCTACATATATTATGCAACTAGAAAACGAAAGAAGTGCCATAAATAGAAATATGAACTTTTGACTTTTCATCTTGATGCCTCTTTTACTACATTTGACGTTGCCGAATAAACTTTATACTTCCATGTTTTGGACCAGAATAGAAAACCTATTGTAAAAGTTTTGTATCTGTCAAATGAACTGGAATACAAATCGTCAGGCGAAACTAAACAACCTGCAAATGTCTCGGCTCACCTCTTCCTTTTACTTCTCTGCGCTGATTACTTCGCGGTGAAGGTTTTCCAGACGGTCGGCCGCTATCTTCAAACGGTCGGTGGCGGCGTTTACCGTACTTGTCGAAGCAGAAAAGTTTTCTATACCTGCAGAGATTTGTCTTATTGTAGCGACAATCTGGTCGAAGGCAGCAGACTGCTGCTGAATTATATTCTGAATATCTGCGGCCGACTCTGCGGTTATCTCAGAAGAACTTTTTATGTCGCTGAACTTTGACTCAAGATTTTCTGTAAGCTCGCAGCCTTCGCGTATCTTTTCTGTTCCGCTTTCAGAAGTAATTATGAGGTTATCTGACGAGTGCTGGATTTCTGTAATTCTTTCGCGAATCTGTGCTACAGAATCTGTGATTCCGGCTGCAAGACGACGCACTTCATTTGCAACAATGTGAAAGTTTTTGCCTGCGTCCCCTGCCTCTGACGCTTCGAGTTCAGCATTGAATGCAATTATTCTTGTCTGGTCTGCAATGTCATTTATTATGTTTACAATTTCCCAGATACTTTCTATTTTTTCACCGAGCGCTTTTATTCCGTTTATAGTTGCAACATTTGCCTGTGTAATTTCGTTCATTTTGTTAAGGTTTTCTTTTAGTGTTGCAAAACCTGTTTCTACATTTGCTGTTGTGCGCTCAGAAATTTTTGTAACGTCAGAAATTTTTGCGACAATTCCCCTTGTCTGCGCATCGTTGTCTTCCATGGTTGCAAGAATTTCTTTTACACCGGTAGACTGTTCCAACGAAGTGGATGCTGTTTCATTTGCAGTTTCTGTAAGCAATTGAACGGGACTACTTATATTTGCACCAATTTCGCGCACTCTGTCCAAAACCGAGCGGAACATTATTATAACTCTGTTTACCAGATACATGTTGTAATAAATTTCGTTCGAGACATCTGTCGGAATCAAATCCACTGTAAAAATGTCATTTTCTATAATGTGCGTCATTGAAGTCTGAATCAATTTTGACTCATCTGAAATTCTTTTAAAGAAAGAAAATACAAGTACAGAAAGAGCACAACTGTTTACGACAATCAGAACAGCAATTCTTATAAACTGGTTTGAAGTAAGGCTCGTCTTTTTTTTGGCAACAGAAACCTGAGACCATAAATCTGCAGAACCTATCTTTTCGTACGAAAAACTTTTCAAATAATAGAGAATAAATGTTACGACAAAAAGTGCTGTACATATTACAATCGGAAGAATCACATACATCACAATAGACTTTCCGAATGTAAGGCCAAAGATTTTTTTCTGCTGGACTTCATTGTCATCGATTCCCTGTGAAACAATCTGTTCTGCATAACGCGAACAAATTTTTACAGAAAACGAAAGCGCCAGAATACAGGCAATATATGTTCCGAAAAGACAGCCGAATATGCTGATTAAATTACTAAGTAAATCCAGTTTTAAAATTAATTTGTATGCCAGTGCTAAAATTATTGAACAGACAAAAAAGTAAACAAAAGTTTCTAACTGTTTTTTGAACGGATAAGACTGTATTTCCTTGAACAGCGATGTGCGTTCTTCACAGGTCATTCCGCCTTTTTTCCAGACTTCAATTTTTTGCGAAAGTTTTCGTGAAAGAAAAATATTTGTCAAAGGTGCAAAAATAATCTGTGCAACTGCAATAAGGGCAAGTGCGACA
>ERZ1034719.1167-NODE-1167-length-12792-cov-6.468242_pt1 | contig 12792 bp, 9 predicted proteins | sample MGYA00520703_ERZ1034719 | MGnify/ENA primary metagenome ERZ1034719 (study PRJEB33766, sample SAMN09781716) | gut metagenome | biome: gut microbiome | host: Homo sapiens | place: Madagascar | study: EMG produced TPA metagenomics assembly of the PRJNA485056 data...
AGGTAAAAGTTCGTTGACTTTTTCGATTGAAAAATGTCATTTCATAACAGCTATTCCGGATGCTTCATGGTATTGTGTGTTGCTGAAAAAGGAGGTGTCAGCAAATGAGCGGTAAGGAGAAAACCAACGGTTCTCTGGCCATGGCTCCGCGGGTCATTACGATCCCGGCAGCCAATCAAGAAGCCGCACGAAAACTCCGCGTGGCGGCATACGCCCGCGTCAGTTCCAACTCCGAGGATCAGAAACACTCCTTCGCCGCGCAGAATGCCTACTACTCCAAGCTCATCACAGATAACCCCGATTGGGAGCTGGCGGACATATACGCCGACCAAGGCATCACCGGCACGTCCATAGACAAGCGGGATGACTTCCTGCGGATGATGGAGGACTGCCGGAAAGGGCGTATTGACCGCATCCTTGTGAAGTCCTCCTCACGTTTTGCTCGCAATACCAAAGAGAGTCTGGAAGCGGTGCGGGAATTGGCTGCGCTGGGCGTCAGCGTCTACTTCGAGGAACAGAACATCGACACCGCGCAGGTATCCGGCGAAGTTCTTATCGCCATGTTCGCGGCGCTGGCTCAGCGGGAGAGTGAAGCCATCTCCGAACGAATGCGGTGGAGCTATCAGTTCCGAATTCGACAGGGAAGATTTTCTACATGCAAGGCTCCATTCGGTTACCGGTTGATCAAGGATCATTTGGAAGTACGTGAAGACGAGGCAACGGTTATTCGCTATATTTTTGAACGTTACCTTGCAGGAATCAGTGCAGATGATATTGCAAAAGAAATTACCGCTATGGGGCATTCAACGCGTGATAAAACCCCATATTGGCAATCGTCGACCGTCCTGTATGTCCTGCGAAATGAAAAGTATGTTGGCGATTCACTTTCACGGAAAAAATACACCACACAATATATACCGTGGCAGCAGAAACTCAACCATGGGAAATATGATCAGGTACTTGTAAAAGATTCACATCCTCCCATCATCAGTCGAGAAGTTTTCAGTAAAACACAAAAACTGCTGAAGCGGAAAAATGCCGGTATACAGTCTGATGCACAAATTGAAAAAGCATTCACTCGCAAAGTGACCTGCGGAAATTGCGGTTCCCTCTGCAAACTGAAAAACTGTAAAAGAATATCATATTGGGTATGCCGCAAACATGATAAGTCAGCGGCGGCCTGTCCCAATACGCAAGTTCCGGAGGAACAGCTAAAAAGCGCGTTCCTTCGTCTGTATTACAAACTCAAACACTATGGAGCAGATATTCTCACTCAATTCATCTCTGACCTATATGCTGCCAGAACCGGCAGTCTCCTCTGGAGCGAAAACATCGTGGAGATCAACAAACAAATATCAGATATTGCCAGTCAGGAACGACTTCTGACCCAGCTCAAGCAGCAGGGCAGCGTCAATCCTGACATTTTTATATCCCGCAGCAATCTGCTTGCGGAACGCCGCCGGGAACTGAAACTCCAAAAGGAACGCATCCTGCGATCTGAGGAGGACCACACCATTCAGCAAACACAGGATATGCTGGATGTTCTTGAAAGCGGGCCGGACTGGCCGGACACCTTCGATGAGCAACTATTCAGCGACTTGGTCGAGAAAATCGAGGTCGTGGACAATGAAAAACTGTGCTTCCGGCTTCTCAACGGACTGGAGGTCACAGAAAAAATAGAAAGGACGCAAAGATAATGGGAAATCGAAAACAGCCATTCGGCTACAAGATGGAGTTTGGTGAGATCGTGCCGCAGCCGCAGGAGGCAGAAACGGTACGGAGCATCTACCTGCAATACCTCGCCGGGGCCTCCTTCAAGCAGCTTACCGAGCAGCTTCAGACGGAGGAAGTTCCATATGACGGGGACAAGCCGTGGAACAAAAATATGGTAGCGCGGATTTTAGAGGATGACCGATACATCGGTGAAAAGCATTTCCCCGCGCTCATCCCGACGGAGCAGTTCCACGCTGCCCAGGAACGCAGAAAAGAGATGCGCCCTGAGTATAAGCAGACACCTGCGCAAAAGGAGTTGCGCAAGCTGTGCGGCGGCATCGTACCCGACAGCGTAGCACGAAAAGTCCTCAAGATACTGAATCAGGTGGTCGATGATCCGCAGCTCATTAAGATAGAATCATCCGGTGTTCCCACCACGGAAGACATCAGGCAACGCCGGCTGGAACTGGACAAGTTGCTGCAGACACCTCCTGTGGATGAAGAAATCGCACGCCAAAAGGCAATGGAGTTGGCGGTACTGACCCTTGTGAGCGTAGAGATGGAGGAATACGAAGCCCACCGGCTCCGCAGCATCTTCGGGAAGCAGGCAAAGATGCGGGAACTGGATGCGAACCTTCTGCGGCAGAGTGTCCGGAAAATCACGTATGGCAGTAAGACGGTCAAAGTCCTGCTGAAAAACAATCAAGTTTTAGAGGAGTGTGATGATGCATGACGCAGACCCGCCCTGAACCGAAGGTCATTATCATCCCTGCAAAGGAGGAATCGCCGCAGGATCAGGAAAAGAAGAAAAATCTCCGGGTAGCTGCATACTGCCGTGTGTCCACCAAAAAAGATGAACAGCTTGGCAGCTATGAAAACCAGAAAGCATACTACACGGAAAAGATCATGGCAAATCCCAACTGGACGATGGCGGATATCTTCGCGGATGAGGGTATCACCGGTACCTCCGCCTGCAAGCGCAAGGATTTTCTTCGCATGATCCGGCAGTGCAGGAAGGGCAAGATCGACATGATTCTTGCCAAATCGGTATCCCGCTTCGCCCGCAACACCGTGGACACTCTGAGCTATACCCGCGAGCTGCGCAGCATGGGTATCCCGGTCATCTTCGAGGAGCAGAATATCAACTCTATCTATCCGGAAAGCGAATTCCTCATCACCATCCACGGCGCCTTCGCACAGTCCGAAAGCGAAGGGATATCCTCCCGCGTCAAGTGGGGCAAGCATCAGGCGATGCGGACGGGAAAGGCAAACATCCAGTATAAGACCCTGCTGGGGTACGAAAAAGGACCTGACGGAGAGATGGTGGTCAACGCAGAGCAGGCAGAGACTGTCCGAAAAATTTACGAGCTGTACCTATCCGGTCAGACGCTGCGCAATATCAAGGAAACCTTGGAAACAGGCGGATTCAAGAATTCGGCAGGAACGACGGAATGGACAACCTCCAATCTGCGGACGATCCTCTCTGATGAAAAATACTGCGGTGATGTTCTGCTCCAGAAGACCTTCATTCGAGACTGCATCAGCAAGCAGGTCATCCGAAATACCGGACAGCTGCCTATGTATCTGATTCAGAACCACCATGAGGCCATCATCCCGCGAGAACGGTTCGATGCTGTGCAGATGGAATTGGCGCGGCGTCGGGCTCAGACCGGCGGCACGAAAAAGAGCGCCCCCACAGGTATGCGCCGCTACAGCGGCAAGTACGCGCTCAGTGGTCTGCTGTTCTGCGGTGAGTGCGGCACGGCATACCGCAGAGTGGTGTGGACACAGCACGGTGAGAAACGTGCCGTATGGCGCTGCAGCAGCCGCTTGGATTATGGCAAGAAATACTGCAAAGAATCTCCGACGCTGGACGAAGCGCCGCTCCAGCAGGCGGTGCTGGCAGCCATCAACGCCTCCATGTCGGGGCGCAAGGTGCTGGCGGACCAGCTTGTGGATGCGATGGAGCAGGAATTGGCTCCGGTCCCCGGTGAGAGCATGAGCCTCGGAGACATTGACCGAGCGGTCACGGAGTTGGGCAAACAGTTCGATACGCTTCTGGCAGAGGCGGCAAATGGTGACGCGGACGAATACGCCGAGCGCTTCCGTGCCATCTCCACCACAATGGAGGAACTGAAGCGTCGAAAGGCGGCTATCCTCAACATCCGGCAGGAGCAGGAGCAGATCAGCCGCCGTATCCATGCAGCAGCCACGGCAATGACCGCGGTGACTGTGGGAATCACGGAGTGGGACGATGGAGTGGTCTATCAGATGCTGGAAAAGGTCACGGTTCTGTCGGGCAACCGCATCAAGGTCACCTTCCGCAACGGCGTAGAAATCGAACAGGTCGTGGATCAGCCAAAGCGGAGGAAATTCGCATGATCTACATAACCAATAACTTATATGAGAAAATCGTCCAGATCCTATGAGATAAAGCCGCAAAGGAAAGAACGGCAGGCTTGCCGTTTTTTCCTTTGCGGCTTTGCAGAAAAGGAAGCCAGAACGTACTAATGGATCTGTGAGGGCATTAATGGGATTTCAATATGATCGGGCTCAGAATATATATCGTAAATGAATAATGAAATTGTGCGCTATAGACAAAAAACAAAGAAAGTGATATACTGCATATTAACATATGATACAATGACGAGAAAACTTTCACAGTATAACAGATGCATAGGGCACAGAAAGAGAGTATAGATGATGAGCGACGGTGAGAAGTTTGAAACCTTGTTACCCAAAAAGGATGTTGATCTAAGCAGCTACGAAAGTGCATTGAATCATGCGATGAACAGTGACGAGATTCGAAACATTGCACTTTCGGGTTCTTATGGTTCGGGCAAAAGCAGTGTGATCCGAAGCTATGAGAGCATGAAGAATGATAGGAAGTTTTTACACATTTCGCTTGCACGTTTCACAGAAGAAGTAAATGAGAAACTTAAAAAAGCGGATACGGCAGAAGAGAAAGATGAGAATGGAGAGGAGCCCGGAGGAGGCGGACAAGGTAAGAAAATAGGGGAACAAAAACCTAAGACCAAAGAAAAGAGCCAAAAAGGAAGCAGGGATATCGTTAATTTGTTGGAGGGAAAAATCGTAAATCAACTGCTCCATCAAATTGATCCTGAGAAAATCAGACAGTCAAAATTCCATGTAAAGACAGATGGTGATCGTTCTGGAAAAATAAAAGTAGCATGCTTCTTTACAGCATTTGCTTTCTTGTTGTTTTATTCTATTGGCTTTAACACCTGGAAGAGTTTTGCGAGGACGCTTCCTAAAACAGCGTTTGTTCGTTGGATGATGTTCCCCAAAACTCGTGGGTATGCTATTTTACTCTGCTTTATTTTAGGTGGAATTGCTCTATACCGTGCGATGAGGTCCTATGGACTGCTAAAAATGTTCAAGAGAATAGATGTCAAAGGGATTGTGGGAGTCGAAGTTTTTGAAGACCCTGATGATTTTTACTTCGATAAGTACTTAAATGAGGTACTCTACCTGTTTGAACATTCCGGCGCAGATGCGATTGTTTTTGAGGACTTGGATCGCTACGAGGTTATGCAGATTTTTGAGAAATTGAAAGAAATCAGTGATCTGCTATACCTACGCAAGCAGCAGCGGGATGCAAAAGAGCAGGCGAAAATGCTGGCTCGGATATCTGAAAAAAATGAGCTATCCTCGCCCAAATTCTTTTATTTGATTCGAGATGATGTTTTTACTTCATCGAACCGGAGTAAGTTTTTTGATTTCATTATTCCGGTCGTGCCTGTGGTGGATACTGAAAATGCGTACGACCTATTAGAGGAGAGACTGACGCAGAGCGAGGGTGAGAAGAAGTTTGATCGGAGGTTTTTGAGAAATGTCTCACTATATCTGCCTGACTTAAGACTTATCAATAATATCGTAAATGAGTACACAATTTTCAGCAAGGCGCTTGGAAAGAGTGCTTTGGAGCGTGATCCGAATAATCAACTGGCTATCATCATTTATAAAAACCTGTTCCCGAGAGATTTCGAACGGCTGCAGCATGGCGGTGGTTATGTATACGGTATGCTGAGAAAGAAGACAAGTTTGATAATGGAACGCCGAGTTGAGCTGGAAGCAAAACGTGAAGAGATTCAAAAGCGGCAGGAGCGTGCACATGAAGAGATACTTAAAAGTATTGATGAATTGAATGCGCTGTTCTTGCCACACTCAAGCGATGTGTATCTGATTGATGGAGATCCTGTAGATTCCGATTGGAGCAGGACGGAAGTGGTGAAGAAAATCTTATCAGCAGAGCTCATTGAATATCATCGTGGATCTCAAGAGGTAAGCGAACTTCAACAGGAGATGGAAAGTAACGCTGAATACCAGAGCCGAAAGAAAAGCGTTGAAGATGGAGAGGAAAATAAAAAGAAAGAATTAGATAGAGAGATTAAAAGAATTGATATTGACCTTCGTTTACTGAATACGAGAAAATTGTATGAGGTACTTACAGATGAAAATAATGCATGGCAGTTGAATGAACCCTTTATGGACGTTACTTCCAATCCGGCGTTTGACTTGTTAAAGTATCTTATCTGGAATGGATACATTGATGAAGACTACTCAATTTATGTTAGCTTCTTCTATCCTAATAGCCTGACAGTCCGAGACAGAAATTTCCTGCTATCTGTGTCGAAGAGAGAAAAACCAAATGACGGCTATGAATTAGATTCTCCTGAGAGAGTTTTGGACTGGTTGGAAGAGTCGAGCTTTTCTCGTCAAGAAGTCGAAAACCTTTCGCTCTTTGAATACCTTTTGGAAAAGAAAAAGGAAAGGTATTTGGTTGTATGGTTGCACTCATTGAATAGCAAATATGACAGAACCAGAACAGAATATAGTTTTGTTGTGAGGCTTTGGAAAGAAACAAAATTTTCTGATTACTTAGTAAAGCTGATCAACAGCACAGTGCCGAACTGGTTTAGAGAATGGACGGAATTGGGTGGCTTATTGGATGACGCAGAATGGCAGCGATATGCGGTGGAGACAATTCTTTATTCTACGCCTGAGGTGCTTGAAAAAGTAAATGATAAGAACTGGCTGACCAATGAGATTTCTGATTGCAAGAGCTTTCTTCAAATTGACAATCCACAGATCGATAAGTTGGTCAGTGGCTTTAAGACACTGAAAGTGAGCTTTAGGAATATTGTCTATCGAAAAGAAGATATGCCTCTGGTTAGAAGAGTTTATGAGGAGGATTTGTATGAGCTCAATCCTGCAATGCTTGAACTGTGGCTTGCTGAATTTTATGATGCACCACGTGAGGGTTCGTTAAAAGAGAGCTATAACTATCTGGTAAGTAAGAGCGATGAGCCACTGAGCCGCAGGGTAGAGGAGAATTTCAATGAATATATGGAGGCTATCCTTGACCAGACGGAGTGCCGCTTTGCTGATAGGGCAGAGATAGCTGCAGATTTGCTTGACCATGAAAGTATCAGCAAGAACTTAGCGGCATCTTATATTCAGCGACTTGATGTGAAGATGAAGATGTTGGAGATGGTAAAAAACAAGGCGTTTTGGCCGATGCTGTTAGATAACGATATCGTTCCACCGAGCAATAAGAATTTGTTTGACTATTATATGGAATTCTGCGCTCAGGATAAAACTTTGGACGATCATTTTGCTGGAATGCTCAAAAGAAATGCCGAAAAAATTAAATGGAAATGGAGGGAAATGACTGATTACCTTGAAATAGATGAGGCAAATATCCTTCTAAAAAAACTTCTTTGCTGTGATATGTTGTCTACGAAGGAATATCGAGCGGTTCTTCAACCAATTGGAGCGCATCCTGATTCGTTTTCAATAGCAGGCCTTACAGAAGAGTACATTACGGTGATAATTGACCTCGGATTCATCAGGGTGACAAAGGGAAACCTTAACTTCATCAGAAGTCATTATCCGAACCAAGTGACACTTTTTTTGATGCAGAAAAAGGGCGTAGATATTGTGATACTGGCTGAACAGAATGAAATTGAGCTAAATGATGAAGAAGTAAGAGAAATGCTGGAAAGCAGCGACTTACAAATTGATATTGCAATTCGCTTAATGAAAGCCTATGGTAGACCTATTTCAATCGAAAATATCGAATGTTCAGATGCGATTTGTGCTGCGATAGTTGAGAACAATTTTAATGAAGATGATATTCACTGGATCTTTGTAAATTATGATCAACTGAAGTCGTTAACGAAGCAGGCGTTCCTGAAGACGGTTGAGTTATATGAGCGAGAAGTGTATGATGCGGCATTAAATGAAGAGATAATTCCAGAGGCAGTATATGCGACTATGATCCAGAAGCTGGATCCAGAGGACCTGCGCGATTTACGAAAATATCTTCCTAATCCGGATTTTGAGGCTGTCTGTACGACAAACCAAAAGCCTAAATTCTCGGGGACAGAAGAAAATCGGGTTATATTGGATTACTTCAAAAAACAAGAATGGATATCAAGTTATCAAAAGCTAACAGATGGAAGATATCAAGCGTTCTCAACACAGAAGAAGCTTATTGAAGCATAAAAAATTGAATACTGGAGATTGAAAAATGTGCGTTACAATATTATTGTAGCGCACATTTTTTGTGTTAATACCTATCCTGCGGCCGATGGCTTTTCTCCCCGCAATTTGCGCCATATGCGCGCGTTTTACGCAGCCTACAAGGAATCCCCTGAAAATCATGCAGCAGGCGATGGAACTCGGCTGGACGCAGAATGTGGCGATTTTAGAGAGGTGCGACAACAACGAGGAACGGGCGTGGTACATCCGAGCGGTGCTGCGCTTCGGCTGGAAGAAAGCGAGATTGCTGGAAGCCATAGAATCTCAGGCATGGCTGCATTCTTCTCTCGACGAACAGACGCTTTCCTGCTATACTGAGGAAAAAGAAATATCTCAGGAGAGCGAGTACGATGACAAAGATACTCTTTGTGTGCCATGGAAATATCTGCCGCAGCCCGATGGCAGAGTTCGTAATGAAGGATTTGGTCAAGAAAGCTGGGCTGGCGTCACAATTCCATATCGAATCGGCAGCCACCAGCCGGGAGGAGATCGGCAACCCGGTCTATCCTCCGGCGCGGCGCAAGCTGGCGGAACATGGGATCTCCTGCGACGGTCACGCGGCGCGGCAGCTTACCAATCAGGACTACGACAAGTACGACCTGCTGATCGGCATGGACAGCGCGAACCTGCGGAATATGCACCGCATCTGCGGCGGCGATCCGGACGGCAAACTGCACCTCCTGATGGACTATACCAAGCAGTCCCGCGATGTTGCCGACCCGTGGTACACGGGCGATTTCGAATCGACTTGGCAGGATGTGCTGGCGGGCTGCCAAGGGCTGCTGAGAGAATTAACTATGAGGAGGTGCGGCGAAAATGGATAAGCTTGTCGTTCGCGGAACAGAAATCAACGTGCAGTGGGATTTCAAGCGGGATGATTTTCTCAGCTTGACAGACATTGCAAAAATCAAGGATAGTGATAATCCACGCTACATTATTCAAAACTGGCTTCGCAACAGAAACACTATCGAGTTCCTCGGCGTGTGGGAAACACTCTACAATCCGAATTTTAACCGTGTCGAATTCGATGCGTTTAGAAGCCAGGCGGGCTTGAACAGCTTTGTGATGACACCGCAGAAATGGGTGGATGCGACTGGTGCCGTCGGCATTGTTTCCAAGGCTGGTCGCTATGGCGGAACCTACGCGCATAAGGAAATTGCATTTGAGTTTGCCTCTTGGATCTCTGTGGAGTTTAAACTCTACTTAGTCAAAGAGTTTGAGCGCCTCAAGACCGAGGAGATGAAACAGCTCGGTTGGGACATCAAGCGCAACCTTGCCAAGATCAATTATCGGATTCATACCGATGCTATCAAAGAAAATCTGATTCCGCTGGAGCTGTCTGCGCGGCAGATTTCACTGGTCTATGCCAACGAAGCCGATGTGCTGAATATGGCACTGTTCGGGATGACGGCAAAAGAGTGGCGCGATGCCAATCCAGATCTTAAGGGTAACATCCGTGACTACGCCAACGTTTCGCAGCTTTTGTGCTTGTCCAATCTGGAGAACCTGAATGCAGTATTTATCAACGAGGGAATCCCGCAGGCGGAGCGTTTGGCAAGGCTCAACGCCATCGCCATCAGCCAGATGAAGGTGCTGACGGAAGATCACAGGATTCTGCAACTTGAAGCGGGTGAAGAAAAATAGATTCGTCCAAAAGAGATATGTCGGCGCATTTAATCCTGCTTATGGGAGGCACATATGGGAAGAACCTTTAAAGAAGTGACTGAATATGTGGAGTGGCAAAATCATGGGGCTGTTCAGGTTTTGAGTGCAAAACCTGAACACCACTTTGATGACCTTGGTGATACAGTAACTGTATGGAATGTTAAAACCGACAATGATGGAGATTGGTGGGTTGTAGAAGGTAATCAAACGCCAATGAACCTCTATCCACAAAGTGCATACTATTTTTCAGCAGATGAAGTTTATTCATTCCATATGGGACTCATGGAACGCATGCATGCTTCATACGACTCCTACCGCCCGGAAGGCTATGTTGAAGCAATGACGCTTGGTGCCGAAATTGCACCAGTATTGTTTAGGAAACTAAAAAGTATCGCATCGCAAATTGATGATGCCCAAGAAGTAGAGGATTTTCAGGCCATCGGCGTGCAGTGCCGTGAAATTCTGATTGAACTCGGAAATACCATATATACCACAGAAATGGCAAAAGGCGACGAGCAGCCGCAGGCATCAAATTTCAAAAAGAAAGCGGAGCTTTTTATTAGATTTAATTTGCCCGGCGGTGATAACAGTGAGTACCGTAGTATCATAAAAAAACTCACAGAAGCTACTTGGGATTATGCGTGTAAGCTCACACACTCGCAATCAACAACATTCTATGAAGCATCATCTTGTGTTTCACTGATAATGTCATTGGTGAGTGTATACGAAAACATACGCCAGAAGAAAAACGACTTAATTGCGGCATACCAATGTTCGAATTGCAAGAGTAAAAAATTGAGTATTGTAGATGCAGAAACAAATGACGAAAAAGTAATCATTCGGTTGCATTTAAAATGCGAAGAATGTGGCCAACCTATGCAAATAGAATTTGAGAATACCGATGAATGAGAAGCGACATCTTGATATTGCTATACAAAAAATAGAATTTTAAGACACGATGCCTTTTGGGTGGCTTTGTGCAAGTGAGGGTGAAGATATGAAAAATATACTAATTGAGAGTATAAAAAACATCGGACAGTTATCTTTTGATATTCCTAACCCCGGACTACATATATTAACTGGAACAAATGGTAGCGGGAAGACCACCTTATTTACATGTATTAGCCGCATTTGTAACAACAATGCGTATCGTCTTGGATTTTCTACATCAGATTCGGAAACCTTAGATGTCTTTTCGGGATCAATCACATATTCCAACGAAAACGGATCCGTTAAATATTGGAAACGAAGCAACGGTGAGTGGCGTCCTAATGTAAAGAACTCAGTAGTGTTCCAAGAATTTGGATACCCACAAATTATTAATATAACTACAAAAAATGACAGGCTGTTTATTCAAGAAAGAATAACGCCAAGGAATCGCTTGGCGCCTGATTTATGGCTAAACGATAAGTTGAACTTAATATTCGATACCACAAAATTTGATTCAATGATACGGATTACAACAGGGGATTTGCGTCGCGGTAGAGGACGAGATGCTGCTTATCGACGTCGCAATACCGCATATGCCATACCAGTAGGCAATAATCAATATTATACGGAGCAAAATTTCAGTTTTGGTGAAATTGTTTTAATCAATCTGCTTCACGATGTAAAAAATGCCATGAACGGTTCTCTAATTCTCATCGATGAATTAGAATTGGCATTACATCCTGCTGCACAAATCCGTTTAATATCTGCACTCAAAGAATTGGCCGCTGAAAAAGGATTAACAATTCTAATTTCAACGCACTCTTCGAGTATTATTAAATCTCAAAATAGTGTTATTTTTTTAGATGCATTGTCCAACGGAAATATTGATATAATTTATAATTGTCCCCCGGCAAAGGCTATCGGCGCTATCGGCATGCGGGAAGACACAAATCCAGACATTATTGTTCTTGTTGAAGACAAGATGGCCAGAAGTTTATTTCATGCACTTAAGCAGAAATATTGTATATTGCAAAATGCATCGAATTATTTAGATATACGCATTCTGGAATTAGGCGGCTTTTCAAATATAGTGCATTTTTATGAAGAAGCAAATAATTATATTTTCTATGATAATGTTTATGTTGCGGCCTATATGGACAAAGATGTTGAAAGTGATATAGTACCTTATCCGCAATATGGGAATCAGGAGGTAATTAGATGCTATCATGAGAACTCCCAATATCTACACTTTCTTCCTTATACCCCAGAAGTCCTGCTTATAAAAATGCTGTATGAGAATAAGCCGGATTTACTGCGTAAGTTAATCTCTGAATATGATAATCAGCAACTGCAATATAATTTTCAGGAACAGTTTGATTTTACTTTGTATGAAGCTGAATTTCCCGATTTCAACTCGCAAGAAGAATATAATCAATTTATTGCACAGCGAGGAGCATTTAGATCGTTATGCAAAAAAGAGGCTGAGCGTATTGTAGAATCTATTGCCGATCAAGTTAATCAATCTTCCAACGAAATTTACAGATTTATTTTTAAAATCGCCGTTGATAAATATGAGGCAGATGGGGTAATCAATACTCGTCAGTTACTTGCTCCCACAATGAAGCGATTAAGGCACTAATATTCCAACCTATCGGAACACAAAATTGAATTGGGACAATTACGATAGTTCTATTACTGAAATTAAGGATTCTTGTCAATACAAGGGATTGGCTCGAAAGTGGTCACGCTTTCCCCCAAATAAGGCCATCTGCCTTTGGCAGATGGCCTTATTTGGGGGTTCCGCTCCCTGTGGTCGCTCCACCCCAATGGAATCGAACATGCTCGGGGCAAGTGAATTGCCCCTGCGCCAAGATTTTGCTGCGCAAAATACTTGTGACGGCGCACCCGCGCCGCCCC
>ERZ1034719.1171-NODE-1171-length-12780-cov-5.111277_pt1 | contig 12780 bp, 8 predicted proteins | sample MGYA00520703_ERZ1034719 | MGnify/ENA primary metagenome ERZ1034719 (study PRJEB33766, sample SAMN09781716) | gut metagenome | biome: gut microbiome | host: Homo sapiens | place: Madagascar | study: EMG produced TPA metagenomics assembly of the PRJNA485056 data...
TGAAGAGAAGCCCATGTCAACGCAGCTCTTGCAGAGCTCGAATGAATCGCCGTGACCGAACTGACGGTCAGTTTGTTTGTCAATGAATTTTAGGATGTGCCCCAATAAAAGCCAAGTTCGGCAGGTGAGCTACTGGCCCCTGTGTAAGAGCCCGACAGAGTCACCTCCGTCGGGCTCAACACATTGGCCTCAATGTTTCTTACCTCTGCGTATGGCTTACGATCCGTGGGTTCTTGCCCGCCGGCGCCTCCGCCGGAGGGTAGTCAATTATTTAAACCTAAGAATTCAATCTTAGAAAGTTCTACGAATTTGTTCCTCTTAGTAGTATTAGTAACATTGAGTACTAATTTATAGTACGCATTAGCTGGGAAACTCTCAGTTACTTCGACCGTAGAAGATGCAGTAAATTTGATATTACACTCTTTACTATTAGTGAAGTCGGCGCTTGTTGAATATACCAACTTGCAAGAATTTACTGTTATGTCTTTTGCCTCTCCGAATGTAATCTTCATGCTTGTCAAAGCCTTCGGATAAGCTGTTTTAGAATAAAGAGCCCTATCAACTTTGGAAATTTGATTGCCCCCTAGTCGCCAAGGACTTATTTTAGAATTACCAGTTAAATTCCATACTATTCCATCAACCGTAACATCGCAATCTTTAGCATATGAGTTGTTGTCTCCATTTACAGGTGTCAAAGTATACAAAACAACTGGCGTCGTTGAGCCGCCTTCAGGTTTCGCTCCAGTGGTTACAGCTACAGAGGTACAGTAATCTGAATCAAAGTACTTTTCTGCGTCAGGGCTGATAGCTTTGACTTTTATGCTATATGAAGTAGAATACTCGAGACCATCAATGGAAAGAGAATTGGTCTCGGCGGTTTTAATGATGTCAGCTTTTCCTTCAGCACTCAATACGACCTCATACGCCCCTGCATTAGTTACCGCACCCCAAGAAATATTCACCGTATTAGCTATAGTAGCGTCCACCGCTGCCGTCAGTTCTATAGGAGTGTCAAGTTTCTCTCTCGTATCATCATATGCTTTGAGAACTATATCGTCTACGAGGACACCACCAGTTGCCTCAAACATAAGATCAAGTGATTTTACACTTGAATCGATGCTAAATATTATGCTCTGAATTGTGTCGAAGGTGTCAGTGCCTGCAGACATAGTACTGCTTGCTTTTGTCCAAGATGTCGCAGACGACTCCTTATAAGAAACAGATACAGTTGGGGTGCCGGAAGTTGATCTTACCTGAGCTGAAAGCTTTAATGAAGTCTCGTCAGTTAGAACTATTTTTTCTATAGTAAATGAATCGCTCTCCGCAGAGATATATAAAAATGGATTATTTGCGCTATGTCCATTAGAATTGAACCGTATATTCGTGTTCTTACCGGAATAGACATATGTCATTTTTTCCGATATACCTGTTCCGACTGCACCTGTAGCACTTGGCTGAGGTGTAGTTTTAGACTTCGCTACTTTGTCGAAACTCTCTACAAGAATGCGCGTCTCGGCTTGTTTTGCCGTGCAATTCTCCTCTGCCAATGTCAAGTTGATGATGGCAAGCTGGCTTTCTGGGAAGGTAAGTGCCTTAGGCAATGTAACTTCCTTTGAGAATGTATAACCGGCGGTCTCGCCTGCGAAGACTACCTTTGCGCCACTTGCTACGGTGCAAGGGTTCACCACGAGCCATACTACATTCTCAAGATCTGATGCTCCGCCAAATACCGGAGCATCAGCCTCATAGGTAGCTGTTACGGAGTTGTTGCTGATGTTCCATTTGTCAATGGTGGCTGTGGTTAGATCAATCGCAGCGCGGCCGGTAAGAACAGTCCCTTCAGGAGCGATGAGGGAGAATTTCGACACTTTCTCTCCGTTAAGAGACTCTGGCCCCTTGAGAGCAACTTTAACAACGGAGAACATTCTTTTGAAAAAGAGGTCGTCTATTGCGACTTCGCCTGCTGCATCTGCCAAGTAGGTGGTCTCCTTACCTACGAGAATGTCGCAAGCCTCGTCAATCGTAAGGCTGCTTGGTTTCTGTGTTTCCGCCAAAGTTATGCCAACGTTGCCATTTGAATAACCCGTTGCAAATGCTCTGGCTGGTGCGAAGGATTTAAATGTTCCGTTTCCTTCGATTCCGGCAACCTGGCCGTCAAATTTTGCTGTAAGTCCTTTTTCGTTGCTATTCGTTAATGTTGCTGTAGGTTTGGATTTATCGTTAATTGTCCCGACAAACATCGCCAACTCATCGCCCTTTGACCATTTAGGGGTATAAGTTCCATCGAGGTTGCTTTCAATAAATGACTTTACCTGTGGATTTTCGGATGTGCGTATTGTAAAATGGATACCGTTGTCCTTACTGACCGGATTCTGCTCCTGCGAACAGGAAATAAATGCTAATGCTGAAACTGCAGCAATCGCAAAAGATTTAACAATTCTTTTCATGGGTGCAATGTTTAAAAGTCGTAGGTGTAGTCTGGATTCTCTGAAACTGTGTCTCCAGCCTGGTTTGCATCCCCATATCCATCACTCCCAGCCATCACACTTTCCGTCTCTACGAAAAGCACCTGAAGTTCTGGGCGCTCGTAGGTCTTCTGATTGTTTTTCGTCATGATAAATGTTAGTTTAATGCGTTTATAATTTATTGTTTATTAGCCCTTACCGAAGGCGGCATCGCGCCGCGCACACTACAATTTCACAAAGTTACATAAACAATCCGGAATTCCTTATATTTATATTGAAAATCTTGTAATTGCGCTGTCGGCGCATCTGCTGTCATATCATCGTCCCTCTTGCCGGGCAAAGATTTGCCCGAAGGGCTGTACGTAATCAAAAAATTCGTATATTTGCCAAAATATATTTATTCACAATGCAGTTCGTAAATACAGAAATCCCAGAAGGACTTACCTTCGATGACGTTTTGCTCGTTCCTGCACGCTCCGAGGTCTTGCCGAGAGCTGTAGATGTTTCCACTAAGTTCACTAGAGATATTTCTCTCTGCACTCCTATCGTGTCTTCAGCAATGGACACTGTTACAGAGGCTGAACTCGCTATTGCAATGGCTCGTGCCGGCGGTATCGGTGTCATTCACAAGAACATGACCATCGACCAGCAGTGTGAGCAGGTCCGCCGTGTGAAAAGGGCGGAGAACGGTATGATTTACGACCCGGTCACCATCAGCCCTGAAGCGACTGTCGGTGACGCATTGGCATTGATGGCCAAGCACCATATCGGAGGTATCCCTGTCGTGGACAATGCGGGAAGGCTCATCGGAATCGTCACGAACCGTGACCTCCGTTTCCAGGACAACAAACGATTACCGATTTCCGAAATCATGACCCGCGAGAACCTCGTTACCGCGAAAAAGGGCATCAGCCTGCAGGAGGCCACCGGAATCCTGCGCAAGAGCAAGGTCGAGAAACTCCCTGTAGTCGATGATGACAACAAGCTTGTCGGACTCATCACTTACAAGGACCTTATGAAAATCAAGGACAATCCTATTGCTTCCAAAGATTCGAAGGGCCGTCTTCTTGTGGCAGCTGCAGTCGGCGTGAAGTCAGATACCCTCGACAGAATCGAGATGCTTGTGAGTGCAGGTGCTGATGCTGTGGTAATCGACACTGCGCACGGACATTCAGTCGGCGTGCTCGAAGTCATTGCCAAGGCTTGTGAAGCATTCAAGAACAGAGATATACAGATCGTTGCCGGCAACGTCGCTACCGGAGAAGGTGCAAAGGCATTGGCGGATGCCGGTGTAAGTGCCGTGAAGGTAGGCATTGGCCCTGGCTCGATTTGTACTACGCGAATCATCGCGGGCGTCGGTATGCCGCAGTTGACAGCGGTGATGCTGGCGTCGAAAGCGCTTGAGGGAACGGGCGTTCCTGTCATTGCCGACGGTGGTATCCGCTACTCCGGCGATATCGCGAAGGCATTGGCCGCAGGCGCAAGCACCATTATGGCGGGCTCGCTTTTTGCCGGCACGGAGGAGTCTCCTGGCGAGACTATCATCCTGAACGGCAGGAAGTTCAAAGCGTACAGAGGTATGGGTTCGCTCGAAGCGATGGAGCATGGCTCGAAGGACAGATATTTCCAGGATATGGAAGAAGATGTGAAGAAACTCGTGCCGGAGGGAATCGTGGCGCAGGTGCCTTTCAAGGGTACTGTATCCGAGGTAGTATATCAGCTTGTGGGCGGTTTGCGTGCAGGTATGGGCTATGTCGGAGCGAAGGATATCGCATCGTTGCGTAACGCCAAGTTCGTCCGCATCACGAATGCAGGTTACCTGGAGAGCCATCCGCATGATGTGACAATCACCAAGGAATCACCTAATTACTCAAGATAGAATTGACCGGAAACAGACTTCTGAATATTTTCGGCGTTTGCCTTTTAGTAATCGTCTTGCCGTGGCTGAATTCGTGCAAGACGATTACGTCGTTTGTTCATGACGGGCGCGTGGTGGCCAAAATCGGCAATCACAAGCTGTATGCGTCGGACCTGAATGCGTATATTCCGGATTCGGCGAGCCCGGAGGACAGTACGCGGCTGGCGCTCCAATACATCAATTCGTGGGCGTCGGACATGGCGTTCATTGATGTGGCCGAGAAGGAATTGTCTAAAAGCGAGAAGAACGTGGACAAGGAACTGGAGGACTACAGGCGGTCGCTGCTGAAGTACCGTTATGAGCAGAAGTATGTGAACCAGAGGCTTGACACGGCTGTGACGGAAGCGCAGATAGAGAAATACTATGAGGCGCATATCGAGACGTTCAAGCTGTCGCTGCCGATAGCGAAGGCGCGTTTCCTGTCGATTTCCTCGGATTCCCCGAATCTGGAGATCATCAAGAAGAAAATGAAGTCGGACAAGCCGGAGGACCAGATGGAGGCGGACAGTGTCGCGTCCTATTCGGCGTTCAGGTACACGGATTTCGGCGGCAAGTGGATAGACCTCGTGAGGCTGTCCCGGGAGTTCGGAACTGATTATGGTACAGTGTTTTCAATGCTGAAGGACGGGGTGGTGGAGATTCCGGATGATAACGGGAACCTGAACATCGCCTATATCGGGAGCATGAAGAAGGCCGGCGAGACCGGTCCGGTGGAATATTATCGCGAAAGAATCAAGGACATCATACTCAGCACCAGAAAACAGGCGTTGTTGAGCGGTTTGGAACGGGACTTGATAGAGAATGCGCGCAATCAGGAAAATTTCATCATCTATTGATGGGGTTGGACCAATAATGAATATCGAAGAAACATGAAAAATATTCTGAAACTGACAGTATCTGTAATGGCGCTCGTCCTGCCGGTATGCGGCTTTGCGCAGACGTACCCTAACGGGCTCATTGACAAGACTATAGCCGTGGTCGGTAACGAGATGATCTCGCTGTCCCAGCTGGAACAGGAGATATTGTATATGCGTATGCAGGGCATGTATTCCGACAAGAACATGCGTTGCGAGCAGCTGGAGCACATGATGGATTCCAAGCTGTTCCTCATGCAGGCGAGAATCGACTCCCTTTCGGTGAACCAGGAGATGGTGAACAGCTCCCTGGAACAGAGGATGGCGCAGATTCAGACGAATTTCGGTGGCGATGACGAGGTGGAGAAGTTCTATGGCAAGCCGATTTACAAGCTTCGTCAGGAATGGAGGCAGCAGCTGGAGGACATGTCGCTTACCCAGCAGATGCAGCAGCAGATCGCATCGTCGATTCCGGAGCTTACGCCTCATGATGTGAAGAAGTATATTTCCGAGACGGATCCTGAGGACCTGCCGATGGTGCCGATCAAGTACCAGCTCAGCCAGATCAGCATCTATCCGGACCGTGAGAATGCGAATCTCGCTGTGAAAGAGAAGCTTCTGAGCATCCGTGAGAGAATTATCAACGGCGAGAAATTCTCGACATTGGCCCGTATTTATTCCGAGGACCCGGGTAGCGCGAGAAAGGGCGGTGAGCTCGGAATGGCGTCCAAGTCCATTTTCTGGCCGGCGTTTTCCGATGCGGCAATGGCGCTGAAACCTGGTGTCATTTCGCAGATTGTCGAGACCCCTGACGGATTCCATATCATAGAGGTGCTGGAGAAGAAAGGTGACATGTTCAATGCTCGTCACATCCTCATAAAGCCTTCATACACAGACCAGGACAGGCAGAAAGCATTCGCTACTCTCGATTCGTTGAAGACGGAGATTCAGAATGACGCCGTGACGTTCGAGCTTGCTGCGAAGTTCTATTCTCAGGACGCGCAGACGAAGACCAACGGCGGTCAGATGGCTGATCCTAATACCGGTTCTTCGTATTTCGAGATTGACCAGCTGAAGCCTCAGGACTATGCGGCTATCAAGGATTTGAAGGAGGGTGAGATTTCGGAGCCGGTGGAGTCCAAGGACAATGAGGGCCGCGACGGCAATACCGTATATAAGATTATCCGCGTCGACAAGATCATCCCGGCGCACACCGCTTCTTTCGACAATGATTACAGCGACTTGCTCGAAGAAGCACGTGCCAAGGAGCAGAATGCAGCCATCGACGAATTCATTGACGGTAAGATAAAAACTACATACATAGTCATTGACCCTCTCTTCAAGAATTGCGAGTTCTCACGCGACGGCTGGAACAAGGTCGCAAAAGAGGGCACATCTGAGAAATAATTATGACTTTTCGCAGAAGTCTCATAGCGGGATTGATATTTCTGTCAATGTTTTTCCGCCTGTCTGCCCAGGAAAAAGGCAGTCAGGTGGATTCTCTTGTACGCCTGTTGAGCGCGCAGTCCATGGAATTGATAGAAAAGGACGGGGTGGATTACCGTAAGGTTACGGGTCCGGCGCGTTTCCTGCACAATGACACTTTTCTCATTTGCGATACCGCGCTCTGGAATGTGCGGACCAATGAAATTTTCGCTATCAGCAATGTGAAAATCCTTCAGGATCAGACGGTTCTGACGGGAGACAAACTTACATACTACGTCGACCGCGACCTTGCCGAATTCCGCGGTTCGCTGGTGCAGCTGGAGGATAAGGATCACAATGTCCTCCGTACGGAATTCCTTGACTACAATACGCGTGACAGTGTCGCGATATTTTTCAACGGCGGTTCCATGAAGGATGCCGAAGGTCAGGTAATCGAAAGTCGCACAGGTACTTACGATTCGAAGGCGAAGACGTTCACATTTTCCGACAATGTCAATATGTTCACGGATTCCGTGTTCGTGAAGACTACTAATCTCGTTTATGATTCTGCCCGGAATACTGCAAATTTCGGTTTCGGCACCGATGCCTGGAGCGAGGACAACATGTTGTCTTCCAATGCCGGATGGTATGACCGCAACAGGGAGATTTTCCTTTTCCGCCGGGATGTCCACGGAATGAGCGACACGCAGGAGGGATGGGCGGACTCATTGTTCTATTATCGTCCTACCGGCGATATTGAACTTCTTGGCAATGCGCAGGTTACGGATACTACGCGGGATATGTCGGCTGTCGCCGGGAGGATGCTGTATACGGATTCATTGTCCCGACTGGTCATGACGCGCGAACCGGCTGTCATCGGTGTGGTGAAGTCGGAAACCGCGCCGCCTGATTCGGTGTATTTCGGTGCTGATTCGATTGTGGCTCAGTCTCTTATGATGTTCCAGATAGAGGATGCCGTGAAGAGTGCCGCCAAGTCTCGTCTTGAGGACTTGTCTGTGGATGCTGTCCAGAATTATCGCCGGAAAGCGGCGAAGGAGGCGGCTGAGGCTGCGGCAAAGGCTGCGGAGAATGATCCGAACAGGCCTAAAGGTGGCAAGAAAGGTGGTGCTGACAAGGTGGAGGGTGATGTGAACGCGCCGAAAGGGGGCGCCGTGGACAAAGGCATTGACCCGAATGCTGCGGCCGTAGGGCTGGACTCGAAGCCGGTGGGGACGGATTCATCGGCAACGGGCCTGGATTCATTGGCAGTCGGGTTGGATTCTCTTGCGGTCGGGGCTGATTCTCTGGCGTCAGCAACGGATTCGCTCGCTGTTCAGAAGGATAGCATTCCGGAGCCGCTGGATTCCACGAAAATCAGTTTCATCACCGCCGTAAAGAATGTAAAGCTTTATAAATCAGATATTCAGATTGCATGCGATTCGCTGGCTTACAATGACTTGGATTCGTTGGTGAGGATGTATGAGAGGCCGATCGTGTGGAATGAATCGAACAGGCAGTATTCGGCGGACAGTCTTTTCGCTGTTCTGAAAAACCAGTCGCTGCAGAAGGCGAGTCTGATGTCCAATGCGTTCATTATCATCAAGGAAGATACGTTGTGCTACGACCAGATCCGCGCTACGGAGATGCTCGCTTATTTCGACACTACCGGTGCGTTGTCGCGTTTCGATGCGATGGGTGATGCCAATGCGATTTTCTATCTGCAGGAGGATAGTGTTTACGCGACCGTGAACAAGAGCGAGGCGAAGATGCTGAGTGCGTATTTCAAAAACGGGGATATTGACCGGGTTTATTATTTCGAATCTGCGAAGAATGATGGTTATCCGGTGGCACAGATGACGAGTGAGGAGCGTGTGCTGAAGGGTTTCTCGTGGCAGCCCGAGCTTCGTCCTTCCGGCAGGCAGGATGTGACGCCATATTCCATAAGGCCTTCAGAGCGTTCGCGTTACGCGGCTCGTCCGAGAACGTCGTTTGAGTATACCGACAAGTTTTATCCGGGTTATATGCCGGGCGTGATGAAGGAAATCGAGCGCGGAAGGCTAGCCAAGGCAGATGCAAAGGCCCGCAAAAAGGAGGCTGCGCGCGTCATGCCGGCCGATACGGCGTCCGTGCCGTCGCCGGATTCTCTCGCCAATGTTCCGCCTAAGGATTCGCTCAATGCTGCAGTTCCAGCTGTCGCCGATTCTACCAAGGCGGCAACTGATTCATTGTCAATGTCTTCGGATTCTTCTTCCGTCAATGCTGCTGTACTTGATGCCGCTGCATTGAAGAAGGCGCAGCGTGATTCGCTTCGTGCCGCGAAGGATGCCGCACGTGAGGCGAAGTGGGCGCGTCTGGACAGCCTGGATGCTGCCAAGGCCAAGTTGGCTGCAGATAAGAAGGCGGCCAAGTTGCGTGCCAAGAAACTGAAGCAGCTGAAGGCCATCGAGGCGCGTGAGGCGAAGGAAAATGCCCGCCTGGAGAAGTACAAGGCAGTTTTCGCCAAGAAAAAGGAGAAGGAAGACCGCAAGGCGGCCGAGCGTGCAGCCCGCGAGGCGGAGAAGGTGGCGCGTGAGAGGGAGAAGTCTGCTGAGAATGCCGTAGACGTGCCTGTGGAGGAGGAGAAGTCATAAGTGTCTCCGCGGTTATCCTGACACGGCGCACCGTCGGGACGCATCCACGCCTTATTTTTAGAGTCGCTGATTATCAACAAGTTATAAAACAGAGCGTGGAAACGTAGGCTTTTTTTGGCCGCGTTTCCACGCTTTTATTCGGATGGTATTTGATTATCAATAAGTTACAAATTTAGGCGTGGCCGCGTCCCGCTTGTCTTGCCGGGAAAGTTGCCACCGCCTGCGGTTGGCTATGCTTCTCCTTCCGCCGCGCAGACTATTCCGCGTAGAGCTTGATGAGGTTCAGGACCACCTCGGAGGCTTTTTCGATATTCTCCAGAGGGGCGAACTCCATCTTGCCGTGGAAATTCATGCCGCCGGCGAAGATGTTCGGGCATGGGAGACCTTTGAATGAAAGATTCGCTCCGTCTGTGCCGCCTCGGATAGGCTGGATCTTCGGTTTGATGCCTGCTATCTCCATGGCCTTGACAGCCTTTTCCACGATGAAATAATATGGCTCCACCTGCTCACGCATGTTGTAGTACTGGTCCTTGACCTCCAGAGTCGCGGTACCCTCTCCATATTTCACATTGATGAAATGAGCGCATTGAGCTATAAGCTCCTTCTTCTCCTCGAACTTCTTGCGGTCGTGGTCGCGGATGATGTAGCCGAAATCGGCCTCCTCGACGGAACCCTTGAAACTGATGATGTGGAAGAAGCCGTCATAGCCTTCCGTCAGCTCAGGACGCTGGCCGATAGGAAGCAAGTCATTGAATTCCATGCCGATAAGGATGGCGTTCTTCATCTTGTCCTTCGCGTAGCCCGGGTGGACATTGCGCCCCTGGATATGAATCTTGGCGGAAGCGGCATTGAAATTCTCGAACTCCAGCTCACCGATTTCGCCGCCGTCCATCGTGTAGGCGTAGTCTGCACCGAAGCGCTTCACGTCGAACTTCACGACACCGCGGCCGATTTCCTCATCCGGAGTGAAGCCGATCTTTATGTCACCATGCTTGAACTCAGGGTGCTCTACAATATATTGTACTGCGTCCATAATCTCTGCAACACCCGCCTTGTCGTCGGCTCCTAGCAGCGTAGTGCCGTCAGTGGTGATGATGGTCTCGCCCTTGTGAGCCAGCAGCTCAGGGAATTCGGACGGCTTCAGGAACAGTCCCGGCACACCCTTCAGCTCGATGTCACCGCCGTCATAGTCCTTGATAATCTGCGGTTTGACGTCTTTTCCGGAAGCATCAGGCGACGTATCCACGTGAGCGATGAAGCCTATTGCGGGAACTTTCTTGTCAATGTTTGACGGTATGGAGCCCATCACGTAGCCGTACTCGTCGAGCGTGGCCTCTACTCCCATGTCGTTCAGCTCCTTGCAGAGCAATTTCAATAAATCCAGTTCCTTGGCCGCACTTGGCTGTGACTCCGAATTTTCATCAGACTGAGTGTCGATGGCGACATATCTCAGGAATCTGTCCAATATCTTTTCCATAAATTATTGTAGTTGTTTTTTGTCATCCACTTTCATTACCACCCCTATCATGAAGACTATCAATGCGATATAAGGGATGATGGCGATAGCTTCACCATACATTGCCTGCCAGTCGGTCAAGTAGACATTGACATTGGCAAACTTGAGGATTGCGCTGACGACACCCATCAGAGCACCGCCGGCGATGAATCCGGAGGCGATGAGCGTGCCTTTTTCCTGTCTCTCGGCATTGACCTTGGCGTTCTTGCTGCGGGAGCCGACGAACCAGGAGATTCCTCCGCCGACGAGCAACGGCAGGTTCAGGTCGATAGGGATGAACATTCCGAGCGCGAACGGAAGCGCCGGTATCTTGCACATTGTCAGCACGATAGCGATGAGGGCGCCGATGCCGTAGAGGACCCATGGAGCGCCGCCGCCGTTCATAAGCGGCTGGATCACAGCTGCCATGGCATTGGCCTGAGGCGCGACGAGAGCATTGTCCCCGGTGAAACCGAAGGTCTTGTTCAGCACGAGCATCACGCCGCAGACGGTTGCAGCAGCGACGGCGACACCCGCGAACTTCCAGATTTCCTGCTTCTTAGGCGTCGTGCCGATCCAATATCCGATTTTCAGGTCGGTCACGAACGAGCCTGCGACGGACAGCGCGGTGCAGACGACTCCGCCGATGACCAGCGCCGCCGCCATACCGGCATTGCCCTTCAGGCCGACGGCCACGAGTATCAATGATGCGATTATCAATGTCATGAGGGTCATGCCGCTGACCGGATTCGAGCCCACGATAGCAATCGCGTTCGCAGCCACGGTCGTGAACAGGAATGAAATTATGCCGACAATGAGCACGCCGACCAATGCTTGCCAGATGTTTTCCACGACTCCGCCCAATGCGAAGAATGCGAAAATCGCCAGGAGGGCTATGACAATGCCGAAGACAATGCTTTTCATCGGCATGTCTTCATCGGTGCGGTCGCAGGCTTCGACTTTGGCGCCCGGCTTTTTGGTGAACTCGCCGGCTGCAAGTCCGACTGCAGATTTTATGACGCCGAAAGATTTGATGATGCCGATGATGCCGGCTGTCGCAATGCCGCCGATACCGATGTGGCGCGCGTATTCCTTGAAAATCTGGTCAGCGGACATGTCTTCGATGGTCTGTGCAATGCCGGAGTTCATGAGGTCAATGACCTGTCCGCCCCAGATGAGGTTCATGAGCGGGATGATGACAAGCCAGACGAGGAAGCTTCCGCAGCAGATTATGAATGCGTATTTCAGTCCGACGATGTAGCCCAGTCCGAGGACTGCCGCGCCTGTGTTCAGCTTGAGCACTACCTTGGCCTTGTCGGCAATGTGCTGGCCGATGGAGGTGACGGTGGTGGTGATGGTTTCACTCCATGCGCCGAACGTGGCGATGATGAAATCGTAGAGTCCGCCGACCAGACCGCTGAGTATCAATGTCTTGGCATTGTTCCCTCCGCCTTCGCCGCTTACCAGCACCTGTGTGGTGGCTGTGGCTTCAGGGAAAGGATACTTGCCGTGCATCTCCTTGACGAAATATTTTCTGAACGGGATGAGGAAGAGGATGCCCAAGATTCCGCCCAGGAGGGAGGAGAGGAACATCTGCATGAAATTTACTTCTACACCTAATATATATATGGCGGGGAGGGTGAAAATCGCGCCGGCAACCACTGAGCCGGAGCATCCGCCGATGGACTGGATGATGACATTCTGTCCGAGGCCGCCTTTCTTTCCCAATGCGCTTGTGAGGCCTACGGCAATGATTGCGATCGGGATTGCCGCTTCAAATACCTGTCCGACCTTCAGTCCGAGATATGCTGCGGCTGCGGAAAAGATGATTACCATCACCAATCCGACGCACACGGAATAAGGTGTGACTTCAGGATAGTTTTTTTGTGGGCTCAGAAGCGGTTCGTATTTTTCGCCCGGTTTAAGTTCCCTCTGCGCATTTTCCGGCAGAGTCGTTCTTTTTTCTTCCATATAATATATTAGTATAAGTTAT
>ERZ1034719.1174-NODE-1174-length-12749-cov-4.323224_pt1 | contig 12749 bp, 13 predicted proteins | sample MGYA00520703_ERZ1034719 | MGnify/ENA primary metagenome ERZ1034719 (study PRJEB33766, sample SAMN09781716) | gut metagenome | biome: gut microbiome | host: Homo sapiens | place: Madagascar | study: EMG produced TPA metagenomics assembly of the PRJNA485056 data...
GGCAGTAAATGCTTCGACCTGTACTGAATAGTTACACTATCTCTTTAATGAATCACTTTAATATGAACTTCCTCTGCATTTTCAAGCTCTACACTGATATTCAGCTTACCGCCGAGATTCGTCTTCATCTTGCCTCTGCTCTTTCCGTCCTCAAATACCTCATATTCGGTATCCTCACACAGGCCTAATGTAATCTGTGCATCTTCATTTCCGGAAACTGTAAATTCAACACTATCCGTCGTTTCCTTAAAGTAAAAAACGCTCGTTCCAGGAACCGATTCATATACGAATAATCCATTTCTTTCAAGCTTCGTCATCGTCTGAAAGGTCTTCACCTTATACAAATCACCTTCGTATTCAAAATCCTCAAGCTTCTTCTTTTCTGCCAGCTCATGATTGCCGAAGCTGATGGTTCCATCACTTTCTTCACGAAGTAATTCTTCTACAACAGCCATTTGTATTTCCTCCTGATTGTACATTTGCCGTACCTGTTCTATATATGGTAAGTATAAACTATTTAGTTTTTGACGTCAAAGGAAATCTGTCCTTTTCGGAAACCAATCGTAACCTGATCCCCGGCATGGATTTCACCCGCAAGGATCTTCTCCGCAAGCGGATCCTCAATCACGTTCTGGATGGCTCTCTTTAATGGTCTCGCACCCATCTTGTAGTCCGCATATTTGTCCACAATATGCTCCTTTAAGGCATTGCTGAAATGAAGCTTTAACTCCATTTCCTTCTCGCACCGCTTCGAAAGATGACTGCTGAGAAGCTGCACGATCTCCAGCATCTCCTTCTTTTCCAGTGTCTTAAATACAATAATATCATCAATACGGTTGATAAATTCCGGTTTAAAGATCTTTCTTACCTCTTCCATAACTCCGGACTTCATTTTCTCGTAATCCTGCTCCCTGGTTGTTTCCGTAAGGAACCCTAAGTTCTTCGGAGCAATGATTCTCTGAGCCCCGGCATTGGAGGTCATAATCAGTACGGTATTCTTAAAGCTGACCTTACGTCCCTTGGAATCAGTGATGTGTCCATCATCCAATACCTGAAGCAGTACATTAAACACATCAGGATGTGCCTTTTCAATTTCATCAAAAAGCACTACCGAATACGGATTCTTCCGGATCTTCTCACTCAGCTGTCCACCTTCTTCAAAGCCGACATATCCCGGAGGGGAACCGATCATTTTCGATACGGAATGACCTTCCATATATTCGGACATATCGACACGGATCAGTGCGTTTTCCGTGCCAAACATGGCTTCTGCAAGAGCCTTGCTAAGCTCGGTCTTTCCGACTCCGGTAGGTCCTAAAAACAGGAAAGATCCTATCGGACGGTTCGGATCCTGCAATCCGACTCTTCCCCGCCGTATTGCACGCGCCACTGCGGACACTGCTTCTTCCTGTCCGATAACCCTCTTATGGAGCTCTTTTTCCAGGCGCAGCAACCGGTCGCTCTCCTTCTCTGTCAGCTTACTTACCGGAACCTTCGTCCAGGTAGAAACCACCTTTGCGATGTCACCTTCTGTCACTTCGATCCGGCTTTCGGCCTGCTTCTTCTGATAACGATCTTCTTCTCTTTGATATTTCTTAAGAAGCTTTTCCTGTTCCCTGTTAGTTTCTGCGGCTTCCTCAAGTCTTCCTTCCTTTAGCTGTTCTTCCAGAACAGCATCCAGTGCAAGAAGCTCTTCTCTTCGCTGCTGTAAGCCCTCCGGTGCTTTGGAGTGCTGCAGACGTACCGCTGCGGAGGCTTCATCAATCAGATCAATCGCCTTATCCGGCAGATTCCGGTCATTGATATAACGCTCTGACAGATTCACGGCAGCAATGAGTGCTTCATCCGTAATCTGCACACGATGATGCTGTGCATATTTCCACGCAATTCCACGAAGGATGGAAAGAGCCTCCTCCTTTGTCGGTTCTTCCACATTTACCGGCTGGAATCTGCGCTCTAAGGCCGCATCCTTTTCAATATATTTGTGATACTCGGCAATGGTCGTTGCTCCAATAAGCTGCAGCTCCCCTCTTGCCAGTGAAGGCTTCAGGATATTGGAAGCATCAATTGCTCCCTCGGCACCTCCTGCCCCGATAATGGTATGAATTTCATCCAGAAACAGGATAATGTCTCCATCCTCCTGTACCTCCCGGATGACTCTCTTAATTCGTTCTTCAAATTCTCCACGATACTTGGAGCCTGCAACCATTCCGGACAAGTCCAGCGTCATTAACCGCTTATTCTGAATCGTAAACGGAACATTGCCTTCCACAATACGGTTGGCCAACCCTTCTACCACGGCAGTTTTTCCGACCCCCGGCTCTCCAATGAGACACGGATTGTTCTTCGTCCTGCGGCTTAAGATCTCAATCACACGCTGAATCTCCATATCTCTTCCGATGACCGGATCCAGCTTTCCCTGCGCAGCAAGCGCGGTCAGATCCCTGCTGTACTGTTCCAGTGTTGAGGGCTGCTTCCTGTTATTATTCTTCTTATTCCGCAGATCCTCCTTGTAAATCGCCGGATCTGCCCCCATAACCACCAGCGTATCAACATAAACCTTCTGTACCGAAATGCCAAGGGTATTTAAGAGACGTACCGCTGCATTGTCCGGGTCCTTCAAAAGGGCCAGCAGAAGATGCTCTGTTCCAGCACTGTCTGCGCCAAACCGTTCAGCCTGCACATACGCCTCCTCCAGTACTCTCCGTGCTCTCGGTGAATACATTCCCCGCTCTTTCACGGCGGTCTCCCCATCGGGAGCAATCAGATCCCGGATCATTTCCAGAATTTTATCTGCATCAGCACCATTATCTTCCAGAATTTTGGCTGCTACGCCACTTTCTTCCTTAAGAAGTCCCACCAGAATATGTTCTGTACCCACATAACCGGTATGCAATCTGGCTGCCGTTTTCTCTGCAAGTGTCAGCGCCGCCTGCGCGTTCTTTGTAAAACTACCTGACCACACGTTTATTCTCCTCCATATTCCTGATATATCTCATTGACGAGTTCATAGACCTCGTCCTTACAAATTCCCTTACAAATTCCCTTTGCAAGGATTCCTTTCATCTGCTCCCGCATGCTTTCCAGTTCCCTGAGCTTATCCATATCAAGGCTGATTACTGCACCCTTCCGACGATCAAGCTGGATAAAGCCCTCCTGCTTTAAGACCGTATAGGCCTTGTTCACCGTATGCATATTAATTCCGATTTCATCTGCCATCTGCCGCACCGAAGGGAGCTCATCCCCCTCCTGAAGCTGCAGCGTGGCGATTCCATGAATAATCTGGTTGCGCACCTGCAGATATAAAGCTTCCTCACTGTTAAAATCAATTTCAATTATCATTTTTATAATCCATTCTTTTGAACAAAAGGAATAGCAGATGCTATTCCTTTTGTTTTTTATATGTCTTTATCGTCCATGTTCAAGAATTCAAATTCAAACTCATCGTCATCGGTCAGGAAGTTCTGCGCCTTCCGGGGCGCTTTCTTCACCGTTCCTTCGTTATTTTCTGCAGGTCTCCTCACAGGCTGTCCCTGTCGTTCCGGATTACTGTTACGCGAAGGTCGTCCTTCTCTTTCCGGTGCTTCTTCACGTCCACGCTCTCTCCTTGCCGGACGCATTTCTTCTTCTCTTGAAGCCTTACCTGCACGCTCCTGTCTGCGCGGCCGTTCCTCTACTTCATCTTCCTGATAATCACGTCTGCGTCTTCTCGGAGCAGGTTCATCGAACTCTTCTTCGTCTTCTTCCTCATCTTCATCATAATCATATTCATATGCACCCCTCAGCTTGATGATCAGGATAGTAAGTCCGATGAAAAGAAGAACGATCACAACTGCAAGAATAATGATAACAATATTTTTCTGGGATGACTCGGATTCCAGACGCGCTACATTCTCATTTGCTGTCGTAATAGAGGAAAATAAAACCTCCACATCTGCCATCGTACCATCAATGTTATTGTACAGATAATACTTTCCGGTATCCGGATTCTCTGTATCTGTCATATAAACCACTTCATAATCATTGTGCTCCGGCTGTTCTTCCGGTGCTTCTTCACCCTCATCGCCTTCCTGCACCTCATCCGGATTTTCTGCTTCGGCACCATCCGTTACCTCTGCTCCGTCTACTGCTTCTGAGCCATCCGCTTCTGCTGCATCCGTACTATCTGTTCCATTTGCGGCAGAAGCATTCGAACCAATTGCAATCAGGTCGGAACGAATGTATCCTTCTACAGTCTTCCCATTATATTCGCATCTTAACTGATACCATTTATTTCCTGCTGCATCATTTGCCTCTCCGATCAGGGTAATTGCTGTTCCATCAGGCAGACTGGTCACTACATCATGCTTCGTGGATGCACCTGCACGTACCTTGACATTCGAAGAACACTTTACTGTCGCTGCCTGCTCACCAATTGCGGTCGGCACGGTTGCTTCCGGTTTGGAAGCTGAAGCAGAGGTCGAAGCATCTGCGGACGAGGATGAACTATTGTCTGTCACATCAATCTTATCACTTGTTTCTACCAGATCGCTTCTTACATAACCGTAAGAGCCACCGCTTACCGGCACCTTATACCATACGGTTCCGGAGCTGTCCTTTTCTGCTCCGACAATATCAATCTTAGCCCCCTTTGAGGTCGATGCCACCACTGAGCTGTCTGTGCTTGCTTTCTCTCTGATTTTCGCTGTTCCGGCCGTTACGGTTCCCGTTGCTGCAAGGCTGGAAATGGTAGAAAGTCCAAAAACCATCATTGCAACTGCAAATCCAAGAATCCCTTTTTTCATAATTATCCTGTACCTTTCTTTCACTATCTTTCAAAACGCCTTCGTCCGCTCTCACCCTCCGGCCTTTCGCCGCTGAATCCGGACATCTGCTTATAGTTTTTCCTCTGCTGACGCGCCTCATCTTCAATCTGCCTGTGATATGCCGCTTCGCACTTCGGACAAAGCCTTCCACTGCGGATATTCTCTCCACAGATCTCGCACCGCAGATAACCGCCTTTACTTTCAACAAGCTCAAAACGATTTTCCTTAATCATATCACGGATTGCCTTGTGTGACACCCCTGTCTGCGAGGAAATTTCTGCCACGTTAGCTCCATGGTGCTTTTCAAGGTACGATCTTACCTTTCCGTAGTCATCATATTCACATGCATTGCAATCCTCACACTGGTATTCTCCCAATCCTTTATAGATAAGGATTCCTCCGCAGGCTTTGCAGATTGTTGGCCGCAGAAAGCCATTCAAAGCCACCAGCCGCCGTTTCTCATTCATAAATTACCCTTTCCACACCACGAACAATTTACGCCTCGTCAATTGCCTTTCCGATATCATGGCGCATATATTTATTTTCAAAGGAAACCCATTCGGTTGCCGCATAGGCATTCTTACGTGCTTCCTTTAAATCCTTACCCTTTGCTGTAATGCCAAGAACACGTCCCCCGTTTGTTACAATTCCTTCCGGAGTCTGTTTCGTTCCTGCATGGAAGCAGAAATAATTATCCTGCCCTTCAAACCTTTCCAGTCCGTGAATGAGGAAGCCCTTTTCATATCTGACCGGATATCCGTCAGAAGCAAGTACCACACAGACTGCTGCGTTATCCTCAAACTGCAGATCAATCTGATCCAGCGTACCATTCATACAGGCTTCCATTACTTCGATCAGATCATTCTTCATACGTGGCAGCACCACCTGAGCCTCAGGATCTCCGAAACGCGCATTGTACTCTAACACACGCGGTCCCTTTTGGGTCAGCATCAGTCCGAAGAAAATAATACCCTTAAACTCTCTTCCTTCTGCTGCCATGGCATCTACGGTTGCCTGATAAATGTATTTCTTACAGAATTCATCCACTTCCTCCGTATAGAACGGGCTCGGTGAAAAGGTTCCCATACCACCGGTATTTAATCCGGTATCCCCGTCTCCTGCACGCTTGTGATCCTGTGCAGAGGTCATGGTTTTAATCGTCTTTCCATCGACAAAAGAGAGCACGGAAACTTCCCTTCCTGTCATAAATTCTTCAATTACCATACGATTACCGGCAGTTCCGAACTGCTTATCGAGCATGATGGATTTCACACCATCCTGTGCCTCTTCTAAGGTATTGCAGATCAGTACGCCCTTTCCAAGTGCTAATCCGTCTGCCTTTAATACAATCGGGAACGATGCAGTCTTTAAATAGTTGAGGGCATCCTCTGCATTGTCAAAGTTCTCATAGGCAGCCGTCGGAATTCCGTATTTCTTCATCAGATCCTTGGAAAAAGCCTTGCTTCCTTCCAGAATTGCTGCATTTTTACGGGGTCCGAACGCTTTTAATCCTGCTTCTTCGAGACGGTCAACAAGTCCACCGACAAGTGGATCATCCATCCCGACAATCGTCAGATCAATTTCCTTTTCTTTGGCAAATGCAACAATTTTATCGAATTCCATTGCTCCGATCGGTACACATTCCGCGATCAGACCGATTCCCGCATTTCCGGGTGCACAATAAATTTTATCTACTTTACTGCTCTTTGCGACACTTGTTGCAATGGCATGCTCTCTGCCGCCACCGCCTACGATCAATACTTTCATAGCTTCCTCCGTCTTCCTGTCCTATGATTTCACATTATGTAAACCATTATGGTAATTCTGCCTCTTCGTAACTGTAAGCCGAGCAGCCGGAAAATGATTATTCTTCTACGACTGCGATTCCATTTTCTACCTTTACCCTGCCATGTGCAATGAGATCAATGGTCTTCGGCAGAATCTGCCATTCCGCTTCTTCCATCACACGGTGCTGCAGTTCCTCCGGCGTATCACCGTTCTTCACATAAACCGCCTTCTGCATGATGATCGCACCATGATCGTATACCTCATCCACAAAATGCACCGTAGCGCCGGTTACCTTCACACCGCTTTTCAAAACAGCCTCGTGCGGACGGATTCCATAAAAGCCCTTCCCGCAGAAGGAAGGAATCAGTGCCGGATGCACATTGATGATCCGGTTATGATATTTCCGTACCAGCTCGACCGGCATCATAATCATCATTCCTGCTAAAACGATGAGATCCGGGGCTTCTGCATCAATCGTTTCGATCAACATCTTCTCAAACTCCGCACGATCCGCATAGGATTTCATATCCACCACGATCGGTTTGATTCCATGTGTCCTCGCACGCTCCAAAGCCCGTACACCCGGTTTATTACTTAATACAAAGCATAACTCAACATCTGTAATTTTCCTGCTTTCCACTGCATCAATAATGGCCTGCAGATTCGTTCCGCCGCCTGCGGCAAGAATTCCAACTCTTAACATAAGTCTACACCCTTTTCACCGGCAATGACATTTCCAACCACATAGCCTTCTTCTCCGGCCTCTTTGATTGCTGCAAGCACCCTGTCCTGATCGGCAGGATCAATTGCCAGCACCATGCCAAGTCCCATATTAAAGGTATTGTACATCATCTGCTCTGCAATATTTCCGGTCTTCTGTAATAATTTAAAAATTGGAAGCACCGGATAGCTGCCCTTCTGTACCTGCGCACGCACACCGTCCGGAAGCATACGGGGAATATTTTCATAGAAGCCGCCGCCGGTAATATGGCTGCAGCCCTTTACTGTTACACCGGCATCCTTAATTGCCTTTAAGGTCTTCACATAGATTTTGGTCGGTGTAATTAACGCTTCTCCCAAGGTCATACCAAGCTCATCATAATAGGTGGCAAGAGACTCCTTCGTCATTTCAAACACCTTACGAACCAGTGAAAAGCCATTGCTGTGTACACCGGAGGAAGCAATGCCGATTAACACATCACCTGCCTTGATATCCGCTCCGGTAATCAGCTCCTTACGGTCTGCCACACCGACTGCAAAGCCTGCAAGATCGTATTCATCCTCCGGCATCAGTCCGGGATGCTCTGCGGTTTCTCCACCGATGAGGGCTGCTCCTGCCTTCTTACAGCCTTCCGCAACACCCTTTACGATCGTGGCAATCTTCTCCGGATAGTTCTTTCCACACGCAATATAATCAAGGAAAAACAGGGATTCTCCACCGGCACAGGCTACATCGTTCACACACATGGCAACCGCATCAATTCCAATGGTATCATGCTTGTCCATTAAGAACGCCAGCTTCACCTTCGTGCCACAGCCGTCAGTTCCTGATAATAATACCGGATCCTCCATATCTTTAATATTCTTTAAGGAAAAAGCTCCCGAAAAGCCGCCCAGTCCTCCAAGGACCTCTGGTCTCATCGTTTCCTTCACATACTTTTTCATTAATTCTACGGATTCATATCCTGCTTCGATATCCACACCGGCTGTCTTATAATCCATGTCGTTCTCCTTTTCTTGTTTCATCATGTAGTTAACATAACATTAATTAAATCCTTTAATAATTTGCATATCCAACCTGCTGCAGCTTCGCGTCCTTGGCCTCTACCTGCTTCTTCAGGTTCCCGGTATAGCTCTCAATCTTTGCAAGCAGCTCCTCATCCCCGGTTGCCAGCATTTTCGCTGCAAGAATGGCCGCGTTCTTCGCTCCGTCAATGGCAACGGTTGCAACAGGAATTCCGGGAGGCATCTGCATAATGGAAAACACTGCATCCATTCCCTCAAGATTCTTACCCGAAAGCGGAACACCGATTACCGGAAGCGGGAATAATGCGGCACACATTCCCGGCAGTGCTGCTGCCATGCCCGCACCTGCGATCATTACCTTAATTCCACGATCTTTCGCCGTTCTCGTCCATTCAATTAACAGATCCGGTTCCCGATGAGCGGAAATAATTCTCATCTCATATTCGATCCCCAGTTCTTCCAGCATTGCTGCCGCGCTGCTCATCACCTTAAGGTCTGAGTCGCTGCCCATCACAATTCCTACCATTGGCATTTCTATTTCCTCCTGTAATTGACGCTTATCTCATCATAAAGTAACTATTCAGAACCCCATTCGTAAAACCGTTGCTGACGCAACTCAAGTTTACCTCATGTGGTTACTTCGCCATATAAAATTGCTGTTCTGCTTGAATGCAAGCATTTGCAGAAAGCAATTTTGCATGGTTCTGAATAGTTAAATCATATACGAATTATCTCTTCATTGCAAGAAAAACGAAATATTTTCGTATTTAATCCATACTTTCCTGATCAAACGGAGCATTCAGTTCCTCACAGCCCGCAAGGACAAATCTTCCTTCCTCGATGATCGGAATGACTTCTTCTGTCATGGTCACCACGCTCACCTCTCCCAGTTCATCATACGGAATCGTAATATCCGTATGACAGTTAAAGTAGGCCTTGTGGCTGTCCTCCTTACGCTTGATGGAGCACTCGTTGTCCTTTGCAATAATCTCTTTTCCATCCGGATTAAAAAGGCGCACCTCTTCGCTGTGGGAATAGCAGGTATCCCCTACTGCAAAGTGGGGACCGGTTTTCTCTGCAATCAGAATCGGCAGCTTATCCTCTATATGGTATTTTCTTGCTGCCACAAATGCGGTCGTGTTCGTTCCAATCGCAAACTCACCAATCGGAAGCGTCTCATGGTGGAACAGGATATTATCCTTAATCAGCTTCCTGTTTTCTTCTTCTGCTGTAAAGTTTGCACAACTGTAATCGGTCACTCTGCCGTCCTCAAACCGTAAGATCAGATCCTTATACTCTAACTCGTCCAGATAAACATGGCTTACATGAAGGGTTCCTTCTGTTCCTGTCAGTACCGGAGAGGTAAACACTTCGCCAACCGGAATATTCACATCGGCCACGCAGTTCTCAAAATTCGTTTCCCTGTCCGGATTCTGCAGGGTATGAAGCATCACCTTCATGTTGGTACGGTTTCCGTTCATTCCCTTTACCATCACATATTTGCCCCGATCAAGCACATCAATGATCTTCTGTTGGATCCGCTGATATAACTGGTAATCGAGGGTATTGATCCGGATCACTGCATCGAAAATCTCCGGATAGCGGTCTTTGCCTTCTTTGCCATCCTCCTGCCCCGAAGCAATCTCCGGTACCGGGAACGCAATAATTGTAAAGCTCCGCTCTTCCCCGTGAATGTAATTGTTCTGCAGTTCACCGGCTGACGCTGCATATTCCACCAGCATCTGCTGCTGTTCTTTGGATAAATGCAGTGCATGCTTCTGACTGACTAACTCTACCGATCTTTCGCCGAATACTTCCACTACCGCAGGACCTCCAAACGTGCCTGCCTGCTCCTTATATTCCTCATAGGCTTCCCTCAGGGCTTCGAGCCGCACCTGCAAAAGTGCTTTATCCAAAACAAGCGCCTGATCATCCTTGTGGTCAAAATCATACTGCTTATTCGGAATGCCGCCATAATACCCGATCCGGCTCATCCCTCTGCCCTCCAGCACCGAAGTCGTTGCCCGGTAAATGGTCGCTTCCAGTCCGATCTTCCGGAAATTCTGCACAGCCCTGCGAATCATCCGTTCAAAACCAAGACTGTAGCGGATGTTTACGATCTTTTTCTTCGTAATATCCTTATTTCCTGTTTCAAAGCCGATCCGGTAGCCTTCCGTATAAGTGTCTGCCATCTTCGCAATCATCTCTTCCGGAAGGGTATTTAAGTAAGCCGCCGTCTTTAATTCGTTTTCAGAAATATATTCTCCAAAGTAATACAGATATCTCACATCGGAAAGGTCTGCTTTCTCGATGATCTTCCTCGCAAAATCCGCATGAACATCCAGCATGTTCCGGATCTTTGTATAGTATGCTTCCCGGGTATAATCACTGATATAGTAATACAGGGATTCCTTTAAGTGTTCCGGCTTTGGCAGATCGAACTGTCCTTCCTGTTTTCTGGTTTCCTCCGTCTCTTCAAGGCTGCACCGGAAAGAACCGTAAATTTCAAGGAATAATTCCACCCCCTTTAAAAGATCCTCATCCCTGCCCTCATAGGTATAGGGAATCATGGACCGAAGCTCCCCATATAAAAAGCACAGAATATTTCCATACATTTCTCCAAAGACCTGTGCACAATACTCCGGATTTCCAAAGCTTGTACCGTAATGCTCCGGCAGGATATCCCCGTAAAGCGCATGATTGTTCTCCTGAAGCTGCAAAAGCTCCCACTGGAACAGTTCTCCGCTTTCTACAAGCTCCCGCTGTTTCATAAGCAGCACAAGAAAAGCTGCTGTCTTTTCAAAAAAGCCGGAAAAGCTTCCGACATTGCTCTCATTTTTAATTTCTATAACACGTTCCTTCGCCAGTTCCAGGCGTTCTTTGATCATCGAATTCAATCTATATACGCTCCTGCAAATAAAATTAAACTGAGTACAATAAAGGAAAGCACGTTCATCACAATCCCCAGAATACGGAACAGCCAGAACTTCTCCTGTTCTCTTAAGGAAAGGACTCCGAGAATCAGCCCGGTCACCATAAACACCGAGGCGAGTAATGCCGCCGTTGCATACCGCACCGATGGCTCTCCTTTATGTAAATACGAAAAATAGACCGCTGTCCCTAAGGTGATCAGGGAAAGCAGTCCTAATATGGTTGACATAATACCTTTTTGTGAATGAACTTTATTGGTGAAAATATATCCCTTTGTTCTGTTCCACATCATTTTGTTTCCTTAGAAGATTATTTTGGACTTACTGCTTAACAGTCTCGCTCCATTCACAATCATCATTACACCACAGGCAAGCCCTACGACCAGGGAAATGACTCCTACTGCAATACTCCAGGCTCCGGTGTTGTTCATCGTCTTATATACTTTCTCATCCATAGGGGAATCTCCTTTCCAAAATAGCGGCCTCTGATTTTATAACCTCTTAGCATGCGCCATATTCCTTATAATATGCATCAATGGCTTTCTTTATTTCATCATCAATGACAACCTGACCCTGGCAGGGACGATTATACAGATGCTCTACGACCTCATCCATATTGACAATGGCTCTGGCATCAATACCATACTTCTCCTTGATCTCATGGAGGGCACTCTTGTCACTCGACAATCCGCGTTCCATACGATTTAAGGAAACCATCAGTCCCTTAATCTCCACATCAGCCTGTGCTTTAATAATCGGGAAGGTCTCTTCAATGGACTTGCCGGAGGTGGTAACATCCTCGATCATAACCACGCGGTCTCCATCCTTTAATTTACTTCCTAATAAAATTCCGGTGTCTCCGTGATCCTTCACTTCCTTACGGTTTGAGCAGTAACGGATATCCTTTCCGTATAATTCACTGATCGCCATGGTTGTTGCTACTGAAAGGGGAATTCCCTTGTAAGCCGGTCCAAACAATACGTCAAAATCAAGTCCGAAGTTGTCATGAATTGCCTTCGCATAATATTCTCCCAGCTTACGAAGCTGTGTTCCTGTAACATATGCTCCCGCATTCATAAAGAAAGGAGATTTCCGTCCGCTCTTCAAAGTGAAATCGCCAAATTTCAGCACCTGGCTCTCCACCATAAATTCGATAAATTCCTGTTTGTAGCTTTCCATTCCGGTAAATCCTCCTTGTTATAAGCTATTTATGTCATAAATATTTGCTACAATCATAACATGATACCCTTGATTTTTCAACTGACAAATCGCTGCATTCTCCACCCTGGTAGATGCCTTATTCGTTCCATTAAAGATGGCAAATCGGATAGGTATGTGACTGTCATCGGAAATTAACTGTGCCAACAGATTGTATTTTCCAGTTTCTGTAAATAACCCCAGGTTCTTTTTAAATGTTCTTTTATTTAATGTAATTCATCCCTATGAATTGCTCCCATTCCTGACATGCTATTATTATACC